>Ga0209208_10001542_pt1 | contig 32593 bp, 15 predicted proteins | sample S1TSphfallax_3_FD_187694 | JGI IMG/M metagenome (GOLD analysis project Ga0209208, IMG submission 187694) | Host-associated microbial communities from peat moss isolated from Minnesota, USA - S1T2_Fd - Sphagnum fallax MG (SPAdes) (version 2) | ecosystem: Host-associated > Plants > Peat moss >...
AGTTGATTATATCATTAGAAAGCTCTTGGAAAGTAGATGTTTAAAATGGGTTCGCATGACCCATTTGGATTCTTGAAACATAAGTTATGGCCAAAAGAAGGATCATAAGTCAAATTGGCAATTTGATTCCCGACCACTAAAAGTCGGTAATTGCCTCAATTTCCTTGCGTGAAGGTGCTATGTAACATACCGTTAAAAAGCTCTCAACAAGGGCTAAAACTTTGCTTTAGACCTCACTTCAATCAGAGGTCTACAAACAATGCAATATATCGTTAAAAAGCTCTCAACAAGGGCTACAACTTTGCTTCAAACCTCACTTTAATCAAAGGTCTATAGACAAAGTTATGGGCGTCCAAAGTGATGGGAGTCCTAATTTTGGGAATTCTAGAACAAAATGACATTTGGGTGCTGGCCTCGTGGCCAAGCATAGAGAATATTATAAGGGGGAAGGTGGTGGCTTCCCCCAAGTCCGGGCCATGGTGAGTTGTCTAAGTCCATGTTTGCCTATGGCTCGTCCATGCATCAAAGTGCTCCAACCACACATTAACCAACTTGTTGTTTGGTTTGTGCAAGTCCATGTGGGTAATTGATTTGCTTGTCAATCTTCCTAGTCCCATCCTAGAGCTCCAACACGCCCCTCTACCCTTGAAGTGCTACAAACCAAGGAGTGCGCCCCAACTCCTTCTCCTTTATTATCTTCACCTTTGGATTCACAGTTTAATCCTTCAAAGAGATTAAGGGTGCGTCAATTTAAGTACACATGATCATCCAGTGATGGAAGGTCACTTTTAAAAAGTTCTCAATTAAGTTAAACTCCTAGTCGAGGAGGAGGTGTCTCACACACCAGGGGCTACTACATTGGCCATTGCATTGGTTGCAAATAAAACCTTTCTTTCTGAACACCTATTGAACAAGGATGGAAAAGGGCCAGTGGAAGTTTTGAAAGGTCACAAACTACACCAAGTGATGGACAAGTTCATAGCACTATCTTCCCCCAACATCCAAAATTTAATTGCATCCTTCAAGCATATTTAAGGAACAAAAGGTATTTTTTAACATTCTTGATCTTAAAGTGAATAATGGTTATTGTTTTATTTGGGATAGTTGTTTTCCAGGGTAATCTATTGGAGAAAAAGTGTTTTTATTCATATTTTTGTGCATGGGGATGGTAATGGTTGTGATTTAATCAAGCAAATGCAAACCAGGGGTGACCTCCAAACCGTTTGGATCATGTAAAACATGTTGAAGGTTGGACGACATTTGCTTGCCATGTGTATGATTCTTTCTACTACAAGGTGATGATGATTGCAATATGTGATATGCAATCTGAAAACACAGAAGCTCAATGTGTAATGTGGAAAAATCTAAACAAGTTCATGGCAAATAATGGTGTTCCCAATCCAAACTTCAAAGGATTCATGGTCAATAGCGCTCAAGCCAATTAGAATGCAATTCAAATTGTCTATGGTAGTGGAGATGCAAGTGAGACAATGGTTGACAAAGAACGAACTTGTTTTTTTCATTGGAGTCAATCCATGGATAGACACACAAAACATATTAAGCTAGGGTTGCAAGAAAACATAGGACATTGTGCTATGAATATAAAAATGTCATTTCTTTGGAAGAGGCTAATGTTTGGTATGCAACAATCCTTTGTTCTTAGTTTTCCTCAAATGCCATTAATGAAGGTGGACTTCAAAAGTTGGAAAGTTGGCTTAGTTTGGGCACTTTTATGTGAGATAATGGGGAGGATTTATAATACATATACTATTTTCAACCCTCCCACACATCTTTTCTTTCACCCCACCTTTTTAACAAGTTCACATCTATGTTCTTAATTATTTTAATATTGCATAACAACCTTTATTTTTTCTTGCAAAAATTCTCTCCTAAAGAGCTTGTAGACATGCCCATGTGTAACCTTTCAGGATAATGCACAATGTATGGCTTCAACAATCTAGCAAAAGGGGAGTTTGTTTGTATGTTGTGACATCAAATGACTATGTTCAAACTTTCAAACAATCAACATTTCATTTTCATTTCAAGTAGGGTGGTTGACCATGCCAAGGGCTTGATAAGAATGAGTTGCTCTTGCATAAAGCAACCCAATATGGACATTTGAAGCAACTTGCAGATGTAGTTTTGAAATATTCCCCGAGATTGGTTTACATAATTACAATTGCACATATGGAAGGTGAAGAGGTCTTTGGCTCTTGTAAACAAAAGTTGAAACTAGCCTTCAAATCAAAGAGGATTCACATAACCACAACCATGTGAATTTTTCTCATTTTTGTGTAAATCATATAATTGCCAAATCAAGTGGAAATTGAACAACCTAGGGCATATGAAATTTAAGGGGATGTTGAAGTCCTTGAAGCTCTATGTGGAGATGGAATTTGGCATATAGAAAGATGCCCACCTATGTCACATGTTCAATGTTCCACATTGCAAAAATCCACCAACATTTTTGTGCTGCTAGGATAATTGCCAACGCAACTTCTATTGGTGTTCTTGCCCTGACTTATTCAAGGTTGTGGTCTTAGTCCTTTGGTGCACCCTTAAAGTTGCACAAGTTTTAGTTTTGTGCAGATGATATGAATCATTACGTTGGCAGTACGAAGCGCAAGTATGCATTGGATAAACCGGATGTTCTGAAATTTTGGCCTATTCAAGTTTAAACCGATCCTACTTAAAATGAAATCAAGTTTTTTGAGGAAACATGATTTGTTCTAAATAAATGATAATCAATGTTTTTTCAAAATCTACTCAAAGGGGAAAGCATAGTAGTGACATACTCTCAATTCGATTCAAACATACGCATATTATACATTTTTTTGGGCTTTTTTAAAAATACTTGAAAATATTTCTTTTTGAGCACCTTCGAAAAATACTCGTATTTTGTATGTCACTACTATGGGGGAAAGTTCCATTCCTATAAATAGGCCAATGGATGAAATGTCGTGGCCAACATCAGGTAATGGTAAGGTTGTTCATCGTACAATGCCATTCAAGATGTCAAATCTACATTACAATTGGTGGGAGGTGTGAGGCATTCTTGCACACCTTCAACATGAAGATATGCACTCATAAAACCTGCTTGGAGGTGGAACTACTATGTAATTGTAGTCTAACAAGTAAGGTGGTTCAATGTAATGCAATGAAGTTCACTAAGAATCTAATGCGTTGTGTCCACTTGGAAGATATAAAGACATTGTGGGAGAATTGTAACTCACCATGATGGAATGTGAAGGGGCATTATGTTGATGTTCATTCAATGTCACGCTTGATGGTTGAACCCTTCTCGCTCCATTCGTCATAACATTCACATACAACCTCTTAATCTAACATGCATTGGATTTTTGAAAAGCTAATATAAAAGGATCCATGTTACAAAATATTATAAGTTTTTAATTTTTTGATCAAAAGTTAAGCTTTGGGATTAAAAATCACTTTGCTTAAATTGAGGGAAAAAAAAAACAATTCAACCCTCTCTACTTTCGGCAAGTGTAGCTCCCTTACAACCAAACCGATGATGCTGAAATTTGGAAAGAATCTTTTTCACCTCCTAAACAAGAACTGTTTTAAGTTTGACACAAATCCAACGGTGGATTTGGGAGGAACAACTATTTGAAATAAAACTCCAGAGGTTTTGTCATGGAAATCCTTCCGTGCTTAATTCTTACACACATCTCTCTCATGAACAACACCTTTCCACGCATAAGAACTAATCTTTTTTCTTTCTTTTTACACATTCCTTCTCTTCCTTTTTCCTTTCCCTAACCCAAGAGACTTCCTTCTCCCTTGGTAAGCCTCCATGACCTTTCCTTGAGCTTGTTCCCCTTGCCCAATGGAAGCTTCGAAATCCTCCCCTCCAATCAATGGCCTCCTCATCCTTCAAGAGCCAACGAGAATTGAGAATGATTTGCCCTCCAATTGATTTTAGGATGAGAATTTTTGGGCCCAATGAGACACAAAAATATATTCCATCCTCCAATCAAATAGGATGACAATCCTCATGACTAATGGGATTGGAGGACTCATCCTTTCCCTTATCTTGGATATTTTGATGAGGTTGTTGAGCTTGATCCTTATCCTTTCCGTTCGTTGACCCTCACATCTTACTTCTTCATCTTAATTATTTCAAGTAACTAATTACTAAGATAATTTATCGGTAGTAACAAGTAAACATCCTTGAATCTTTACTTGACTAAATCAATTCAATGGTTGAAGTAACATCCTCATGATACCCCTTACTTATTTTTTTCTTCCATGCATTAATTAACTACACAGTAAATTAGAATTAAAATTTGCATCACAAAAACCCCACATACTTCTAGATCCATCGTCGAAATTAGGGTTCGATGAATCCATTAAATCTAGGATGTTTGAGTTTTCATGAGGTTCCGCTGTCACTCCCACACCTTACGCCTACCCTAATTTGTTAAATAAAAAGGCTTCGACCCCTTCTAAACGCAAGTACCACATTGTTTTTGCTACCCTCCTGGTTTTCGTTGATGCAAGTGAGAATTTAATCATGGCAGATGATGTCGCTACGCCCTCGAATCCTCCAATTTCACTAGTAGAAAAAGAAGAGCTTGAAAAAGCACCGCTTGACGTGAATGTCTCTCAATGGTCGCATGAAGAAGAACCATCCAAAAGAATGGTGCACATTCGAATCGATTATTCGGCATGGGATTGTCGATTGTTTCCTAACCCGCATGCATTAGCAATTTATTTAGAATTTGTCCCTACTTGTGGAGCTGCACCAAAAAGGTTTGAAAAGTGTCAATGTGAAATCGACAATGTTTGTCTTCATTGTCAAACTTAGGTTCCCGGTGATGGCCATTATCATTGGCTGCGAGGCCCAATCAACCCCCTTTCCATGGAATATCGAGCCGAATACCTAGCTTGCACCATTCGTCACATTTTGGAGTTTTTGAAATTGTGATCTATACCCTTAAAGTTGTTTACTAAGTTGTAATTCACTAAAGGCCACTCAAGTGGAAATGTTAATACTTAAGTTTGATTTTGATTCTATTTAAGAGGTTGATAGAAATGAAGACTAAATAAAGATGTATTAGGATTACATCCTAAAAATCTTTCAAGTACATCATTCGTGCCTAAAGATTATTCTACAAACTAACTTAATATTGTCATGGCGAAATGTTATTGTTAATTATGGGCTTGTATTCCCAATATATCAGTAAAATCCCATTTAATTCTACATCCCCTTTCACCTCTCTACAACATAAAAGGATAATGTATTTTAAAAGGTTTACTAGGTCCTAAAATTAATTAAGCCTTACATCAATTTAAATAAAATAATCTTCTACACTGAAATATCCAAAGGCTAATTCAACTCTTAATAATTATTACTTGGAGGTTTATCAGGATTCAAATCATTAACATTAAGGAAAACTATGGAACTAAAACTTAACAATTTGTGGTATTATAATCCATGACTCACAGGAGGCTAGTTGACTTCTTGAAATGATTGTAAAACCACCATTGGAGCTTCCCCCAGCTAGATATGGACGAATATATAAAATTATATTTGGCCAAAATCCAAACAAAAAAAAAATGAAGTTACAATAAGAACTTTCCAACTTGCATTGGTTTGGATTTTGTAACAATGATGTCTAGTTCGTTAGGTTGGTGGGAAGTGGGTGCCCTGTAAACACATGTATTATGTTTTGTAACATGTCATGTTTTGTGGGCAATTCAAAAGTTTCATCCATTTTCCAACTTGGAATTGTGATGAAGTTCGTCGCTTGTTGACTCATGATGTAACTATTGTGTAGATAGAAATACACTTTTGAATTGTTATAAAAAAACAAATACAATGAACATTGGCAATTTTAACACTTGTGATGATGTTATGTGTTTGGCTTTTAAACTAGAACTTGTAAACAATGTTAGCATTCTGGTTTTATAAATGTTTCAATAATTGTTCATTCAACATTTTTGCATACATGAATGATCTTTCACTATTAAATAAAAATTAGTTATCAAACTAAGTTAAATGTTCACTAATTATTTAAAACATTATTGAAAAATTATGGGAAATAATTCCTAAATGTCAAACTCACCATTCTTTATATTTGGATGAATATTTTGTATCACCTAAAAAATATTCTTACCACATTAATAGAATATTTTATCCATGTGGACGAAATATTTTTGTCTTCATGGAAAATATTTGGCTTACGTAGCAAGAATATTCTTAAAAACTTTTCTGTTGTTCACAAAAATTCTATTCACATGTTTGTTGCTCACCACTCACGCTCACATAGTAGTTGCGTTGTTCAAGGAAGGAGGGGAAGTTGTAATTCATGGTGGTAAGTTTTCAACTTACAGGAAACATGCATTTGTGTTTACACCAAAGAAGATGAAGATCAATGTGAAAGAAAATAGAACTATGCATACACCTTTAAGGAAAAGTGTTGTTGTTAGGTACATGTTTCCAATGGTAGCCATTATCAGTTTATTGGATGAGGGATGGATAGCGGAAAGATGAGTTTCAAGATAACCAATAATAGTTTTGAAGCTATCACTCATGTTGTTGCAATAATAAATTCCTTTGTGTTGAGTGCAGAAGACTAAACTTCCCATTGGATTTACATTTTCCTTTTGCATTGATGTTAGTGTTTTTTTTAATCTCTTTTGAACTTCTTCTCCTCTTTCTTTTTCCCACGTGTGTTATCTTTATCTCCTTGGGTGACTTTTTGTGGTTTCTTCTTGCACTCTATTGTCAACACTAGGTGATATCATGGGTGAATGTTCTTATTTTCTTGGGATTTTGTGATAAAAAATGAGTATATAGTGTTGTTTTCTTATAATTAGAATTAGCTTGTTGTTAATTGATGAAGCTAGTGCGGTAGGGCAGTTTTTATGGTGTACCTTTAAGTTTGGTATAATATGCATTGATGTTTGATTGAAAATTTTAACAAGGACTCATTTAATTAAACTATAACACTGGAAGAATAAAATTAACAAATTTGAAGGTAAGATGCCATCATTTCATTACAAGGTGGACTTTTCAAATGATACAAGATGGATGATCACAATCCATAAAATGTGTTATGGACTTTTATTACATAATAAACATGTTTTAATTGTTAATTTTTTTTTTCCCTAATATGATTATGAGGCTATTGTAATCCTAAAACAAAGGTTTCCAATCAAATTTAATATTTTAATTTATTAAGATTCTACAAGATTACCATTAGTTTAAAAAGTCCATAACTTATTGAAATGAAAAATAATAATAAATGTTGTTTTGTAAAAAGTGACATTACTACCCAACATAACATCTACCAATTATAAAATTTCAAAAGATCCATGTTTTGCTTCCAACTATAGGTATTTTTCTTGCCTCCCACCTTCAAATGGACTAATTTGCATTCCCAAAACATCATATTTGCATTAAAATTTTTGAAAAAGGAAAACTTTTGATTCCAAAATCTACTACTTTTGGTCCACCTTAATGTGCAATCATTAGTAGAAATCTTGTCATTTGCAACTAATCATTATGCAACTACGTGTAACTAGGTGTTGTTTGCAACTACATTGGTTGTGTGTGCAACTAACATGCAATTAATAGTGTACAAAGTGGACACATATCATAAAAATCATGACCTAAGTTAATACATACTTACGTTAATACATTAAATATATCTACTTAGGCTATGTATATCAGTTTTATAACTTTAGTACTAAGGTTAAACTCACATTAATCAAGGTTAAACACCACAATTTAACTAACTTTGACTAAACTAATTTTGAGGTTAAATTAACCATGGAAAATTTAATTATGAGGTTAAACTTTGGCTAAATTAATTTTGCCTAAACTAACCATGGCTAAATTAAGTTTGGCTAAACTAACATGAATAAAATATGGCTAAATTAATTAGTAATTTGACCTTGTAGTTAATTTAACTATGGTTAGTTGAACCAAAATTAATTTATCATTTTCAATTTAAATTATAAATTATTTTAGAAAAATATTTTATCTATAATTAATTTAGTCGTGGTTAATTTAACCAAATTTTATTTAGTCAAAATAAATTTAGCCATGTGTTAACTTAATCAAAATTAGTTTAGCCCAAAAACTTATTATTAATCATAAATTATGATTAATAATAAGTTAATCACAAATTATGATTAAATATATATGCATAATTATACTTATAATTACTAATATTCTTATTTACTAATGACTTGAGTATTATTATATATATATATAATCCTTTTTATTCTGCAATAATTATTATTTTAATATCATTGTATTGTAATTAATTTTTAAAAATATACCTATGTCTAATAGCTTACACATGTTAGTTTATGAATTTTAAACTTAGGTTATGTACTAATATTATGGTATTACATTTTTTATTATGGTATTATATTTATGGTTAGTAGGTTACACTAATTGACCTATGATTACTTATTATTAGTGATTTAAATTAATAATATTATCATTGTTCTTCAAGAATTTTAATTTTAATTCTAACTATAATATTAATTATGGTAATATATTTATGGCTAATAGGCTACATTAGTTTGCTTATAAATACCATAGCTTAGGTTAGTTACTAAAATAATTTATTTACTTATTAATATTAATTGATAATATTATTATATTATTGATCATTATTTATTAAAAGTAATGATAACTATTAAAATTAATTTTATTAACCAATTAATAATATTATCTTTATATTATATTACTTATTATTTATTAAATTTAATACTTATAATATAATTAATTTAGCTACTAGCTAAATTAGGTTAATATGGTTATTTGCATGTAGGTTGCGACTAGATTGGTTGCACTCACAATTGAAGTTTTTATCCCAATTTTTTTGCCATGGATTATAAGTGTGCACACTATATAAGTAAGTGCATTTGACTTGTTCACAAACCAAATACCAAATGCCATTTGGGATGGGGCAATGAAAGAGGTTAAACCCAAAAACAAAATTGGATTATTTTAAACTTACCTACCTACAACCTATCTACAACCTACCTACCTACTTACCTACAACAACCCATGGCCCAATCTATTTGTTCAAGAATTTTTTTTCCCCATGAACAAAGAAAGAAGACTTCAATGGTGGCTAACAAGTCCCTTTTTCTTGTCTTCATAAAATGGGAAACATCCTTCTTTGCATTCAAGGTTCATTTTTTCAAAATTCCAACCCTATCAAAACTTCAATATTCATTCACCAAACTAAAAAATAAGGAACTTACTAGTTTTAAGATTAAAGAAAATCTTATCAAGAAGATTGCTATTATGGGGACTTGGGGTTAGATGTTCATGGCTAATTTTTAGAAAATGTAGATAGTTGAAGTTCTTTAATTGAAAACCATTACATACACCTGACCATTTTTCTCTAAAAAACTTTGCCAAAATTTCACCATTCAACATTACCAAACCTTTGTACCTAGCTAGTTCTAAAAATTTGAAAAAAATGAAAAAAAAGAAAAAAAACCTAACCAATTGTTAAAATTTGAAGAAAAAAAGGTAAAACTAAACATAGCCAATTTTTTTTAAATGATGTTTTAAAAACTAAACCCCACCAATTCTTCAACTATGACAAAATCAAATAAAATTTATATGACTATAGTCAGAAATACCAATATATAATTAAAATTATTGTTACATATTTAGTACTCATTTTTAAAACATGATACATGCCATAATCTAAGCCATCTTAGATTACCCTATGTAGGCCAACCTAATAAGCTAGCATAGGTTGGCCTAAGTTGATTTAAATAATCCAAAAAAAGGCCTAGATCAACTTAGGTTTGAACATATTAACCTAGGTTAGCATACATGTCAGCCTAGGTAGGCATATGTGTGTGCCTAAATGAGCTTAGGTTAAAAATAAATTAGCATAGGGTCAACCCTAATTAACCCAAGTTTAGTTTCGATTAACCAAGGTTTTCACTATGTTTTGTTTAGATTAACCTAAATTAAATTTAAGTTTAAGTTACATGAAACTTTAACCTACATTTAGTTGATGTTTAATCAATTTAACCAAGTTTTAACTAATTCACTAAAATCTAAACCAATTTAATTAAGGTTTAGTTAAAGTTTAATAAAGTGTTAGCTAGTTTAATTAAGGATTAACCAATTTAGTTCATGTTAACCAATTTAGTCATTTATCCATAGATTAAACAATTTAACCATTAAGCCAATTTAACCAATGGTTAGTTAAGGTTTTGTCAATTAAGCAAAGTCTAGTCAATTTAACCAAGGTTTAGCCATGTGGTTTAGCCAATTTAACCATTTGACCACACATATTTATCCACATAGCCATTTTAACCATTTCACAAAAGTTTAACTAATTTAGTCAAAGTTTAACATTAAACCAAGGTTAGCCAATTTAACCATTCACCAAAGGTTTAACCATTTAGCCATGATTTATTCAATTTAACCATGGTTTAGTTAACGTTTAACCAATTTAGTCAAATTTAAACCTATTTAGCCATTTAACCAATTTATCCAAGGTTTAGTTAAATTGTACATAGCTAATTCAATCAAGGTCTTGCCAATTTAACCAAGGTTTAGCCTACATTTAATTGAGGTTTAACCATTGTTAGCCTAGGTTTAGCCAAGGTTACTTGATATTAACGTAGGTTTAACAAGTTTGATTTAGCCTTGGTCAAAGTTTAGCCTAGGTTTAATGTTATTTAGCTTGAATTTAGCTCAGGTCAACTTAAATTTAACTTATGTTAACATGTACATTATCCTAAATTAATGTTGGTTAGCCTAGGTTAACTTAGGTTAACCTTAGTCAACCTAAGTATCCTAGAAGTTAACCTAGGTTAGCATAAGGAAGCCTAAGTTATCCTAGGTTAACTTAGGTTAACCGAGGTTAACATAAGCCAACCTTGAGAGGCCTAGGTTGGCTTAAATGAACCTAGGTTACACTAGGCTACATTTAGTTTAATTATATTAGGTTATATAGACTTGGCTATTTAGGTTGGTTTCAATTTTGTGGGTAATAATTTATTACATAAATAAAGTTGTGGTTCAATGATTGAAGATTTGGACCCTCAAAATGGAGGTGAGGGGTTAAAAATATTCACACTTGCAACCAAGTGAGGTTACTTAGGGTACCTTGCTAGGTTTACCTAGGCCTACCTACCCTCTTAACATAAGTTGGTTTTTTATCTAGGCTCCCTAGGCTAGGTGTCTTAGGGTAATTTGCCTAGCCTAAATTTCTTAAGGTTAGGATTCCTAGGCTTCCTCTAGGTTAAGCCACCTAGCCTACTATTTCTATCCTAGTCTACCATGTGGCGACATGTAATTGGGCATTAAAATGTTTGTTTCCTAAACCTAAGGTGTCACATGGTAGCACATAAATGGTCCAAAATAATCTTAAATGCTAATGCCTAAGCTACCATGTGGCAATGCATGATTCAATAATACATTTTTCAATATCAATGGCTAGGTTGCCATATGGCAACATGGTATTAGATCTTAGGTCCATGCTTGCCATGTGGTTATAAGAAAAAACTCAAAAAATTATAATTTAGTTTTTAAAATTAAATTTAGACCATTGGATATCTTTTATGACTATGTAAGAAATGACTACAATCATGAAAACAAAAGTCACAATGGCATTTGTGATCGGGGGCATGGATATGAATTATGGCATTTATAACGTGAACATTTGGACTACATAGTTATGTAATCACATTTGACAGCTACAACTACAAATGCAATTATGTGTAGTCTTAAAAGCCATGTTTTGGCATAATGAACTAACAATTCTTTCAAAATTCAAATAATCACCCAACATTACTATGAATGCATTCACATGAGCATTGATTAAAAGCAAAAAACTTTGATTAACTTAATTCAACTAACCAAATAAACACAACATTCTTATATTTGATCTTCATGTTTATATCAAGGTTAATTGGGTACCTAGTTGGGCAAGTAAGAGTCTCTAGTTCCAATTTCAAGTAAAATGAACCAAATTAAAACCTACTTGCAAGTTCAAGAACCAATTTTGAACCTTGAATATGGTTCCAACCATTATCTTTTAAAACTATCATTGGATTTGTACCCTAAAAATTCTATGACAAAGGTTGGGGCAAAAAACAATATTTTAACATTTTTCATAGAATTTTGGGTCTAAATAATCTACATGTTTAGGACTTAGGGTTTCCTTCTTAGGTCCAACCACATTATAAGGAGTCACACGTGCCCCCTTAGACCATTGTTTTTTCATTATTTTTTAAAAGAATATTATTCGAATAATATTTCTTTAAGAAAAAAAAAATCTTAATACTATTATGTTAAGTTGTATATTAAAAAACATCCCAAAATATGTCATTAAAAAATGTTTTCAGATTGTGCTTTTAATGTTAAAATTGTTTTGAAGCAGTTTTTAAGCAATGGCTACAAGTCCTTAAAAGTCCTTATATGTATTTTTCTTTCATTAGATTGATTCCAAATTTCCATGATATATACATAATGTATTCACAATAACATTTTAGAAAAAACTATTCTATTTATTATTATTATTATTATTATTACAATCCAAAGTTCAAGTAATGGGTACAACTATTAATGGTACATGTTAATATGACTGTACCCTCTTCTCATTGAACCATCACCATTGCCATTGAAGTTTTTGGTGGCCTTTTTCTTCTTTTTATTTATGTCACATTGTTTATATTTTTTACTTTCTACATTTTCCTTTTCCTTCATTTGTTCTTTTCCTATGTCCTTTGCACTTAAGTTGATCTATTATTTATGGTGTTATAGTTGATGAATTCTAGACAAAGCTTGAGGTGAAAAGCTTTGAACTTGAGGTTGCTACTTGGAGCTTGGGATGAAAGCTTTGAATTCAAGGTTGTTAGGGATTCCATGGTCTCTCATCTCTCAACAAATGTTTCTAACATACCTTGATTGTGCTTAAAGGTTACAACTTATGCCATGAAAACTTTATGTGCAAGTTTGTGTCCAATGTGCTTTGGATTTTACTCACCATTGTTTCATTTTTTTGGTCACACATCACATGGTTTTTAGATTTTTAAACAAAGATTTTGGAGGTTTTTCTTTTGTTTTCAAATGCCATGATTCTATATGAAGCTTTTAAATAAATTTCACATACTAAGACTTGTTATTCAAAACATTGATATTTTAAAATTGAGGTGCAAGTTTGAATGAAAATGTTACCGATTAACGCACCCCCAAACTCCTTGATGGATTCAACTTCGAGTCCAAAGGTGAAAACAACGGAAGGATAAGGAATTGGGGTATGTTCCTTGGCTTGCAACATTTCGAGAGTAAAGGGGCATGTTGGAGCTCTAGGATGAGATTAGGACAAATGACAAGCAGATCAATTATTCACATGGACCTACACAAACTAAACAACAAGTTGATTAATGCATAGTTAAAACATTTTTTGTGCACATACAAGCCATGGGCAAACAAGTACTCACAAAACTCACCACGGTCCAAACTTGGGGGAAGCCACCACCTTCCCTTTATATTATTTTTTATGCCTGGCCACAGGGCTTGCACCCAAATGTCATTTTGTCCCAGGATTCCCAAGTTTGGGAGTCTCAAAATTCTCAAAATTGAACTCCTAAGATTTTGGAGGCCCATAACTTCTTGTGCAAACTTCTGATTGAAATGAGGTTTAACGCAAAGTTTTAGCCCTTGTCGAGAGCTTTCCAAAGATATGTGGCATGTCACCTGCATATAAGTAAATTACAGCGATTCCCAACTTTTAGTGGTTGGAAATCAAATTGCCAATTTGACTCCCGACCTTTGTTTTTGGCCATAATTTATGTTTTAAATACCCAAATGGGTCATGTGAACCCATTTTAAACATCTATGTCCCAAGAACTTTCCAATGTTGTAAGGAATTATTTAATCCAATGAATTTTGACCCCTACAATTTCCTTCTAAAAATTCAGAAATCCATCAATACCCCAACTCTCAAAGTGGGAGTTCACTTGGGAGTGTGGAGGTTCATTCCCTCACACTCTCCTAGATTCCTGAAAGCATGAAATGTGACTCCCAAGCTTCATTATTAGCCTGCACCTTTATAAGCCTTTGTTTTTTAAAAATTGCTACATTTTGTCAATAAAAAAAAATGTTGATCCTATTATTAATATTGACTTTTAAAATAAAATCATACTAGCCTAGTCATGGCATTAAGGTCCATGGCTTTTTTTTTATTAGTATGTGGCAAGTATAACTTTGATATTCAACTGATATTATGTTTAGTCCTTAAGAATTAGTACCAAGTTGGTATTATCTCATGGCCCTACTAGATGTGCTAAAACAAGGTTTGTATTGATTAGTGTTGGGCAGTTCTTGAATTGCCACTCAATTTTCAACCTAGTTCTCAACTTGGATTTCATAGTGAAAGCCAATTAACATAGTTACATGTGAAAACTAAATTGAAAATTGGTCATGAAAATAAATTCCTCCTTTTTTTTGTGAAGAACCAAATAGGTTTTCTCAAAGAACCTCCATTTGGCTTTCAGTCTTTTAGTTTTTAGTCCTTAAGTAATAGCCACTACCTAGGGAGCTAAAAATGTTGTTTAAGGTCAAGGATATTGTATAAAAACAAAGCTTGGGCTTCATTTTACTTCACAATGATGTTTTTTTTTGTCTTGTAATGCTTTCTCTTATTGGTTATGTTCTTTTCTTGTTGGTTATGCATTGTGATCTTGCTCTTCATTGTGTTCTTTTGATGTTTTATTCACATGTTGTTATTGCTCTTCACATGCTACTACATTACTATTGCTCTTCATGTGTTGCTATGTTATTCTTCTTGCATTGCTTTTCTTGTGTTAAAAATACTTTGTTGTTTTGTTGACATTGCTACATTATTCTTTTCACACTATTGTGTTACTATTTCTTTTTACCCTGCTTCATTGTTCTTTTTGTGCTATTGCATTATTTTTCTTGTGCTATTTCATTGTTTTTTTGTCCTTGCACTGCTCTTTTCACATTGCCTTTGTTGTTCTTCTTGCACTACCTTTGTTGTTGTTATTGTGCTTCCTTATTATTTTTCTTTCACTATTGCTTTATTCTTTTCATGTTGTATTGTTGTTATTTTTGCATTATTGCTCCTCTTTTGTTGGTGTTGTTAATTGATACCTACTAGCCTAACTCTTGTTGTTGTTCTTTTTGTGTTGTTATTTTTCTTGCATTGTCGTTGCTTTTGTTTCCTTCATTGGTATAGTACTTCCTCTCCCTTTCTTGCCATGTGTAGGTCAAAGCTCTGACATTAAGATCTCAAGCACCAAAGGTGAGTTTTTTTTCCCATTTTTTCAATTTTTTCAATTTTTTTGTTTTTCATTTTTTTTTCCATTTCATTTTGTGTTGTTTCTTTTGATAATGTGCTAGTTTTCTAATTCATTTTCTTTGTTGTTTATTTTTGCTGGATTTTTTGAACTTGCCTATAAACCCTATAATTTTTTTTTGAAAACTTAGAAAACAAATCTATATTCTTTTTATAAATGCTTATAAGGTAGATTGCATTTTGTAATTACTTGTAAATGTTATTTTCTGGTTTTTGATAGAACATAAAATTGTTTAATTTTTTTGCTACTAATCAAGGTAATAAATTTTGATCTCAAATTAAACATGGCACAACATGGCAAGAATCCAAAAATGAATGAAGAGAAAATGTAAGATTATTAAAAAGTTGCATGCCCAAAGATCATTTTGAAAAGTAAATAACATAAATGTGTGTGTATTGGGCATTTTATCATGTTAATGATAACATTGAAGTTAACGTAACAACTCCTTAAAATATGCATTGTATTCTTTGTAACAATAATTCAATATTGAAAAATTCAATAAATTCAAGCTAGGAAAGGATTAATCATATATAACACAATTAATGGTATAGCTGCATTGAGGTAACATGTCAATTCATATTATTGTAATGTTTTAAAAAAATTGAAGAAAAAAATTGTCCTTTGGAGGAAGATGAAAAACAACCTTACAAAAAGAAAGTAAACATTCTTTTAATTCCATATTTATTTTTTTTGCTATAAGATAACCTTTCAAGAAAGATGATGTGCTACAAAAATTATTTTTGAAAAACTTGGGTCTTTTAACTATCAAAAACCATCTTCCTTTATAGTTTGTGAAAAGTAGTTGGTTGACAAAATTTAGTATGCATTTGTGTCCAAGAATTATTTTTCCTTCTAGAAAATAATTTTGTTATGAATTATTGCCTTAATTAATGGAAAAAACTAAACAATTATATGTTGTACCAACCTTAATAGAATGTCGTTTAGTAACTACAAGCTTAGATCCATGGATCTAAAAAACATGATGTTTTTGCATTGGTGATCAATTTTTAAAGAGTTGATTGGTAGCCAAAACATATTACCTTTGGCTTTTTTGAGCCAACAAATAATAGTGTCCACAAACCTTGGCCAAAAAATTGACAAAACTATAAGACAATTATGCATTGAAGAGAAAAACTATTGTTTATGTCAAGGATGAGGGATCTAATCTAAACATTATGATTACAACCCTAAAATCAATTGTAAGTTGTAATATGTTGGGTTTGGAAAAAAAATTTAGAGCATTTGTTTTGGTCATATTTTTTTGAAGCTCACCAACAAATGTTATTATCATTTGCATCCATTGGTTGAATTTGGAAGGGGTTGTTATTGATCAAAGGGTTGAAGAGGATAGGAATTTAGATACCTTTAAAATGATAGCCAACACAAGTGAGCCAACAACAAAATTGGTCAATAAAGAGCTCTTGATTTTTAGGCATTATCAAGTGGATGTTAAAGACATCAAGTGTCCATCGCACTGGTGGGAAAAACATGAGAACATGTTTCCTACAATAGGTCTTTGTGCTAGACAAATATGAGAAATAGTTGGATTTCAAATTGAAATAGAAAGAATATTTTCATCAATTGGAATCTTTACTAGTCTTAAGAGATGTCATTTAAAATCAAAAAAATTGGACAAATTGATTTTTGTCAACAAAAATTGATTCAATGATCCTAGGATAGGTTGTAAATCCCCTTTTAGTTTGGTATATTTTATTGAGACTAATCTTAATTTGGAAAAAGAGTTAGAGTTTGAAGAAGCTTTTGAAAAGGACAAAGTTGTGAAGTTATAAATTCTGAATGAATTTATTTTACAAGTTTCCATATATTTTCAGTAATTTTTAAGTTAAAAATTTTATTTTAATTAGTAAATATTTAATTATTAAATAAAAATATAAGTTCTGAAAAATGTGAAAACTTGGGTTGTGAGAATTGGATTTGAAAACTGACTCTTATTATATATGCAAGAACCACCCTATTTGAGAATTGGGCGAATTTGGAAAAATCAAAAATCTTGATAACCTGATCACTTCTCATAAGCCAACAAAAAAGTATATAAAAAAACCGATCAGGTTCTCATAACATGATGTAAGAACTAAAACTAGCCGATTCTCACAAAAAGTGAGAACTGCCCAACACTAAATGTAACATCCAATAACCAATAGAAAGCTGCTTCAAAATGCACTAAAATGATCCCTAAAATGAAAGGTAGATACTTAGGCAACCCTGTTGCCCACTCTTTTAATGGGTAAAGGTTCATATAAAAAAGGTAACCCCTAGCCACTCTAAAGGTGACACTTGCATTTCATTCTTCCTGTTCACATAATAGTGACAACATTCTTCTCAGACATATGTCATCAAATGCTTATGTTTACAACGAACAATTAATTGTATTTGAAAAATGCAATATGGCTTAAAATATTTTGTATAATTAATTCTCACCAATAATTAGCATCACGAGCTCCATGAGCTCTAGGACTTGCTTCCTTTCTTAGAACAGTTGTAAAGCGAGAAAAAATACATGAAAAGGGCCATCTTGAAAAATAAAGTAAATATGGGTGACCATTCTCCGCCAAGAAGCTTAAACTCTGTGTTTTACAACTTGTTTTAAGTCGCATAATTTTTTTGCTCATTTATGATAGTCAAGAAATCTGGCTGGAAAGTTTAGTAATGAGAAAGGTGAGGAAAAAAATAAATTAACACCTGTTGATTGCAGGCACCAAATACATTCCCAGGAAAACTTAAGGTATTTAATTAAGACATGTAACGGGTTTGGTGAGTAACCCATTCACCAACTGAACCATTGTTGGGATAGTCCATTGCAAGTAAATGCAACATAACTTGTGATGAATGTAGTCACAAGTTGCCCATGAGACCCAGCCAGTACGTGGCCACAGTGAACCAGCACCCACCAGCGCACCATGAAGGATGGATGGTAAGTGGTCAAGAGACAGTTTTCTGTTGGGTTCCATTTCCCTAGCTAACCATGGTGGTTAGCTCAGTTGCTTCCTTTACTACCTACCCACTAACAACCCACCAGCAGGTTGTAAGTAGGCAGGTAGTAAAAACTGCCCTTACCTATGTATAAATGATCTACTTATCTAGTAGTTATCTATTTTCCTACCTATCTACCTACATATGAGACAAATATCTCATAATTGGTTACATTATTGGTTACCAAGGTGAAACCATATACTAACTCATTTGAGGTTCATCCATAACTGAGTAATAACAGGCATCCAACGGATGGTGTGCTGGTGGGTGCTGGTTCACTGTGGCCAGTATGGTAGTATTCCTTATGTTGGGAATCGCAAACCTATAAGGTCCACTTATTAGAAGTGACAATGAAAATAAAATCAAAATAGAATCCTAAGATTTTTGAAGAGAGAAAGTTTATAGTTAATAAATCTGTTTTGGCCATTGAAAAACTGACATATCTGAGACTTGTGTTAGTTAATACAATTGATCAGGTCTTTAAAGTTTAACCCCTCGCTTTTCCCTGGGTTAAAGGACATTTTGAGACTGGAAAATTGAAGAAAATATATTTTAATCATTATTATTATTATTATTATTATTTTAGTGACAGATACAACAAGATGCAAGGTAAACTCTTGAATCAAAATGAAGTCAGGTGGAATCTGACAGTAATGAACATTGTAACTTTGCAAGGAACGTTTAAATATTGTATTATTACAAGTGAATGGGGTTGCGTGATAAGTACTTGTTGATAATTTTTCATATGAAGACCATGAATGTTTTTTCAGATCACCCTTGATGAGTTTTTCCAATTTGAAATTTTTCGTCAGCCCAGTTCCTATGACTATTTTTGGGGATTTCAAAATTATTCACCAGAGGCAGTAGCCTTGTAGGATGACAAACCATTCAGTGAGTAGTAAAACTTAAACATTCGCATCAAATTACCATGCTATGTGCATTAGAAAATGGGTGTCATGTCATCATTTCATTTTATTTTCTTTCCATTTGAGATCTCAAGGGACAAAAAGGTGAATTCTTAATTCTAATTAAGTAGGGCCTCTGTTGCCTCAAACTCATTGAAAATTGGGGGAAGAGCCAGTAAGTGCCACACATCTAGAAATTTTGTCAGTTCCAGTTCTGTGATCACTTGGCAAACTTTGCATCAGCTGATGAATTCGGAGACAATCTCAAAAGTTCCAATTGTGTGGTCCACCCCTCAATGGACACCACAGAAAGCCTGATACCACAATATTGAAAAAGTAAGGATATGCTTTTGTACTCATGACTTCTAAAAAGTTGGGGGCCGATTAGCTTGATTCTACAAAACAGTAAACAGAAACCCAATCCAGATAGCGGTCATCTCGAATCTTGGGCATTCAAGCATATGTGACTTGTCTAAGGCATACATTACTTTGCTTTACAGCAACTTGATTTTCGTGTGTGAAGAATGGGGCCTGGCTGCGATGGCCCAATGTGTGAGACTTGATCTACCTCCAGCTCCACCACTCTTCACACACGAAAATCTCTTCACACTTAGAAACTCTAGCTCATGTACATGAGCGGCTAGTTCATTACTACAATTGCTAAACATGACAGGCCAGAAGATGTGGGTTCCTTTGTGTCGCAGGTTTTTAAAAGAGTCCTGGATTCTACTGTTCATGGAACACCCTGGCCACCTTGGTACGGATGACTTGGTGTGGTTGGGCTTTGAATTTCTTTGGCTTGGAAACCATATTAGACAACCTGCCTGGGTTTCTGTGATTCTGACCTGACTGTGAATTTTGGACACTGTTTGGAATACTTTTTGCACAGCTTACTTGCAGGTAAAGCAGGTGCACAAAGCAAATCAACAATGGTAACAAAGAAAAAATCATTTCTTTAATGAGGCAGAAGGAAAAAAATGAATTTTGCAGCTATATCCCACCTCCCATTGATTTTTATTTTTATTTTATTTCTCTCTCTCTCTCTCTCTCTCTCCCCCTTTCAGTGAGCAAAGAGTTCACCAACTTATAAGCTGCATTTTGCATTCCATGACTTTTGCACACCACTAAAATGAGAGTGGAAAATAAATTTGGTGCACATCTTGTGTACCCCCAAGTATGGAGAGATGACAGTCTCAATACAAGTATCACATTAGAGGTAGTTTATGTACACACGAATTCCACAAATAAAAGTTAGCTCATAAGGTTTGCTTGCAAGTTCCAGTTTTTTTTTTCTCCCAGTTTTGTGATGTAGCTGAAGTGTTAATCATTCATTAGATGTTCTAACCAAAGTTGGCTATTAAACTATACATTATTATTTTTATTAAATTTTTTGGCTACCCACAATAAATCTATCTATGAAGGAAGGTTGTGTGTTTGTTTTGTTTGTCATGCTGAGATCTCTCAAACCATGACACCTCCTGTTGTGCTCTTGGTACCATTGGAAAGCCCTCAATGAGTATGTGTGCACTAAGTTGGTTTCATAATCTTTCAACCTATGGTGGAGAAGTTATTGAATGTTGATTTTTTTTAAATTGAAATCAAAACTAAAAACTATAGGAGAATTTGAGTTCACTCTTGATATCTTGAAAAGCCCTCATTGAGTAGGATTTAATGAAGGTAATTTGGAAATTTTTAGACCTAAGGTGGAAGAGATATTGAGTATTTTGTGTCACTGGAAATTCAATTGAATTGCAAAAAATGATTTTGAAAAGAAACATTAGTTGGGAACCAATTCACACTTTGGCCAATGGAACATTCTACACTACTAATATAAAATCAAGGTATGCTTTCACAACTTGGTGATTAGAAAGCCCCAAAAAAACACTCTTTTTTGCCATTTTGTAAAGAAATGTGAATATTCACCCCCCAAAAAAACAATGCTTGCAACTGTGTGAAGCTATAACTACTCACCAATCATTCTGCAATAACAGATTGTATGAAGGTCTTGAGGCTATCGGTCTCACTTCCAGTATTGCATGCTAAATGTGACGGGGAAAAAAATCACCTTCGGAAGCAATTTGCTTTCGCTTCAATTTTTCTCTGTCCTAATATTGTTGAATTTTCGTTGGCCTATTGCTTATTTTCTTAGTACTATCTTGCTTAGTAAACTGTGCAAAAATGTACTTCACATTTTTGTAGAGAATAGGGGAGGAAGCTTGTGAGAACCTTTTTCGCCAGAGCTTCTGAAATTGTCAGGCACTTTCCTCAAACAGTGAGCACTTGATCTTACATCCACAAATTTCATTGAAAAGACTTATTGGCCTAGATGATCATATGATGTGTTGATCACAATGAAGGAGATTATAGTATTTTCAAAAACAAATTCACATTTTCAAAGTCTTCTTATTTTTCTTCAGACAAAAATCGTCTAATTGGACAATAGGGAAGAACCCATCATTTTGAGGTTTGGAAAAACTAATTTAAAATTGTAGCAATACTTCAAAATCATTGTGTCCATGTTTAAGGGACCCTCTAATGAAGAGTACCGAAATGACATTTGTTAATGTTGTAATGCAATTACATTTTTTATTTACTAACCTACCATACAACAAATGGAAATTTGGTCCTAATCATATCTAATCGACATATTGGCACAATATGTATTTGTAGTTGTTACCTTTGTGGAAGGATGGTGATCATCAATGACATAGCCAATGTTATGGCAATTGTAAGACATTCACTTTTGAATGGATACACTAGCTTCAAAGGGTGAAAATAAGAGCATTTAGTTGGCATTCTCAAAGTCCTTGCTTGCTATAGTTGGTTATGGATAGACAAATGCTAGAGGACACCATGCAATGTGAAAATTTGACAAATTACTTGATTGAGAATTTTATCTTGTCATTAATTTTAGGTATAGACTAAAAAGTAAATACATGTTCAAAGTTTGTATTTAGAATTTTTTGCCACAATTATGGATAGTGAACTCTTGTTACAAGAAAACTATAGATCAAGGTTAGTATTTGAAAATGACATGATAATAGCATAAACTAGTTACAATGTTGGAGATGTGTATGTGTGGGGAAGAAACTATTGAATGTGTGTATGTGTGGGGAAGGTTATTGACATGCCTTTCTAGGTGAACTTTCAAGTGAGAGGATTCATTTAGTGGGGGCCCAAGTTCAAATGGCTATGGGTGGCCTCGTGGTGGCTTCCAGAGTTGCAAGTCTAAATGTTGGGCTAGTTTTAACTCTTGGTTTGACATCACTTGCCAATCGCATAAATGCCAGCGAATGAAAGTTCAAGGAAGGGTGCTTGAAGAGATGTCCTCAACATGTTAAGTCCTTGAACTAAACATAAGTTTGTTGTTAGGCTGGAAGACAAGAGATGGTAATCCCGAACAACAAGGCCTTGTACCACTTGGGAAGTCCACATCAAATTTTGTTCCACATGTCTAAAGGTCAAGGTTAGTTTTAGATTATGAAACAAACCTAAATGTCGAATCTCACCAACATGTGGTTTGTCATGTGTAGATAGTTTAGGTGTTTAGCAATGTGCATGAACATAGGTGAGGGTGCATGGAACGCCAAGGTGAATCCAAGTATGATAATTAACTTCTTTAACCTTGAATGTTTGATATATCATATCAAACTTTGTTTTTTTTGGGGGGGGAAATTTCAAATGGGTGGGCCATGGAAATTTTAATATTTCATCTTTTCATTTTGTTGATTGGATGGGTTTGTTTAAGTGTTTAGATGGCTTGCAAATTGAACATTATTAGATGGATTTGAGTGGATTTTTAATAAAATAAGTGTTTGAATGAAGTTTCAAACCAATGAATCCAGTTGCTAATCCTCAAGAATGCAACAAGAGTGGTGGACATCATATTTGAGTATAACGTTTTGAAAATTCTTTTAAAAATTGACCCACAATATTGGCTTAATTTTCTTTGAAGTTGTTGCCCATTCTCAAATTCTTCCCATTCATATCTCAAAAATTACAAGGTTTCAATTTTATTTGAACAAAAAAAAAATTGGCCTTATTTAAATCTTATGAATATTTGGTTGATTATTGTGAGTGCCATATTAAGTTGTAGGTGTCATGTCTGAGTCTTGTGTTTTTTGCATTGAACCATTGGATGCACTATTTGACAAATTTTTTGAAGAACCTTGAGAAACCAACAATGATCAGTCATGAAATCTTTAGACAATGTCATCACATCCCTTGAATTAGTCCCTCAATTTTAACCTTAAGTCTTTTATTTCCTCCTTGAAACTCATATGCAACAAAATTGTTTACAAGGCAAAAAATCAAAGATCCATAATGAGGCATTTTTCCCCAATTGTCCACAACATAAGATTAACTACAATTCAAATTCACACACACAACCTAGAAAGAAAAACATTTAGTTCTTTCCATTTGACCACTGTGATACTTCGTCCCACCAAGACCTCCTTCTTATAATTTGCATTCTAGTGATCACTCGCCACCTTCGAACCTCTAGCAACAACCATTGCTTCGCTTCATGATCTACATTCCTCATCAAAGAGCAAACACAATGCAACTATGAAACCATTTCATCACAAAAACCAACTCAGCAATGCCACTCCTTTGAATTACAAACATCAAAGATACTTAACTTGCAAACAAACAAAAAAACACCCAAATGCAAAAATGGACCCTAGGCATGGGACTTTCGATGTCCACAACTCTTCATAATGAATAATCGTTCAGTAATTTGACATCTTTTACCAGTCACCCATCACAAATTAGGGTTACCTCTTTCCATCCATGCACATCCATCCACTTGCACAAAAAATTCTTGATACTGGTTTTACTTCACGCCACCCTTAGGCAGTTCCACAGCACCTGCCTGGTCCTAGGTTAACTCAATCGGGATTTTTTTTTTATCACTTTATCCCTTTGTTAGACTTGGGCTGAAATCTTTTCCAATTACGTCTTCTCAGTGTGTGGACTTTCAATCCAATGGCTAGTTTTGTACTATGGGATTGTCTAAATAGTTCTACTAGCTAGCTTAAAATTGGACCTACAAAGACAAATACAATTCAAGTTAACAAGTTTGCTAGAGAGAATATATACACTGGCAAAAAAAAGAGTATATATATATATATGTAGGTCCAATTTTTAGCTAGCTAGTAGAACTATTTAGACAATCCCATAGTATATATATATATATATATATATAATGATTATTATTTTTTATTATTTTTTATTTTATATATATTTTTGAGGTGAGTTGACCATATCCCATGCCAATGAAAGTGAGAGAAAAACAAAATTCAATTGCCTCATAATTTGGTCTTGGAAACCAATCAAAATTGTTACATCACCATGAAATTTGAGCCAAGTGGAATTGGAGACTCAACACTCCCTAGCCGGCCCTCTTTGCCTTTTCACCATTCTCCTTCATTGGTCACCAGGCTTCTTCCATATGTCTTTGACCTTCTCATGAGGGAAAACTGACATCAGAATTTAGACATCCCTAAGCTGATCAATTGATGCTAATGTTTTCACCTACCAACAACCAACTAACAGGCTTGTAACAGGCTTGTAAACAACATCTGTCACCAAAATACAAAAGGGTGAGATAGAACCTTTTTTTTAATGGAGTTGGAGGTTATTCTTCTTCTTCCTCTTCTTCATCGGCAATCTGGTATTGTTGTCTTAAGACAAGCTTGTCGGTGATGTGCTGCTTGATTGACATTGCTGTTCCTTCTATTCTTTTTCTTGGTTAATGCCCTCCAGCTGTGAGTACCTCATCCACCTCTCATCAGTTGTGCCTGCAAGCTCCTGCCATTTCTCTTTTTTTTTGGGGAGGTACACAAAGTATTTTTTTGCTAGCATAACCTTGTTGGTTGAAGTAAACTAAAAATTATTTCTAAAAAGTCAGAAAAACATTTTGTAGGTGCATGAGGGTCAGAGTCTCTGGGGAAAAACACAGTACAATTGAACTATTTTCTCTTTCTTGTTGCCCGTCACCAAAAAGGCTGTACTGTCATATGGTTGTACATCCTGTGACAGCCTTGGGGGGATCCCGCCCATTCCTTCTTATGAGTCACCCACCGATATTGATACATACATTCATGCCTCTCACAGGTCAGGTCGTGCATCATGCTACATGCTAATTGGGTGCATTAACCAGTGTGATGTATTTGATTTTGTCAAACCATTGGTTCCAGTCATCTCAAAACCCTTCAAGAACCTCCAGGTTTCATGAATGAACCAGTGATTTTCTGGGTTGTTATTTGGATTTTTCAGAATTGGGGCTTTCAAATTTTTTTGAGAACGACTGTTATGGACCTTAAGAACCAAACTGATAGCTGGCAGGGGCTTGGTGCAATTAGAACTAAAACCCACCCAACACTGGTATTTATACATCTATTCAAGCCTCTTGCAATGTTGGGTCATGGAATTAATCTACATGCTAATTGGGTGTCTTAATGCAAACAATTTGAGCCTCTCGCAATGTTGGGTTCTGGATTAAATGACATGCTAATTTGGCCTAGTTATAGATCATCATTTGTTAACAAACATGAGAGGGGCCTTTGTACATTCAAACTTCAGGTAGCATCTTGTTCTTTATGTTCAGCTGTAGAATGGTGGGGGAGGGGGGGTAATTATACACTTAAAGGGCTCTGATGTGAGCTGAATTTGAGCCACTCTTGCTTGAGTTTAAGTGAATGCTTCTTTGCCTGTGCTGCTGAAAGGAGGAAGAGGGACATATTTTATGATTAGAAAACCAAATCCAAGCTTATGAGCTTGATTGATGGAAGGTATTTTTTTCTTTCTGTCAGAACGGTGCTGCCCTTGTAGCTGTGAGTCTTTGTAAATATCAGAGCTGACTCAGGATGTAAGCCATGTGAACTACCATTTTGGGTTGGGTTTCTCTCCTACTTCCCATATCTGCAATTGAAGCAAAAGGCCAACAAGCTTCTTGCAAGTAAGTAAAGCCCAACCCCCACCCCTCTCAACCACATTGAAGTTGAGTTTTGTCACTGGTTAGACACAGAGAGGCAGACCTGGGGCATATGCAGCAGCACCCAGCCAGGCAGCAGTGTCCCACGACTTTGCCATGCACAATATCCCTGTCCCCCTTCCCCCTTCATCTTCTTCTTCTTCTCTTTTCTCCTGCCTTCACGACTATCCTAGCCCCTGGAAGTGACATCAAAATTATAAAATTAAAATATCCTGACACTTTTCCCAATTATGTAACACCCAGATGTTTGTGGTCTCTTTTGAACTATGTAGTGGGGACCTCCCCGTACAGATTCAAGCTGTCTAAGTATTCGTCTGCCAATATGGATGATTAAAGAAATGATTTCGTGTTTGGAATCCATGTAGTAGTTTTTGTGTTTTTTTGGTCTGCTCATTTGATGAGAAGCATGGTCAACGAACCAACCAGTTCTGCACTGTCCCCAACAATTATTTTGATATGGGGGGAGGGGGAAGGTTACTGTTGTCCAGATGGAAGAGTTTCAGCACCGAAATTACTGTTTCCAAAGTTGGTTGCTAGTGTTTGAATTTTCCCGCCAGCTTAAAAGAGGGTCACAGGGTTTGAATGGCAAAGTATAATAGTTTATAATAACTACACATAACGGGATCCCCATCCTTCCACCCTTGCGACACTCAAACATCTCCAATTCAAGACATTTTGTCTCAAAGTGGCCCAAAAAGAAAAAGCTTCCTCTTTTGTCCAGGTAGGCATCCTGGAGCTGCTACCCACCAAACTATCAGTATCGTAAGGTGCCTGTGTTCAGCAGTTGTCTGATTCCTTAATACTGCACAGTTTCTTCGTGAACGTCCTTTTGTTTGCTGCTCCAAAACAAACAAAAAACTTGTCAGAAAGTTTTAGCAATTTCCAACAGCTTGGTTTCTTTTGTTATTGAATGAAACCACTTGAAACCTGTGGCAAGCAAATTATATGGGTAGAAAAGCTGATTTTGTCAGCAGCTGCTTCTGAAACTCTATAAGCCACATACCCCTTTATGTCCGGGGTACCTGGACATGATGTACGGGTCCATCGCGGCAGAGATTGCTGCTGTGGCTTCAGGATCTACACCCCAAAAAGTAAAGGGGAAGAAACGCATTGTACCTTGAAACAGCAGCACACTGATGGAGGTATACCGTTAGGGACAACGATCACACATACACACACATATGTTTATTATGACAAGGCTTCATTAGTTGTTTGGACCAATTGTTGCGAGCACCAGTGTTGGACTGGTATCCACTTTTGAACATTATTGGCCTAGTCTGGTAGTCATAGGGGTTTTGATACCAAGGTTGATGTCATTGTTGATACCAGGCGTGCACACCTATATACCAGTCCAACATTTGTGTGCACAGTTGCACCCAATCATAATGTAATAGACTAGGTATCCAGTGAGAGGATGCCAGTTACTAAATATAGTCCAGGTGTGAGAGTGCCAAGACTATATCCAGTAACTGATGGCCTTGAACTGGCTACAGGAAATAATGAATGGGAGATGGAAGTCAAGCTGATCTTTATTTCTCATAAACCAGTCCTCTAAACAGACGGAAAGGGCTCTTCCCGAATGAAAAGTACATTATTCATGTTCCTTGAAGAAGAAGGTAGTTATCAGACAATAGTGCTCATCTCAAGGACCAATCAGGATGCAACACATCAGTGAGATTTGTCTTCTTGTTTGTCATGGTTGACACTTGCCACTCACAATAGTCAAGTCACTCCATAGAAGTAGCTCACTAGCTAGGGTAGAACAGCCTATGAGCGATCACTTGAGGTAGGGTTTGCTCGCCGTTTTTGTAGGAGGGCCCATTGTTTATGGTGTCCAAAGACTAGATGGAGCCCTCCTCTTGGCACATCTCTTTCACTCAAAATCAGCAAAAATGAACTGAAGGCAAGAAAGTTACAGTCTCCCAAAGTAGGGGGGTCAGATTGAAAAAAAATCTCCATATATTCTTTTATTTCATTCTAGTGGCTTGACAAGTCGACAATGGTGATAATTCAAAAATATATTGTGTACTTTTCAAGGTAGAACTTTGTTTCAACCAAGTTGCAGAGGAAAACTACCATATAAAAAAAAGCAAGGTGGTTTTATTGCACAGTTTGCTTTTAGCACAGGACTCACTTGTATCTTGTACTTAATTAGAAAAACACCAAACAATACATGGTCACAATTGTTACCTTAGCGATAGCAATCCCCTCCGCCTCCCCGGAGAGCGAATGTCAATGCTTGATTTTTTGGCAATCGACCTCATCGTATAATGCCAATCAGACACCCATTCTTATAGGTTTAGACGGGCCTACTTTGCAAGATTGTAAAATGCCCCAATATAATCTTCGGTGCTATCATCCCTACTTCTGCGGCAATCAGTTTACACTTCTACCCAATTTGGGAGTTTTTGAATTGCTTTTATCACTGACCTGCTTTGGGAAATACAAATACAATAGGTTTACATTGGACATCATAATATTAGAACAACGAAAATATATAACAAATCCCATATGACGGAAAAGCAAATATAGGATGATTCTATTCAAATTGTACATAAAGTCTACGAGTTTGAACTCACTACAAAAGAAGGGGTGCCAATTCTTACTTGCAAGCGCGTGCTTGCACTTTACTTAAGCAGTACTTTTTTTGGTTTTATTGGGTGTAGCACGATAGGACTGAACAGTTCATAGCCTGTTTTCGATCCCTTCAAAAAATTCTTAAATATTAATTTGTGGCCTCTAGAGTTAGAAGATGATTTGTAGAGCTTAAGATGGCAATTTCAAAGCAGTTTAAATCGCTCAATTTGAACCCAAAAAATGAGAAAGTTATGCACTGATGAAATAGGAGGGGTCAAAATGAAGAAAAATGAAAAAAACACATGTTTTGTAATTCGAAAAAATGTATTTTCTTTCCTGCTCTTTTTGGGCTGGTCCTTTGGCTTTGCACTTCAAAGAAGGCACTCCTGTAACATTTTAAATCACTCAAAATGGAGAAGAGTTGAGAAAGATTTGCCAAAGTGATCGGTGATGGGCCGCTCTACCCTACACAGTAACCAAATATTTTCCCCTCAGAATTTCCAGTAAGAAAACCTAATGGGAAGATTTTATTTTCCAGTTGATCTCACATGTTAACTACAAGATGTTTTCATTAGTTGCTAGTATAATGTGCCCTGCAAAGGGCTGCAAAGTACTTCACAACTTTATATTAAAAAGCCAATAAACACAACAAACTTAATAGCTTTTGCTACAAAGTTCTGATATTGGGACTTTTCTTTCACATGGGTGAGACTGGCCAGTTCACTCTCTTTCCTGGATGAAATATATGATTCTGTAGGTGCCATTAATTTGTGCCAGGAAAATGGGACATTGATACAACTCTGAAATGAATTACTAAGTTATTGCAGGCAACGAGCCAACTTACTACTGTCGGTGGAAATTTTAATAAGGTCTGGGACAATTAGTGGCGCCTCAGGATTCTCAATTTCCATTCGGTTTTCTTTGGATCTTGTCTTCTTTCAAATTGGGTATGAATTCAAAACATCAACAGGGACAACTATTTGATGGCTTTTTGCATTTCATTTGCAAATTCACTTCCAGTCAGTGTATTTTTTGTCAATTTTGTGATATAATCTTAGTGGTGATGATGCACAAGAAGATTCAGCCAAATTTGGCTACAAGCAAAATAATGAAATAAAAGTGTTTCAAACATCCATCTCCATTTTTGGCTAAATACTTCTAACCATGAATAGAAATCTGGCGATTTAAAAATTTGGCTACAAGCAAAATAATGAAATAAAAGTGTTTCAAACATCCATCTCCATTTTTGGCTAAATACTTCTAACCATGAATAGAAATCTGGCGATTTTTTTTAAATGGTTGGATTTTGGCTATTTAAAATCTCATAAAACACTTATTTTAACACTTTTAATGTGAAATATATCTTTTTGGCTACACATAGCCAGCGAAAGAAAGGCTGCTTCTAGTCCAGTGACAGGTGGAAAAGAGAAAGCTGTCTGTCTTTCAGGACATTGCAGGGTGGGCGTCATGATGTAAGACTTACAATGTTGGGAAGTGAAGTGGCCCTCCTCTTCTGGAAACCTTGGCATAGGTGATGTGATGTGATGGGAGCTTTCTCTTTATTCATTTAGGCTAAAATGACAGCGAGTGGTAAATTAAAGGTAATGTTGTCGGTGTAAAACGGCAATCAGGATTCAGAAGCATAGCCAGCTAGCAAATGAGCAGGTCCAATGGCGAACACTTTCATTTGCAAACATGTCCTGTTTTTACATGCCTCCAAAATTTTGTTCACCTGCTTATTTTGTAAGAAGATTTGGCAAACACTCAGATTTTACTGGTTCTGTTATTTATGTTTGAAGCCCTTTTCTGGGGATGAGGCTTCTAGGAAACCAATTTGTGAAGAAATGACAATATTAACTTCAGTTCGTGGCCAAACCCATTGAAGGATTAAAGCAGTCTATTGCTAGGTCTACTTAAAATTAGCATAAATCTAAGCAAAGATAATGGAAACAAAATTCATACAACTTACCATTTGGCTTGTAAGTGAACGCTTTTTTAAATTCAAAAATTATATATATGTCTACAAAAATCAAACAAGTCTATGTAGAGTTTATATAGGAATATATAGAAATCTATTAGTAGATTTAGAAAATATTATAAGCTTTTCCTTCAACATCATTCATTGCTTCTTTTTTTTCCTTTCTCCGTTTCTTGATCATCTTCCAATTCCCAATCTAATGCAACATGTGATTTACATGAACCAAATAAATTTTAATTGATTTGAATTGGGAACATCCAAAGCCAATAGTGATCAAGGATGATCGATTAACATCATAACATCTAAATTTTGTTGGAACCCATTGATGAATGAAGTTGGTGTAAAGAAAAATGTATCTATGAAGAGATGATAATAATTTGATTTGTTGTCCTCTTTAAGTCTTGAAATTTTGGCTTTCCTTCATATGTAGAAAAACCTTCAGCCGTTGCCTTTGTGAAATAAATAAAGTAATTTTAGTGTTGCAAATAAAACCAATTTTTTCATCTCTTGATTTGAATGCAAACATTGTAATAATATTTGCCTTTTGGTACCGCAAGAAAGTTCCGAATTTGCATGTAACACAAATTTGTTTAAATGGAGCTCCAGATGGCAACTATATTATTGCAGAGCTACTACCACATCCTAGGCCCCTTATTTTAAGAATGTTCCCACCTTGAGGACTTATTTTCTACTTAAACAGTGTGTGATTATGGTGATATTAATTCCCATGGTTTTAAATAATACATTGAAAGACATTGGGCTGAAGCCCAGATCACTAATAGCCTCTTCCGTGAGACGAATTTTATGGTCCAGATTAAATGGCTCCAACCAGCACACTATGGTGGATGGATGTGCGCATACAATTTATGATTCACTAATGCTCAACTGCCCTATTTGTAACCATGGTGGTTAATCAAATAGGTATACCTATTTTTCAAGCATTTTTTAAGGAATTTATTTATTATTTTGGCAAGTATCTGACATAGGTACACTATTGAACATAACTAGCTGATATGGCGCTAAACAGGTCTACACTGTATACTTATTACAAATTGAAACAGGTCTTGACTCTTTGGGCACTTATTGTGAGTCCTTCATTTTATTGACCCAACTTAAATACTTGAAGGTGCATATAAAGCATGGTCTTTTGTTATTAAATTTGTGGTGTAGCCCAAGTGGCAATAATCTAGAATGGTGTTTTTTGTTTTTCCCCAATTTCGTGATATAGCCAAACTGGCCATCATCTAGAAGAAAATTTAGCCAAATTTGGCTGTAAATCAGAAAGGAAACTACAAACATATAAGTATCTTTCTATATTCTTGACTACCCACTGGACCTTAACATAAATATCTTGCAATTTCAATATTTTATCAAACTCTGGTGAATTTAAACCTTTTTCATGAAAATCTTTAGTTGAAAACATGTTTTTCAAGTAAGAATTTTCAGATAAGAATTTTATCATAGCAAGGTGTGAAACTGGCTTCCCTTCCAAAGGTGCAAAGACCTAGTATACATCTACACCAATATGAGTTGGCTTTAAGGAGAAGAAGAAAAAAAAAATGTTCACAATGTTAAAGGGCATGAATTTTTCATCCTAGTTGGCCAAAGTGAAGAAGATTTTAGTTATGTAGAATAGACATCATGGACACTAGCACATGTGACAAACTTTATCATAGCAAGGTGTGAAACCAGCTTGCCTCCCAAAAGGTGCAAAGACCTAGTGTACATCCACACCAATACAAGTTGGTTTTAAGGAGAAGTGTCGTGACGTACGATGTCGTAATGATGTAAATACAC
>Ga0209208_10001543_pt1 | contig 32590 bp, 31 predicted proteins | sample S1TSphfallax_3_FD_187694 | JGI IMG/M metagenome (GOLD analysis project Ga0209208, IMG submission 187694) | Host-associated microbial communities from peat moss isolated from Minnesota, USA - S1T2_Fd - Sphagnum fallax MG (SPAdes) (version 2) | ecosystem: Host-associated > Plants > Peat moss >...
TTTTAAAATTTGCGATTCTGTGAGTATGATTAAGGGTTGCGAAATGTGGATTATCGCTAGCGTGCACGGAGACTGAGAGGGTCGCAAAGTTTTGGTTGGGGTGTATGTCGCAAAAGTATTGCGATGATTTAAGGTACATTATATATTAGCGATGGTTGGTGAACCACAAGGTGAGATGCGTGTCACATTGCAAATATGGAAGGTTGTTTTTGCTTCGCAAACCCTTTCGGTTTTTTGTTTTTCCCTTCGCAAAAAGGCACAATATGTAGTAGTGATTATAGACATCAACTAGGGAGTGTTGTAGTGAATGAAATTCCAACAAAATCAAAGCATAGGGATTACAGATAGCTAGATAGACGTTAATTGAATATCAACAATTGATGAAGCTCAATTTAGGAATTGATGTAGAACCACAAATGGTGAAAATTAATGCACATTTGGAAACATGCAAGGTGCTAGAAGTGGAGTAGTTGTTGAAGGAATTCAAAGATGCTTTTGCATGGACATACAAAGATCTAAAAGGGATTCCACTAGAGCTAACATAACATAAAATTGAATTGGACACTATTATACCACCAACACATCAAGCTAGGTACGGATTAAATCCAAACTATGTTACAATAGTCAAACAAGATATAAATAAGTTGTTAACATATGGATTCATTAAATCTATAGAAGAAGCTACATGGTTGTCACCCATAGTAGTAGTACCCAAGAAGAATGGCAAATTGATAATTTGTATAAATTTCAGAAAATTAAATGTAGCCACAAAAAGGGATCCATACCCATTACCTTTCACAAATGAAGTGTTGAACACAATAGTAGGGTATGAAACATATTCTTTCTTAGATGGATATTCAAGATATCATCAAATATCTATAGTTCCAAAGGATAAGTATAAGACTACATTTGTAATAGACTAGGGGGCTTTTATATGGAAGGTGATGTCGTTTGGAGTTAAAAATGGACCTCCAACATATCAAAAAGTTGTGACCAAAACATTTAGAAAGTATTTGGACAATTTTATGAAGATATTTCTCAATGACTTTACAATTTATAGTGACATGGAGAGTCATTTGCAAAAGCTTAAACTATGTTTTCAAAAGTGTAGAGAATATGGCATTAATTTGAATCCAAACAAATGTGCATTTATGGTATTTTCAAGGATGATCTTGGGTTTTATCATTTCCAAAGAAGGGAAACTACTAGATCTAACAAAAATATAAGTAATTAGTAACATGCAACCATTTAAGAATCCCCAGAAAATTCAAGTATTCATGGGATGGCATTGTTTTATAGATGTTTTATAAAAAATTTTGCTCCTATTATGGCACCTATCAGTAAATTAACTAAAAAGATAGAGACTTTTCTTTAGATAGAGGATTGTTCAAAGGCCTGGGAATTGATTAAACAAAAGTATATTGAAGCAACAAATTGATATCACCAAATTGGTAGGTGGAATTTCATGTTCATACAGATGTGTCCTTGTTAGCTATGGGGGTTATGTTGTTTCAGAACATAATAAGGAAGAATGATCAACCAATAGTGTATGCTTCTAGGGTTTTAAACAAAGTATAATATAATTATAACACATCACACACAAAGGCTTTGGCAATGGTTTTTTCTTTGCCCAAGTTCAGACATTATTTATTGGGTAATAAATTTGTCTTTTATATAAATCATATGGCATTGGTCTATTTGGTTAACAAACCACATGTTTCAAGGAAAATAACTAGATGGTTGTTATTGTTCCTTGAATATGATTTCATAGTAATGTATAAGCTAGGCAGAACTCATGTAAATGCAGATGCATTATCAAGATTACCGGATATTACGAAACCCACAAGTGTGCTCAATCAAATGACATATTCAAATTTATTTTATATAGGGCCTAGATGGTTAAATGATGTAAAAGAATTTTTGAAAACATGACAACTTGAGGGCACATTATCGATGCAGCAAAAGTAGAGATTGGTTAAAAGAGCATAACCTTTTACATTGAAGAATGGTGAATTGTACGGAATGGGCCAAAACAACAAATTGCAACGATGTTTGACAACAACAAAAACACAAATGGTGATGAAAGAACTACATGAAGGACCTTTAGGAGGGCAATTTGCAACTAAAATAACATAGAGGAAGATATTGGTGGCCAACTATGTACATGGATGTGCATGATTACTACAAATTTTGTAATGCATGTCAAAGAACAAAAGGATTAGTAACTCAAAGTCTTGCAAAGTTGGTCACAAGTCTTCCAAAAGAGACATTTATGAAATGGGGACTTGATTTTGTGGCGCCAATTAAGCCAACAAGAAAAAATACAGGGAACAAATATATTTTTCTTGTAACAGATTATGCTACTAAATGGGTGGAAACAAGATCATTAAGAATTAATATAACAACTATCATAACAAAAAATTTGTATGAGTGCATATTAACCAAGTTTGATGTCCTTTGAATATAGTCACAAATCAGGGAGTTCATTTCATTAATGATGCCATCAAGTATTTGACAGATCATTTTCTAATGAAACACGTGAGTGTTACAACTTATTATCCTTAGGGGAATGGGCAAGTTGAGTCTACTAGCAAGGTACTTGGGACACTATTGACCAAATTAGTTAGTGAAAATAGAACAGATTGGGATGAACATCTATCTACATTGTTATTTTCATATAGAACTACATATCAAATAGCAATAGGGTATACACCACATCAATTAATGTATGAACCACATTTGTTAATGCCCATAGAGTACATTGTTCCAATTGCTGGTGGAAATGAGAAAAACAATACTCCAATGATAGTTTTAACTAGCACAATTACAAAGCTTGAGAAGTTGCAAGAAGCTAAAATGCATGTTGTAAAAACTACAAGAATTTAGCAATGGAATAAAACATTATGGAATCAACAAATGAATCCAAAAAAATAAATTAGTTTTGGTGATTATGTTATGTGGTTTCCAAAGGGCAATAAGTCACACCTAGGGAAATTTATTAGGAAATGGTTTGGACCGTACAAATTACAATATGTGTTGCCAAATAACATTGTGTTTGAAACTAATCCTATGTTGGTCAACATGAATAAGCTCAAATCTTATAAATACATGGAATATGAAGTTTAGAAAAAAAAACAACAAATGCAAGTATATTGGGAACAAAGTGCCTAGTTCAAGAGGCAAATTTTAACACAGAGGAAGATGATGAAGGATGTGAAATACAGAAACCACACATGAAAAATGTTGAAGATAAAAAACAAATCACAAATGTAAGGTGAACACAATCTTTATTTTTGCTCTATAGATGAGTAATAACTGTAGAAGTGCAAGATTTGGGATGCACAAATCTAAAAATGATATGTTATGTGTATTAGTTGAATCAACAACAATATTTTTTTGGTCATTAGGATTGTCTACACAATCATCAAAATTATGGGCACAATCAACAGAAGGTGTATAGGGTGAACAAAGTGGAGTCAGTGCAAATATTTTAAAGAGATTATGGATGTGGAGTAATCGAAAGATGAAATTTGCGTTGTTCATTCATAATGATGATGTTAAGTGCTTCCACATGGTTGTACAAGGGACACATAAACTTGTAATGATGGGTCGTGTTAATTTCAAGGATCATGCATTAATTAAAAGACAGCGGGCAAATGAAAAAATGAATTTGACGGGCGGGATGTTGAAGGACGAGAAAAAACATGATAATTGTTGAAAGCAAATTGCGTTTGTTGTTGGAAGTTGTGTGTGTTTTTGAAGTTTTGGAGTTCATAACAATATGAGTGCAAAGAGTGCAATTGAAAATCTACAATGAATAGCAAGGGAAAGGGAAGTGCAGAGGAGTGAGCACAAACAAAGGCAGGAGGAGGAGGTGAAATTGTTGAAAAAAACATAAGTAGAATAAGGGTTGAAAAGAGTAGAAAGAGGAATGTTGAATATTCAATCGTTGGTTATAAGGTCGCCATCACATTCATCATCTTTGGAATATGCAGAAAGGAAGGTGTATAATGAGAAGATATAGTTTGCACAAATGATAATTCAAGACATAGATACAAGTGGAACATTTACAGTTGAGTTTTTGCGCAAAAGTAGACAATGTTAGTGTGCAAGAGAGCAAACATGATTAGGGCTACATTAGTAAATCCAATGTGCATTGAAGAATCGGTGGAAGATGAAGTTGAGGAGCAACATTTTGTGGAGGCACAGATAGTGCAAAAGGATGCAAGGGAGGAGAATGTTGTTGTGAAGGAAGAATAGTTATGCACAAAAGTGCAATTGAAATTATAGCAAGCCACAAAGGTGCAAACAATGGCAAAAGCACAACAAAAGGTGATGGAGATGGAACATCACGAAATGGAAGCGATAGCAAAGAGAAGACATGCAATCCTAGACAGAACTACACTTATGGAGAAAGGTATTAAAATTCTAGCCCTTGAATGATTCATGTGGACACAAATGAAACAAAATTATGACAAACATGTAGAACATATTGAGAATTGGAAGGATACTATTGAGGAAGAAAATTGGGCTTCTAAAGCAGGGCTTGTTCCTTTGTTTCTAATGGGGTGGGAAGCACTAATGCTTGATGTATTCTTGGAATTTCTAAACACATTCTTGATTAAGGGCATAGATATCTACTTTGGGCATAAGGATAAAATGTATGTAATCAACAAACAATTGATTGTGTATGTTTTTGGAGTGTGTGCAAAAAGGTATGTAGAAGAATCGAAAAGATAGGTTAGTAAGTCACTAGCAATTTAGACATTACAAAGTTGTAGACTTGCACCTGCAAATTCTTCTATAGGTCAATGGAATGCAAAAAGCTTGGATCTGCCATATTTTATCAAATATCTTGCCATTATATCTGTCATTTATCAGAAGGAGAAGGTACAATATTTTAACAACAAAAATGTTATTACATTGGTGAAAACATAGAAAGGGCAAAAGGTAGATTGGGCACATATTATATTCAATAGTTTGTGTAGTGAGTTGGATAGGTGGATAAATATGTTAATGAGAATAAGGGGGATAAGAAAGATATATGTCAATTTGCCTTGATATTGGCAAAAATCTTTTAGTACTTGTTTGTGCATCTAAAGGACAATCCATAGAAAACATTGGCCAAGGTTAAAAGAACTAGGGAAAAGATGCAAAAAACATTAAAGAACAGAAAGAAAGTTGCAATAAACTCTCCAAGAATTACTCTCAAGAGGAAGAACAAAGTTGAAGAAGGAAGAGCCTCAAGCTCAATAATGAAGAAGGAACAAAAAAGCATACATTTGAGGGCACAGAAAATGATGAGAAGCAAAGTGGAACCATCTACAATGCCAATAATGGTATAGGCAGTTAGACAAACTGCAGTAATACCACAGATGACATTTCCACAGGAGAGATAATTGAGGGAATAGAAGCACGAGATACCATAAATGACATCACCATAGGAGAAATAGCTAAGGGAGCATAGTTAAGGAATTAAAATTGAACATGACATAAGGTTTCCAAATAGTGAGGAGCATATGCACTTTGAAGGGGATGTATGTGAAGATTGGATGGAGACCACTACAAGTCCAAAATGTTTTCAACATTTACAACAACATTTGCACCAACAACAACAAACACAAGTTCTATAGGCTTCTAAACTGCAAATGAAGAAAATGGCAACACAACCTACTTTGAAAAGTTTAAACTAGTAGAACTATAAGTACCACCTAGTAGGCTAGAATTTGCAAAGGGATTCCCATTTGAATTTAAACTGGGGAATAGAATGGTATAGGAGCTAGGATCATCTGTAGAAGGATCTAGAGATCCTACAACACAAACAAATACACTAAAGTCTATGGAGGAAGTAGCTGTAAAAGTAATGAAAGCAAATAAGGTAATTGAGTTATTTTAGACCATGGAAATTGTGAATCTACATATGGGGGATTTGATTTTAGAGGTGAACACTTTGAAGAACAAATTGCCCACAGGGGAGAAGGAGAAGGCAATGTTATAAGAGGAATTGGACAAGGAAAGAGACTTCCAAAAGGGGTATAAGCATAATGTGAAAATCTGGAGGAAAAACAGTGTATAAGTTGAGTAGAAAAATAAAATGTTTACTAAGAAATTGTAGAATGGATATGAGAAGCTCAAGGGTAGCACATCACAGTTGAAATTGTAGGATGAAGAATTGCAAAATTTAAAACAAAAGGCTGAAATTTAGGAAATTATAGAAAGGAAATGGATAAAGGCATTATTTTTTCATAAGAAACAACATGAGGTTTTGGATAGTTAGGTGAAAGCACTAACTAAAGAAAAAAAGGAAAAGGAAAATGTTCTAACACATTTGGAATTGATTAATTTGAAAAATGTATCTCTGTTGTAATATGAGGAGCTTAGAAAAAAGATAGTAAAGGTAGAAATAGAGAGTTAATGGAGGGCAAACATAGTTGGAAAGGGCATAGGAACAAAGGAAGAGTTTGGATCCAATTGGTATCAAGAAAAAACTACATGATTATGAACAAGTGTTGTAGTAATATACCCTGATGAGGATGAAGAACAAGATGAAGGACTTTTAAGGCAAAATTTAAGGATGGTGGGAGGTTGTAGAAGAATATTTTGCAAAGGAGTTTGAGAAGAATTTGGATTAGCATAAACCTGATGAAAGAATTATGAAATATAAGTTGGAAGTTTATTAAAAGAATTTTCTAGATTTCATTTGTGGTAGTCTAACAAGTACAAAGGTATCAGGCCATGAGGAAGAGATAGATTAGGGCCAATGGAACAACTTAAGAGGAAGAAGTACAAATTAAGGAATCATAGGACCTCAAAAGTGGAGTAGTTCAAAAGGAGGAGGTATAGCCAGAAATACTAGGTGACTTTAGAGGAGTGGGTCATGAAGAAAAACAATTAGAGGGAATTCAAGAATAGGAACAAATGGAGGTTATTCCAACACCAGAAGAAGAAATATCCAAAATCCAACATTTGGAAATAAAACCACAAACTAAATTAATGGAGGAAGAGATTAGAACTACATAACAAAATGTTAATATAGAACCATTGGTTTCTATATATATTGGGATTACAGAACTGTAGTAGGAGAAACATATGTTGGAAAGGATATAAAATATTTTCATTTCATTTCTGTCATTTTACAAGGATTTTGTCCCCAAAATCCAAAGTACAAAGGGGATGATGTTAAGGGGGTAGGATGAGTATGTGACTTTGGATGAACAAGGCAATTAAGATAGGGACTGATCAAGTAACTTTGTTAGTTTGAATTTTGAATTCTTGTTGTTTTGATCATGATGTGACTTGGGATAGTTCAAAAGGTTAAAGTTTTAAAGACCATGAAAGAGAAGAATGAGACATGAAGTTTAGAGAAGAGTAAGAAGAGCTATAGGTACTTGCAATAGAAAACCACTGACTTTGTTTTGATACAACACAAATTTTAAGTGTTTTTTTGGGATTTTTTTCAACAAAACATGAGATTATGTTGTAATTTGTATTCATGTTTTTAGTAATACAAATAAACAAAAACTTCTACTATGAATTCTATGTTCATCTTTTGTGTGAATTTTTTGTATTATCATATTATGATGAAATGAATTGTAATATTGTTCCTAGAGTTTTTTACAATGTATTCTGAAATGCAAATTTTGGTTATATGCAATAACCATGAATCTGATGTTGGAATGAATGGTAATATTAAGGTTGTTGAAACTTAAGACAAGAAGAATGAACATATGCGTGTGAAATGCAAATTTGTTGTTACAATAGTGTGAAATATTTTGCATGAATTTAAATTTCACTTATACCAAATACGTTTAATGTTCAATGATGGGTGAATTAAAATAAATTAAAATTTCAAGCTTAAAATCTTTGATCATTACAAATAATCTTTGCATGTGGATTACAAATAATTTTTGTAAAGCCCTAATTTTAAATCACTCAAAATGGACTAAAAATAAAGGCAATACGGGGTTAGAACTAGAGAGGGGTCTAGAACATTTTTTTCAAAATTTTTGAAACAAGTTGTTATTCATCCTCTTCCTCTGTTTTCTACATTGCTCCTTTCTTTTTGACACTTAAAAAACATTTGTAGACCTCTAGTTTGCACATTCAATGACACAGTAATAGTTCAATTTGGTTAAGCATTGGGGAAAATATTGGAAAATAATGATTGGTATGTGTTGGTGATGCATAATTCTACCTTAAATATAAATTCCATTTATCTAGGTTTTGGTTATGAGAACATTTTTAATCATTTTAATTTTTACCTATTAGCCCCCATTAACGTTACAATCAACTACTATTAAAAAAATTGTCCAAATGCTAATCATAATCATAAGAAATGTTTTAGAACAATTATGATTATTACACAAGCCAACCAAAACATGTGAGTATTTTGTGTTTATTAGCTTTTTAACCTCAACAACACATGCACACAAGTATGACATTGGTCAATTCTTAAATAATCAAATTATAACTATCCTAATTAATTTGGAGCACGTATAAAGCATATATGAACACACATCCTTTAACAAATGCAAGTTGCTAGAATTCATTCTAAACCATTGTAATTGAATGGGTAAAATCTCAATATAAGTTTTTGCTTTTCAAGTTGTGAATTTGGCACCTTATTCTCTCAATTAGGTATTGAGGTTCTTTTTTAATGGCCAGGCCAAAGTACATCAGCCATCATTATGTATATGGGATATACACATTGAATAAACTTTAGGGATTGCATTCAAGAACTCAAACCCTTGGCAACCTGAAGAGCTTGGTAATGGTCAATGTTGTAACCTAACCCCTTGTTAAGCAATGAAGCATGATGGCTTGTTGCCAACCTAATACACTTCGAGCTCCACAAAACATTGAGTATTTCTGACCACATTCTTGACAAAGTTTGTCAGAACTCAACTTGAAGACACTTAACTATTGGACATATCATTTGACATCATGGGCCCAATTACATTTTCCAAGTCTTGTTGCATGAAAGATAATTTGTTATGGAAGTGTTGGTGATGCACAACACCAATCCAAAGCATTGAATTGAGAAAGCAAAGAAAAAAGTTTGAGCCTGAAATATGACAATTGATGACAGAAAAAATGCAGAGAGCATCACATCAGACAACATCTTAGAAATGGAGTTTTGTGCCTCTCCTTGACATCGTCACAATCACAGACATAGAGTCAAGGTGATAACAACCCAGAGATTAGCAGCAGAAATCAAACACAGGAAAAAGAGTTAAGGTTTTAAATATAAGACAGAAGCCAAGAGAAAATGTACAAGAGAGCACACATAGCAACTTGAAGCATTACCCAATATCATCACAACAGGGATGGGGAAATTACGAACACTGAAAGAGAAACAACAGCAAGCTGATGAGCAAAACAGAGAGGAAAGACATATCCAACCAGCACAGAGGAAACAAATGGAGATGACTGAGAGAGCAAGATACATACAACAAAATGAAGCAAAAACTAAAACCAGAAAGGACTCAAGGGTTGGCATCAGTAGTCTTGATCCACTGTGTAAATCATGGGCAGATGAATGTGCTCCAACATGAAATATTTCTGCTCTTGGACTGGTGAAGGTCCCTAGGTCACAATGGACAGGTGCACCAAAAACTGTTCCAAATCCTACTTCCAACTGATTTTGAGTGTTGCTGTTTTGGACATAGCAACTTGCAGACTTTCTTGAGCAAATAGCACCATGCAGACACAGCCACATGAATCAGCGTCCCACCCCCCCTTTGCAACCTTCAACAATGACTACCCAGGTCAGTTGCAAGAAAGTGGGCGACTCTAGGACCTGAAAAAAGCAATCATGCTAGTTATTGTGTACATAATCTACTTCAACATTCAGTGATCAGAACAGTTTTGCATGTAACAGAAAGTCAAATAATAGCTTGAATTGACTTTACCCAGCAGGGGTCACAAGTCCCATGGCTACAAATCAACTGTGCACACAGTCATCAGAAATGCAAGACTATCTGCTGGATGACTCTATCCACTATATTATTCGCAACATTAGAAAGAAAAACCTGGCAGAAGTGTTTATGTTTATGCCAGATAAAATCGTTCATCAATCACCCCACCTAGACAAAATATATTCCATCAAGGAAATATCTCTAAGGAATATGATGACCATCATAGATGACACCAAGTTACAGCTACAGGAAGATGCCACTAACATAGGGTGAATATTTCAAAAAGGACCGATCAATATACCCATTGACCTGGACAAGAAAAGTCCTGGGTACTGGGATCTAGAGTCCAGATTTCAGGTTCAATCAATTCAAGCTGTAAGGTGATTGGTTAGGGTCTGAGATTCACGGTGTCTGCTCCAGCTGATGAACTGAGTTTAGCCAGACTTGGATGGAAATAGTTCTCAAGTTCTTCTCAGTACAGACTCTTTGACCTCCATGATCTTTATGACCGAGGCAACTCCAATGCGATGGAGGGCCACAATTGAATCCCCCACCTCAACTAGCCTCTTCCTCAAGGCATGAGCCAATGCTGCATTAAGAATGTCATCTGTTGACTCTGAGTCTGTTGCCTTAGCCGACCCCTCAGCTAGAAGTGGTATCAAACCCCTGCAACAAAGAGCATTTACTTTTCAGCTAATGACATGAAAAGCTTACAGAGGATAGGCCAGGTCTTCAGCCTCTGGATGGAGTGGACTAGTAAATGGATGTTACATTCTAGACTGTAGAATGACCTTGGACTTCTGAAGATTTCACCATTGAAGTCCAACTATTAACCTGGAGATATAAATATGCTTGGGGCATTACTTTTTTGTATTTCCAACAACTAAAATTCCTATAGAACATAGATAGACACTGAAGTCCAAAATATGCATTTGGTTTGGACTCACAACAAATTTGTTCCACCTGGATAAAGGCATCCCACAGAGCACAACCACCATCTACACAACCCATCCTATATTGAAGCTCAAAGATCTTGCAAGCTAGGATCAGGCAACACATACAACTCAGGATTTTAACAAAAATTGTACACCATTTCACTGCAGCTTAGTTGCAAACTATCCCAAAGGTACTAAAGGCAGCACAGACATGTGAATATCCTGACACCACAGAGAAGTCCCAATACCTGGCATTTAATGCAAGTCAAACAACAAAACTACATGATCTTCATAGGTTCATGAGATTCAAGACAAAACACCAAGAAACTCTGGAGCAGATTCCCCAGAACAGCAAGTAAATTCAGTGAGTTTGAGCCTGATTTGCACTCCAGTAAATTCACCAATAAGCATGACTATTATGAGAGAGTCAGAGCTGTACCTGCAAACAAGACTGTGACGGGCTGGTGATTCCTCGCTGATTACCCAAGTAAGACTATCAGTAGTCAGTACAGGGACCGCAACAGACAAAATGGGCACATATGGACGATATTTCGCAACAAGCTTTGCTGTAGTACCTCCTCGAGTGAGGACAATGATTAATGTTGCCCGCACCTTGTTTGCTGTCCTGACAGCAGATGATGCCAAACTCTCCAATGGACTCATTGGCAATGGAACAGATTTCATAATCTCCTTGAAAATTGCAGCATAATCTAGTGAAGCCTCAGCCTCCTGGCAAATTCGTGACATGACAGCCACTGCAGTGTCAGGATATAATCCATTAGCTGTTTCCCCACTAAGCATCACACAGTCTGTCCCATCCAATACAGCATTTGCAACATCAGTGGCCTCTGCCCGGGTTGGACGGGGCGATTTTATCATGGACTCCAACATTTGGGTTGCTGTTACAACAGGTTTGCCAGCTGAATTGCACTTATAGATCATCATTTTTTGGGCCAGGAAGATTTTTTCTGTAGGGATTTCCATTCCAAGATCACCTCTTGCCACCATTACACCATCTGTTTCATGTAAGATATCGTCAAAGTTGACAAGCCCTTCCTGATTCTCCACCTATTTACAGTCAAACATGTCAGTTTTGCACATACCCGATCAATCTCTTTAACAGTTGATCCCACAAATGAGAATGCCACAACAATACTCCTTTAAGACATTATAGGAATTGCAACCTCCTTGAGAAGATCTAGGGCATAGCAGACATTTTAATCCTTTCCAGAGAGCACCTATTCTCCTAAGGACACAGGCCAAGTCCCTAGAGCACAAATTTTCAGTCTGCTTGCTTGAGAAAGGGAACAAGGTGAGAACTCCTGAATCAAGCCAAAAAAAGCTAGTTCTGGAAACTACATAAGCTTGCAACATTGATTTGCTTGCAACTTACCCAACATTTCCACACAGCAAAAGGCTTACAAATAGACTGGTAGGTTGCAACAAACCTTTGAGATAATTTGGATTGTCTTTGCATGAGGCCCAAGCAGTGCTCTGATTTTTCTCAGGTCCTCACCTTTCCGAACAAAAGAAGCTGCAATGAAATCTATTTTGTTCTTGACACCCCACTCTAGGATATCCTCAATGTCCTTCTTCGTGATGGTGGGTAAGTCCACCACAATACCTGGCAAATTCACATTCTTCTTTTCACCAAGCATAGCTGTGTTTTCACACCGACATTTGACTGTGCCATTTTGCTCATCAGTTTCAAGAACAGTCAGTGTAATTGTACCATCTGAGCACAAAATGCAATTTCCTGGCTTCACATCCTGGGCAAGCTTTTTGTAGCTCATTGCTATTGTGTTCTCATCACCAAGGTAGCTATAATCTGTTGTGATCGTGATCTCCTTATCTCGCACCAGTTGTATAGGTTTCCCATCTTTCAGATTCCCAGTCCGGATCTCTGGGCCCTACAGTAATAAAATGAGTGAATTAGAGAGTCACAATACATGCCACAACACTTTCCATATCCTTCTCACCAACCTTAACAATTTGCATAATCTACATATTCATTACTAAGCCTAGCAGAAACCTAAGAGACACACACACCTTGACCACCAAATGGCAGGTTTTGAGAGAGTATGAACCAACATGGGAAAAACTGGTAGAACAGTAACAGTGGAATGAAAGCTGATTGCACAGACAAGTGCAAAAGAAACCAGCTTTGAAAGGACAGCTTTTCAAGAGCTAATAGCTTTTACAGAACTGTTCATTTAGGAGATCACAATACTTGAGGCTCAGAACCATAGCCAACCCTCAAATGCGCACCAACTATATTAGAAGGAACATAGTTAGAGTAACAAAGTCCAATGGAAACTTTCCAATGGGTGCATTGTGTCTTGTGTCTTGGACTGCTGTCAAGCACATGTACTGTTCTTCATAAGGACTCTGCAAGAGTTCAGTTATTAAACCCCAGAGACTGTCCAGTCCAGCACCAAAATGTGTTTTGACCTAACCACTACTAGCAACATTCAAGCTACACTTAAAAGAATACATAGCAGCAATACAGAGTTTGAGGCTGTATCATCAAGCTAATTGCAAATAGGTCAGTGAGAACCTAAATGGGGAAACATGATTCCATCTTCAGCCCTTAAAAAGAGCAACAGCAATCTGACAATCAAATCAGAGAACACACCAGTTAGAAGATATGTGAGCTTTTGAGAGGAGCTACAAGAAGTGCTTACCTTAGTATCCAGAAGGATGGCACACATTGTTTCTGTATTGTGCATGGCGATCTTCAAGTTTTCCAGAGTGTACTGGTGATACTCATGAGTCCCGTGCGAGAAATTGAATCGCGCCACATTCATCCCTGCTCTCAACAGCTTCTCAAGGATCGGAACCTCTCTCGACTTTGGACCAAGAGTGCATATGATCTTTGTTTTTGCAATGTGAAGGCGGCCATCATCTGGTGGATTCCCTAGAATGTTGGCAATGTCAATCTTCATTGCCATCGTGTCTCTCCAACTCCTTGGATCCCTTGGATCCCCGCCTCCCCCTCCCACTTGCCCCCTCCCACTTGCCGCTAGTTCACCTTGTGCTCCACCTCCCTCGCTCCTTCAGCACATCAACCAGATCCTCCATCATTCAGAAGAGGAAAGAAAGGGACTGAAACGGGGAAGAAAAACCTCTCCACAACCACATCAGTCGCCAGATCCACAATATCCTCCAATAGACACTATCTAGTCTCCAAACAAAACAACAAAAGGATAACAGATGTGCAGTAGCGAAAGCAAACATCCTCAATCCCTATAGATTCAATGACTTCTTCACGGAGTATTAAACTGTCTCATCACTGGAGCAAACTTCTCTCTTCCGACCCGAATCCTCTCTGAGTTCCCACAGTAACGTGCATAACTTCCTTGCCAGTCCCAACCGTGAGCATCGATCACAGTTCTACAACCAAATCTAACATGCTCTACCTAGCCAGGTGCAGGAGACCTCACAACAAAAAACAACACTAACAAACCCCAGAAAAAAACACAAACACAATCATACAAACAAACAAAGCTGATCTATATGGCTAGATTCAACCTCAACGATGCTGTCATTTCTTTTCTCAAAACACATGATACATGGGAAGCAGGAAGTTCACACCCGAGCACCTTTACCTGTCTGCGGGAAGCTGTTTACACCTGACTGCAATGAGCAAACCAAACCCTTCCTTAACCCCGAAAAGTAAAGAAAGAAATTTGCATACAACACAAAAACAAACACAGAATGTGATTGCAAGCTCGAAATCTTACCAGAAATGGAACGATGAGTTTAAAAAATTCAACAAAAGAGAGACAGAGAAAGAGAGATCGAAAGAGAGCTGGAGGTGCTAGTGCATTGGCAGCTAAGAGAAGAGAGTTCTATCGCTTGCCTACTGCGCAGCAGCGTGGGAAGTGGCCATGCGGCGTGGCCGTGTGAGAAAGTGAAGAGGCAAAAGGAGACGGCAGAATTAGGGCACTTTGCTTCTTTCATTTTTCATCCGCATCAATGAACTGAAGACTGTGACTTCGTGGATGAAGATATTGGAAGACTGTCGTTATTCAATGGACGAAGAAAACTGCATACCAGGTTACTTCATTGGATGAAGAGATTGAAGACCATGTTACCAGTTCAGTGGATGAAGAGATCGAAGACCATGTTACCAGTTCGATGGATGAAGAGATTGAAGACCATGTTACCAGTTCAGTGGATGAAGAGATTGAAGACCATGTTACTAGTTTATTGGATGAAGAAACTGGAGACCTGTTATATTATTGCCTGAAGAAATTGGAAGACACGTTACTACACTGGATGAAGAAATTGAAGACCATTTTGCTTCATTGGATACATCAATTAAAGAATGTTATTTCATGTTACTTGATTGGATGAAGAAATATGATTTTTTGGATGAACTGTGGATTTTTTTCTTTAGGGAGCAGGGCCTTTTCTATTAGAGCTTCCGGTTCTTTTTTCTTTTCCTTTCCCAGTTTTTCATGTGACTAACCTTTTTTTTTCACTATAGTTATCCGTAAAGTCCCGCGATTAGGGGGTGAGAACAGTCGGTTTCAGCATAATAGGGCATCAAACGTGTATGTAACTGGGAATGAAAATTTTACCCAGATTAGTTTTTCGAGCAATTTTGGTGGTCAACTGAGTTTCATTCCGTATTTGCTTATTCCGTATTTTCTTTTTCCTGAGCGCCTCCAGTGATGCTACATATATTTTCACTGCTCCTACTTGTACAATTACTATAATTACTCTCGAACATTGTGCATTAAATGCGGAAACTTTCAGCATTTCATATTGAGATTTAATAAAATTTCCTTGTTTTTGCTGATACCACTGAAAGAGGGGATAAGGGGTGAAAGCAGGCCCAAAGACAGGGTGAAGACATTGTGACTTTATGGATAACTCTTTGTGTGGTTGAATTACATTGGAAACCTGGACTTTGTGCGTCCAGGGTAGTCTTTTATTTGGACAATTTTGTGGTCAAACAATTGAGAAATTTTGGAAAGTTTTGCTTTTCAAGTGTAAGTTCGCCTTATTTTTGTACTTTTGGGAAAATTTCGCCAATTGTTCAATACACAAAATTATTAAAAAACTCCAGTCCAGGCCCTAGGGTGTGGTAAGCAGGGTTTTTCTTCTCTTCAATTTCAGGAGGTAGTGTAATCTCACTGGCAAGTCCTTTACAAGAGGACTTCAAAGCCATATTTGGCTACGTGTCTGAGAGAAAGGTAGAAACTTTTTGAAATCCCATGATGTACCTATGGTCTAAATATGGCGATTTCAACCTTTCTTTTCCTCAAAATATGGCGAAACTGGTGAATTTTGTCCCAATAAATCCTTCATAGAAGTCACTGCACTTTTTCCTTTTTTGGGTCACCAAGTTGCAAAATTTTGCCACAAAAAGAAAACGCTGGTGGTAAGTGGAGGGTAATGACTGCGGAGCAGTCATTTCAGAAGTAAGAGCCTGCCCGAGGCGGAGCCAAGGGGTGCTTACTTTAGGAAATCCCCCATTTCGAAGGCATTTACCAACAGGATTGCTAGACTTGGTGGTCTGAATTTGTTTTGTTAACTTATCTTGAGTAAACTACGAATTCAATGTAAACTTAATAGCCATTTTATAAACATGGTTCTAGCACATGACTTGTGCACTTTGTTACAATAGCAAACATTCATGAGCTCTTCAAAAATGAACTATAAATTCATGTTGTGTACAAAATGTGATGACAAGGTCATTATTTGATTTGAAAGTTCTTTTATGCTTTACTTTCCATGAGCAAATAAGAATTAACTTTGTATCGTTTCATATTGACATTTAACATGGAAAATTTGAAAAAATAACATATAAAAAAGATGAATAATTTTTAGTTTTTTTGGAGTTTTTTTTGTTTGTTACATGTTTAAATCTTTAGTTACTATATGTAAATTAATGTAAGTTAACTTGGAACTGGTTTCAATGTAAACTTAATTTTAAATATTTAAAGTATGGGGTATAATGTCAAGTCCTATGATTTCAAATCATTTTTGGTGATTTGAAATTTTAGAATATTATTTTTTTTCTTTCTAAGTTTTTCAATGTTTAATGCAAGTTTTTTATTCATTTTATTTGTATGATTTGCATTGTGTCTTATGGGCTTGGATTCATGTATTGTTATTAGTGAGTTTCATTTTGAATTACCAAAAGAATTTCTTGAATTTTTTTACAACTCGAGAAATTCAATTTTTTCAATTGGGTTTGTTATCAAAACAAGTGCCATCTGGTTGTGTTTCTGCAAGGTTTGTATTTTGTTTATGTGATTGCAATTGGGTAGGAATTATAACTAGGGGGTGCATTAATGGTCTACTTCTTGAATTGAAAAAGTTTGCCAAAAGTTTTTTGTGATTTTGTGTTGATTTTTCATGTGGCACTACATGAGGAATTAAACTTCATGAAGGGTTTTTGTACGCAAAATGTGGGAATTTTTTTCTTAAAACCTAAACGGAAGGTCCATGTTTTTATCATTGGGGCCTTTTTTCCACTCTTTCTTTTTGTTTGTCTTTATCAACATGGACATAAGAATTTATGGCAACAACAATGGTGACAAGAGCAACCACCACCACCATTGTGATTAAAATTTTAAACTTTAACCAAACGAAGTATTGTCAACAAAATGTAGGAAGGGTGAAAAACATTACCTCATCATCATCATCTTCTTCTTTTTTCATCACCATCGCATTTGCCACAACAACATGAACTACAAAAGAAGAAAAGGCAATAAGAACTTGGAACTCCACTTTGCAATCGCTACATGAATTAGAACTCCCCTAGACCTTCAAGTGTGAAGAGCATTGGGAGGCTTGCAAGGCTTGAAGGAGCTTCAAGATGTTAATGGGTAGAAATTTCTAAATTATTTAGTTTCATAGGCCTCATAATGATTACTAATTATTAATGGTAGATTTATTGTCCTTACCCAAGAAGTGAAACTAATGGGATTAGGTAGTTTGGGTTAGTGAATGGTTGAGGGTAACCCACCTAATCATCTAAGAGATTTGTAGGAAAAGATTAAGATAAGAAAGGCTTTATTTTCTAAAGGTCAACATGGGCCTTGTGTGTGATATGTGGGGAAGGGGGATAAAAGAAGTGGGAGAAGATCAGGGGATTTATTAGAGATTTATGTGGGATATAAAGAACTTTCTTTAAAGAAAGATGTACATGTTTGGTATGTGATTTTAATGGAAGATGGTTGAAGGACTTAAGTCTCTTATGTTGCATTGTTATTGTACTAAGTGTGGAAGGTAGAATAGAATATGTTACGTAATTAGGATGTTTCCTAGAATTGATATCTTTACATTTATCTAAAATAGATAATAATGAGCTAACCATGGGTAGTTTCTAAAACACCAAGCTACTAGCTACCATAGGAGGGTAGTAACCAGTCCTTGGGTGGTGGGAATTGGAGGAAGTAACATCAACTACATTAAATACAAGTTTTCCCATAGATTTGAGAAAGTTTGTTAGTAATTGAACATGTATTATTCAAATATTAAAATAATAATGTTTTAAAAAATAACCATCATGTCCATTTGAATCTTTTTAAAGAATCTTGTATGGACTTATAAGGAATGTAAATATGTCGATATTGAAACACTTGATCATGCATTCACATTTTGATTTTTAAAGGTTGCCTTTATTTCCATCCACTACACTTTAAAAAGAAGTTTGATGTACTGCAAAAGTTGTTAATGGGTATAATGTAATTGTGAGTGTGTAGATACACATTGTAGTAGGTTCTTTTTATTCAACCTCCCTCTTCCCTATGTGGTGGTGGAGATGTTGCTTTAATGGTCTAGAAACAAATCAAATCACATGGCAATTGTATTTGCTACACCAATGATGAAAACATTCCTTTGCAAAAATCCTTGGCAATTGCTTTAGCTCCTCACAATCCAATACATGAAAAGAATATTCGAAATAAACCCAAATCCAAATCCCTTTTGAACATCGAAAACGGACCCAAATCCATTCCCTATGGAACATCCAAATCCAATCTCCTTCCAACCACCATGATCACCTGTGCATTTTTCAGTCTTACAATTCCAAATTGAGTGTCATCCCTTTATAATTGCCCTAAAACCCTCTAAAACCCTGGCACCCTAAAATGTTGAATGCATAGTATGTTTGTAGTTTTGTACTACTTGTTAATAGGATTGTGTTATTGTGTGGGCACCCAATTCATCACATATGAAATGGTGAAAATAAAAAGAAAGTCAAAGAAATCTAAAGAGCTATTACAAGCAATAGTAGTGAAGGGACACAAGAATCACATGAAAGACGAAATGTCTTTTGCAAAATTCAAAATTAAACAATCACATTTGAAATCTAAATTACAAAATTGTGAAAAAGGTCACAAATGTTTGTGCCATCGCAAGTAGGATGTAGAAGGACTACAATGGATTATGTGCTTTATATGCTCATTACCATCGTTCACCACATTCAACATAGATCTAGTTCAGGGTTTTAATGGAATTTATTTGTTTGAAGAAAAACCCTATATATAAAAATAAAAAAATGGGAACATTACTACTAGAATTCCTAAATTTTTTTTACTAGAAATTTTGGTAAAAAAAGTCCCATTTTGGATGTGTGTCAAAAAAACCTCTCAGTCATTTTGGACAAGTTGTTTTGAACCTATCCATTTGACTAGGTTGTGTACATTTTGACTAGGCCTAGGTTGGCATTTTTAATTAGTCATTTTGATTAGTACTTTTAATTAATATTTTTTACTAGTCATTTGACTTGTCAATACAACAGTCAAATGATTTTTTGATTGGTCAAACATCACTTTTTGACTAAACAAATGCCATGTGGGACTCAAACAATGACCACCTAAATTAAGCCACATGACATTTAAACATTGACCACCTAGGTTATGCCATGTGACATTTAAACATTGGCCACTAGGCTATGCCACGTGGATAAAACCTAAGCAACCTAGGTTAAGCTTAAAATTAAATACCTACTTCTAAGGCCTCTATGTTTAAGAACCTACAACCTAAGCTCCTAGGCCTAGGTTTAGGAACATGTAACTAGTGACAAGGTATAAAAGCCTAAAATAGGTGAGGGCAACCTAAAATATGACCTTTACCATGTTTAAATGTACACCACTTAAATTAAGCCTACACCTAGATGACCTAGGTAGGAAAATCCTTATTTATTTTTAATTTGGCCTTTAAGGTTGAACCTTTTGAATTGGTTCATCCCAAGTGGCCTTCCTTTTCAAAATATTTCTTATGTTTTGAATGCTTATGGTTCATATATTTATATTGTTCATCATTTGGAAAGGATGACAAATAATATCGGACAAACTTTTGGGAAGGAAAAACATTTTCATGTCCACACCACTAAAGCCTTTTGGTTCACACAACATTAAACTTAAATAACTACATAAAATACATAAATTAAATAAATAAAGAAGTAGGTAAATATGTATGTTAATTAAGTTAAAATAAAAATTAATAATAGTTAATGTCTAATTATTAGTTATAATTATAATTATAAGCATATTACAAATCTTTGAATAATATATAATATCAAAATAGTTATAATGTATTATATTGTTGATTGATAATTACAATGAAATCATAACTAATCCTTACAAATTTGACCTAATTCATTATATAGTATCAACAATGTATTTGTAATAATTACTATTTAACAACTCAATTACGCATTCATTGTTATATTTTAGATAAATAACTAATTAACTAATTAATAATTTATCATGGGTTTATGAATAGCCTACCCTAGCTTATATAACTAGGTTACATATATGCTAAAGTATAGATAAATAGGTGGAACATAGGTACTACATACAAGCTACTCATATTTAAACTATTTAGCCACATACTTACATTACATAAGTTAAATAGATGACTAATTTAATTTAGAAAAAATCAATTATGGCAAAATTAATGATTGGTAAAATAATAATGCCTAAACCAACCACAACTAAAGTAATTATGGAAAAATTAATTATTATTAAACTAGTAATGGCTAAACCAATCAAAAAATAATAATTCAGAAAAAATAACCATGCCTAAACTAATTATGGTTCAATTATCCATCTCTAAATATATAATGGTTAAATATATAATGACTAAAATAGTTATAGGTAAAATAATTATGGCAAAAACAACCATGGCTAAATCAAAATTTGTTAAACTAACTAATGAATAAATATTTTATGGAAAAAAATAGTGAAAAAATGAATTATGGCTAAAAGAAACATGAATGAAATAATTATGGCTAAAATAAAAATGGTTTAAATAATTATGACAAAATTAACCATGGTTAAACTAATCATGAGTAAATAAATTTGGTTAAACTAACCACTAATAAATTTAATATGGTTAAATTAACTAATGAATAAATATTTTATGGCAAAAACAATTATGCAATAATGAATCATGGCTAAAATAAACATGAATGAAGTAATTATTTCTAAAAGAAAAATGGTTAAAATAATTATGACAAAACCAACCATGAATAAAATGAAGTTGGCTAAAATAAAAATGTTCAAAATAATTATGGCAAAACCAACCATGGCTAAATTAACAATAGTTTTAAATTAATTATAATTATAATAATTATGGTTAAATTTATTAGGTTAAAATAATCATATGTTTAAAATAAATAAATAATTTAATTATATTTATAATAACCATGTACTCTAGTAAAAATACCCATCTAATCAACTTGGTTAGTTTTTAAAAATAAGAATTCTAGTAATTAACCCATCCATCAAAAGTATAAGGCAAATGAAAACACAAATAAACACAACCCAAATGAAAAAGAAAAACAAACAATAAACAAAGATAAGGTAAAAATCCTATGCAAATTGGACCCATGGTTATGAAATGATGATTAACAATAATAAAAAAGACTTAAGATGGAAAATTTATCATTTGCCATAAATTGGCTAGTGATGAAGGTGCACTAAATATGATGTGTGGAAGAGATTAAAAACCTTGATTAAATGCAACAACTTGTTAAAAAGTCATTATGGTTTACACGTGCTATAGGGCTACGGACATGCACTATTAATAATAAGGAATGAATATCAAAGGGACTAAAAAAAACTGCTAATGATGCACAATAGTGGTATGTGCACAAATGATAAAAAATGAACCAAAAGGATAATGAAACCACGGGGAACGAAGTCATCACTTAATGCTCGCTCGGCATATAATCATCTTATCCTAAGCATCCATCATTATAACATGTTGTCGTCCTTAATATTTGCTACACCATATACGTGTGAGTCAAGTTAGCAATGATAACATCTATCAAAGTCCAAAAGTCGTTTTTAGTGATAAGGATATCGATTCATCATGGTGAGGGAAAAGGTGGGAGACCTTTCATTAATCTTGTGCTCCATTTTCCAGAGTAATAGTTGCAATAATGTCCTGGAATGTGTCATGGGTTGTTATATGTTCATTCTTGTAGGAATAGCGAAGTAAATGGGTACTTAAATTGTCAATAATATGACCACATTAACACCATGAAAGATGGGCAATTATAGGATGTGGCAAGCCAAGACAAGTACGAAGCGTTGTAAGAAAGTGGGCCAAGGATAAACAAAATGCAATTGTGGTAAGACAAGTTAATAACCAAGCACCAACCCTTAGATTAGCACTTGAGTGAAATGTGCTCACACAGTATCTGAAGGAGCATTTATTTGAAGCCAAACAAATTCGTGTTCATGTAAACAATCCATTAAAAAAACATACAACTTAAAACAAGACCAAACCATTGGGCTTTCAAAAAGTGAGACCTAAAAGCAAACAACCTAGGGTAACATGGCTCAAACATTTCATAGAGTCATCTAGAATCGGGAAATGTCAATTTCAACATGTGCCATTACATCCAAACAAATATGGTGATGATCTTGTTGGAAACAAATGACAAATGCAAGAATAATCAATGCCCAACACCCCAAGAATGCATGGGCAATGGTCTGAACCACCAAAGGCAAGTTGAACATGTTCAAAGAAGCAAAAAGAGTGGCTTAACAACGAGCTAGATGATTGATTAAACCACCAAAAGATTTCACACTAAGTAACTTCTCCAACATAACTATGATATGGGTATCAAATTCAACGTAATGTTACAAAATACCTAGAGATGGAAACATTATATGAAGCACATAGCCTGACCACTAAACATAATGCAACAAAAACATTGCAAAAGTTGCTTCAAGATTTACAAGTATAGGGAAACTAAATATTGTCCCAAGGTCCTCATGAAAAAATTCAATCACAAATGATTCAATGAATGATGTGGATCCCACCAATGCAACCAAAATATGAAAACCCAAATCAAGAATAAGAAAGCCAAGAGGAAGTGATATAAAATGGTCCAACCCTTGTGGAAACTAAGTTACACACTTCATTAACTGCATTAAAAGCCTTACTGCTGATAATTCATAATACAACCGTAAAAACACATGAACCATATCTAATGTGGGACATACTATACGTGTATCATCCATTAAAGAAGGGTAAACACAAGTAGGGTGGGCTAATGTTGTAAAGCAAAAAGCGTAAAAATGAACCAAAGCAAATAATGCTCCTCCCAATGGGTCCCCTTGTCATGTACCTAACTCTAATGAAATGACTATGAAATCCCCATGTCATCAAGCCTAAAAAATATATAATGGGGAGTGACATGCATAAAATCATCGAATAAATGGGAAACGTTAATCTAGAAATCGAACAAATATCATAATCCCTAAAAAATGGTTAATTATGACACTGAATTGAAAGCATTACATACATCCACCTATAGCACCACCTAATCGAAATGCAAATCTAACATCGCTCAAACACCATGAATCATTGTTTCACACCCATCACGAGTCACTACACCAAATTAATGAGCACTAAAATGTTTCACAAAAGTATCCTTAAATTGAATAGCTAGAGTGTGAACAATTAGGCAATAGGTTACCTCATTAATCATGATGGGATGTGTGCCTACAAATTGTTCTTCCAACATTAAAAGTCGAAATGTAGAAAACAAATGCGATATTAAAGATGGAAGAAAAAAAAAAAAAAAAAAAAAAAAAAAAAAAAAAAAAAAAAAAAAAAAAAAAAAAAAAAAACATTGAAAAATGTGTCCACATGTTTCGAAAAAGAAGTTAAAGTCATTCAAAAAATCATCTAGGACAAAATAATATCATAGATGTTGTCGCAACCCTAACCTTGGGCTCGCGACCAAAGCAAAGGCTTGCAAGGTTGCAAGCCAAGAGGGAAGCCCGGGAGTGAAGGAAAGTGTGAGGGAATGAACCTTCACACTCCCAAGGGAGCTTCCACTTTGATAGTTCGAATCCCGGTGGACTCCTGAATCTTCAAAGAGCGATTATAGAGGTCAAAACCCATTGGATTGGAGAGTTACTTATATCATTGGAATCTATTAAACGTAGATGTCTAAAATGGGCTCGCATGACCCATTTGGACATTTAAAACACAAGTTATGGACAAAAGAAGGGTTGAGAGTCAAATCGACAATTTGACTTCCGACCACTAAAAGTCAAGAATCGACCCAATTTCCTTGCATGTAAGTGGCATGCAACATATCGTTACAAAGCTCTCGACGAGGGTTACAACTTTTCTTTAGAACTCATCTCAATCGAAGGTTTGCACACAAAGTTATTAGGCCCCATAGACGCAGGAATCTTAGTTGTGGGATTTTCAGGACTCCCACTTGGGAGTTTCGGGACAAAATGCCATTTAGATGTGGGCCTCATGGAGAGGCACAAAGTATATTCTAAGGGGGAAGGTGGTGGCTTCCCCCAAGTCCGGGCCGTGGTAAGTCTTACGAGTCCGAGTTTGCCTATGGCTTGTCCTAGCACCAAAAGTGTTCCAACTATGCACTAACCAACTTGTTTGCTTTTGTGCAGGTTCGTGTGAGTGATTAAGTGCTTGTCATTTTTCCTAATCCCATCCCAGAGCTCCAGCACGCCCCTCTACCCCCAAAGTGTTACGAGCCAGGGAGCGTGTCCCCAACTCCTTACTTTTCTAATGTTTTCACTTCAGACTCACATTTGAATCTTTCAAGGAGCTTAAGAATGCGTCAAAAGCTCAAAAACCATACTGAAGGGCCATCAAAAGAAAATCGTGGTGAACAAACCAAAGCAAAAAAAATGCTTATTGATCTAAAATAAGCTTTGTTTTAAGATGGAAATCATTAATGAAAGGGGGGAGATCAACCTTAGCAAATGGATGGAGAGGGCAAACGACTCTCATGGTCTCATTAAATGGGGTTACAAGTGTGTTCGAAACTAGTGCATGTATTGCTCGAACATATTCCCTTACATAAACAAAGGCCTATGTGCAATATAATCATGCTAATATAGATGGGGTAGGACCTAAAGTGAATTCCATGATGCGCCCCAAACTCCTTAAGAGCCCCAAATGTGGGTCTCAAAACAAAATAATTGAAAAAGAAAAAAGTTGGGGCATGTTCCCTAATTCGTAACACTAGGGGTAAAAGGGCGTGTTGGAGCTCTAGGATGGGACTAGGACAAACTTACAAGTGAGAGTTCAAGATGAAGTCAACTTGCATAACAAAAAAAAGGGCATTCAATGCAAGTTGAATAGAAGTGGTGCAATAGACTTAGTAAGGACAACCTCAAACATAAGTTTTACACAGCCTGCAACCTTTGGGAGGAGGCACCACACCCCTCCTTATATTATATTATATGCTTCTCCATGAAAACTACATCTAAATGTCACTTTTCTTTGGGACTCCCAAAATTGGGACTTTTGTTGTCCTAAAACTTTGAACATTCATATCTTTTTCAAATCAAATCAATTTTGAGAATACGAGGGCAATATTTTATATCCATCAAAAAGATCTTTTCCAAAGGTGCACAACATGCCCCAATCGGAGTTCATTTGAACCCTACTTTCAAAGGGTTTATGGTCAGGAATCAAATTCCCAATTTGACTCTTGCCCCTTCTTTTGATCATAACTCATGCAAATCAAGTCCAAATGAACAATGCAAAGGAACTTTAAGCATTTTCATTTCAAGACCTTTCTAATGGTGTCCTAAGGGGCCAATTTGGTGTTTGTTTACCTTTTCAACCAAGGTTTTAAACATTCACAACTCCTACACAAATACCCATTCACCCAAAGTGGGAGTGCACTTGGGAGTCATTGAGCTCCATTCCTTGCATGCTCCCCCATTTGTGAAAGTGTGTTTCACACCTCAACACATTCTCTTGGCCTCATGGGCCCTTGCACTCCACATTTAATCGTGAACTTAATGTCAAAGTTGCAACACTCTAAACATATGTGAGAGATTAAAACAAGTACTCTAATTGTGTGTTCCTCCTATAATGCCTCCCAATCGCCACCCATGTATCGATGCAAATGAATGTGATTATCTTAGTGACATTTTTCATCACCCTATGGAAGAAAGGATATAACAAAAAAACATGCCAAGCTGCAAAATCAAAAGGATCGAATGTTAATTGAAATAAAGGGATATGTAAAGTTTGAAAGGGTTTTATGATATGAGATTGACACAATTTGTAATGACATGCTTGTTGTAAGAACAAGTGTATTGAGGATGGGAAGGAGTTGTTGTGTGGAATGACTTGGATGGTCATTTCAACATGTTACGTGCTTGGTGTGTTTGTTAAAAGCCCACATTCACCAAGGTATAGTTGTTTATTCATGGGGTCTTAGGCATGGGTGGTTTATTTTTTGCATTCCCACTCGGCATCTTCTTCAAATCCCCTTCATTTGACCATCTTTTTTTCATCTTTGGAATCCACTTCGAACTTTAGCTTACTAAGAATCTTGACCACCACATCGAACAAGGGTTACAAATGCATTAACATATGGTGTTGGATTAGGTTTTACAATCCAAATCCCTTTTACCCAAGAAGGACATGATTCACAAGTTCATGAGTAGGAAGTTTGACTTCTCCATTTAAAGATGTGTCATTTTTTCGCATGCACCACCACCCCGATCTTGCCTAATTGAAACTTGAAGTTTTTTTACTCAAGTTGAACTCCATGTCCATTTATATTGGTTACCATTCCTTTGCCTAACCCAGCCACTTCCTCCCTTGTGAACCTTAACCTTTTTGCAACTAACCAATTTCGTGAAAACCTTTAACCCTCACTAAATGATAATAGTTAATTTTGTGGGCGCTCTCCTCCACTTTAGGGGTTGGTGTCCTCATCAACATTTAGGTTGTTTACAAGTGGTCTTTTTTTCTTCCAAGTTTTTTTCACTCCTACAAGTTCATGACCTTTTTCTTGCTTGAACTTGTTTACCATTTCTAGCAAATGGTCCAAATGAGTAGGTTTCACCCACATTGCATCCTTGTGATTGCAACCCTTATATTTCACCAAATACTCCTTGCTTCTAAAATGTGTATGCCTTGCACAAAGTATGTATTGGTTTTGATGACAAGGTATTGGTCAACACCCCATTGACCCTTTCTATTTGGCCATGATTAATTTGTGAATTAAATGTTGTATTAATTGACAATTTCATTCCCACCTTCTAGAACAAATGTTTCCAAAAAGCTCGTCATAAACTTGGCATCTCTATCACTTATAATAAATTGTGGCATCCTGTGATGCCTAACCCACATATCAAAGAACAATTTTGTCTAGTCAAAAGTTGTCATGATTGTCTTAGTTAAAGTCATTTTCGCCAACTTGGAAAATTGATCAACTATTACAAGGATAACATCCAATCCATTCAGGCAATTGGGTCATGGAGTCCATGGAAACATTTTCCCATAATTCGTTTAGAATCGATAAAATTCTATACATCCCGTATTTTTTTAATATGGATTTTTTGTTTTGGCACTTAACATAAATGCACACGAAATGTTCCACATCATGTTTCATTTCGGGCCAATAAACTTTTTTTTCCTACAACCATTCTTGTAGTTCTTTCCCCACGATGCCCTACCATGGGCGCATCATTTTTTCATGCATGATTTTCATTCATAGCTTCTTTGCAAGCACATAGATTCAAGATTGTTTCCATTTGAACAACTTTTTTTTCAAGGTGATGTTTTTCACCTTCTTTCATTCGCATAACTTTTTAAAGTGGTGTTGAAAGAATGGATCTTGCACATAAGCTTCCTTTATCTTTCGTTCTAAGTTATTTTTGCCCTAGAAGATGCCCTTTAATGCATGGGTTTTAGTTGAAGGTTTTTCCACCTGGAATTTTTCCTTCCTACTCAATGCATTTAGGACCACGTTATCTTGGCTTGATTTGTTGAGTAACTTGACATCTAACAATGCCAAAGTATCATGCCTTCTTAATTGCTTTATTGGAGCCCTTGACTACATTTCAAAATACTGCAAGGAAACGTTATCTATGAAGACCTTGGTTTTATGTGTCCCCAAATAATGTTCCCATGTTTTTAAGCACATGCAATGACATATAACTCCTTTTCATGAGTTGGCCATCATAGGTGTGTCCCACATAGCTTCTTGTTTTTAAATGCAATTGGGTGTTTATCTTGCATTAACACCTTGTCGATATCAATTTCACTTGCATTGATGTGGACTTCAAATGGCTTAATGAAGTCCATGAATCTTAGGACATGGGTAGACAAATGCCTCACTTTCAAGTCATCAAATACCTTCAATTGCTCCTCCTTCTATTCGAAAAACAACTCATTTTTAAGGAAATCCAAAAGTGGCTTTGATAACTATGAAAAACCTTTTATAAACTTTTAGTACAAGTTAGCTAGGCCTAATAAAGATCATACTTCTTTGATTGCAACTAACCTTTTTCAATCTCTTATGACTTGTAACTTCTTAGGGTTGGGCCTCACCCCTTCCTGCAACAAGATATGCCCTAGGAAGTCCATATCCTAGGTAAACTCACTTTTTGACTTGTTGATACAATGCATGTTCTCACAGATCTTGTTCAAAACATATTCCAAGTGCTTCACATGTTTTTTTGTCATCTTGGAATACACCAAGATATCATCAATATAGATGGTCATGAACTCGTTCAATTTTTCATGCAAAATGGAATTCATAAAGGTTGTAAATGTCAATGGAACGTTCCACAACCTGAATGGCATCATTAGGAACTCACATGAGCCATACTTAGTCTTCATTGTTGTTTTTCCCAAATCCTCATTTGTGTGTGGATTTGATAGTACCCCAATTTGAGATCAATTCAGCAAAAATATTTTGCTTCAGTGAATTGATCCAACATGTCATGGATGTGAGGTAGAGGATAGTTGTTAATTATCATTATTTTATTCAAGGCACAACAGTCGATACACATTCTCAACTTGTCGTCCTTTTTATCCACAAACAAGATAGCTGCCCCATAAGGTGACTTGTCAAGTTATGTTAAGCTTACCTTATAGATCAATATGGAAAAATGTTTAATGTTTGTATGGAAACACCTTATGCACATATGAAAGGAACCGATGTATGTTCAAGTGCATTGTGCAAATGTTTTCCAAACTTATACTTAATCTTCATGGTTTTGCCAACAATTGGTTAAGTCCCTTGGTATGGATGGGTGGCAGACAATTAAAAACACTGTGAAATAAACATTACAAGAAGGCATATGTATGTGCCTTTTAATTGTTGACGAGTATCATTCACACCTTATTGCCATTCATATCCTTTTTTATTCCTACTCAATTCCAAGGTTATCTTGTTTAAAATAATTTACAATGTAAGGTTTAAGGTTTTACTAAACCATGCCAACAACCAAATTGAAATACAATTGGGAAAAGGTCATTAAATAATTTAAATGCAAATAATAAAATGGCATTGACATCACATCTTGTTTTGACACTAGCCACAAGTATATTGCGGGAGTTGGTTGTTTGAATTTTGTTTTGCGAAATGTTTTTCGTGGCTATGGGTTACCAACATCACTTGAAATAATTGTGGGCATTTTTGGGATATCTAACGTTGGAGTTTATTATTGGATAGATCGCAAAAGATTATCAATGGCTAAAGCAAAATTTGAAAGTTACAAGTGCATATAGTCCCCACTCACTAGATCTACATTGTTTAAACATAAGTTCTATCCAACCTAGTTTATGGGAATGTCCAAGGTGTACTAGTGTAATTTCATGTTACACCTTTTTAGAATGGACTAAAGTTGAACCATCTAATTGCACATGAATCAATGTGAACTTTTGCATAAGTATTTTCAATTAATTGACATCATATTTTACATGGTACAAAATAAATTATTATCTACAATGTGTTCAAAATTTAGGGTGTGTAACATACAAACACACCCATATGGTTAACAGTCAAATATTGATGGTGGGGCAGGACCAAGTTAAATATGAATGCAACAACACAAATTGTCATGAAATAGTTGCAACACTTCTTAAATGTGCATGACCTTTTTATCTTTGCTTCCAAATGTTTTATAGTTTTTCCTCGATCATTTGATGGTCATGACAAGTAAGCATGCAAAAACTTCTTATGGATTACCTTATAATTAATAGAACAACTTTGATAAGTGTTAGATTTCCTCAAGCATTAACTTCCCGCAAAAATTCCCACATGAGGATTTCATGGTGCTCTAGGTTGTATGGATTTTGCAACCAAAAACTTTGCTTATGCGCTTTTATAACTTCTTTTTAATGGTGGAGCACAAAATTTGACAAAGTGCAAGCAAGGTGGGGAAAGGGTGCATAAGAATTTTGTGGGGGTTATTTGTGCAATGAAGAAAGATATGAGGAGGCCTAATCCCCAATGTTTGGAATATATGCAAACAAAGTGGTAGGTTTATTTCTAACTCTAAAGACCAATTTGGAATGTGGTCTTGTATTTGCATATGCCATTGCAATCACAATTAGTGTGGTTTATGCATTTAGGGTTTCAAGTTGATGAACCTATCCGATACGTTCCATTGATCATGCAATTTGGGGTGCTCATTCACAATTTAATTCAATTTCATGTGCCTAAACTTAGCTCCCAATTCCCATTTTACATGTAATCACATTTTGGTTTTATAACCAAACTTTAAATGTGGTTCCATTGTTCAACTAATGTTATTTTATCACTTGATTATGGTATGGTTTTGTCATTCATCACATGTTTATGCAAGGGATTTCATTAGGTTTGTGACCATATGTGGTGCACCACCAAGCTCCTTGATGGACTCAATTGTAAATCCAAAGGTGAATAGCGGAAGGAGAAAGAGTTGGGGCACGCCCCCTAACTCGCAACACTTCGGGGGTAGAGGGGCATGCTGGAGCTCCAGGATGGGATTAAGAAGATTGACAAGTAACTCAATCACTCACACATGCTTGCACAAACTAAACAACAACTTGGTTAGTGCGTAATTAAAACACTTTGGTGGATGGATGAACCATGGGCAAACACGGACTCATTAGACTCACCACGTCCCAGACTTAGGGGAAGCCACCACTTTCCCCCTTATAATATACTCTATGCTTGGCCACGGGACCAACACCCAAATGTCATTTTGTCCCAAAACTCCCAAGTGGGAGTCCCAAAATTCCCATGGTTGGGATTCCCGCGACTTTGTGGGCCCATAACTTTGTGTGTAAACCTCTTATTGAGATGAGGTCTGAAGCAAAATTGTAGTCTTCATTAAGAGCCTGTTATCGATATGTCGCATGTTACCTGCACGCAAAAAAATCAGGGCGATTCTCGATTTTTAATGGTTGAAAGTCATTTCTTTTGGCCATAACTTGTGATTTAAATGTCCAAATGGATCATGCGAACCCATTTTAGACATCTACATTCTAAGAGCTTTCCAATGATATTAGTAATTCCTCAATCCAATAAGTTTTGTCCCTATAATCGTTGTCTGAAAAATTGGGAGTCCATCGGGATTCCAATTCCCAAAGTGGGAGTTCACTTAGGAGTGTGGAAGTTCATTCTTTCACACCTCTCACATTCCCGGGAGCATGAAATGTGACTCTCGACCTTCACACTTGGCCCACACTAGGTTTGGTCGCAAGCCCAAGGCTAGGGTTGTGACAATACGTGGTTGACATTTGGGATGGAATTAAGTGTATTTTTATGTTAATGAAATTGAATAATCTAAAAATAAATAAAAATTGGTGGACTGATGTTTACAAAGACCATTGGCATGCAAAACCAACTTGGATGAATGTGCTTAAAAAACCTTGTGAAGATCCATATGAAGGCTTTGAGCTAAACGTCTTTCAAACCCCTTCAATGCATGCTTGTGTTACGACAACATGTTGTAGCATTGTTGTGGACTTAGTTTTGCTAAAAAATCCCGACTTTTATGTTGTTCATGAGGAACAGGAAAAGCACACACTTGTTTCACGATGGTGTGGTAAATGTTTGCCCTATCAAAAGTTGACAAATTCACCATAGAAAATGTGAGCTCCTCAATGATTTTTTTTTCAATATTATCAGTTATGAGGTAAGAGCGCAATGGCACAAAACACCAAATATTTTTTCTTACCAAGGGGTATATTTGGTGCTAGGTTTAGGGTTGAAATTCAAGTGTGCAAGATGGGGAATTTCACAACACCCATTGTACCACAACCGCAGAACAGGGACATTGGAGATGCTTGAGTGATGAATTCAACACTAAATGCCTCCAGAAAGAGGCTACTTCCAAAAAATGATGATGAGAGTAGGGTTGCAAAACATGGAAAGTTTGAAGAGTTAGAACTTGCCAAAGCCCGTGTGGAGCTCCAGCTTAGAAACATTGATTTCAACAGGTTACAGCAATTGGTAACTGCTCT
>Ga0209208_10001544_pt1 | contig 32587 bp, 21 predicted proteins | sample S1TSphfallax_3_FD_187694 | JGI IMG/M metagenome (GOLD analysis project Ga0209208, IMG submission 187694) | Host-associated microbial communities from peat moss isolated from Minnesota, USA - S1T2_Fd - Sphagnum fallax MG (SPAdes) (version 2) | ecosystem: Host-associated > Plants > Peat moss >...
AGTTTATGTATTGTTTAACCATCTAGTATGTGAAGGAGGGGGGGGGAGGATACTACTCAAAAAAGTAAAAATACATGAGTAAAAATATAAGGTGCAATATATTGGTTGTCAAGTAAAAATTATAAGTTAATTAGTTTATGTATATTTTGAAAATAATTTTGCAATTAATATAGGGTATGTGTAAATATTTAATATTTTAAAAAAAATTAAAAAATAGCATGTGCATTAAAGATTTAAAGTACTAGTTGTTCATAGGTTCAATTATTATGAAATAATGTTTTGATTAATTTGTGACTAATAAAGGTTTGTAAATTGCAATGTTTTTCATTTCAATTACATTCCATGGGTGAAAGCATAATAAAGTAACCCAAGAAGTAATTCCACTGTGCAAAAGGGTTTCCAAATAAAAGGTCCAACAAGTAGATGAATTTGTGAAATAATATCAAAATTTTTGAGTAAATTCTTTTTTAACTATTGTTGGCATTGGTTTCAAAAGCTAAATTGATATAATTATGTTTTTCCAATACACTTGCAAGGACTTGAATTAGACCTTTAATTTTTGTTGGTTTGAGAAATAGATTTCAAGTATTTGAAAATATATGATTTTGTTTTTGCAAATAATTGTTCCTTTTTTCCCAAGCCTTAATATTGACATGGTGAACATTATAATATATATATATTGGTCAATGGAGGTTGTTTTCATAATTTAATTCATCCCCAAACTTAAAAAATAACATGATTTTAGGGATATTTTTGGGGTACTTTTCCAAGTCTAAATGATATGGTACAATTTTTTTGGAAAAATAATGGGAGGTTAGAGGTGCCAATGAATAAATCTAAAAGTTCCATTTGATTTAAGATGCTAAAATAAGGTTAGAAGTTCTAAAAAATGTTTTTTTCTATTTCACAAGTATAAAACAAGGTAAGAAGGAGGGTCAAAATTTCTTGTTTGCACCCCATGGTTTCATTTCATTTCCAAACTTTTTTAGCTCCAATTTTTTTTAGTTGAAATTTTAAATTAATATAGGGTGTTGAAATTGGATGCCATATATAAATATATAAACTAATATAAGGTGGTTAGAATATGTGCATATTATAAAATTAAATAATAATAGGGTGGGGCAAAATATAAATCCAAAACCTAATACCCCCCCTCCCCCCCCCTCAATAGTTGTTTGACGCACATAGGTCACAAAAATAACATTAAATGTTCCCCCTAGGTACCATAGTCTCCAATCTTATGCAATTAGGATTCAACAACTTTTTGAATTGTGAATTCAAGTACAAAAATAATTTATATCATCATTGTTTTGATCTATATGAACTTCATGTTCAATTGAGTAATTAGGGTTTGTTCACCTTAGTGTAGCCCGCCACTTCATACCTTCATTTATTTTCTTTTGTCAATCCCGTCTTCCACAAAAAAAAATCCATGATACATTAAAAAGTCTTGACATATAATCCATAATATATATATAATGGTTTTAAACCTATGCAAACAACTAAATGTGTCATAACCTTAATTAGTGGGTGTGTCCCTTTCTTCATGTTCGAATTCACACCTAAGAACTAAAGTTGAATTAAGAATTGTGTTCCATGAAACTCCCAAAAAGACCAAACAACTCACAATTCACACAATTAATCACTTGGCCATCATTTTTCAAGTTTTAAAACTAAATGGATAATCATGTACATGTATTGAATCTTCACCCTAAAACCATCATACCAAATGTATTTCAACACTTGGTGGATTTTCATTCCAATTATATCAACCCATACATATATGTAGGTTAACACTTGGTGGATTTTCATTCCAATTATGTCAACCCATACATATATGTAGGTTAACACTTGATATGCATTTCATCCAAATTGTGTCAAACCAATTACCTAAGTGACTGACATGGGCATTAATGGCATAGGTTTCAATGACATATTACACCAAGCCCAATACAAAAAATTTACTGGCAATATAAACCTTAATGACATAGTTAAGCATTAGATGACAAAGGCATTAATGGCATAATCCTAATGACATATTGCACTACGTTAAAGTGATAGAAACCCTATTCACATAGACTTAAATATCACACAATTATTAGCATACAACATTAACCTTTAGTGGCATAGATTTGAGTGACATAGGTTTTGCTGGCATAAACGTTAGTGACATATTTCACCTTAATCACATAGATTGAAGGACATAAGCCTTAATGATATAGACCTAGGTTGTCGCAACCTTAACTTTGGGCTCGCAACCAAAGCAAAGGGGTTGCAAGGGTGTGAGCCAAGAGAAAGCCCGGGAGTCACATCACATACTCTCGGGAGTGTAGGAAAATGTGAAGGAATGAACCTTCACACTCCCAAGGCAACTCCCACTTTGGGAGATGGAGTCTCGGTGGACTCCTGAAACTTCAAAGAACGATTTCAGGGATCAAAACTCAATGGATTGTGACGTTATTTATATCATTGGAAAGATCTTGGAACGTAGATGTCTAAAATGGGCTCGCATTGCTCATTTCAATATCTGAAACACAAGTTATGGTCAAAAGAAGGGCCGGGAGTCAAATTGACAATTTGACTCCCGACCACTAAAAGTCGGGAATCGACCAGATTTCCACGCGTGCAAATGGCATGCGACATACTATTAGAAAGATCTTGATGAGGGCTACAACTTTGCTTTAGACCTCATCTCAATCCGAGGTCTGCACGCAAAGTTATGGCGTCCCATAGTCGCGAGAGTCCCAACTTTGGCGATTTCGAGACTTCCACTTGAGAGTCTCGAGACCAAAAGCCATTTGGATGTGGGCCTCGTGGAGAGGTGCAGAATATACTATAAGGGGGAAGGTGGTGGCTTCCCTCAAGTCCGGGCCGTGGTGAGTCTTGTGTGTCCATGTTGCTCATGGTTCATCCTTGCACCAAAAGTGCTCCAACTACGCACTAACCACCTTGTGTGGGTTTTGTGCAAGCATGTGTGAGTGAGTGAAGCTTGTCAACTCTTCCTAGTCCCATCTCGAAGCTCCAGCACGCCCCTCTACCCCTCAAAGTGTTGTGAGTTAGGGAGCGTGCCCCGATTATTCCTTCTTCCGTTGTTTTCCACTTGGACTCACATTTGAATATTTCAAGGAGTTGGGAATGCATCATAGGTCTTAGTGATATAGGTTGAGTGACACAAGCCTTGTCAAGGCATAAGGCTTGGTGACAAAAACTTTAGTGGTATAAGCCTTGGTGACACAAGCCCTAGTGGCATAAGCTTTAAACTTAATGACAAAGGCCTTAATTGTATAAATTTTTAATGATGCAAACTTTAGTGGCACAACCCTTAATAATAAACTTTTAATTATGTTGCATATATTTGGTTTTAAACTTGTAGAATTATGTTACAAATGTAAATATTTTAGTGCATTTGATTGAGGAACATTTATTTTTCAATTTGTTGCTAAAACATTGATCTCTTTAAAAATAATCATGATAACCAATTTTCCATTCAAAGTTTCCAAATTGAAACAATTGATTTTGGTGTATATACTTATTCAAAGGCCAATTTATTGTGTCGTAAATTGTAGTATAAAACCACCAAATCATCATAATTAGCTCATATAGTGCCAGAATGGTGTTTTTTACCTTTTCATGCATTACTATTATGGTCGAGTCCAAGTTGTCATTCAATGATGTATAAATGTTTTTATTTATAATTGGCAACTTTGCATCCATAAATTATATTTCAAATCAGACATACTTGGTAGATTTCACTAGCTTGAATTAATAACTTGTCAAATCAAATGTATAGTCTCCATACAAAAGTTTTCATCATTTTAAGTTGACTTGCTTGAAATCACCATATTGAACCAATATATATCATTGTTAATAGCCTATTAACATCCATAATCATTCAATATGGTAAGACCCACCTTTGACATAATCTTAAACAATGCCTACATGATATTTTGTTGTGGCATTGAAATTGTTTCATGTGAGTATTTTGTTGTTGCAAGTTACTCACTAACCAACTACAACATAGATTCCAAAGATTGTTTGCGCAAAGAATCACATATTATCATTGTTATTTTCAACTTCATAAACTTACCTTTCATCACAATGATTATGAAGTTTCAATGTAACAAGCATTTACTTTAGTGCCATAGTTGAAAATGTCATCAACTTTGCCCTTATTCAAAACTATCAAGTGGAAGATTCCAACTATGTGCACCCATTTGCAAAAAGAACATACAAGTTGTAAACAAAGATCCCATTAGAACTGGTGTTAGTTTAAAACCATCCATAATTAGTTGGTTAATCTTTTATTTTTAATGGCCAATCAATTAGATGTTACAATGCACATGTATAATATTAATTTTTTTTGGTTTTGCAACTGTCGTTTACAACTAAAATTTAGTTGCATGCAACACATGCAACTGAGAATTTGTGTAGTTGCCTAAAACAAGTTGCACATGACATTCAGTTGCATGCGACACTACGTATGCAACATGTATATATGGTGCTAATATACATGCCCATCCATACATATTAATCCAAATGTAGTTGCACCTTATGTGCAACTCTGCTTGCAACTATAATGTAACTAATAAAAATATGACATGTGTTTAAAAATTGGACAACTAGCTTATAGACATGTGTCATTATTCAATTATTTTTGTGTTTTCAAAATTAAAAATTCATTAGATTAATCCCAATCATTAATTTTTTTGCCATTAAGATGATGACATGTGGCACACCATGGAACCTTCATTAACCATTTTGACATGTGTCCTTTTAAAACACCAAGTATATGATGAGACGTGGCAATTAAAGCCCACATATTTTTTAATTTAAAAATATTAATTAATGAAATTTCAATCGTCCAATTTATGGCTAATAAGACGTTGACACGTGTTACCTAGTTAGGTAAGTAATCACTAAAACCTATTAAGCAAGTAAGGGTTTATTTAGGTATGTAAGTAGGTTGAACTTAGTTAAGTTTAAGCTATATACATAAAATTAAAACAATCCAATTTTAATTTTACAATTTACCATTTCATAAAAGTCAAGCTTTATTTATTTACTCATCTCCAATGGCACTTGATGTTATGTTACAACAAAGTTATTGCTTCTAGTTATATATTAAACCAAATAGAATTGGAGCCAAAGGATATGGGATAAAAGATTTCATTGCAAACTTCATGAACCAATTTAGTTACACATTAGATGCAACTAATGTATTAGAGTATAGCAGCCAGGGGAGCGCTTTGTTGCTTCTGGTGTCAAAATAAAACTTGAAGCCCTCCTCTTGGCGCATTTAACACACTAAGAATCGTCGAAAATAGATTAGAAATGAGAAAGTTATGGCCCCCCAAAGTAAAGGGGGTCAAAAACTCAGAAAAAAACCATTGAACACTACAAAGGTCGACTCTTAAACACTCAGAAAATTCCTTTTATGTTGTTTTTTTGCTATTAAAGTTCCAGCATGATTTGTAGAACTTTAGATGGCGCTCCTTCATCATTTTAAATCGTTTAAAATGAATAAGAATTAAGAAAGTTATGAGGTTTGAAAGTAGCAGGGGTCCAAAGAAAAAAAAAATGTTTTGTAAGTTGGAAACTTATTTCTCTTCTTGTTAAATTTTCATTTATCCTTTTCTTTTGCACTTCAAAGATGATTGTAGAATATTTTTAGTAATTGTGATTACTTAATCAAAATATGGTTTTCAACATTATTATATAACTTAAACTAGTAATTAGCTTAAGATGTTTGTGTGCTTGTAGGTTAATTCATGTAGCCTATTTACATTAATATTTTAACATAAATAATAAAATTTAAACATATAATACCTATTGATGTTATATATAAAAAATTGATTATAATTATAATAAAAATTTAATTAATAATTATGAATAATTATTATAAAATTTAATATTATCATATTAATTGATTTTAAATATTTTTTATTTAATTAAATTTACATTTTCTGAAAAAGATTCCAAATAAAATAAAATAATAAAAATATTTAAAAATATTTGAAAAAAAAAAACTTGCAATATATATTACACCATGGTTTAATTTAATTTAATTTAATTTAATTTAACTTAGTATAATTTAGTTTAGCCATATTTATTTCATGTTAATTTAATTTAACTTAATTTTTTTAGCCATAATTAGTTTGGCCTAACTTAATTTAACCATATTTATTCTAGCCTAATTTATTTTAGCCATGATTAATATATTTTAGTATATTTTAACCATAAATAATTTAGCCTTAATTATTTTTACCTAACTTAATTTAGCCATAATTAGTTTAGCTTAATCAATTGAGCCATGGTTAGTTTAGCCTAATTTAATTTAGCCATGGTTAATTTAACTTTTTAGTTTATTTAACCTAGGTTAGTTTAGCCATGGTTATTTTAGTTTAGGTTAGCCTAAGTTAACATGGGGTTAATCTTAATACTAGAGGCACATAATATTATTATACATAACCTATGTAGATATATTAAGTATAATAATTTAAGTATGTATAAATTTAAGCCATCATTTTTATAACACATGTCCATGTTATAGACATTTAGTTGCATGTTAGTTGCACACACAACCGTATGGCTTAAAAATTATACAATACCAAATTTATAGTTGCAAACATGACCAAGATAATTTCAAACGTTAATTAGTTGCATGCTAGTTGCATAGTGACTAGTTACAAACAACAAGATTTCTAGTAGACGTAAAAGATTATAAAATAGAATCCACACATACAAAATATCAAAGTAACCATTTGGGATCAATTCCCCATCTTGATTTTGAAGGTTTGTTTGTTTCAACAAATTGAATGAATTTTCAATGCCACACACTCACAGTAGCTGTCATACTCGTGTTTTGCAAAATACACACCCTCGTCAAATTCTTGTTATTCACATAATTTTTTAATTTGAGAAAATCTACTAACGAACATTCGAATGTCATTTTCAAATGTAACTAGAGCACATAGATTTTCCTAGTCCCCCATAAACATTACATAGTATGGTTACACACCTTTTTGTTGCATTTGTCAAGATGGTTCCAATGCCATTTGCTTTTGCCTACATTTCCCATGTCACAGTAGCCCAATCATCCAAGATAAATTATCACAAGATGGCATCTAGTTGAATATTCCAGATGAACATGTTCATTTTTGAGAGATTGATCACTAGAAGCCTTGGATGCCAGAACAATACAACAATGTATTGTTGTTTGATAGAATGGCCACAAGGGCACAAGAAGAGCCAGATGACACAAAGTCACAAAGGATTTTTTTCCCAAGTCTTCAAAACTCTAAATTAATGGCTTCCCTTCCCCACCTTAGATTTCCAAAATGTGGTCTCCAAAGTTGATGGAGACCAAAGAATTTGTTTACTCAATATGATCCTTGGCCATGATGATAATATTTCCTACAAGCATCCAAAAAAGGACATATATATGCCTAGAACATGAATTAATTCTACTACATCAACTAATGGAAATTGGTGTAAATGTTAGACAAAAATCCACCCCTTTAGTCCATGTAAGAATTGGGTCATATTCCTACTCATAGAAAAACCACCATCACACTCATGCAAAAAAATAATGTTGACAAATATGCTTCATCTAATAGCCATGGTAGGATTTTTTTATAAATCCATCATCAAATCCTTGGGTGTGCCTAAATGGCAATTATAATTCTACAAACTCAAAATTGCCAAAAACTTGCCTAATGATTATATCATCTTAGATTCTTAATCACAAAATTCCACAATCCATGATAGTTTCAATATGATGCACAACATGAAACTATAATCATTCTTGATTATAAATCAAAATTGGGCTTAATGTAGAGTATCCATTTCATTTCTTGACCAAGTAATTACATGCCCATCAAATGTAAGCCTTCTCACATGTAGTGCCTACACATGCAACATCTAAAGTGCTTGCCCATGGAAAACGTTTGAGTTCAAGGCTCAAACATAGAGTTCCCATGTTGATGTACATTGGTCACCATGACCATTTGGTTGAATTCCCCACATAAAGTAGGGAGCCTGAGTGTGGCAAGGCTCTTAGAGTTCTTGTTCACATTTGCAATCCCTTTTCCCACCACTACACTAAGGTATTTGGGGTGGAGAATCCAACATTTGGTGCCAAACTTCGACAATGGGGTTTGCCATCACATAAGCATAACTATTAGTTTGAGCCCTTTACCTACAACTAGAATGCAAATGTTCAATGATCAATGGTTATTTTAGGAACTACATTGACCACTATTTAGACCAATGACACAAGTTTTATAAATAGTGCATTTATAGTGTCCGCTCGACGATGCAATGTTATAGTTTTCTAGTTAAATTTATGTGGGGAGAGTTTTTTCCAAAACTCAACTATTTTAATTGCCACATTCTTCCCCTCCTTATTACTAGTTTGATCATGAGGTGGTAGAAAATGCATTGAATACTTGGCTTGAATTCCAACTTGGTTGTTGGAGCATGAGTGGTTTTCATTGGAGTAGGTGGAAACTACACCATAACTTCATTAGCCTTCCTACCACCACCATCTCCACAAGTTGCTATCCCTTTGGATTGGGGAGGGGCTACATTTGAGTTAATGCATCATTGTCAACTTTACATGGGTTCTCAAACCCTCGGCTACTATTAGCTCCTATGACGCGTTCCCAAGTTCCTTGATTGACCCACTTGAGGGTCTAACTATGTAGATATGCAAAAGGAGTTGGAACTTGGGGCCGCTTCCAACTTCCAGCACTAAAGGGGGTGAGAGGGGCGTGCTAGAAGTTCCGGGATTATACTAGGAAGAAGGACAAACTACTTAGTTACTCGGTCCTGCATCCAAAACCAACAACAACTTGGTTAGAATTCATTTTGCACCCTTTTGGTGTTGGGACTAACCACGGACGACCTTGGACTCACTTGACTCACCATGGCCCGGACTCAGGGGAAGCCACCACCTTCCCCCATATAGTATTCTCTGCAGCTCCCCGCGGGTGCTACATCTGAATAACACCTTTTTCCCGAGACTCCCAAAGAGGAGTCCCGAAATTATTTTGGGTTGGACTCTCGGGACTTTGGGCATCCATAACTTCTTGCTCAGACCTCTAATTGGGATGAGGTCTGAAGCAATCTTGTAGCTCTCTTCGAGATCTTTCCAACGCCATGTAGCACTCCTCTTGTAGACGTCAAGATCGGGTCGATTCCCGACTTTTAGTGGTCAGGAGTCAAACTGGCCCTTCTTTTGCTCATAACTTAGGCTGAAGATGTCCAAATCGCTCATGCGAGGCCATTTTGGACATCTACATTTCAAGACCTTTTCCAACGATATAAAAAACACCTCAATGCTAGGTGTTTTGACCTCTGCAATCAAGCTCTGAGTTTTCGGGAGTCCCGAAGGACTCCAAGTTCCCACTTTTGGGAGTATGAGTCTCATCCTCACACTTAGCCCAAAGTGGGGTTGCGACATCCTAGTTATTTAGAATTAAAATATCAGTATGGCCACCAACTTGCCCAATTGGACTTGTGAATGGTGAAGCATGGCACTGAAATAAGGGTCCTTTCTAGTAACTTGAGAAGGGGACCTTGATCCTTTCAATGCATAAGGCAAGGTATCACACTAGAAGAAAATTATCATTTTGTAACTATCGAATGCAAATAATTTTTAATTACATGTGACGCATGCAATTGTTAGACCCCATAGTTGCATAAGACAAATTACACATGATAGTATGTATGCCGACAATATATATGCTATGAATTTATATTTTATACATCTATATTATTGTACAAGGCTTGTCCATGGTGACACGTGGCAATTGAACCTTATTTCAATATTCATCATTGTTAATAAAATTAATAATGTCTTAGCCATCCAATAAAACGTGAATAAGATTTTGACATGTGTCCATTTGTGAAGGTCAACTATGTGGTGATTCGTGGCAATTTTAAAAAGCCCATCGATTTTTTTATAAGTAGGTAAGTAGGTCGTAGGTAGGTCATAAGTAGGTCATAGGTACGTAGGATGTTAAGGTTAGGCTAGGTAGGTAGGTTTTGGGTTTAACCTTTAAGGTTGAGCTTCTTTCATTAACCCATCCCAAATAGGGTTTGGTACTTAGTTTGTGAACAAGAGAAATGCACTTATTTGTATAGTGTGCACATTTGGAATCTAGGGCAAAAAATATGGGATAAAAAATTTAGTTGGAAGTGCATCCAATGTAATTACAACCTACATGCAAATATTACATGTTACTTATGTCATATTAACCTAATTTACCTACTAGCTAGATTAATTATATAATAAGTATTAAAACCGAATAGGTAATAATAATATAATATAATGATAATAACATTTCAATAATTATGATGATCTATAATAGTTAATAGTTAATAATATTATATTATTACTACCTAATTTAAATTGATAGCCAAATTTGGCTAGTAATTAGCCTACACTAGGGAACTAGCCATATTATCATAATTAATAATATAATTAAAAGTAAAGCTATATATATATAATTAGTGATGAAATAGTAATAATAATTTAAATCATTCATAACAATTAATTATAAATAATTATAAGCTAACTAATGTTACCTACTAACAACAAATATTATACCATAATTAAAATTTTATAATAAAACTTAAATAATATATGTTAAATCATAATAACAATAAATATTATTATTACTATTATTATTGAATAATAGTAGCATTCATTAATAAGTAACAACATTAGTAATTATAATTATTAATAATATAATAATATAATTATTTTGGCTAAACTAAAATTGACTAAATTATCCATGGTTAAATTAACTAAGAGGTTAAATATATTAGTTAATTTTACCATATTAGTTTACCCATGGTTAGTTGAACCTTGTAAATAATTTATCCATGGTTAGTTAGGCTCATAAATGGTTTAACCATGGTTAGTTTAATGAAAGTTAGTTTAGCCATGATTAAACCATGACAAGGTTTAATTTCGACCTTGTCCATGAAGTTAAAATCAATGTCAAGTTTAGTGAAAGTTAATTTAGTCATGGACAAGGTCAAGGGACTAATAAATGGGTAGCTATGAATTTTTCTGGTGTACAATACCAAGCAAATGAATTAGGCAAAAGTTTACATTAATATTATATGATTATATTTAGTCTTTCATAACCTTTGGCTTGGATTAAAATTAGATACCATTAAATGCAAATGGAATTTTCTTTGAGTTTATAATATATTCATTTAAGAGGTAATATCAATGGAGTTTTAAGGATCATAATGTTTATTTGCATCTAGGCCATTATACCATGCATATATTATAACATCATCTTTTTGGAGGAACTTTTCAACCTTTCTCCAAACCTTCATTTTGATACTTGTTGTTTTTAAAAATTGTTGGACCAATCCACATTCATTTCATCAATCCATAAGTAACAAAAAATATAATTCCCATGTTGACAAATTTAATGCATGTATCCTTTTAACACCAACTAGATGGGGATTCAAAGATATGTAAGTTGTGAGAAAAATTAATTATTTTCTTAGAAAAGGTATGTATGAGATAGTTTCATTTGTCTATAACAAAAGGTAGTTTGTTTTGTTTGGGTCAAAGCACAATCAATTAAACCACAAAAGTAGTATTCTCTAATTGGAAAGTAGTGATTTTCACATTTAAGCATGAAAATAATTCAAGAACTCCTCCTATCATAATGCAAAACCATGGAGCCTCAATTGACATCATAAGAATGTAAATTTCATAAGAATGAGAATCAATTGCATCATAAAAGTGTGGAAATAATGCATTTGAAAATTAAAAAATTAAAAGTCTTAAACTTACATCATTTCCAAAAACCAAATATAAGATTTTTAAATTACATGTTTTCACAAAATGGTATATTTTAAGGCTCCCATTTTAAAAAAAAATATTATTTGGACATTGTTTTAATCTACTTGCACTCACTTTTATGAAATAGGACATTTACCTACACTTACTTTCATTCACAATAATCTTACTTAACTATTGATTAAATATGTTTTTATCATATTTTCTCGCATAAAATCAATAACCATATTAACTTCAATCTTTCTACCCAACCAAACTATATGTTTGATAATTTGATGATATATTTCAAGGTACTTGTAATTCAACCTAGAAAAGTACATTAACTAGTCTACTTGACTGTGCTTTCACCCATTTTGTAGTTATGGGATCCACTGAATTGGGATGTTTTAGATCGTGTTTCTTTGTGTTTTTGGAAAACTCTCAATGAAAAGGGGTGCATGGGCTTGGTTCCATGACAATTGGACTTTCGATGTGAAAGTTCTTGAATATGGAATGACTTATTCATTAAAAATTAAATTAAATTGTAGCTAGAAATTTTGGCAGAATTGGAATGTGTCTTTGGTGTTGTTGAAAAGATTTTCATGAACACAATTTAATGGAATTTATTTGGTAAGATTTGGATTCAAAATGTGGGACATATTGATTTTAAATGATTTCTGATGTTGAAAATTCAAATAAACTCCAAAAAACCATGTTTTGGAAGGAAAAATCAGTTGAGATTGTGGTAACACTTGAAGGTTTACCATTCAATTCGAGCATGATTTCTTTTCATATTTGGTTGTTCAAAAAATCGATACATACATTGCAAAACAATGTTCAATTTGAATTTCCTTATTTTGTAATGGGTTCACACTTGGGCTAACAACACAAGCCACACCAATATCTATGAAATCACAAAACATGTTCCACTTTGCCACATTGACGGTAATATGACAACTAATGTAGTAATAACCAATGTTGGGCATATAAAATTGTGTAAGTGTAAATTTATTTACATTTACAAGTCTAGGAAAAGGTTATTGTTACGCTTACACTTAGATGTGTGTAGGTGTAAATGAGGTTCAAAACACTTACAAGGCCATGTATAAAAGATTGCTTGTGTAAGTGTAAATATGGGTAACCCTACTATCTAGTTGTTTGCGGGTTTTTTGAGGTTGTGTGTAGTGCGCTACCCACCATAGTCGTTCATTGCAAGTTTAGAAGCTTGATATGGTTATGAGCTTCACACACTCACGTGAAGTGTTTCACTATGAACATGTCACTTTCTTGGTTGCATTTGCCATCTTTTTTCAAGTGAGCAACCTCACCATCATCCTTTGTATTTTTATTTTTCTAATGAATCATTTTATATTAAGTTTGTGGTGTTCTTTGTGCACCCAACTTTTTATGTTGTGGAAAGAAGAGCTGCAAGCATGTAGTGATGGTTGCATGTACTAACAATAGTGTGCATCAATGTGCAACGTGCAATAATTGCAATGTGCAACAACTATAGTGTGTAGTAATGTATAATAACAATAGTGTGCAACAACAACAATGTGCACCACTATGTAGTGATGACAATGCAATGCAACTATTTGTTGTGAAAGTCATCTTCTATGTAGTTCATGTTCATCTTTTGTTGAAGTTTGTGATGTTCCCCATGCCATTTTTTTGTGTTGTGTAAGAGCTATAGTGTTGTAGCAACCCTAGAGCGCAACCCAACTTGTCCCCCTACTCGATTTCACTATCATTGTGTTCATGTTAAAAAGTGAATTTCCTCACCCCAAATGTTTTTTTTTCCATGGTTTTTTGGGTTGTTAAAAGTCAAATTTTGTTCATGTTTACTTTCATGCGTGCTACAAGGTTGTAAGAGTAGGAACGAAGCCCAACTCACGAGCTACCATTAGTTTTCCTTCTAGGTGAACTTTTCGCCCCTTTGTTTTTCTTTTTTTTTGGTTAATTGTCTTTTTATTCTATTCATGAATGTGCATGGTCAACTTTTGTTCCTAGTCATAATCTATGTGTGATGTAGCATTGTAACAAAAACATAGGTTGTTGTCATTATAATTGTCATCATTTTTTTTAAGTGAATGATTTTTTATCCATGGTTTTCTTTTGTTCACAATCATCTTTTCTTTGTTTAAGATCAAACTTTGTTTGTGTTTGTTGAAGGGTTGTAATAGTGGAACAAAATGCCAATTCATGGGCTAACATTTAAAAAAAGATGAGCTTGCTTGCCCATTTGTTGTTCATTTTATTTGGATTGATGGTTTTTTTTCTATTTATGAAGGTGCATGGTCAATTTAAATGTTCCCCATCATCTTTTATGTGTGTTGTAGCATTCCAATGACAAAAAGAAACACGTCATTTTCACCATTGCCATCATCAACTTTTTCAATTGAACTTGTTCACCCCTCAGTTTTTCTTTCCATGGTTCTTTTTTGTTCATGGTTATCTTTCTTTTCAAGGTTGAATTTTTTCATGGACTTGTTTCCATGTGTGCTACAAGGTTGTAATAGCAATAACAAAGCCCAACTCGCAAGCTAACTTGTCTTTTTTTAAAAATGAGCTTGCTTGCCCCCTTATTTTTCATTTTATTTTGGCTCATGGTCTTCTTCTTCTATTCATAAATGTGCATGGTCAACTGAAATGTTTTTAGTCATCTTTTATGTGTGTTGCAAGCTTGCAACATTATAGTGGTGAAAACACAAGTCATATAAGTCACCACCATTGTCATCATTTAAAAAGTGAACTTATTCGCCCCCAAATTTGATTTTCCATGGTTTTTTTCAATTCATGGTCATTTTATTTTGTTCAAGGTCAAATTGTGTTATGAACTTTTCTTCATGTGTGTCACAACATTGTAATGGCAAAAGCGAAGCCCAACTCAAAGCTACCATGGTCTTTTTTTTTCCAAATGAACTTGGTCACTCCTTTGTAATATTGGATAGCAAAGGTGCACACAATAAGCATAAAGTTTGGAATCTAGTTTTGAATATCAATGGCCAATCACCAAACTTGGAGCTCATTCAACATTGAAAATTCATACATCTTCATGCCAACATTAATGCAACCAATCTTCAAAGTTCAATGCAATGTTATAGTGTGCACCTTCCAAAAGCACAAGGTGATTATGAAATTCGTTGAACATAATTAAAATAACGTGAGAATGGTAGTGATGGAACTTATTTAGTTTGAACTTTAAAGTGATGGAGTCTAAAATTTGGAGTTTGGACTCTCTAGTTTATAATATGTAGATGTGTACATTATGTTGAGAGTAGCAAAATTTTCTAAACATATGCAATAGATGTTGAAGGAGCTTCATTATAATGCACACACAACAAAGTGGGAAATGGCAAGGGAGCTTGCCACAATGTAATGGCAATGGCGATGGTGTTTGCTTTCATATTGTCATGATACAATGATAATGTGATCACATGGTCTAAGCCATCAATTGAAGCAACAAATGATCCATGCTATCCATTAGATGAATGGCCTCCCTCTTTTCATTTTCATTGCAATCTAGCAAAATCCTTAAAACAAAATTAACTCAAAACTAATCTACGCATTTCACACATCTTCTTCCCATGTCACACATTTCCAAAATTTCACCACAATACAAAATGTTAAAACAAAATATGCCCTCCCTAGCATAAAAGAACCTTTAAATGTAACACATTGAGGTAGGTTCATCATGAGAATCTACATTAGATAACAAAAGAATAACAACCTTGGACAACCTTGACGTAAAAAGGCAACAAAGCAAATCCCAAAAACCCCAAATCCACCAAGCATTTTAGTGCAAGGCAGACCAAATAGGATAATGCCCTATCCCATGTGAGGGCATGGCCCATCAAAGGTAGAAAGGTGCTTTATGAATCAAGGACCCCAACACCAAACCAAAGTTCAAACAAGTTATGCCAATGCATTATGTCATACACAATCAGGACATGAAGGATTTGGAGGGCCGATTCTGCACACATTCCAGACTTCTTAGATTGTAGAAGATGGCCTTTCCAGAATTAAAAAAACTGCCTATTTTGAAGAAAGTGCTGGTTTTGAGGAAACTGAAACACTATTGTTAGTAGAATCTGGCCTCAGAAATCCCTTTGTGCCATGGAAGGTGCCCCCTAGGCACATTCTGCACCTAGTTCACCTTGAGGCCTCGGCCTATTAGGCTTGCCCTAAAAGCTCACTAGGATGAGAAATGATGTCGAGAGTTGGGTTCATAAAGGTGCTTTCCTTTAAATCACATGCTTATGCTGGATGGAAAATATGAAAAATAAATAATTTTTAATGAAAATAAAAATATTTCCTATGTAAGTTTGCTAGAGAGGATTTGTCCACCATTTATTGAGGGCACAATTGTTCATTTGGATTCTATTCTGTTCTTTGCGCTGATTAACTTGACCACAAGTGCACCATGGAGGATGAATACAGTATTTTTTGAAAGGATTTTTGTGATGGAACCAAAGTGGTGATCATCCAGGTGCCTTACTAAAATAGCAAATTTTTTTACTCACATAGTGGGTGCCACCATAAAACTATGGCTTGTCTTTTTTTTGCTTTTGTGTTTGTTGTCCCCACATAAAGATATCTCCTTGGAAAGAGAGGTTTGTTCAGCCCAGCTTTGGAGAATCCAGATTATGCATAGGCAAAGTGCTTTTAACTGACTCCTCCCTGGCAAAACTCACTGACTATGGAGTTCACAATAAAGAGTGGCTGTGTGGGTATTCTTCATGTCTTGTCTTCTCTCTATTTATATTCATATGATTATTAAAAAATAAATAAATTTAATAGTATTCAAATGGGTATTTGCAAACTACAACATTCATAAAAAAGATGTAATTGCATCTTTGTGGATTATAATATGTTTGCAATCAAATGGTTTTTGTGAATATTGTGAAATGGAATTGTTGTTGATGACTATTATGTAATCTAGTTTAATAAAATCATGTAATTGTTTCACAACTAATCATTTACACCACACCAAATTGGGGGAGAGGGGACCATTGAATATGCATGACTTACAAGGTAACAATACATAAGTAACTTATAAATGGATGCACGGGTCATAATCATATAGTTTATTTGTAGTTGTGAATTTTCTTTTCGGGTAATGAATTTTTTTCTCATTTTGTAAAAATATTTTGAAAAAAAATTATTTTATTTATAAAAAAATTAACATTTTATTTTGAAATGCATTAAGAGATTGTCATTAGTTAAGTTTTTGAAAAAGATGATTATTTATTTATTTATTTATTTATGGTCTGTGTGGAAACTGAGTGAATTTGATAATAGAAATTATTGCAGAAAGTACTTTCCAAAAGGACTCCTCATGATCTGTCACTTTTGGTCCTTTCCAGACTATAGTCTTTTTCTCCATAATTAGAAACCCATCTCATCAGATAGCTCTTAATTCACAACGATTGGTCCAATTCACCTGACACGTGTTCGCCCATCACACGTCGTGTGAATGCTGCCTCCAGGGGTTATCTAGACTCACCGTCAGGTGTCGTTCACCCGAGTACGTTGATCTGATCCGTCGGATATTTCAAGCCGTAACCATCTCATCCGTCAGATGGAGGCAACTCGATCTGGCCCGTCCATGGTGTGTGCGTCGTCATCCTCCTCCCCAAACGGGACTGACACAATCGGAAGAGCCGGGACGAAGTTCATCATCACGTGGCGTGCGTTGAACCGTTCGATGATTGGGGAAAGAGATATTAGCCGTCGATCATGAGACCCTAACTGTGGCTGGCGCAACGTCAAAGGCTCGAGGGTACTGGACTTCTCTATTGCAATTGTTGCTGTTTGTCGAATGTGTTCGAGATAGCGCTCGCATTTTACAGCTTTTAAAGCATCCATTTCTTGTTTTTCAGCACCCAATTGTTCTTTCTAAGCACCCAATTTTCTTTTGTTCAGCACCCACTTCTTTTTTCTTTCGTTTTTTCTTTCGAAGACTTTCTAAAGCTCCGGCGAAAACTGTTGGGCTTGGAATTTGTGGTTTTGGGAGGGAAACAGAGATCCATCGCACAAATGGGGAAGGGAAAATCCGGTGCTACTTTCTGCGAGGTTCTGATCGCCATTCTCTTGCCGCCTCTCGGCGTGTTCCTCAAGTACGACTGCGGGGTAAGACCAGTTCCGTTCATTGCTGTTGATCAGAAGCTTAACCCTGCCCATCAAATTTGGGAATATGTGCACTTATAACCATATCTAAGTTGTTTGCTTTGTGTCTTTTGCTCTTCATCTCTTTGCAGCTGGAGTTTTGGATCTGCCTCCTCCTGACGATCTTGGGTTACATTCCGGGCATCTTGTATGCTCTGTATGTCATCGTGGCATAGACATGGAAAATTCTCTTTTCTGTGGAGTGTATAGCATGATGGAAAGATGAAGCAAATATTATTGTTGGTGAAATCTCAACGTTGGTACAAAAATTCACAAGATGACAGACGATACCAAGCTGGTGGAGAATTTCAGAGCTGTAACATGAAGAAGTTACAAGTGCTAGAAGTTATGTGGTTCTTGCAAGCAGGGTTTCTATCAGTGAATCACATGCTTTGTTGATACTGAGCATGTCAAAGACCTTCACGTTCTCAGTCAGCCATCTGCAAATGATCTGAAGAGCTGCTTGTGCTGCTGGATCTCAAGCTGGTACTCGGAAAGCCCGTGTTTGTATGAATTTCTAGGACACTGTTTTGTATGAAATCAGATTCTGCTTTTGTAAGCAGAAATTGTAAACCGTGTTTCCGGCAATAAAAGAGAAATCAATTGTTCTTACCAAACTAGGTCTACCTTGTAATTTTTGTGAAGAAACAGTTTATAGAGCACTTGTAGGATTTAACTTCTATTATTGACAGTGGAAGGTTCGACCATGGTGATGAGCATTACAACTGCTAAGATTTTTTGTTGGCATTCTGCTTGGCTGTGATCTGGTGTTGTTCATGTTTTGGCTTCTATAGGATGCAAGTTACTGGATTCTTGAAGCTGGTAGTAACTAGTAACCTTCATACGAAGATGGGTTACCTTCCGAATGTTCTACAAGTGGAGATTATTTCTCTGCAATCTCATAGAGATACAACTCTTGAGGTTGCTGTTCCAAAAGTTGAATTTCTAGATTGCTATGTGGTGGGTTATGATGTCCTCTGGAAAATAAGAGTGTTGCACCTAGATCAATGATGTTTTCTGCGCATTAATTTTTGGGTTACCAACAAGACTAGATCCTTCTCAAGTGACATATTCTGTTTCTTCACATCTGCAACGGAATGGCTTCCTTGTCCTTTCTTCCTGTAGAAATAGGAACTAGAAGCTTTGTTAAAATGGTTGTTGTTGCAGAGATTTCTCTCTCTGCAATCACATAGATATGATTCTTGAGGCTGCTCCAAAAGTCAAAATAGAATTTCTCTGAGATGTAGATTCCATTTGGAAAGCTACACACGTGTAGATTGTTTGTTCTAGATTCATGTCTGAGCATTTTCAGGTGACCAAACAACATTCGTGCTTCTTGACATTCTGATCATTTCTTCACATACAAATGGAGTAAGTAGGTAGCCTTGGTTTTTCTTTCTCATAGAAGCAAAATGGGCCGGCACTTCTAGGTATATCTACCCCATGTATACACATAAAAATACTCATGCAAAATTCAGGATGGCAGGTGCAGATGTTTTGCTGTATAGAGAAAGAACAGAAGATCCTGGAGCACAACAAAGCCCTTGAAATGATGCTTGCAAGACTAATATGGGGATTGCCAAGGGCCAAAGGAAACAAACAGCCACCAGCCCACCTTGAGGGATGAATAGATGTTGGAGTGTGAACAGGATTAGGTTCCAGTTAGCTAATCATGGTGGTTAGCTCAGTTTCTGTTTTTACTACCAACCTACTAACAACCCACTAATCCTGACCTATAGGTCACAAATTGCTCGGAAAAATTAGGTCATTGGGAATGCCATGGATTTTGACCTAATCCCATTCTATTGCTTTCTCAAGGAAAAAACCAAAGAAAAAAGAAAAAAGGTTACAAACCCAAAAATAAAATCGTAATTTAAGCCATAGAGAATTCCCATGGATGATCACTAGTGGGCTCCTATGCCATTGGCCCAAGTATATTAAACCTTTTGGAAGGTCACTCATCTATCTCAATATTATTCCAATGGGCTAACTTCAGAAAATTTTATGAATTAAATAATAATAATAATAATAATAATAGTAAATAGTGATAGTAATTTCAAATTCAATAAGTTTTGGTTTCATTGGCCTCATCTCAATACTATTCCAATGGCCTGACATAAAAATAATAATGACTTAAATAATAATAATAACAATTTTTGGTTTCATTGGCCTCATCTCAATACTATTCCAATGGCCTAACATAAAAATAATAATGACTTAAATAATAATAATAACAATTTTTGGTTCATTGGCCTCAAAATGACTACATGCATATACTAGGGTTGGCTAGTTCTTATTTTAAAGAGAACCTTCAGTTTTGGTGTTGACACATAATTTTTATTTGTTTGGGAGGTTTTTTAGGTGCAAGTTTGAGCATAGTTTTTTCAAAATTTGAAACCTTGCGATCTCAATTTTGGCCTTTTAAAAATATATTATTAATTTTCTAAAAAAAATTTAAATTCAAGAACGTTTGAGCCTAAATTAAAAATTGGTTCCAATTCCATGTACACATTACACACACCCAAGGTTGGAGATTGTATAAACATTAAATTTTATAACAAATTAGAACTTGGGATCAAGGCTTTTGTGATCTAGGTCATTGGTGATCTAGGTAAAACCTAGGTCTAGATATGGTTAATTTTTTCTTCTAAAAAAAAAGTGATGAAAAAAACCTCCAAACCATCAACTTTTCTTTAAAAAACATATTTCTGACAAAAATAATTCCATATGAAGACGTTGCTTGGGATTGTATAAGTTTGGAGTTGCACAAATAGATAATTGAAATTGATTATTTATTAAAAAAATTAGCTTAATTTTTTATTTTTTATATAAGTTCAACCTCCCTCACAAAATTATAGTCTAGTCGCATCCAAACGACCAAATAAAATAAGCAAATACCTATCTAAATATATAAATTATTACCCTTTTTATATTCTTAAATATATAAATTTCCATTGGTTTTGTCAGTAAAATTAGGTCACAATAATGGCAAATGCCAAGATGCGACAAGCATGGGGGGCGGGGGGGGGGTTCAACCTTCATAATACAGGGTCAGTCGCGGGTCACCCGGTTTAGGGTTTCCAGAAACCCTTAGGGACGAAGAAACCGGAAGAAACGAAGAAGAAGAAGGGGAGCGACATAGGAGAGACTCGAGAGGGAGAGAGAGTGTTTGTGTAGCGATCGATCTTGGGTGTGTGTGTTTGTGTGTTTGAGGAGTTATAAGGTTCTTGGAAATTGAGAGTGAGCACCATGAGCAGGGGATCTGGAGCTGGATATGATCGCCATATCACTATCTTCTCGCCTGAGGGTCGTTTGTACCAAGTTGGTATGTGATTATTCTTCTTGCGCATCCTTTGTGTCCATTTTTTTTCCCCGCCCTGACGTCCTGGCTTTATGATAACTCTTCGCTTATTCAAATTGAGTTGGATCTCTGTCTGTAATGTGTTTCTCTCTGCTTGTTTTTGCCTTATTGTTTTTGTTGTTTGTGGTTTTGTTTGTGGGTTTTCAGAGTATGCTTTCAAGGCGGTGAAGGCAGCAGGGATTACCTCCATCGGTGTCCGTGGCAAAGACTCAGTATGCTTTGTGACTCAGAAGAAAGTCCCGGTACGTTCCGAAACGTTGTTTGGGAGTACTTTATTGCTTTGTTGTTTGTGGTATTTGTGAGTTTCTCTTTTTCCAATACAGGTCTGTGAGGACCTGATGGAATGTTTTGGTGATTGGATGTGCAGGACAAATTGCTGGATCAATCAAGTGTGAGCCATCTCTTTGCTATCACAAAATATATTGGCCTCCTTGCCACTGGCATGACTGGTGAGTGAAATTTATTGTTAGCAAATTTTGAAGATGTTCCTGCAGCCTGAAACTGGGGCACAATCTTGAAGCAGCTTTATATACAGTTGCATATTTGCTGTTTGTGTGCAATCGATGCAGCGGATGCAAAGTCATTGGTATCACATGCACGAAGTGAGGCAGCTGAGTTCAAGTTCAAACTAGGGTATGAGATCCCTGTTGATTACCTTGCAAAGAGGTAAGATGTTAATCTGGTTTCTCTTGTGGATGATTTGGTCTTAAAGTTTGATCCAGTTTGTGTAGTTGGATAGATACTAATGCTATTATCTGTGGCTGTGTTATGAATCAAGCAGGCTTGCTGATAGGTCACAAGTTTATACTCAGCATGCCTACATGCGGCCTCTTGGAGTTGGTGAGTGTTTCATTTCCACTACATGCAAGGCGGGTTGAGAGCTCCTGACAAGCAGTTTTGATTTGAACTTACCAGTTCTTGAGATGCTTTTTGGGTTATCAGTAGGAGAGAAAGCAGTTTGGGCATGGAACTCTGAGATCCCCACAGGAATATCCTTGAAATTTGTGGGATCAAAACCCTAAACTTCTGAGACCCCCATGGGATATCCTGTAATTTGTGGAGGTTTTTGTGCATGGAGCTTCATCTCCTAACCTGCTGACTTGGAAGTTTTTAAGGTTCTTGGTTATAGCACCTGTAATTGGGGTTTGTTGGTTTTGATGCAGCTGCAATGCTTATTGGAATTGATGATGAGTTGGGACCTCAGCTGTATAAGTGTGATCCAGCTGGCCACTTTGTTGGTTACAAGGTATGCTTCTCATGAGTTTCTGTTGCATCTTGTGGTCTCTAAGGGTATTGTTTGACTTTGATTAATTGGTTAGGCCTCCTCGGGAAAGTTGTTCAATGTCTATTGATTCATTGTTTTGGTTGTGTTATTGCATCTGTCCTGGATTTGAAATCATGTATGTCATGGATTTACAATTAAGTGGCAGCACTCTGAGTTGATATTCGACTTCAGTGTATCTGGATTGACATAGAATATAAGGGAAAATCTTGTGCAGGCAACTAGTTCAGGCTCAAAGGAACAGGAAGCTGTCAACTTCCTTGAGAAGAAAATAAAGAATGACCCCCAACTTTCTCAGGATGAGACAGTGCAAGTAAGTTATCCCTGTCCATATCATTCGTGGTTTAGGTTAGGTCCAAAGGATGAGACAGTGCAATTAGGCTGCCCCTGTCCAAATTCTGGTTATTCAGATGAGGTCCAAGGTCCACATTGCATGTTGCTGTTCAAGCAGTGTTCTATGTTGAAAAGGACTGGAGTCTTATGAATGTTAAACAAGGTTGTGTACGGAGATAAGAGGCCTTAAAGAAAACTTTTGCTTGGTGTGAACTCATCATGGCCATAGACCCCCTGCCAGTTTGGAGGGGTTAAAGAAGAGGGAGATAAGGAAGATGATTGTTTTGTTCATCATCTCAGAGAGCTTGCTAAAATATTCTCGTTTGGATGCACTTGGATGCTTAACAGACTGCCATCTCAGCTCTGCAATCTATCTTGCTGGAGGACTTCAAGCCCACTGAAATTGAGGTAAAATTGCAATCATTCTGAACTCTAGTTGGCTTTCACTGCAACTAAGGTTCACAATGCCTGAAACTTGCAGATGATTTGGACTGATGGAACTTGGCACAAAGAAATCTCAGCTCTCAAACTCTGGTTTTGGCTTAGGTTTATTTGACAGAGCTAGATGGCAAGCAAATCTTGTGACAATCTGTTCACTGATACTTGAGCCACATGCTACAGTATGTTGTCTTTTCAAACATGTTCACCTAAGAAACTTGCTCTGGAAGACAGGTTATTATCCTTATGTAGCTATGGAAAAACAGTGCAAAAGATGGGTTCTTGGGGCTTCGGGATCAGCTCTGTTTGAAGATATTTTGAGCCTGATATACTGGAGAACAACAATGTCTTGCTGGCTAGAGGTTTAAACTGTTTCAGAAGTGGAGTTTTTAGAGAATGTCACATGCAGTGGTTATACTTACTAGTCAGCTTAGTGAACTTTGTTGGGTTGTAAGGAAAATGTGAAGAACATCGAGTGGAAATCAAGCTATCTATCCTGTACACATATACTGTGGAACCAGAGTTTCTTTCTCTACTAATGCATTGGTGGGTGCAATGTGCATCTGTGGCAGGTTGGGATGGTCAGTGTAGGCAATCCACACTTCCGTGTTTTGACAACCGAGGAGATTGATGAGCATCTAACTGCCATCAGTGAGCGTGACTAGGACTTCAGCTGTCTTGATCATCTCCTTGGTATGTCAAAAGGAGATGATTTTGGTCTGATTTTTTTTCCCAGGAAAACTCAGATTGACAATTTTTTTCTGATGACTATTTGCAGAGGATGGTTGTCTGACTTGCTAGTCTGTAAGGCAAGCCAACTGTATTAAGGTATTAGCACAGCTTGGTATCCTAGGTATGTTGGTACAGCAGTAGTCTGCTGCTGTTCAAGATGCTAGTTAGTGTTGATGATGGCAAGGTACAAGTAAAGATGGCCAAGTAATTTCCATTCGTGAAAAGACATTATGGTGCTAAGTACACAGGAGCAGCTTCAATTTGTTTCTTCTTGTCAATTGGTATATATATATATACATGTGTGTGTTTAGTTACCCATTAATAAGAGCCTTTGTGGAGAAGAATGGTATGAAGTTAATCAACTAATTGAGATTTGCTTTTTGTGATTTTAATTGCAAAATTTGATTAGATTGTGGTGTGAAGCTCATGATGTGGGAATAATCCTTCATTTGAATCTTGGTTGCATTGTGAACCCATAATCCATGTCTAGTTTTTTGAAATTCTAACTCTAATGATGATACTAAAATCTGCTTCATTATTCAATTTCCAGTTTGCAGAATTGACTTATTCATACATGTAAACATTTAAAAACCTGCTGACTTCATCTGCTTCCACCTGTGGGTGTAGATCAATATACAGTAATCATCAAGGAACATTTGGCATCCTGAGTTTCTATCGCCATTCCAGAAGCAAAAAGGAAGACATATTCATGATGTTGGCTAGCAGACATTGGGATAAGCTAGACAGCAGAAATTGAACAGTAACTTGAGATCCAGTGGTAACTTACAAGCCCTGGATGCAGTTTCGAGTTGACAGAGTACAGTTTTTTTTATAAAATTGGAAGACAATAGCAGACTTAATTGACAACCTGTTGGCAACCCCCAAAGTGAAGCTCAGTGGCAAGGCTTTCACCCGCACACCAACGGGTTTGAGCCCAGAACCTTCTTTGAGGTCCCAGGGGCTATACCACCGGGCCATCACCAATGGGGTCACAGAGTAGAGTTTTGAATCTTGAACATTGACAACAATTTCAGGGCTCATGGTTTTTAGATGCTCCATAAACCCTAAACCCTGTTGAAAGTAGCACTTCGTATTGGCTGGTACAAACTCGTCTGATTGTGAAGACAACTAGGTAGGGGAATAATAATACCTTTTCAAATTGCAAAGAAAACTAGATAGGTGATATCCTTAGATAGTTTTGCAGATTCAGACTAAAATATTTACAATTTACAATTTTACAATTGCAAGTCATGCTTGAACTACATGTATTTGACAAAGTTTGTGTGAGATCAGAGATTGCAGAAACATCTGCCTTGGTTGTCTGAGCAGCAGAAGTCAGATGATTTGATTGCCCTTGAGAAGCACCCAACATAAAACAATATGCACAACGTTTCACTGATTGTGAAACACATTCAAAGCTTATGAGAAAAGGAGCCCACTAAGAGGAGGAAATAAGCATTTCAGCAGCCTCAGAAAACATCATTGACAGTAAGTCAGGGTTCCAATCTCAAAAGCACTGGAAGTGCCTCATACCTGAAGTGCTGGGAAATGAATCATTTCCATTACTGAAGCTCGCCAACAGGAGCTTCACTGAGCCAAAGATAATGGATGAAATCGTACAGGTTCCCACTTACACTCACCTGTTTAAGCACAAGAAAAACCCAATTAAACAAGCCATGTGCATTTTTCCTACTGCTGTGTCTACATTCAAACATATGAACCACAGCCCTCAAATGTTTGGGGCAAAACCCACAAAACCAATCACAACAAAACAGCATTCCATGTTTGGGGAATGAATTTGACCCCAAAACAAATTAAAAGAAAAAAATAAAACAAAATTCTGGCTCAACTCTTTTCTTACACCTACAGGGAACTATTATCGCTGCTATGTCCAATTCCAAGATATTGCATTGTGATAGACAGCCTATGAAGTCAATTTGACCCTAAACTGAAAACTAGTGATGACATTAACCTTGGATTCACAATTACTGGCCACTGTACTGTCACAACAAACCTACAAAAACAAACTCGAAAACAGTACCAGTAACAAGGATCTGTGAGCATCATAAATAAACTAAACAGTATAAAATTACAGTGGCACATGTGACAGACCTTGAAGGGAGTGGGGTTAAGGGCACGCATGTGATCAGAGCGCATGGCAGCAAGTTGTTGCATACAATGCTTCTTCACGTCTTCTAGACTGGGCAGTTTCTCCCTCCCCCCTGGCCATTCACCTCAATTCATGAGAGATACAAAAGGACACTTGAGAGTGCCATTCACATCACATCATGAAACAGTGCGACCCAACGTCCAATCTTCATTTCTCTTTCTACATCTCAACACTATTGGTCCTACCTCATATGGATAAGCCTATGGCAGTCTTACTTCATTTCCAGATGCTACAGTTGAAGGATGCAGCAGATCAGGCAATTAACAGCTGCAGGCAATGACTCTGTTCCACATTAAGATGGAAATGCTCCAAACAGTAGCTAAACCACTCATCAGAGTAAGCTACATAATGTCCATACTCTTCCATTTTACTCATAGTATCCATATATGGAAAGCTCACCAGGCTTTGACGACCAATAACGTTTATAAAGAGGCTCCACTCTGGTGGGAACCACATATGCTCTCTTGGATTCAACAAACGGATGTCGGCACAAAATTCGCTCCCCAGGCTACCCCAATGAAAGACATAAAATTCAGTACATTTCAGATTTGGAGGTGCTGCAACAGCACTGACTACAGCTTTCTCACCACAAACAGAATGAACCCTTTGAAAGTAGACCAAGCTGAAGGCTGTGGGCTTAAGATCAAGGTAGACCAAGTTGAAGAGTGTGAGCTTAAGATCAAGTGTAAACCATGTCAGATTGTGTTGGTCTGCTCAGGGGTTTATCTTCTCTAACTTGAAATGTCACAGGCAATATCAAGAGCAAATGTTTACATTCTTGGACAATACAAAAGGCATCACATTTGTACCACAGCACTGCAGTCACCTGAAAAGGATGTAAAGATGGAATTCTTACTTGGGGTGGTGCTTCATTCTCTCCAATCATGAGATCCACCAAAGGTACACCTTCTCTGCCATATAGCCGAAAACATTGTTTCTTGCATGGTATCGTCACCTGTAATCCCCACATCCACCTTAATCATACTTGTATTGCACCACTGTCAATGCTCATCTAAAAACCAGAGAAAAAAAGGGTTCACAAAAAGAAAAGGGAAGACAAGCAAGATGCTCAACAAGTGCTGAGATGTCTGAGAATAGTCTGAACTTGTCCATAGACAAAAAGTCTGGAATGTACATGCAGACAAAACCACAAGATACAAAGAGATGAGGTGATTGAAGAAGACTTGGGTAACCTTGTTCAGATCTTCTGAAAGCTTTATCCGAGGGTGCCCATTGATTTCCACCAATTTGTATACGCAACCCAGTGCAGGCTGAGAGTAACATGTGACCAAATGTGTGCCTATTCCAAACGTATCCACCTCATGTCCCTACATCTCCCAAACTCCCCCATCCCTAGAAAAGATGAGAGATCATCACATGTTCGTCCACACAGTGTCTCAGGGGACCAAGAGCAATCAGAGAGAGATCTTCCCCATACCATGATATGTGAATTGACGATTGAACTGACAATTTGGATTTTAGGACTTCTACACCTAACAAGAACTTACAGCAGAGGACAAGTGGTTGAGAGCTACAGATATTTACCTGCTTATTGAGGGCATCCAGAGTGGCTTCATTAATGTCATTACTAGCAACAATGGTCAGCTTCCCAAATCCCACAACATGAAACTCCTTCTCGACCAAATGGAAGAACTTGCGTGTCTCTATAGAAAAATATGAAAGGTCACCTGAGTCCAATCGAATCCCAAGTGCTTTATACCTGACCAATCTCAAGAATTGTTCAGAAACTCCAAAACCACCCGGAGCCATTGAGAGATGCAATAGTTGGGTAAACAGATCCATTGTGACAAACATCAGATTGATCAGATTAATGCATCTAGAATTGATCATTATACCAAGCACATCTCTAGGTGTCAAGTGAGAGACATACCCAAGGTCATGAAGAGCAAGAGCAACAGCACAAAAATTTGGAATGCCACTTCTCAAGACCTGTAGTACCATTTCTGGTTATTCCCTAGATAAGCTATCACTTCATTGAAAACAAAGCTGTACTTTATGGATTGCATCACAAAGTTCAGCTGTTGTAATCATTGTGAATTTCAAAGCACAATACAACTCCAAAATAGTCTAAAATTTAGTGATATCAACAGAATCTCAATCCTGAACACTGATGAGCATCATCAACTATGCAGTCATCAGACAAAGCAATCATAGAGCAAAAGGGCAAGCCAAGACAGACTAAGGAGGCTGACAAGAATAGGGTTCAGAGTTTTACATCGTAAGTGTCAACAAGAGCTTGGAAGGCAGTAGGAAATGCAAGGGCATAGGAACAAAAAGCAGCAAGTTCACTTTGATTTGTCTCATGGAAATTATCTCTTAGTGATGGCTTGTCCTGCAGCATAGTTGGGTAGCACAGAGTGTGTCATGTTCTACTATACAGGATATTCACTCTGTGCATTCATCTAAAAATCTGGAATTGGAAGAAGCTTTTAGCAGAATATACACTTTGAAATTTCCAAGGCTTGACATATGTACTCTATGTAAGGAATTGCAAAAGAAATGGCAACCTGCATCCGACTGAGCCAGAGCTGTGTAAGGTGGACAAAATCTTCACATATCTTCCCTCCTTCTGCATATGGCAGTGATCTTTCAATGATCTCATCAAAACCCTGCAGAAGGTGTCCAACAGGATTTATCAACATGTGGATATATCAACATTAGAAATGCGTTATCCATCTTCCATCCTTCTCAGTTTTTGGCCTCAATCCATTGCAAATGGAAAAAGGGGACCCAGAGTACGCCTTTGCTTTTGAATTTCTGATCCCCAGTCTCCTCAGTGTGGAAATGAACTAAATATTCAAGTGGGATCAGGGGGAAAGGAGAATCCATTTACTTGCCATGAATGAGCTCACAAAAGCATGAGAATTTGTTCCTTTAACAGGAATTCCAAAGCGTCTCCCAGCGTCAACATTGCTGCCAGGAAATCCAAAAGGCTCAAAACACTTCCTTTCCTAGAATGATCTTTTGAACAAGACTGTAGGCAATGAGAATGATTTTTCTACTGGAATCACAACACCTGTGATCACCAGTGACAGATATGGTCTCTCTTATGGATGCTAAAACTTTAGAGAAAACTAAACTGCACTGCCATGTCTCTTCTCAACCTCTCAAAAATTGAAGTTGATCTATCTGTGTGTGACATTCACAAGGCCATGATGATGATGATGACCCACCCACCATCCTAAACATTCATGATCTCCTTGTGTTACATGATGCTTAAAGAACAAGGAACCATACACAATGAGTACTTACCTAGTTGCATCAAATCCTCCTAGATAGCAATACTTAGATGCACTGATACCTCCATCTGGTCCCTGTAACAAATGGCAGGTCCACTCTTTCCTCTCATAAAATTTTTATTCACTTTTATCTTCTGGTTAGTCACAGATCTCAAAAAACAGCCCAACTCAGCCAGCAAACACATCTATGGAATATGGGACAGAAAACCATGGAAAATCTACATATAACCCCACCTGACATTAGCCATAGATAAAACAGAATGACAGCAGGAACTCTACCATTCATAAAAAATGGCAACACTGGAGGCAGCCATACATGGACTCAACAGCAATTAGATGCCCATTGTCAACAGCAATTAGCCTCTAGAGAATCACAATAATTTTTCAAAAGGAGGACTTGCCTGAGCACGACGTAACCCAAATTCAAGTAAGATTTTGTCCTTGCCTGCCACCCTGCGGTGTCTTGCTGCATTAGTGGCTACTAATGATGCATAATTGACGAGTGTCAAAAAAGTGGTCTCCAAAAGCTGTGCAATCTGTCACATGCAGTAAAAGGCTCATGTTCAAATTTCAGACCTAATTCTAGAATCTCAAAGCCAAGCACAAGCAGAACAAAGGGGTATGTATTCAGTACCCAAATCCTTGCTTTGTCAAGCCCAGGAGTTGGCAGTAGACTAATGAGAGTATGGTTGCTCTTAAAACATCTAGTAAACCCTATGCAAAGCTCATGGGGGAAATGTAATCCACTTCTGAAATTATAGAATAGAAAAAGAGAAACAAGCTGTCCTTAAAGCAATGAATTTAAGAAGAAGATGGTCACAAGTCAGTTGTTGCAGTACGTACCAAAAGCGGACCTTCCACTCTGATCAATGGAACTTTTGGGAAAACTACAGAACCCTCGGGCATTGCATAGATTTCAACATCTGAGCAATCAATGGTTACCAAGTATGAAAAGAAGCCCTCCTGCAAACCCACCCACATACCCAGCAGTTTTGAATGGCATACATCATCAACATGAGGTAAAAACTGTCTGCACATCTTTGAAGCAATCAAGACCGAGATTCAAAACCCACCCTTCACATCTGCTCACTCTAGCAACTGACTAACAATAACATTCAGAAGAGGAGAAAAATTCAGAACTAAAAAAGGTCTGTTGCTGAGAAAAAAAAAGATGATCAGATATCTACTGACCTCACAAGTGGAAGGCAAAACGCTCCGAAGAAATGATATTTCATCTTCCTTGAAATGATAATTTGCAGCAAAGCGTATGCACTCTTCTAGCCCAGCAAAAACCGTGTACTCTCCACCAAATGGATTCTTGCGGTGAAACAAGTCAAAGCTGGGCAACACAACCCATCCATGACAAAGTTAAAAATCATCAACTCTTTTGAAAAGGAGAAATCCAAGTCCTTCTTTCTTTCTTTCTTTCATTCATTCCCTGACCTAGAAATTATGTCCCTCACAATTTCTATGAAATCCATAGCAGAACAACAATTGTGCTGTTCCATAAGAAGAAGAAGAAGAAGTTGGAATCATTTCAGACTCTTCCTGAATTTGAGCATTACACCTGGAGTTGCAAAGCAAGTCATGCACAAACCTAGAAATCAGAGTGGTCAGAATTATATTGTGTTTGTTCCACATGCATCTTCTGAATGGTATCTAAGGTGTGTAAAGTTCTTTTTCTCCCATTTAGAATGTCCAGAGATGACTTTATAATCTTGTTAAAAACCCCGCTCAGGAAGAAATAAAACATTCATGCTGCCTTGCCGGTTTAGGGTTTAAGGAAATACTAAACCCCACACCAAATGGGTACAGAGAATTAGGGTTGTAAGAAGAAAATCATTGAGAAAGACATAGAAACCTTCCAATTGTGTGTTGGACGCAGCTGCTAATTTACAATTCGCACAAAAGAGGAAAAAGGAGAAGAAGAAGGAAAGAAAGAAAGAGATGGGTGTTGCGAGAGAGAGAGAGATCATACACAGCTCGATCATTCTGTTTGCCAGCCTTCCAGTACGCGTAAGCCATGGTGATCTGGTACATATCAGTGAGCAAGGAAGTGACCATGGGATTTGTCGGAGGCTCCAAATTCATCACCATCGTCCCGTCTGTCACTACTTCGCCATTTTCCTTCACCATCTCATCCTTCTCCGCTTTTTCTTGCACAAGTCGCTCCAAGTTTCTCGAAACCCCCGAATCCACCATCGCTACAACAATCTCCCTCTCTCTCTTTATCTCTCTCGCTAAAATTGCACAAATGTCCACCCTCCTTTCTCACAGAAACAACGCCCACAAAACCAAGATTCCAAGACTTGAGCGCTGTCCACAAGTAATGGACGCTAGGGATCTTAAACGAGTCGATAAGACCTGAAGCTCCTCTTGCTCTCTAGAGTACCTTAAATCAGCAAAGGGTCCTTATGGTAGGCACTACAAAGGTACTTGAACTGAGGGATCGTTTCTTGCATTTCCATTTTGTTTTTACTTATGGTAATACTAGTGGGTACCCGTGACCTTCGGACATTGTGAAGTCCCCCGGTTTCTTTAAACCAAGAGAGACACACAAAGGCGCAAAACAGTTTTTTTTTCTTTTTTTTTTTAAATTTTAAATTTATTGTTTTTGAAAAGTCCCACACAAAATTCGTTGTTGGTCGACTTCATTACTGCAACACTTTTCCTCTTTAAATTCTCTTTCTCCCCGGGGGTCCGTGCTGTTCACCGTTCCCAGTTCCAAGCAACCTCTGCCCTTTGGAGCAAAGCAAGCAACTTACACTACTCACTCATAAGACTTCCGCCCCCACCACCGTCACCCTCCCCCGCCAAACACACACAATGTCGCAACCCTACTTTGGGTGAAGTGGGAGGATGAAACTCCCACTCCCAAAGTTGAAGATTTGGAGTCCTCTGAGACTCCCGAATGTTTAAGGTTCGACAGCAAGGCCCAAAACACCTTGTATTGAAGTGTTCTTGGTGTCATTGGAAAGGTCTTGAAGCGCAGATATCGAAAATGGCCTCGCATTGGCCATTTGGACATCTACAG
>Ga0209208_10001545_pt1 | contig 32565 bp, 24 predicted proteins | sample S1TSphfallax_3_FD_187694 | JGI IMG/M metagenome (GOLD analysis project Ga0209208, IMG submission 187694) | Host-associated microbial communities from peat moss isolated from Minnesota, USA - S1T2_Fd - Sphagnum fallax MG (SPAdes) (version 2) | ecosystem: Host-associated > Plants > Peat moss >...
TGTCCAAGACTGGGGATGGAGGTGAGCAGAAAAGGAGGGAATGAGGTAGAAAGAAGCAGAAAGAGTAACGTAGATGAGAAGGTGGGAGGCATGGCAACAGGAAGAAGGGCAGTAGGTAGATTTGAGAGGTGGGTAAGAGTTGCCAAAAAATAATATGGGGGCAGGGGTGGCCAAAAAATAAATAAAAATCAAAAGGGAGGCCCTGGAGAAAAAACAGTGAGCTGGGAAAAAGAAATTACGAGGAAAATAAAGACCCAGAAGAAAATAAAAACTGCTGACCATGTAAACTGCCCCCTTGGGAAGAGTTTCATCCCATCCATGAAATTCCAGAACGGGATTTTTTGGATGGTGCACTGGTGGGTGCTGGGTCATTCAGGCCATGTTATAGGACGAAAAATTTCATCCATTTCATATGTGAGCTTTTACAATTTTCATAATGTTTGCATACCCTTTACATGAGCTTTAGGAAGATCACAAGCTTGCTTCAGTTTTGTAGCTGCCACACCATCATGTAGTTGCAGTCCTTATGTATAGGAGAGGGGCCCGACTACAGGTCCTTTTCCTACTTTTGGAGAATTTTAAATTCACACCCTTTCTTCGTGCATCCGATTATATGCAGATTAAATTTGAGTGTGTCTACCCCACCTCAGACACACTCAAATTTAATCTGCATATAATCGGACGCATGAAGAAAGGGTGTGAATTTAACCAAAAAAGGTGTGAATTAAAAAATTTCCGAGATTTTTTCACTTTTTAGAAATAGTGACAGGCTGGTAATGGAGCTGAAAATACAAAGGAAAAATCCAGGCAGTGCGGTAAAAGCCCTTGGCCGTGGGGGTTAAATGGAATAGGGCCTTTGCACTTGGCTTGGTCTCACACACGCCCTTATTCTAGTAAAGCCCATGGCCTTGGGCTTTTACCTATCATTTGAATTTAGTCTACATGAAGTGAGAAATTTTTATTTTTTTTCCTAGCGAAATTTCGCAAGTTGGCAAAAAGAAATTCAGAAAACGGAACAAACATGAAAATTTTGATATTTTCAGGGATTTATTTCGCCAATTTTTGAAATGAAAATAACTAAATTAGCCACATTGAGACCTAGGCACTTCCGAGGTTGCCACTTGTAGCAGCATTTTGGTAATAATGCTACAGCTCAACTAGGACTGTCGCCATTTAATGCTAATTAATGCCAAGGATCCTTACCAGGACCTACTCGAGGAATTTGAAAAAATAAAACCCTGGAAGCGAGGAGGAAAAAAAAGAAAAAAGAAAAAGAAAAACCTCATTTTATTTTACTTTGGGGGGGGGGGAAGGGTTTTTCCCCTTCCTTTTGTTTTCACCTGTCAATCTTTTGGCAAGCATGTCGGTGTTCAGTAAATATATGAAGGTGGTAAGAGTAAGTAAGCGCGGTTATTCTCGCGTGAGGTAAATGATGAAACCGGATTTAACTTTTCCTTCCTTCCTTTTTGTGCGGCGAATGTGACTGGAAATCCCGGGAAGTATTGACCGGCCATGACCGGTCGGGAACGAACACCCATCATGCCCTGGGGGTGTTTTTTTCCGCATATTTGTGGTGTCGCTGAACTGGCGATTATCCATAATAAAGTTTAGCCAAATTTGGTTATAAACAGGATATGAAAGTAAAAGAATTTTAGATTCCTTCTCATTCTTGGCTACTTGCTAGAAACTAGGAGGACTATTTTTGGCGAGTACTTTTTAGAAACAATAGAAATGTGGCGACAATATAACCGAAAAAAAATCACATATTTCAAGCCATTTTGAAATTTCTTTTAGCCAAATCGTAAATTTAGCCAGAAAAAAAATGCTACCCCCTGCTCTCGCTTCTGCAGCTCCGCTGCTGCTTTTTTGTCCTTTTGTTTTTCGCGCATTCCAACGTTTGCTATTGCTCCGTGGGTGGGTTTGCTTCTGTCGTCTTCAAGGTTTCGTGTTCTGCACACTCCACGACGTCCGCAGAGAGCTTTGCCTCTCAGAGCATCTTTCCTGCCATTCTTGCTTCTGCGACAAGAACGGAAACGACCCAAAACGGTTCAGAGGCGGAGGCGGGAGGTTCCCGCAACTCCAAAAAAAGAAATGAGAAAAAGGGGATGTCGACAGCAGCTCTATGCGACTACAAGTGTTTGCGCCTGCGCTTCTTATTCTTCTTCTCTAGTGTGATAGGCTGGTTTCTGGAAAAAAGAGGGATTTCGAATCTGGGTATTATTGAAAGGCCCGGGAAATACATTTTCTTTTGATAGGAGATGGAAGGTGGAGGATCGGAGGTAAGCGGAGAATGTAAACCCTAATGGATCGCATTAGTATTGCGTTTGCGGGTTTTGGGCGTCTTCTTGTGTGGCGTGGGAATGTGAGGTTTCGTTTCTTTCACTCTTCTGCTTCTGCTGCTGCTTCTTCTTCTTCCACAGATGCGTGCTCTTCAAAATCCAGGAAGTTTAGAAAGTTGGTGCGGTGAAGGAGCGGTAAACCAAAGGGGGGGGGGGGTAAGAGGAAAAAATACACAGGAGAGAGAACATGTGAGCTTTACAACAGAAGCCTTTGATGCTGTGGCTCTCCCCCTGCACGTCTTGCTAAGTAAGGATACCCACTCCTAGGAAAAGAAGGAGCTCACAGAAAGGAGAGCTAGGGTTAGAAGATTTGGGCAGCAAAGATAGACTGAGAAATTCATCTCTAAAGTACGGTCTTTCTCAAGGAGCAACTGCCACTGTCGCCGCAGTTTTAGATACTCTTCAGGTTAGTCTTGGAAAGGTGCGGCTGTGGTTGGTTTGTGACGTGAGATTGTTGTACCAAGGGCCAGTTGGGCGGAAAGTTGTCATTGTTCCTAATTGCTACCCACCCGGAGATCCTCCCTTGTAATCAATCGGCTTCATATATCATGGACTAGAAGATGGAGAAATGGACTGTATGAGTAGAGCATTACAACCTCACTAGGGGCGATTCAAAATTGATGTTTTGCAATTCAAGGTAGCATCATCTGGAAAGAGGAGCCAAAAGCGACGGCTTTGGGTTTGTGAATGGTTTACTGGAGCAAGATGATGGAGCAGTTGGTCAACTTTGTGATACGGCCGCCCAGGTGTGTTGTTACTTCTAGTTCATCTGGGTCTCTCATCAAGCCTCATCATGCTCAGGACTTATTGCTATCTTGCAGGGGATGATTGGTGTATTCGAACCTGGCATGTGCACGCAAGGTGTTACCTGTTGTGGAAACCCTAGTTGTTTTAGGGGTCACTCTGAAATGCCCATCTCTGTGACTCCCAGAAATGTCCAGTCTATGAAGCCAACAGTACTCCCAAGGGAAGAGGGAGATACACCCCTGATTTTTGAAAGACATTCTACCATTGCTTGATTTGTTTCTTGTTCCTAGTGCCTCTATCATTTCCCTCATTGATTCTCTCGTTTATTATCTCTATGATCACTGCATCCCTTTTTGTCTTGCTTTTCTTTTCTCCATGCGATTTGAGAGAATCAATCCAGGTTGTCCTTTGTAACATATTAGTAGGATTCTTGGCTTCTTCTGCAGTATCTAGCTTCCAAATCATCTACAAATATTGGGGATTTGAAAATGGAATAACTTGGCACTTTCTTTTGTTGAGTCTGTCTCTGCATTCATGGGGATGTTTGCAATTGTGATGCATTTTCTGAATTGAATATATGGGGTTGTGATGATATTGCAGAGCCAACTATAGTCCTTCGAGTGATCTGCTGGAGCAGGAGTTTTTGCTGAAGGGGAAAAAATATGTGCGCAAGGATCTGCAGGCAAGTTTCTAAATCGAGAGGATGGATTTTATTCATTTCTATGCACACTAGCAAGTTTGCTTTTGTTCAGGGAAGCACCCTCCAGAAAATATGCAGAACCCAGCAGTTCTGGAGAGAAGCCTAGAACTCCAAACAGTCCAGGCTGTAACAACCCACTGTTATCCCGACCCATCTAATAGGGCTCAGTGCTGGTATGTGGCATGATTGCAGGTGATCAATGGCAGAGGCCATGTACTGCAATGCAGTCACTACATGCCACATACAATTTCAGAGGACTTGCCCCTCCCCTGTGTGATCTACTGCCATGGCAACAGGTAAAGTTTTCAGTCAGTAGAGAACATTCTTATTGGATCCTGGATTTTTTTGTCCTTACTGATTTGTTTCTCACAACCAGTCAACAAATGTGCTTGCCAATACTGCCTGACTTGTATGGACGGCAGAAGAGTATTCTTGTTAATTGTTTGTGCATATGCATGGATGATTGCAGTGGTTGTCGTGCAGATGCTAATGAAGCAGCCATCATTTTACTCCCCTCCAACATAACTGTGTTTACGCTAGACTTTTCAGGCTCTGGTCTCTCTGATGGCAACTATGTAAGCCTGGGTTGGAATGAGGTACCATTCCAACCTCTTACATGTAACATGCCTGGACAATGACATTCTCAAAATTTTGCTGTGAGGTGTATTTTTTTTTTTTAAAGCTGATGGGTATCATGAATGTCACTCTGGGAGTTTGCTAGACTCACTTGTGAGAGATGAAGATATTGAAATTGCCAAGATAATTCTGCTCACCATATCTTGCAGAAATATTTCTTCTTTGTAGGTAACATTTTAAACTTACAAGCACAATTTCTCCTTCTAGTTTGAGAGCAAGCAGTTGATCTTGTGTGTGTTTTGTCTCTGAAGATGGATGATTTGCAGGCAGCAGTAAATTATCTGCGGACTCAAAAGCTAATCTCACGGATTGGCTTATGGGGTCGTTCCATGGGTGCGGTTACCAGGCAAGTTTCATGCTGTCCTTGGTGTGCCAAAATGAACTGTTTTGCTCCAAGTGGTTTATGCAAAGCTGTCAGCAACTTCTGTGCTGTAGTTTTCTTATGTCAGGCTGCTCATTGTGTGCGATGATCCACAGATGATGAAGTTTGAAATGTGTGGCCCTCTCTGTCAAACTGGTGGTGGTGGCAGTCTTAGATATGGAGCTCAAGACCCTTCCATAGCAGGCATGGTACTGGACAGCCCTTTTTCAAATCTCAATGACCTCATGATGGAACTTGTGGATGTCTACAAGATTCGCCTCCCAAAGTTCACGGTATATTCCACCTCTGAAACTCACCAGTCATGTTCATGCCATGCACACAGGAGAAGGTGAATCAAAAGGGGTTTTGGAAGTTCCCTGCAACTAACATTGGTTGAACTGTAACATGGCTCATGAGCTCTACATTGACTTTATGAATTTTCTTTAATGACTTCCTGCAGTGGTGTTGGGGATCAAGAACTGTGTCTAGTCTAGTTAATCACTTGTATCAACTCATTGGATTTTGGAAACAACAGGTAAAGGTGGCAGTCCAGTATATGCGGAAGTTGATACAAAAGAGAGCTCAATTTGATATCATGGATCTTGATTCAGTGCAGGTTGTTTCTTCAGTCACATCCATGGGAGATTTTCCACATTCCTTCTTTGCTTACTTCTAAAAATTCTTCTCAGTTGTTAGCTGAAGTTAAATTGCTTTTGTGCAGCAAACTGGCAATCAAAACCAGATATTTACTCTAGTTCAGGCATGTTGTTGTATGATACAGTTTATATTGAATGTGTTGTTTTTGTTCAGATGGCAGCAAACTCATTCATTCCTGCTCTGATTGGACATGGGACAGAGGACATCTTCATACAACCGCATCACTCAGATCTCATCTACAAGTCTTATGCTGTAAGCTACCAATTCTGTCCTCATTCTGCCGAGAAAAGTTGCAATAGAAGTCATCACTGGTTCTAATAATGTCCTTCAGTGGTGGTGCCTGCTATCCTTTCATGTAACATGACAAGCGACCACAGGCAATTGTCCCATCTCTGCAGTTAGCAATGATGATTATTGTCTAAGCAGCTCTTCATTACATAATCATCCAATGCCTCTCTGACTTCACATTCTTGTGCTGGTTGTTGCTGGTCCAGGGTGATAAGAATATCATCAAGTTTGAGGGTGATCACAACTCTCCCCGTCCACAGTTTTACTATGACTCCATCACCATTTTCTTCTACAATGTGCTGCGCCCTCCAGATGAACCAATGACTGTGGAGACTATTCCCGAACATGTTTACTTTGATGACAGCTTAGATTTAGGTAGTGATATTGATGAGGTATGACTGTTGTCTACTAAGTTTCTTGGAGATTTCTGCTTGCTGTGTTTTGCTTCTTCACTCTGTGTAAGCCTCTATGCAGTTGGATTTGTGTGCTGGGATGCTAAAGCAAACAATGTTTTAACAAGGTTTCTTCAACCTTTCACTGATGCAGGATGTACTATATGCGATCATGGGGGCAGTGCGCCCACCTCGACCGAATATGTGCACTGGGTCTTTGTCAGCAGATGGGCCCTCCTCTGATGGTACTCTAGTTGTCAGAATGTTCATGCTTTGAGTCAGCACAGATTTTCATGTGGCTCTTGCTCCAAAAGGAATGTTGGCAAAGTTTATTGTAGATGTTGATTTCTGTATTTAGGTTTGTACTACTCTGCACATAAAGAGCACCTGCCGCATAGTCATCACTGTCACAAGGCTTGATTGAAGTTCTGGTATATGATAAGCAGGTCAAGGCACAGAATCAACAGAGGAGGCCCTCACTCAAACTCGGTCACGGTGGCAGATGAGTAGAACTGTTGTAAGTATTTATTTTGCTCTCCTCTCCATTTTAGAGGTTCCTAAAAGACATTGCTTTGTTGTATCTCGGGATGATAAGAATCATATTCTTTGAGGTGCATTGCATGTCATGCCAGTCAGACATGATTAGTCTTTCCTGGTGAACAAGGTGATGTATGAAGCTTCAGTCAACAAGCTTTAGTTTGGCATGATTTGACCTTAAACTCAACTGTACTCATGGCTTTGAGTCCCTAGCAATCATCAGATCTCTTTCAAAGCGCTCAGGAGTATCACAAAGGTACCCCATTAGGTATTGGCAATCCAATTGCCCTCATCATCTGTTTTCTTTTCTCAGGTACCTGTGAATCTCACAGATCCACAGGAGGATCTTGCAGAGTTGATACAAAATGGTGACTTTGACAATGATGGTCTTGAAGGGTCACCATCTGGTAAAGAGGTAACTCATTTGTCCTCACTGTGGACTGCTGACTCATCACAGACAGGGCCCCACTTTTGTAACACTCAAACGTTGCACTTCAGATGAATTCTTTTTGCTTGCCTGATGTTGGCTTTTTTCTATTTGTTGTTCCAGCAGGAAAATCAGAAGAACAAGCATGCTGATAGTTCAGAGCATGAACATAGTTCAGAGAAGGACAAAAATGCTGGTAGTTCAAAATTCAATTGTGTCAATGGGCATGCTGATTGTTGGGATGCAAGTTTGTCGAATGGTGCAAGCCTTGGGAGTTCAGGGCAGGTTTCACCTAGCAATGATGATAAATTTGCGGACTTCCCTTCAAATCCTGATGATGAGGAAAGGGTAGGTTCCCTTCAAACCATCCCTTTGTTTGCACTTCTCTCTACTTCTATTTTCACATGCTGTTTCCAGCCATATATATACATATATAGATGTGTAGTTCTCCATTGTTTCTACAAGGAGTTTTCTCTACCAAAAGGGATCTGACAAGATATATAGCTTATTCAAATGGCATCTACTGTTTCTCAGATGGTGATGGAAGCCATAGCTGCATCCCTCCATGATGTGGACATCAAGGAGTCTGAAGTAAAGGACCAAGAACAGCTTGAGAGTGATGGGAGCAATTCACCTGCAAATAGCAGCAGACTGGATGCATTTAGCCAACGCCTAAGATTGAGCCTATTCAGAGGAAGTCGACGCCATGGATCCAGATAAGTTGTATAATTATGGGAGTTAATGCAGTGAACATGTTCACTCTTTCTGTAGTGTGATGGGGCTGAAATTATCACCTTTCCATCACATCTCTGTATTGATAGAAGCACAATGTGGGCTTCCCTAAGTTCTCAACAGTGGTGTGATGTAATTGGAATGAGCTATGAACCTTGTTAATTTAACTGTGAGTAATATCCGACCCTTCCATTCTGTGAGTGGTTTGATCTGGCAAATGGGTTTCAGATTGTTTTGTCTATCAAAGAGGAATGTCTGGCTAATAATCTGTCATGAACCATCTGTTCTTGTTCTCAGGCCTTTCTAATTTGTTGAGAAGTTTTGCTCTAAGGATGGGGGAGCATTGCTTTCATAGATTATAAAGGCAGGTCTGATTTGTTGCTGTCGAGTACACAATTGGAACCATTGCTGGAGCACTCAAAGCAAAGAAGAGGGGAAAGAAAACCCGGAAGATTATGAATATCCAACCTGGTTTTCTTTCAACATTGGGACTCTATAACATTGTTCCATTACATTCTGTTAAATGCATATTGCTTCTGACTGACAGTGTATTTGTTTTCCTTCCAACTATTGCATGAGCTTTTCCAACAGAGGATTGCTTTTTGTTGTAGAAAGGCCCCTTCTTAGAACCTTCCTGAGTTCATGTCTCAAAGTTTGGGACATGTGCAAGACTGAAAGTACAATGGTTATTTGTCGGGAGGCATTTGTTGGGAGTCAGTTTCCACTATCTTGAAGACATGTATTGAATGACACTGTTGCAAGAGCCAAAACATGAGAATGAGAATGAGAATCATGAACATGAGAACTATTACAATAGGTGGATAGGTAGTTTGTTTTCTGCTTGTTTGTTTGTTTGGATTTGACCATGCTGCACTGGTACTGCTGGACAAAGGGCTTTCCTTGACAAAGTGGAGTGTACAGTTGTCATTTTGCAGTTTTTGGACCAATCGGGCAAAAGTTGAATTCAGAGCAATTTTTTTCTTGGAAAATAGATTAAAACTAATGAAATGAGGTTTCAGTGCTTTCTTTGGTTGGTTGCTCAGAGTTTTGTACTGAAACTTAGTTGACAGATGACAATGATGATGTCATGTTAGCCTGTGAAAATTTCTGCCTGCCTTAGATTTTGTTTGTTCTCTTTCTTTCTAAGATGCTATTTGTACCAGAGTTACTTGTCATAGATCTGCCATGTCTCCAACATCCACATTTTCCTTAGTCAAGGCTTCAATAGGGAAGGTTTGCCCAGAAATCTCTCGGAAGGGTATGAAGACACCTAAACTGCACATTGCCTTGAGTACAATCACTCAAGCACCAGCACATACTTCCCTTCCAGCTTCCTGCAAGTTTCATCAATGAAGAAGATACTTTGCCTTGAGCATTCAGCAATTTACAGCATTCAGAGGGTTGAAAACTACATGCTGACAATTCAGCAACCACAAACTTTGATTCAATACTTATAGGATTCAGTTTAAACTCTGCCAAGTGCCAAGCCCACCTACATATTGAAAACAGTTCTATTCTACACTGAAGCTTGAAATTTTTGCAGGAAGCTTCAAGCTAATTGAAAAAGATAAAAGGGTTTTACATTTCCAGGCAAATTCTTTTTTGCTGGGTTTGCTGTAGCTGTGTACACTGCATGGTTTTTGTAGGCTGTTGCAAATGGAGGTTGCAGGCTAATGAGAGATCCCATAGACTACACTCAGTGGTTTTTAATGTTAAGAACCTTTCTTCCTCAATTAACTTGTAAACTTCGAGCAAGGTCTAAGAATTGAGGATTGGAAATCCTACATGCAACAGAAAAACTAAATACCACCAAGAGCTTCCCAGAACTAAAAATCACTTAAAATAAGTATGAACCTGAAAAAAGCAGAAGAGCAAGGGCTGTTGACAAGGGAGAGAAGACCAAAAATAGTAACAAGTTTATGGAAACTTGAGCAATTGCAACAATCAGGGGCCATACTCCCACCACCCCTGCACATAGAACTATGCCTGTTTCATCTGCTAACTCTGTTTAATTCACTAAATGCTAAGTAAATTACAAGTTGTCTGCATGGCCTACATAGGAGGGAGTGGGCGTCGGCATGTTGGACATTCCATTTTTATGTCCATCCATCGCTGTAGACACCCCGCATGGAAGAAATGGTCACATGGAGTTACCTGCATCAGATTGTCACTCCACCCTTTTCAGTATTGAACTTCCACAGCTTAAAGTGAGTACAAGTATTTCCTCTCCACAGATTTCATCTGAAGTGAAATGAGCATCAACAAACAAGCATAATAAGGGAGACAATCACAAAAAATTAAAAGGTGGTCGGTACTCTGTACCATGCACTCAGTGGACTGTTGAGTCATGTCCACTGATGCCATGCAAATCACACAATCTACCACTGTAGTTTCATCAGCTCCCACAATTTGCAAACTTGATGTCTGCACCCTCCTGAAGTAACTGTACTTCTCTGGTAGCATCTGTCACACCCAATCCCCACCACTACCACAAGCTCATAACTACTTTCTCACTGTCAACCAAGATTTTAAAAAAAATTCCTTTTCCTCCTGCACAGTATGCAAAACAGATCACAAAACAGAAGTTACTTTATACGATAGACATCAACTTCCACGATGGGGACATTGCGTGCTCTTTTGATACTTCAGATAGTTTCTTTCACAAGATTGGAGAGGGATGTAGGTGTTTACCTGGTGTGGAATGAAACAGCGAGCACCCAAATAGTGCTGGAGAAGTAGGATGGCAGCCTGGAGTGCTAAGAATGTGGTGAGGCCAATGCACCATTCAAGGTTGGTCTCCACACCCATGAAGTTTTTAGGGCAACCAAAGGTGTAGAGGGGTATGGCAAGGCGTGTTAATGTGACACCCACAATATAATGTGGGTGCAGTGGCTTGCGTGCATCCCGCACCACACTTGCCACTATTTGTGGTATCCAAAATGAATAAAAAAACAGTAAAATGTAATGCAACAGATTGTGCAGCTCATACATGATCAGTATGCCCCCAAGGAGAAACCCATCTGCATTTCACACCATTCATGCATTGGCTTTTGGCATTTTGAATACAATATACATACACTTATATTGGAGTCAGTTTAGTAGTTACAATCTGTGACCACAAGGACCAATGTCAATTCATTGCTTGGAGTTCTGATCACATAAACTTGCAACAAAAGGATTGTTGTTTGACAGCCAACGGTTTGGTTCTCAGAACATGCATGCCATAAATTCAGACTCAAATAAGAGGATAATCTCCTTGCCAAAAATGGAGACTATTAAGCTTACAGAAACGGGTGTAAAGGACAGTGAGTTCACGGCGCATAGTCTCCCAGCCCTCCCCAGAGGCCACAGGTCTTTGCGCTTTCCAAATTGCAAGCAAGTATCTCATCTCAAATATAGAGAAGATTACAAACTTGAAAAATGCCACCGTAGCAAAGGCATTGAACAGTGATTCTGCCATCATTCAAACCACAGAGTGAAGTCTATTGTGAGGCTCAATGCATTCTCATCAGTACTATACCAGACCACCATTGTTGTACCTGCAATGAGAACAGAATTCAAGATAGACAGACACCTCTCGCGATGGCAGACAGTGGGCATCAGTGTAGTGCAAAAACATGGAAAGACCAATTATATGGGCTATCACCACCACCTTCTTGAAGGGTGTATTGCCTGTCCTCTCCCAACGCTACAGAGACCTGGCCCTGACCTACAACCAGCGATTCTTATTTAAGCCATCTCTTCTATGGTCATGGCCACCAGGACCCTAACCTGTAGCTGGGCTTCTATGCCTTACTCCGTGAAGCCCAAGTACCACCTACCAAAGGAAGAACTCATATCATGAACAGAGATGTTCAGTGCACAACATATATAACACACAATGTTCATGAATATCAACAACATAAGCTACGAAAAGAGAGCTCATGTTAAAACTAGAGCACTTTCATACAGCTCTAGGAACTGCATTTAAGAAAGGACAACATACAGATGGCAACAAATACAGGATGCAATTTGGTAGACATGACAGATATACTGAGAGCATACCAACAAGAATCCCTGCTGTGAGATGCAGAAGACACAAATATGCATCCATTATGGCTTGCTGCCCTATCATTAATAATGACACTTTGGCTGCTCCCTGAACATCCCAAAGAGAGCAGAGTTAGAAATATTACACTGGCCAGATTGATCAAACAAGATTTGACCACTATGCCCTGTAGAAAGAGTTCGTGACATATTCCACAACACAGGCTTCTCACATTTTGGAACACAAACAGTGATTCCAAAGAACACTGAATAGAAATTAAGAAAACACACAGCGAAGATATACAAACTAACAAAGTGATTTAGAGGTCTGCAACAGGTTGTAGGGGTTACTGATTGTGTACTGCTGTGCTCCATCTGCCGTATCAAGAAGAGAACCTGCAGAAATGAAATCTGGGCGATCCTCTGTCAAGGAGAATATACAGTGCTTACAATACCATACTGCCATTTCAGCAATCTGGAGTTCATCTGTCAAAGACAGTAGATGATTGATGCCAACCAAAACCAGCTGGAAGAACAACCTCAGATCCCCAACCCTACCCCACCCCCTGGGTTTTCTGTGGCTACTTTGCAAGCTTCAAACATGGGCAGACTCTCACTACATCCATATATAGAATGCCTAGCTCAAAGCAGCTACTAAGACTCAACTGGAAGAAATATCATGTCATAAAGTAGGTGGTGTAAGGAGCGGAAGGTGGATACAAAAGTAACCATCAATGTGTAATTGACAGCTTTGTTATAATAAACTTCAACATTGACAGATGTGGCATTCACAACAAGCGATGAGAAGCACTCGCCTTGCTCATTGTCCATCATGGGGGCTTCCACACGCCCTTGTATCTCACAGATCTGTTGGTCATGCTTTGCTGCTGCCCTCACACCCCTGCTTAGGATTAGGTTTAGGGGTAGCTTGCTCAATTTGTGGGTTCTTTTGTACCCACCTTTTGCAGCCCCTTAAACCCTTCAACAAAGATTATTCCTTCTTTTAGGCATGGCCAAGCTCTTAGAATGAAATTAGTGTTTGTAGTCGAGTAATCACAAACAGGGTCATGTGAAACAACTTTGCAACACACCTTCTGTTGTGCTTGACAAGAAATTGTAGTAGAAATTGACCTCCCTACAGAACCTTTGACCATACTACCAACCAAAAGGAACAGTAGACAAGCATAACAGGCCTGGTTGGTAATTAGACATGTTGCACAGATCATTCATAAAAAAGGTCAAGAGGTTGGCAGGGACTTGGGAAACATCCTCATTGGATGGATGATGTGCAAAGGAAGACAGGGTAGTGGCAAAGAGCTCACATTTGTCATCTGACAACACTGTAGAGACTTGAGTCACCAATTGAATTCTGCAAATTTTCCCCAACTTGGCTATGCTTGCTGTGCGTATTACACACAGCAGGTCATCCATCACCAACAATTGTAGACAGATCAGTCATATCACCAAGCAACTGACAAAATGCAAACTCAGTGACCACCTATGATTCAAAACAATGGCAAGGATTATGAACAACTTGGGACTCATTTTGCACTTTTGATATGAGAAGAGAAGGGGAGGGAAACAAACTGACTTGATTTCTTCAAGTGTCGCGTATAGTCCTCTGGGGAATCTTGCAGCATGCCTAGCTGAGTAGCAACCAAACACAAACAGAGACATAACATCATCAGAGTTCAGGCTTCATCTCTGACCCTTTCCCAATACCACACCTACTTACTTATCCATCCCAATCTCTGTAACAGTGTCAATTCATGCATGCTGTACATTGTTTTTCTTTGATTCTATAGGACACCATAGAACTTTCTAGCCAGTGGGTTTAAGAGCTTGCTGGAATCCAAACACGTGTTCCTTACTAAATGATAGGGACTCGACTGTATGAAGTCCTCCCTCCTGTTTATGTTGCTGTCCATTGCACTGCATCAAAAACAATAAGTTAGACATAGGCAGATTTGATCGCTTATATTGGAGATTACCCCCAAGCTAACCCATAAGTAACCCTACAAGTGGACCCACCTCTAAGAAGGAAAACTGACCTGGTCAAGACCATGCGGAGTTGACGAAATGGCCAGACATATACACCTTCCATTTTCATCTGCAAATCTTCATCGGTAATGTACACTCCATCCCGCAGGACAACTTCCCCCTGCTTGGACAAGACCCCTCTGCATCCTTTAACCCTAGTACTCATCCATCAACACTAACACCTCACATTTCACTGAAATAATGCCCTTGCCAAATCAAATGATGGAAACCAATTCACAACTCAATACCTGCACATAGTGTATCCCATGCAAATCAGTTGCTGAGCTTATGAGCTCAAAAACTATGTTTCCAGTTGTCTTCTTAAAAGCCAGAAATTTGCCAGGACGATTGCTGTTCCGCAGTCCCCAGGTTCCTGAGAAAAGAGAGAGAATCAAATGTAGTGAGAAGAATTTCCAGAGTGCTTGAATAAAGGCTCTTTATCGCTCTAAGAAAATCCAAATGCCAGATCAGTTCTAGAACACTCCTCCCAGCTTCCAGACTTGCTTTTAAGGGTTTTGAAATGCTAACAATTGCTCCCCAATATGGCACCCTAGAGTATCTCACTTTGCAATGTGAGTGAAAGGTGTAAAACATTTGACACAAGAAACACTCCCGGGTCAGAGAATTATATGAAACCCATTTCAGTTGAGAGAAAACATAACAATAAGTATGCTTCTTCCCAGAACAGTTCCTCAAGTTCACATTATTTCAATTCCAGCAAATGTCATTTCCCTCAGCAACAGACACAAGGGGGTTTCAACAGAAATTCTAGTAACAGAGTTGTTTTGAAGTCACCAGCAACACATGGGAAAGAATTGGAGAGCACTCACCCTTGTATGTGCCCGTGATGTTTAACATGCTGTAAGGCCCCACTGGCCCTCCATGTACGTTAGTGAAGAGCTCCTGTAAGAACAAAAACCCATCATTGCACTCGACTTCAGCCTTAGGTTACCTAATGCAGAAAACTATGAAACAACAGGAGGTGTAAAAACAATCTCAGTATCCTAAAAACAGAGTGAACAAACAAATAAAGCAAAGCAAACAGGAGAAGGATACCATGTTCACGTACAGGCAATACCTCGTCGAGCCATAAGGAATTGTCGAAATGAAGCGCTCGATCCTTAAGCGGTCTGTAACCTGCAGCTGCTCCCAACAAAACGCACTCCAAAGCTAACCACAAAAAGAGCGACATCGTACACGCTCTCCTCAACCCATTATTCCCAACCCCCTTCCTTTCACGTGCTTCTCTACTGCTCCTCCTCCTCCTCCTCCGTCCTTGTGCCGCAAATCCGTCTTCTTCTTCTTCTTCTTCTTCTGCTCCTCCCCAGATCTTGCCACAGGCCCACTCCGTCGTCGTCACCGCAGTAGCATCAATACCAACAGCTAAGAAGAAGCCATCATCATCGATGGAGGAGGCCATATTGTGCTCTAATCTGTAACTCCCCACTCTCCACCAACTTTCTTCCTTCATTGACCAGGGCAACATGCACAGGCGACTGCGATCTCCTCTCGCCCCCGCTCGTCGCCCCCACAAATCCTACCAAAACCCATGAGCATTCAATTGAGACGAAAACAAGTAACGAATTAATTGCGCGCACAAGGAACTCTTGGGAGAAATGCTGGCGAGAGGAGAAGGGGACACGAGCGAGAGCGCTTGCTCGCGAAGGCGACGAAGTGACAAGCGACAGAACGACGGACACAAGGGATGGTTCGAGGGTCTCGGTTGGTTGGCTCTCCGCAGGATCTCCGTTCACCGCCTAAGGCCGGTACCGGTATAGTGTGGCCTGTGCCGTGGGCCCCAGGTGTGAACTCGTTGCCCAACTAATTTACTCCTTCTAAACTGCGTTTTTCCTGGTGTGAAATTTCGCCAAAATGCGAAATTAAAATTAAAAAGACAATATTCTATCAATATTACAGTTTTTTTTAAATAGCCGAATTTCCCAAAAAAATCCACCACATTTGGACTCTAATTTTAGTTTATAGTATTTTTTCACCTAATATATTTTTTCTATTGTATTCAAGTTCTAAAAACCTATCACCATTTAGTGTCAAACACTTCTTGGGATGTTATCCAATGATGTATCATTAAAAACTTGAAAAAAAAAATTACTGCTTTCAAAACTAGTTTTTATAATTTAGTCGAATTTTCAACCATAAGAATTACACAAGATTCAATCTCAACTCCAAAAAATCCCACTCATCAAAGGATTTCCAAAAATACCAAAAGTGCACCCCAATTTCCCTAGAAATTCTAGTTTTGATTTTGTTGATTTTTTTTGGCAACAATATTCAAAGTTCCATATCTCTTGCTCCATAGGCCTAAAGTCTAAACCATTCCAAAACCACCTTGGTACACCCTTGCTCATTGAGAGCTTTCCGAGGATATCAATCTGACACACATAACAAAACTAACTAAATAATTAACTTCCTTAATAGGTACTAGTGTAGCTTGTGTCATTGGTTCAAGTGTGAAATGGTTACCCAAGTAATTTTTCTTTTCAACATCATTTTTTATAATGTAATTGAATTTTCAATGACGAAAAAAAATCAAAATTCAATATAACAACACCTTAGGTTTAAAAATTCCAAACCACCTTCATTAAATCCTAATCATTGAGAGCTTCACAACAATACTCAAGAGCATGCCCAAATTCTCTTATAATCTTTTGTTTTCATCCAAATGAATTCTGAGTGAAAAAATATTCAATATTGAATAACTTCTCCACTGTGCTTCAAAACATTATGAATTCAACACAGTGCATCAGTACTCATCCAGGGATTTCCAACGGTACCAAAAGCACAACATGAGTGGGTGTGGTATGGAGTACCAAAAGCACAACAACAGTGGGTGTGGTGGTATGGGAGATCTTAACGTTGCAAACAAACAAACTACCTTCCTCTGTATATAGATGGAAACCAACTAGACAAGAGAAATGGATACCTCTAAAGTGCAAACTCTGTTTTCTTTGTTCTTTAGAAAATTGATGAGACAAGTGCACTACTTGGATTTGCCATTTTATGTAGAAGCTCTCACACCGAAGTAAAAACTCTAAGTCTAATGGCACCTGTTTTGGAGGGAAAATGAATTGGTTCAGACCCAAAAAAACAGTGCTAAAAGGAGAGCTCCTGATTTGGAGAACCAAGAGTCAGGCTAGGGGCCAAGGTACAGTCCAACTGGACGATTTAATTTGCTTCAAATCATTCGAAATTGGTTCCTAGGAAATTGGACCCTGGACCCTTGTCTAAAATGGGCCTAAGAATCAGATGTAACTATTGAAAATAATATAATAATACTACTATTGTCGCCTGTGCCATTGGCCCAAGTGTTACCACATCATCAACTGATTTTTCCTTCCAAAACCTGTTTTGAAATTTATTTGAATTTTCAGTGGCAGAAATCACTTTTAAATCAATATCTCCAGACTTCCACATTCTGAATCCAAATATTACCAACTAAATTCCATTGAATCCTGCTCAGCAAGATCTTTCCAACAACACCAATGGCACATTCCAATTCCTCTGCAATTTTGAGCTACAATTTAATTTAATTTTCAGTGAAGAAATCATTCAATATTCAAGAATGTTTGCACCGCAAGTCCGAACATCATGGAACCAAGCCCATGCACCCCTCCTCGTCGAGAGCTTTTCAGAGACACCACGAACGTGATCTGAAGCATCCCAGTTCCATGGATCTTATACATACAAAACAAAACAAACTACCTTCCTTCATAGATAGATATTCAGTGTCCTGTCTTTCGATTTTGTGATGGAGCTGAAGTGGTGGTCATCTGTAAGATGATTTAGCCAAATTTGGCTATCAAAAATATCGAAGTGAAAAAGTAGAAATATCCATCTATATTGATGGCTAGCTATTGGAACCACTGGGTTTTTTTCAATTTTCCAACGTTGTATCAGTAGAGAGCATCCCATTAGGAGTAAATGGTGACATGTTCCTAGAACCTGTTTGAACACCCCTAAACTGTTTTTAAAAATGCTACCAAACCAAAATCTGAATCTAAATGTGATGAATTTTTCTTCAAATTTTGGTTGGAGATTAGAATCTGACCAAAAATTTTACTTTTTTAAAATTTGGCTATGAGAAAACCTAACCTATGAGAACACTAACGTTTTGCCATTTTTACAAATCACCATGAAATTTGCCCCCCCAAAAAAACTAAGTATGGTGGCAATGTAATTAATCAAACAGAACATGGAAACATATCGAGTTGTGATCCTTTTATCCAGTTGATCTGACTTTTCTGTGACTGGTAGTCGCACTTAATTATATATCGCTTTTGCATTTGCTAAGTTACCATTTTGATTTCTCTGTTCTTCAATTTGAATGTTCTCTCCCCGCTCCATGATGTTATTTCAGTGGCATCTGTTGTTGATACCGTAGTACATGAACAAATTCAGCAAGAAATTGCCGAATAATTAAATTAAATCTCAAATCTTAACTTTGGTAGTTGGTTTATTACAATGTTTATACAAAATAATAAACAACATTTTTTTGGTTTTTGTGGGACAGTTTAAGTGTGTCTAGACATAAATTCAAAAATTGGTAGGACTGAAGATCAAACCCTAGGGTCAAACACTTCAGAGTTTAATTTTATAATAATTATTAAAATTTCGGCACAAGTATATAAATAAAATTTCAAAAAATAAAAAAAAGAAATAATTTAATTTATGCCGAAACCATTCGTGTACTACTGTAGTAGTTCTTTCACTCTGTAGTGCCAGGTTGGGGGAGATATGGAGCTTTTGCCCTTCTATCTCAAAATGGGTTGTTAGTGTTTGGCAAAATCTAGCATATGATTGCTTGGTATTTATCTAGAAAGGATATATTTTCTTTGTGTATATTGTAGTACATTGGGAGCTTCAACACTAATTGTATTCTTTGTAGAAATGTTGAAATTTTTTAAATCAAAATCAAAGAATGAAATCTTTTGAATTTTCAATAATTTATTTATTTTCAACATGGAATGTTTATAATTAATTAATCATTCGACGGACATGTCTTTGAAGGTGCCCTAGTAGGTACTAGAGTAATGGAACCTATTTTTGACTTTTTTCTTTGGATTCTTTTTATTTTCCTGGGTTTGGATGGGGGTCAAGAGGGATGAACATCAGCTTCCAGGAACTTTGTGATTAATTGAGGTGAAAATTCTGGATGTATTGATTTATGCTTTGCAGGTGATGTAACAATATCCAAATCATTGCACATGGTAAAACTGATCTGGATATGCCTGCCACCACACTAGACCCAAACTGAATTGGTTCCAAAAGACCTCTCTAGAGCCTAGTTGCAGTTCCATGGTCAGATAATATATCAGAAGGTGACAAAGAAGAGTACCATGTAGCATGTGGTGGGTGGGAAATCCACATGCTTGAAACTTTGTCACTTATGCTCATGAGATTTATGTTTTTTTCATTCCAAGAAGAACTCTCTAGGTACTTATTGTTGTACACAGTTCCTTGTTTCTTCCTCCCTCCAAGGCCATTGCCATATTGCCCATAGAGTGGTGAGTGTCATTATTGGCATGTGCATGAAGGATTGTGGAAGATCCAACACAAGGAACTTAGTGCAAAGGAACTTAGTGCTAATTTTAATCATACATGTGAAATTCAATATATTATTTCAATGTTGATTTCTACTTGTTTACATCTTTAATTTTTTTTTAAATTATTAAAACATCCATGGCTTAATTCCAATACTCTCCTTTGTTGTGTTCTTAGTCTTCCCCTCACCCCTCACCCATGATAAAGCCAAAATTATTAACTCCCATTGATGTTGTTTATTAATGTTCAATTGGAGCAATTACATCACGATTAAATCTTGTTAAGATCCTTACAAGCCAACCATGAGTTGGTAGGATTAGCTTATTATAATATTTTGTGGTTGATGTTGGCCAATCAAATTGAATGATATGTTGTCATCACCAAATGATATTGGGGCAATTTCCTTGATATGAATAAAATGAACTTTGGTGTGTTCTCTAATACCTTGCAACTAAGTTTAAGCAATTCAAACTTTGGGAATCATAATACAATGTTAGACCTTCAAGCCCACATGATAATGAGAAAAGGTTTTGGTGCAATTTGAATTTAACTCAATGACATAGATTGGTCTTCAAATTATCATGGTCCCAACACAATTTGGAACTTAGTAGGAGGTCTTACTCTCCTAATGATAAGTTGCATCTTCATGCATTTTACATCAAAATGGCAAACTCCTCAAATCCTTTAAGAATCCTTCTTCAACATGGAACAACAAGTGTCCAATATTCACAAAAAGATTGAACTCCCAAGAAATGCAAGACATTGAGTCATGTGAGCTAAGTTCCTTTCCATAGATCAATGTTCATATATGGAGAAGAGAGTATTGTTGGCAGATGGAATATTGTCGTTTGAATTATGGTGTCTAAGTAAATTGTGAATGAAAACTAATGAGATAAGATAGAAATTATTAAGAATATGCAAGATAGTCAATTCCAAATACATTATGGAGCCATGAAAGTGAATGACTATCAACATAATAGGTATTGACAAAAAATTTAAGCAAGAAAAATAATCTATGATAAGAGAATATGCAACAAATGGGTTGAATCACACAATATATCAAAATTAGGGCTCACTTTTATATGTTAAATTAGTAACATGAATATATCCTTGTTTTTAGTATTTTCAAAAAATTGATTTAAGTATTGCATAAATTTTTTTGCTATAAATATGATTTACATAAAAAAACTAATCTTCTATTTGGAGGAAAAGTTATACAACCCCCCAAGTTGACTAATTCTAATGACAAGTTTTTAAAATGTTGTTATAGAATGGATTTTACATAATTATTTGTGTAGTTGTTCATTGACAATTCAAGCTAACTAGAATGTGAAGGATTATATGAAAACCTAATTAATTCACACCTTTTCTAATAACTACCTCCCTCCTTTCCTAATAATTATGTCATTCCTTTCCTCTACCACCAACATGGATATAAAAAATAAATTAACACATGCCTCACATAATATCCAAATGTATATTATTTACTAATAATTTTTTTTGTCTAATGATGATGAATGATTGGAAATTGTATGGGAATGTAAGAAAAAAAAAATAGTTAATTGTCACTAGTAATGCAAAGAAACATGGAGCTTGAATGAATAGTTTGGTTAATTAAGTTATGAAATTCATTTTCCACAAATACGATGATTACTAAGCAACAATATTTGCACCATTTCTCATTACAAATTTTGAAATTGATGTCCACAAGAAGGATTTAGGAATTATTTTTTCACATCTTTTAGATAACAATGCCACATCAACTAAAAATTGTGCATGGGGATCAATGATAGAAAAGGGACACACTAGATAGTGATGGATGAAATATATTTAATTACTAATTACCTACATACTAGTTATTAGCTAACTATAAAAGTATCTAGCTAGGTAGCTAGTACCTACCTCTAAATACCTACTAGCTATTACCAAATAGGTACCTACTCAATAGGTATTTTTTGACAACTATTAACTATTAAGTCTCTAGGTTACCTATGTTAGGTTTTCAATAAGTATTAGGTGGTCTAGACCTAAATGCCACCTTATCTAGTTTTAAACCCAACCTAGGTGCCCCATATGTTATGTTAATTAATAAGCCAACAGGTATTAAGCCTTTAGGTTACATGCGTTAAGGTTTAGATAGGTACTAGGTGGTGTAGGCCTAGATGCCACCTTGTCTAACTTTAGCCCAACCTAGGTGCCACATATACATGTTACATTAGTTAATAGGTTAGGTTAATTAATAAGGAATAAGGTAGGTTACTTTGTAGTAGGCTAGGCTACATAGGTAGTCAAATATTGATCAAGTAAGTAGGTAGCTAGGCAGTTGTTAATAAGTAGTTGTGATTAAATTGCAACTAGGTTACAACTAAAAAAATCATTCCATATTGTTTCTTTTCCATGACAAGTTTCTAAATTATATAAAAAGGTGAACCAAAAATGTTGGAAAAAGAAAAAAATAAATTAAGTTGGAATAACCATTTGGGATGAGTTAATAAAAAAAGCTTGACCTTAAAGGCTAAACTTAAAGTGAATTAAGATTTTATTAATTAGGTGGCACTTGGCCTAAATCTAGGCCTAGCCTAATTTTAATCATAATTTAGGTTTGGGCATAAATAAATCCAAGCTCAACCTAAGTTTGGGTTTAGCCTAGGTATAAGCCTAGCCTAAGTGATATGTAACTTTTCATGGGCCACATGTCAACAAACTACTAGTTAGATTCTTTTTCTAGCCTAGTTGTAATATAGTTGAAATTACAACTAACATAGTCAAAATTACAATTCAATGGCCTAATTTCAACTCAAATTTTGATGATTTCATAATTTGTTAATAGACGATATTCATCCAATTGGAGGTTATATTCGAAAATAACTCTTGACTATAATGGTCAATGTTATTTTCAACTAAAATGGTCAAATGCTAACTTCCAACTACAATGTCACTTTTGACTTGTACTTTTCAACTTTTTTAATCAACAATTGGAAAACAATTGAAAAAAGAATTCATAGTTGGAAGGGTCATTCTAAACTATTATTATAGTTGAACCCAAGTTGAAAAACGTTGGGAAGGGGGGATTTTCCTCTAGTGTCACTATCATTAACATTTTTCTTTATAGGTTCATTTGTTTAGTGTATAATTCATCACAAAGTGTAAAATGATGACATTATTGAAATGTCTTCTATTATAAGGTTATGGGAAAAAAACATTAGATTCAAAAGTTTGCTTGAAACCAACTAAATGTTATAGTAATAATAACATCTAGTAGTTTGGATGAATCAAATGCAATAAACCTCAATTATATCAAGTTTTTAGTGGTTACCATTGCATATTACACATGGAACTATATCCACTTCAAATGTTCATTACCATAATACCTTTACCATTTTGATAATAATCAAAAAAATAAAATAGATGTCAATTTTTTTCAAAAACAAATGCTTGCAATGCCAAAAATTCTAGAAATTTGTTTAACATTTCTATTATTTGTCTATGCCGCATATTGGTGGTGTGGTGTGCTTAAGTAGTGCAAAATTACTTGGCATTTTTTCCCACCTCAACTATAAGAATTTGGGGATTTTTTAATTTTTATTGTTGAAGTGAATAAATAATAAATAAACAAATATCCATCAAGAAGATGTCAAAACAATAAAGGTGTTACAATTTTTATTTATTAAACCAAAAATATAAGAACACATAATTTCCTTACATGGAATGGTAGTATAGGAAATTTCCTTATTACCATTCCATGTTTATGGTCTTCAAACCATCTCCACAAGTTGGTAAACATTTTTAATATTGTAACATTAAACAAATGGCTTTAAAGCCACATTTCAAGTTTTGAAATTTGATTTTGGTTTAATAATGTAATTACATTTGATGGAAATTATGCCCCATTGTGCTTTTTGGTGCATTCACAACTTAGGAGTTAGGGGTGCCAAAATAAAAATCATTTTCCAAGGACTATATATGACATGTGTCATTCATGTGTTGGTCAATTAACCCAAATTCTGCATTTTTTCACACCAAGTTTACAATTGCGTTCTAAATTTAAATATTTTTGACTATGCATTGATCACACATCATGTATATTATACATTAATGTTCTCTATAATATATAAATTAATAACTTTTGTTGAAAATGCATTTTCAAATTTTGTGATTTTTAGAATCAAATGCAACTTTGAACTAAAGGTGTTCAATATATGTTGTAAAATTGAATTTTAGCAATTTCAATTCCTTTTTTCTCTTTTAATCATAAAATTAGTATTCTTTTCAAATTTGAAAAGACATGGTGCACATCTAGAAAAAAAAATCCATTTCAAAATTTTGAATGTTTTATGACTTTTGAAACATCATCAATTTGCATTAAAATTTGAGCATTGAAACTAGCAAGTAATGGAACCTATTTGAAAAATCAATCGATAATCCAAATTATTGTGCTCCCCTTGTGATTTCTCAAAATTACAAAATTACAATTGTAAATAGTGTCCACCCCTTTAGGTGGCTCCTAAGACTATAAATCTGTCCTTTTGTGTGATTAAATAGTTTTGGAATATCTTTGTGATTATGAAAACATCTAAATGATTCAATGTAAGTGTATGTGTATTGACTATGAATCACTAATGGGCGAGTACTAGGTTTGCTACATAATCCACGGTTTCAAATATGTGAGTTTTACTACTTTTATGATACCCAAAGTTTTCAAAACCTTAATATTTGTCAGCTTGTAAATAATTAGTGGTCATTTTTAAAGGTACGAACTTGGATACCTCTCAAACATGCTTCTATTGATTTTTGTTATGATGAATTTTCACACCATGTTAACAAAAATAAAAAACCAAGGAAGCATAGTCCAAAGGATTTCTTTTTTGGGAAAAAAATTACATCAATGTCACTATATTTTTATGAAAGAAATATGAATTTGCCATATTTACCATGTTTTAAAAGGTTGCCAAATTATAATAAAATTTATAAAGTTTTTTACTTTTATCCTTGGATTGTATCCAAACTTGGTTAATTCCTCTTGTCGATGATTGTGGCCTTTATGGCTATATCACAAAATTGAGATAAAAAAACCAAATTTTGTATTGGTTAAATTCTGAAAAATCAATGATAGCCATTGTAGAAATTATTGATATTGGGTTACATAATCTTTGTTTACATGGTGGTGTTAGAAACTTGTTCAACATTGCCATGAACCCATTTGATTATAGCCTATTTACACCATTAGTTGTGTATGGATGTATACTAATTCCCAAACCTCACCATTCCAAGTACAAAACCCATTACCATGGATGATCCTTAATATGATGTGAAACCCCAATTTGTGACTACATTTGGGATAATCACATACTACTAAATGTCTCATTGATGGGTGGTTTGGATTTAACCACATGGTAATTTTATAACCCAATGGTCATAAAACACATGACCTAGTTTCCATTTGTTCAAGAAAGATATATTGTAATTACAGTAATTATATATTATTGTAGTAATTATAATTATAATTAATTAATTATATCTATCCTAGGCTAAGCAAGGTTATAATAGGCAACCTATTTTAGGCTAGGCTAAAATAAGCTACCTAGCATAAGCTAAGTGGATAGGTAGGATCTTATTTAATTTATTAGGGACAAACATTTTTAATTGGCTCATCCCAAATGGCAAATGCACTATGTTTATAATGCATACCATGAATCTAATCCACTCTTTCACATAGTTATATATTTTATGTTTGAAATAAAATAAAATAAAATAATTAAAATTATCCTAACATTTGTGACTAAAATAACGACTTTTAGTCTCACAACATGATGATGTGGTAGTCCATGTGCAATTAAACAACACCAAAACATGTGTTTTATGACTTTAATTATGACTAGAAAAATGACTATAATCGAATAAGACCAATCATAAGATACATGTTTTGGCATTGTATATGTGGTATTAAAATACTTGACTATTAGTCAAGTGTTAAAGTTGTGTTAAGGTGGAGTACATAATCTTGTCACAACTTGTTGAATTATCAGTCACAGGCCATAGAAAAAATATAAATGAATAATATGTTAAAAAAACTTTAAAAATAATATTACATGTGATATGATCACATTGTAAGAATTTCATGAATGCATTTTGAGTTACCATAACATATTGGACTTTTGAAGTGCTAGAAACCTTACATCATAGTCCATACTATATGATTATGGATTCATTATATTTACTAAAATGCTTAGTTGAGTGATTTTTTTTACATAGAAAGTAGTGTGATGCCATTGATAAAAAGGAAGATAAATTTGAAAGATTTTGAAAATTATAAATTGAGGTATACAATGAAATATGGATTTTTCTATAAATTTTTTTATTCATTTGAATTAATAATTTAAGTTTTCATATTTTAAATGTAAATCTTTTATATAATAATTTACAATTGATAAATTCTATAATTTTTAAAAAAAAAATTAGCCTTGCCATATGACTTGTGCAATATAATATATTCGACTACAATGTAAAATGGACTTCTATTTTAACACTAGTATGGACTACACATATGCTGAAAAGTACTAGACCTTAGTGTGTTTTCACCCTCAACATGATGAATCATACACTACTTTAAATAAAATAAGACATTTATTGGTCAATTACTATGTCAAAGATGATGTCCAATCCTTGAATGTAGCTCTTTACATCAAGATGCAAATCCAAAAACTTTACCTTCACTATAACAAATCTTCTCCTTTGAACTATACACAAAAATGACTATTTTTTTTCAATTACATTTATAACTACTTAGTCATAACAATCACTAAATAATGGCAAAAGAAATCAACATGCCACATGGCATCATGATTTTGCAACTATAGTCAATATGACAACTTGTTGGTTTTTTTGGTAAATTATTATATTATTTTTCAATTTTTTCTCATTAGTTAATTAGTTAGTTACAATAACCATCCACTTTTGTGACTAATAATGACTTGATCTCCCATGATGATGACATGGCGTGTTATATGCCAACAAAATGGTGTGGTCTTATTTGTCAACACCGTGATTCAAGTCATTGATTTGATGAATTAATTTCATTTATAAACTAGTTGAAAATATTGCTATCCTTTGCGATTAATAACAACTTTGTCTTCTATATGATGGTAAGGCACGCCATTTGGCAACAAGATGTCACAAATTTTCATGGTAATACATGATTTTTTGTGCCACCATAAGTTTTTGTGTGTTTTAAATTTATGGCACCAATATTTGTTATGGCATGTCATTTTTTTGCGTGCCATGAGGTTTCGGAAGTCCTAAATTCACATGCATGTGTATGTGTACTAAACAATTTATTGTGAACTTGTAATTATAACTATAATATTAATAGTCATTTTGAAAAAGGTGACACATAACTCCTTGACTTTTTAACTACTTAACACACTAACTTAAGTTAACATACCTAGTAAGTTAACCTATGTATGTAGGCTACTTAATAAAAACCTATTTCATAATATAAGCTACCTTGTAAGTTATTTAACTAGACATAAGAAATTTATTACATCTAGTATGTTTAAATATACTTATAATAGGTTGCCCTACTAATAGGTTAACCTAGGTAGGCTTGCCAAGGTTCCTAGCTTTAGGTTTTTTGCCAAGTCAGCTTAGGTAGCCTCATTACAAAATATTTTATCAAGTTTGTAACTACCTCAAGTTTGTGCAACTAGATGCAACTATGATGCAACTAAATGTGATTAGATGCGACATGATTATCCCAAATCTATTTATTTATTTACATGAGAATGCCTATGTTAACCTAGATTAGGTTAGTAAGTAATATAGGTTGATAAACTAGTTCATCTTAAGTCAACCTAAGGAGGTTTACATCTAGGCTAAGTTAGTAGGTACATTAGAAGAAATTTGGAAATTAATGACTATATTTGGAACAAAATTTTTGTCTCATTGGACACCGACAACTACAAATCACCCTAGTTGCCAAAGACAAGTGGCATCAGACATGAAGTTGTATATGACACAATGTGGACATGTAGTCACATTAGTAGTCACAAATGTTTGTGACTGCAATGTTTTGATTGTTATTACTTTCATAGGAACTATGACTTCATTTTTTGCAACAACTACTGGAATATTACATAACGATTTAAAGAGGGTCATAACTTATTCAACTTGTGGTCAATTAGGTTATATGATCTTTACTTGTGGCATTTCTAACTATTTTGTTAGCATATTTCATTTAAAGAATCATGCCTTTTTTTTAAGCATTACTCTTTTTGAGTACAGGTTCAGTGATTCATGCCATGTCACATGAACAAGATATGCATAAGATGGGAAGGCTTACTTCTTTGTTACCTTTTACTTATGTTATGATGTTTATAGGTAGCTTATCTTTAATAGGTTTCTTTTTTTGTATTGGATTTTATTCTAAATATGTTATTTTAAAGCTTGCTTATATTAAATATATAATTAGTGGTAACTTTGCTTTTTGGTTGGAAAATGTCTTTGTCTTCTTTACTTCTTATCATTCTTTTTGTTTATTTTTTAAAACCTTTTTAGCACCAACAAGTTCATTCAAGCAAGACATCTTACAATGTCATGATACGCCCATTCTCATGGCAATTCCTTTAATTTTTTAAGCTTTTGGAAGTATTTTTGTGGGATACTTGGCCAAAGTGTGATTCATTAACCTATAAGTCACTTTTGTGACAAAACGATTGTTGCTCACCTAACACAAAAAGATATATATCTCTTTTCATGTTAGGTGAACAATAATTGAAAATTGGATGCGGGTGAAATTCCCGCCAATCGCTGAAATGTTCAATCAATTTTTTTCCTTTGTAAGAGGGCTAGTAGCCTTTGAGTTAGAAGCAAGCAAAAAAAGGAAGAGGAAAGAAGCCCCAGTGAACCATCATAAGTAAACAAGTGCAATCTTTGCTACTTGATAGTATCCAATACTAACCGCATCAAAGGAAGGACCTTAGGACGAAAGGTAGGAACGAAGGGTACTTGTAGTGCAAAATTTTGGTCTTGCACTGAACATCCAATGGACCATGGACTAAATGGCCACTCTACAAAAGGACTATGTTTAGGGGATTGCCCCGCGAAGCACATTTTGCGCCTATGGGCCACTATAACTATCCAATACACTAAAAAATGGAAGACTTTAGTAGGGTTCCCTTAAGGTGGGCTGTTAAGCTATAAGCCCCACAAGAGTAACATTCTTTAAAAAATTAAAGCCACGCATCCAGCCAAAATAGATTTTTCCCCATAACATTTTTATTATGCACACTCGGAAACTTAGGATCTTAGTAAACATTAGAAAGGAAAATAAGTTATGAATAGGTTGTACATAGATACCCAAACGATACCTTGGGAACAAATTTCTCAGCCTAAGGTCGAGACAATTGTTTTTAGACCTCAAACTAAGATTTACCAAGCCTTTCATTTTAACAATATGGACAAGATGCATGTTTTATAATCTAGACTTATACAAAATATATACACCAGACCCTTAGCTATAAAACAAGTTACACAAGAAAACCTAAAAAAGAAAAAACTTTGGCATTGATAAGAAGATGGTGACCTTAAAGCCACACAAAAAAAAAAGATGGCAAGAGGTCTTCAATTAGACGAGAAGAACATTCATCAAATGAGGATACTAAAGTTCTAAAAAGAGGAAGAACGACCAAGAAAATTACAAGCCATAAAATTGAAGGCAAAAAATAAAATAAAATTTGTTGTGTTTTTTCTACACTATGTGCCAAAAAACATAGAGTCAACCAAGCACACTTTGTGCCCAAAAGACGTAAAACAAAAATATATATAGATTATTATTTTTGAATTGCACTTTGCGCCACCTCCTTTTTTTACCCTATCCCTGTTATTGAAAACAAAGCCAACAAGCTTTGGCCAAGATGGCTTTAGAAACTGAATGGGAAGCCTAATTTGAACCCAATTCCTATGGATTTAGACTTGGATGGAGCTGCCAAGATGCTATTATTAAAGCCATATTATTAGCTATTCGAGCCAAACCTAAGTATGTTTTGAATACAAACATTTTTAAATGTTTTAATTGCATCAACCATGAAGCCCTCTTAAACAAACAAAAAATTCTACTAGTCTAGCCAAACAAGTAAAAACCTCTTCCCATGGTTTCCACAACCACAAAAACCATAGTATTTAGGCCATGAAGGTTTAATAACTAAAGAATAAAAAAAATATTTCCATAGATTAAACCAAGTTTTGGCAGATATGATGGAATTGGTGGACATGCTAGGTTTAAGTTCTGGTGACCATAATGTTCGTGGGGGTTTTGAGTCCCTCTATCCATACAAATTGGACCTCGAAAATCTATAGCCTTTTCTTTATTTAAACTCTATTTGTTCAATAAATATAACCTATATAATTACTATTTTTCAGCGAATGATGTTTTTCCAAATATTATTCATGGGTGCCACTAGCTATCATAAATTGTCAAATTGCACCCAACATGTTCAACTAATGGGAGTTAAGTCATAAAGTGACCATAGATCTATGCAGTAATTCTATTTTTATAAATAATGTAATTATAAAAATACATTCTTTGCTTGACCCAATTATGCTTATATAATTAAGCATGGATGGAGAAAAAAATTGATATATATATATAAAGCCATTTAGTCTACCTGTTGGATGCATTATGGCTGAACGTTAAAGGCCAAGAATTAGGGTGTGTGAACTAACTAACTACTAAATAAAAATAAAGCATTTATGGTAGTTGTAGCTTTACTTGAGGAGATAAGAGTTGTAAAACAGGTCTATGCAAAAGTCCAAATTCAAATGGAGAAAAATACCCAAATAAAGAAGGGTGCCCGCACACATAACTTCAAAATATGACAATGTCAAAACTGCAAAGTATGATGATGTTATAGAGCAATGATTGCAAAATAAATAATGATTTTACATTTTTTCCTAGGTAATATAAGCTCAAAGCTAACCCCAAAGCCCACTTCTATCGCAAAATATAACGTTATGACAATAATTTCCATAAACTTATCTTTCCCCAAATTATGATAATTATTAGCAAAAGTGTTAAGGCCTTAAGAACAAGTATTTCTTTAGCATTACTCTTTTTTATTTCATTTGCATATATCATTTTGATATTATTGATATTTATTTTGTATGCATTTTGTAATCATAACCTCCTTGAATGAAAAAGATCGCAATGATCGCACAATTCTTTAATAATCATAATAATTTTCTTATATTTAATGTTTAAAGAACAAGCCTAGTAAATGAAGTAATTAGGTTGTAAGACCTAAATTGAAATGAAGTGTAATCAAATTGTTCAATCTATAAATATAAATTTGTATGATGTTTTCAATTTTTTTATTAAAGATTTACACTTGTAGCCTTCACTCAAAATGATAGACAACTTTGGAATTATTTTATAAACAACTTAAAAATAGAAACTGACAAAAGTATATCTATTATTAAGAAATTTGATATTATACCATAAACTTGTAAATTAATGGGCCTTTTACTTTGCACAATACCTATGTTCTCACTTTGCACCTTTCATTCAATAAAATGAGTCATGATCAAACTAAAAAGTATAAAAGATATTTAGTTAGACTAAGTAGTAGGGCAAAGTAATCAACTTTTTACGATGGTTAACAACAAAAAATAAAACACATATTATTTTCTCCCACTTGGCCATGTACTTGAGGTTAAGGAGCAAAGGAATTAAATTGCACAAAAAGGCAAAGCAATCAAATAGCATGGTTGTTTGATTGGCGAGAAAAAAATACTATTATTCATAAAAAATGCTCTCAATTTAGAAATCAAATTATAAGCTATTATGTGCTTTGTTTACCATGTACATAGAAGGAAACAATCTAAGGTTAAAGCAACAAATCCACGACATAGATAAATAGTTTTGATTATAAAATAATATAATATATCATAGGAAAACATAACCAAATGATGTTTTATTATAATTTGTGTAGTGAGAAGTAATTTTGTTTTTTTTAGGTGTGTAAAACTTTGTAGGCTTTACAAACAAAGACCAGAGGTGGACATTTTGGAGTATAGCTAAGTGGAAAGGCTTCAGTTTTTTAGATCAACAAGCAAAAGTTCAAATATTTTTACTCCTAATTTATGTGATATATATAATTCCAATCCAATTTATAAAAAACAAGCTGATGTTGAAAACTACACAAGCCTCCCAATGAAGTCAAAATAAAACCTATCCAAATACAAAAGATAAAGGGTAGTTTGATTATGGTAATATACTAGCCTATTTCAAATCTTCCAATTCCAATCAAATCATATAGATTTATAAAAAGATTGGTATGTATAGCTACTTTGGTAGTATTCATTTATTGATTGGAAAGAGAAAATTTCTTTTCTAGGAACATAGTCAACCAAAGTGGGAAACTATTATGTTTGCTTTTCCACAATCTATCATCATAGAATTTTTTTTAAAAATAAAATATATAAAAAATTTAAATTAAAAAAAAATATATATATCATTTTTTCCATCTTCGTACAAGGGCGTAGCAATAGGCAACAAGTTGATTATGGCACAAAGTGATCTATCATGTTAAAAAAAAATGGTTTTTTTATGGATGACTCATAAATAATTAAATTACCACAAATGGAATGAAAAGTGGGTCCATGTAATTGATCAATACCTTGCAAATAACAATGTTCCTTCCTTATATGTAGTTCAGAACCCAAAAGCAATAATTGAATAAATTGTCTTTTTTTGTGTTAGTTAACCTAAGCCACAACAATACTACAAAGGTTTGGCTTCTGAATCGTACATGAGCCTCCGGCCTCATATGGCTATTCTCAAGGGGAGCAAACTAAATAAAATAAAAAGTAGATATTTACATGGTGTCTGCTTAGTTTATTGTAAGGACGATTTTTTTTTTATTATTATTTTTTTCCATTTTTGTTCATACAAATTCCTTGCCATTTATTATGTTGCGCCCCGAATCCCCATGTTAGCCTTTCTTTTGGAAATTCATCATTTTATTAATGCGAGCAAAGTAATTGCATTGAAGGTTTTTCTTTTTGGAAAGATCATGTTCCCACTAGTTCATGGCATGGCTAGCTTGTCAATTTTATTGAGTTTTACTAGA
>Ga0209208_10001548_pt1 | contig 32533 bp, 29 predicted proteins | sample S1TSphfallax_3_FD_187694 | JGI IMG/M metagenome (GOLD analysis project Ga0209208, IMG submission 187694) | Host-associated microbial communities from peat moss isolated from Minnesota, USA - S1T2_Fd - Sphagnum fallax MG (SPAdes) (version 2) | ecosystem: Host-associated > Plants > Peat moss >...
TTATTTATTTGTTATCAAGTTAAATTGTTCACATTGATAGGTTTGCAAATAAGATCTTCATTTCTAAGAGGCATTAAAATTTCATGAATTTTTTTTTTTTGTGTTGAAGTTGACAAACATGGGTTCAAAATATTGGTCTTGTTTCCCTACCATTGATTGCATGTTATTAAAATTAGAGTGGACATCTTTTTTTCTATGGTTTTAACTTGTGTCTTAATCAATCACATGGTCACTAGTTGTCAAGTGTAATTTCTACGAGTCTAAAAGTTTCATAAAAACTCTACTATTCAAATCATCATTTAAAATATGATGATAGGGAGAATATAGTGTTGAATGAGAGATTCTGCGGTAAATCTAATAATAGGTTTAAGGGTTATGAAGGCTTCATTTTCAATTTTACCAAAATCTAATCCAAGAAAAGCCTATAATATGTTATCATTGATATTATTTCTTCTTCATAAAAATATTGACTTCATTGTGGAAGAACAGGGTATTAGGTAACTTAGATATCTTTCAAATGGCAAGTTGTAAAATCAAATCTATCGTGAAGTTTATAAATTGAATTTTTTTGATGTTTTGTCAACTTTCAGATGGATTTGCAAAAAAATTCATGATTTTTGATTTGGTGGACGTCTTGTCAATTTTGAGTGGATTTGCAAGAGATATTGTGTTTTGTGATTTGGTGGACAGCTTGTAAATATTGAGTGGATTTGCAAGAGATTTCAGGCTTTTTGATTTGATGGACTAAGCACAAAATAATATTTTCTATTGTCGGTCATCTGGTTCAAGAATTGTAAGATCACAAATTGAGAGAAAAAAAATATTTTCACATACACACATTTTACTATTTTGAGTACATGGGAATCCTTCTAAAGTCACAAAAGATTGATTTCTATAGCAAAAAATGACCTTGTGAACTTATACTTGGTTGCAATCCTCCAATTAACTGGGCATTATTGATTGAAGCTGAAGTTGATATAGAAAAGGAGTTAAAATATGAGTTTTTGACATTCCTTTTAATAAGAGAACATCTTTAATGCACATTTGTGAAGAAGGTTGGATATATATTATTCTGTTCTAATGTAGTATTAGAATTTGGATTTTGATGATTGATTTAAACCAAAATTTCATATTTAGGACCAATATTTTAAACCCATTGTTGTAAATTAGGAGAAGACCATTTATGCAAGGAAAACAGCAAAGATGAAAAAATTGAAATTATTTGGAATTCGGTTCTGTGGTTCTTCCAAGTGAGAAAAATGAAATAAAATTTGAATAAAGATAATTTCATATACAATTTTATAAAAAATCCATATCTGTAGTCATTCTGGACCCTGGGTCACTGGTGGAGAGAGAAAACCCCCCAATTGTTTTTTTTAATCCCAAATTTAGGAGGACCTGGGTCAAGTGGCCAAAATTTTGCCTTCCACAATTTGGATCCCACTCTCTAATTAATCAATTCTTAGTATCCCTTTTAATTATGCCACAAGATGCTTGATTGCATATATTTGAAGGCATCTTCCCACTATCAAGTGCAAACTTTGAAGTTTTGTACATCAACATATTTGTTGACCTACCAGCATCTGCATAGTTGTCATATTGAATAATTGGCCATCCTGCAGTCAAATGCCACTATACCCAAGAAAGCAATAGCATTTCAAGAAATTTCCTAGTTTATTTGCACGGTACCTTATATTCATGAATATCCCTCCTTGAAAAGACTAGGGATATTTTATACCTACTCCTTAAGAGAGTGAGGGAAATGGTGCTTACTTTTTATAGGTGCAAGATCCATCCAACTCTTAAAGCCTAGGTGTAAGAACAAGAACCCCTATGCCTTGTAACCTGTGCATTGTAACCTGTGCATATTTAGGTTCACAATAGCTTTCGCCTCATGCTTTATCATGTGTACAGCCCCAGAATGGGGGCATTCTCAAAATAAGGGGTCTAGTATGAGGTGAAAATTTTACCTTCCATTGTAGGGCACACCAAATTTGGATCTCAGGGTCTGTCTAATCAATACTTAGAATCCCATTTAGTTGTGCCTCAAGATGCTTGACTTAATATGATTGAAGGCCTCTTCCCATCAGTCTTTTTTTTACTGGTGAAAATTTGCCTAAAAGAACTCATATTTTAGCTCCTTCCCTTTTGTTAATTTGTTAAAGGAAATCCTAAGAAAAAACTAAATCAAATTGCCTAAATTTTCACCCAGGGATTTGATGGAAGGGCCAGAAAAGTGCTGGAGGTTTGAGTAAGTGGCCAGAAATAGAAAAGGATTCATTAAATTTCTGTACTTTTTACTTATAGCCAGATTTGGCTAAATCTTCCTATGGATGATAGCTACATTTATCGCATATTTTTATTTACGGATTATCACCACTTTGGCTTGGTCCCAAGATTCCTTAAAAAAAACCCACTGCTTCCCATTACCAGGTGCAGACTTTGAAAGTTTGTAACAAGAACATATTTGTTGACCTACCAGCATCTGCATTATTGTCATCTTCGATAATTGGCCATCTTGCAGTTGAATGCTACTGGCCTATGCCCAAGAAACATTCAACATTGTGTTTTTCTAGTTTTGCAACATTTGAGATTTTCCAAGGTACAAGGTCCTAAGTTTAAAAACGGGTCTCACGTTTCAATGCCCAAAGATGCACCATATCATTGAAATTTAACATTGTTTCTCCAGAGCTACTATTATTGCATACATTCGGTAAGTTGGAGGTTGAATTATACCTACTATTTTTCATTATTAATTCACCAGCCTTCAAATAGAATTAAATCCCACACCCTCTATAATCCTAGTTATTTGACTATTTGTTAGCATACTGAACCCACCTTGGTCCAAGTTGCTAGATTGTCACACAAAATTATCAAAGGGTCAAACACAAACAAAGTAGATTTGAGGCGTATTCTCAAATTTTGAATCCGCCATACGGGTGAAAGTTCAAGAACTTCTTTGAAAATCGAATGAATTGTACCATTTGGGATTCACTACTTGCTTTGCAAGAAGTCTAGGTTTTCCCAGATTTGCTCTTGCCTTATTACTCAATAAAAAATTCCTTGCATTGGTACCTATTACGTGCAAGTGAACATTTAATGCATGTTTCACAAGAGGATTGATACAATAAAAAATATACACTCATACAAATGTGCACATAGTTTTGCACTCAATATATTTGAATGGAAACTGATGCTCCAAACTAATGTATCTGTAATAAAGTCATTAAAGCACAACACTACCTATATTAGAAGCAATATGCTATCTGAAAACTAAACCAAGTTCCAATCCTTGGCTGAAAATTTTCATTATGGTGGATGAATTTTCCAACATAACAATGCTGCAATGAAAGTGAATCTTTATGGTTAATGATTACACCACATTTTTGTTCCTATAATGGAGTACCTGGCCCAGTTCGACACTAATTATATTATTTTCAGATAAGTTGAAAATTTCAAAAAATAATAATTTCAGAAATATTTTTCACAAAGGAAAATTTATAATGTCCTAGAATATTTGGGAATATACCATTTGTCAAAATAGAATCCTCAAAATTAATTGATTATTTGACAAACCTGTGTCAAAGTGGCCAAGGTACTACAGTAATAGGTTAGGTGACTTGGGTAAAACAGTTCGTAATCTTCTGGACAAGAATATTATGTCATATAATCTTCCAAAGTAGAAGATTACATATTTCAAAAAAGTTTCTCATATTTTGTTTTCACATTCTCACGATGTTTCCACAATCTTAACGTCATGTTCCCATATTGTTTTCCTGACATTCTCATGTCTCTATGGAGTTCTCATATTATTTCCATAATAATTTCATGATGTATCGTAATCATTCACCAAAGATGTTAATGTAATGAAATAGGCTTGCAGCCTCCCATTAGGTTCGTTGGTGTGTCGCACTTGGGCATGTTGCACTTGTTTCACCCTGCCCACCTTACAAAGGACAACATACCCACCATAATGGGCACATGCCTCTTGCTCAATCCATACTAGACTACATAAACAACTAAAAGAAAATTTTCTTTCTGAAAATTATTTAAAAACTCTTAAATCATGGCTCACATGAAGACACTCTTCAAAATGTGAATACTTTATGGACTAGTGTTGGGCACTTACCAGCTTTGGTGGGTAAGGACTGCCAGTTATAGTTAATAAGAACTGGATCTAAACCAGGAGTAATTTTAAGAACAGGAACTGAAACTGGGAATTTGTTTTTAAGAGAACTGGACCTAGAACCAAATTTCACATTATATTTATATGTGGAACTAGAACCAAAATCGGAGTCCTGATGCATTTCAAAAAAATAATAGTGGCTGAAACCAACCCACAATTAATTGTAGGTTCTGGTCCTGGCTAGTAAGAACTGGACCTGAAGCAAAACCAATATTCAGAACCAAAAATGGTCAAATTTATTTTTTCAGAACTGGGCCTGGAATCAGATTCTGATGTCTATATATATGTAGAACATGAACTCAAGGTTGTTCGCAAAGAGTGAAGAACCGCCCAACATAGTCGTTGTGGACCTGATGCCATAATAAGGTACCTATTTATTGGCCTTGCCTACCAAGGCAAGGATATTGCATATAAATTCAATATATTTGATAGTAGCCTAAGGGACCTTGGCTCCTAGGTAATAGGTCTCTTATTCTACATCATGGGGGCGAAAGGTCTAACCGAGCCAATAACAAACGCGAAGTTTGGCAGTTGCGTTTGTTTGTTTGGGAAGGCTATGATCAAAGTGCTGTCTCCCTCTTTTGGTTTGTAGCGACCAAAAAAGAGAGAATTTTTTTTTATGAATGTCGTGTTGAAGGGGGCCTTGGAAGTAACAAGAGTTCGTATGGGCTTTGAATTGATTTCAAGAAGCTATAAATATGTAAAGATCTGGATGATCGGATCCCCCCCTCCCCCCCCCAAAACAGAAAAAGAAATACATAAAGAAGTTGGCTTGAGATCTGTTCATTGTAGAGTAAACAAGAGAGATTTTAAAAATTTATTAGAGGAAGTCTGCGTAGTAGAATGGTGGTGCTTCCGGAGTGAGTTCGGCATCACATTTTGGCGGTGATCGATTTTGGTGTTGGTAGAGATCGAGGAAATTTGCAGGAGATACGAGAGGAACGTCTTCTTATGTGACGCTTTTCTTGGAAGAAAACATCCGGTGTAAGAGCATAGAGAGAGACACAAGGCTCCTCGATGCGTTGGTCCACTTGCGAATTGAAGCTTCTTATGCTGTCCAAGACGATGTCATAACAGAAAGAAAGAAAGAAGGAAGGAAGAAAGAGATCGATTTGTGCATCCATAGAACCTCCTCCTCATAGGTCGCCAGGTGAGTAATATTTTTTGTATGAAGCTTTTCTTGGAAGGAGACAATGCGGTGTAAGAGCATAGACAAGGCTTCGTCGTTGCGTTGGTTCGCTTGCGAATCGAAGCTTCTCATGCCGTCCAAGACGATGTCATAAAAGAAGGAAAGAAAGAAGAGATCGGTTTGTGCATCCATGGAACCTCCTCATAGGTCGCCATAGTGAAGAATGTCTTTTGTGTGAAGCTTTTCTTGGAAGGAGACATGCGGTGCAAGCGCATAGGGACACACAGGGCTTCCTCGTTGCGTTGGTCCACTTGGGAATTGATGCTTCTCATGGCGTCCGAGACAATGTCATAAAAGGAAGAAAGAAAGAAAGAAGAGATCGATTTGTGCATCCATGGAACCTCCTCATAGGTATTCGGTGGTGTCATCGCAAGGAGACTACTGCTTATCCTCTAGCAACACCGCCGGACAACATAGCAGGCAAAGCTCTATCAGTTATGGTGGACGGCCTCCTTCAGCTCAGAGCTCAATTCGTCCTTCAACGTGCCGCAGTGGCCGCAGCAGCAGCATCCGCCCTGGCACTCCAGGTCTGTGTTTCATCTTAGTCTCTCGCCTTTCTCTTCAGTGAATGTTTGAATTTCCCCTCTTCAATGCCCCTCGCGATGATGGTCTATCCAATATAGCAAGAGATGTCTCTTGCTGGAAAGAGGGGGTAGGATTCAGAGATCTCTGTTGTTTGCTTTCTCTATGATGGAAGGGCAGGTGGATGCATTGGGCTGAATACTGAACTCAAGGTGGAGAGCAGACCAGTTGCACAGCAAGGGATGATCAGTGTGCACACCTCCCTTCAAGGTCACAGCTTCCTTCTCACCATGTCACCATCTTTTTGGCTCCATTACCAATTTGACCCAAACAGTATATGTGCATGCTGCAGACCCATCTCACATTGAGATTTGAAGTACAGTCTCCCCTTACCACATGTCACACTGTAGATGAGCCAAACATGTTTTTGATGGGCATAGCAGACTCTACAAGATTCTCAGTATCCTGAATTATTTGGCATCTGCAGGACCAGGCCGGCAGGTTTTAGATAAATCATACTACATGTCTCGATTGCGGTCCAAGAAGCAAGAGCTGCAGTCAGAGATTAACTCTATGAGCGATGAGATTGAGCGCATGCAAAGAAGGGGACCAGCTGCATTTCAACTGGAGCAAAAGTAAGGAGAGTTGGACTGACCGAGTATTTATATCCTTCACCCACTTCTGCAACTATCAGGTTGTAGACAGAGAGTGTTAATCAATTGTCCATAATAGTTCATAGGAGCATGGACATCATTCACTTGTCCATGTGGCCCAAGAGTGCTGTTAGAAACAATTTGAGGGAGTCAATCTGTGCATAACAATGGGCCAGGCACTGTAGAAATATTTTGGGCATGCTTTTTTACTAGTGCAAGAGGAATGCAGATATAGTGCTGGCAGAACAATGCTTGTGAGACTCTGGGGACAAAGAAAGAAATTCAATGGAGAGTGTTGACAGCCCAGTAGTTCATGTTGTAGAACCAGAGGTTGATAAAGATAACCTATTCCATCATGGCTTGAATGTGTGCCCAAATTTGTTTGTAACTCTTGTGTGTAGGCAAGAGTCCTTGAGTGAGGAAGTGAAGGCATTGAAAGTGCAACTTGGTGATTACAATGTTGTCATGGAAAAGGTTGGTGCCAAATAGAGCATGCATGAGAGACTTGTTGATACAATTTGAAGTGGCCGAATGCACTTTGTAAGTTGTACTGCTTGTGACTTCAGTGCATTTGATTATGTATTTTTCCTTTTGGAAAGTTTAGAGATCACATGTATGTGCAGACACCAGGAGTCCAATATCTGTTACATTGTGGGTTCTGCTAATTTCTGCTGGAGTGTTGTTTTGCTGAGTCAGTGCTAATTTTTGAGTAGATAATATTGTAATCGTGCCCAGGTCACAGCAGGGATTGGATTTCTTCAGCTCAAGGAGCTACTTAGATTGGCCAGAGAGAAGAGTGATAATGAAAGGAAGAACATTGATCAACTGTTTCAAGAATGCACTGTGTAAGGGAACATGATTTGAAGTCTTGAGGCAACTAATTTTCTAATGACAAGGAATTATGCAAATGAGGGCAGGGAAGATTTCAACTTGGTCTCCTTTGGCTGTAGCAAGGAGCAAGGCACAAGAGATGCAGAGGAAAAGTTGCAAATACTGGAGGTTGAAATGGGGCACCGAATCAGTCAGGAGGCAAGATTTTCTTCTATGTTTATTGCAGCCCCAGACAAAGGAAAGTTAGGAATTCATATGGTGCAGGGTCCAATGGATTGCAGAATAGCTGGTTTCCAAATACAAATGCCTTACCGTTATACAACCAGTCTATGTGCTTCTGACAAGCATATTTTGGAAATGATTTTAGGAGCTTTCTTTGGCATCAATTGTATAAGGATTTGGGGAGTGGAAGTTTGAGGGACCTAAGACCCATTTGGAATGTTTGAAGACCAGGCTCCAGAAAGAAAAGAACAGTATATTGAGTTGCAAGGAGAAGCTCGTGAGCTTGCTGCAGCTATGGAATACATGGAGATGCAGTTGCGACAGATTGCAGAACATGCTGTACCTCTAGAGCAGGTTGGATTTGACCTTTACTTCCTTTGGTTTATAACTGGTTGTCTTGTAGACTTCTTTTAATCTCCTCCCTTCACCTTCCTTTGGCTTAAATTTGACTGAATCATCTGGAGTACTAGTCAGGACCTAGCAAAAGCAACACCATCAAAGCAAACAGCAGTTGCATTGGTGGAGCAACTCTTGAGGGCTGAAGAGGAGTTGCAGCATTTGAAGATTGAGGATTCTGCCACTGTGCATCTGTCACCGGAAGAAGCTCGAAGCACCATGCTTTCAAAGGTACTTTGGACAACAGTTTTTCAAAAACTGGGGCTTGGAGCTATAGTGCAATTTGACAAAATCTGCTCACATTTCCCAGTAGATTTGGGCATCTTAACCACAATGTTCAATGATTCTTTTATGTGTATCTATATTTGTTTTTGGAGCCGTCAATGATCATTATTGTCAGTAATTGCTAACCAAAATGTGATTATCAGGTAGTTGGCTAGGTGGCATTGTATACTGATCTGGGCCTAGAAAGAGGTGTTTGACTCCAACCCAATTACATTATGTTTTGTGGGACTCTTGAATATTCACCAACTGCATTAACAAAAAGCTTAAATGTAGTGGTTACAGATACGGCAAGACAATGCAGAGATTGCCAAGGCTGAAGAGAAATGCAAAGAACTTGAGGCAGATATTAGAGTATATGGCGAAAAATGTGATGTGGCAGACAAATCTCTTGCTGAGCTGAAGGGTGTGTCTCAGTACTTTCACTCTATCTCAGAGGTCACTTTTCTAGGGTTATCTGAAGTGGTCTGCCAAATTTTCATTCAGAAAGTTTGAAGGCTGGATGTGGTTGGTTCACACTTGAAACTCAGTGATTGCTCACTTGAAGAACATGCAAACTATCTTATATGTGTTGTGAACCTAGGTGGGAGGGCTGAGAAGTTTCTGGAAATGCAACAGAAGGAGAAGAAGATGCAGGCTTTCATTGACAACTTTGAAGCCATGCATAGTGAACATGAAACTGCAGCACAGTCCATACAGCAGAACATTGTTCATTTACAGGAGTGTGTGAGTCATGTATGTTTCTCTGTCCTCCACATGTTTCTCTTTACCTGGAGCTTATACACAACTGAATGGATAGGCAATGTTGACCAAACATGTAATGCTACTCAATGCACACTGTAAATAGGGGCATGTTTATAGCTTTGCTTGTGCTGTTTTCTAATTGTAGAGGATCTCAAGATAATCAGCAAGAAAAACCTTCCATGAAGCTCATACACTAAGGAATGCTCACCAAAAATGTAGTGCTATCCAATATATATGGGAAATATCAACATATTTGTAGCTTTAATTGTGCTCTTTTGGCAGAAAAACTTGGGGCAGGAGAAAGGCACAGAGGAGGCCACAAATGGTAAAGGTGGTGGATTCAAAAGTTCAGAGCTTTCTGATCATGAAATGGGTGACATTGATGAGTTTTTACAAGGTAAAGACTATCCCACCTGTCCACAATGCATGTACTCTCTTCACTTCCTCACTGTCACCAATTTCTCTACCTATTTGTGCATGTAGCTCAAGCAGTGTTGGCTGTCTTGACACAGTAATGGAGGAGCAGAAAGGGGAGCTCAAACAGCTGGAGGAGATGAAAGTGAAGACTGCAAATGAAGTCTGCAGCATCAAAGAGAAGATAGCAACGCTGGAAACTGAGAATTACAGGTTGGGCCGGCTTGATGAGCTGCGTGCTAAATCTGAAATGAAGTGTGAGGTCTGTAATCTCTCCCTCATTGTCACCCTCTCTTGTTAAAGCCAAGTGTTGGTGGACTAAGTGTGATGAGACTTCTGCAGAACTCATATGCAGACTACCATTTGGAGATAAACATTTATACCGAACCTTTATGAACTCATGATACATGTAGGCTTCCACTCATATGAGAGAAGTATGATATGTAATCTATGAGGTTTTTGCTTGATAATGATTGTCTATACCTCTTGTTCAGGAGTTGTGAGGAGGTAGTTTCCTACTCATCAACTTTACACAGGTTCTTTTTGGAGTATCACATTTTTCCATCTTCCAGAGTGCTTTTCCTTCACATGTAATACATGTGATTCCTTCTCAGTGGTCCTTTGTCTTCATCATCTTCAGGCAATCACTCATTAAGTACTCACTACTCCCTGTAGTAAGAACTCTAAAGGTCAAACAGACCACTCTGCATATCCTATATAATATTCTGTGAAGGCCTGTGGGAGTGTAGTGGGCTACCACTATCATCTTCTCCTCTTCCCCTCCCCTCTTTTTGCACATATGTGGAACTGATGTATCACCTGAGGATCTGATTTGCACAGAAGCTGGAAGCAGACAAGGTAAGGCTTGATGAAAAAAGAATGCTCCTGCAAGTTCAGCTGAAAGAGCAGACCGCAAAAATGGAGTCCATCCAAAATGTTTTATCAGAAAGTGAGATGCATGCAAAGCTTGAACACTTGAATCAGAGTCTGTTGTCTATCCAACAGACTGTCACAACACTGCAGGAAGGTATGCAATTTACTCACCTTCTTTAGCTCTGAGGATCCATTTAGTGGCCCTTGCCTTCAACCTGTACCAGGTCATTGTTGAAGAGGTGTGGAATTCAGTGGTTTGGGAGTGGGATCATGAATCTCAGTGCTGGGAGTACCTGTAATTAGTGTGCAACACAGTCTTCTGGAATCTTTGCATTTTGTAAAAAGTTGGAGTTGTGGTTGTGTGGCCAACAGAAGTTGAGATGAAGGAGCAACAAGCCAACTATCATCCGGTGCTTGAAAACATTCGATTTATGGTCGCTCAGCTAAATACTGATATAAAAGCCTGCAATCTACACTAATCAATCACAATAGCTCCTGGTTACTTAGCCCAAACCTGCTGGACATGCAACAAGATGGAGAAAGATGGAGAAATCCTTCTGGCCTCCTGGTGGCTTGGACACCACATTCAGCCAGCACAATGGGTAATTATGTGGTGCATGCATGAGCACACATTCAGCTGACACACTGAAGATGGTATCTTTTACCAACTTTTTGAATTTTATGTGGCTTACAAAGTTCTGAATTCTAGACAAGTAGTGATCTCTGGTTTTGCTCAAGCCTTAGCTGATTACTTTGGAGCAAATTCGTTCTCAACCATATGAGTCAGAGAGAGTATAACAAAATAAATTCAAGCAAGATTGCTGTATGGGATGCAAAGTCACTGAAATGATTGTTGTAATCAAGCTATCTCGTAGATTTGAAACTTTTAATGCTGAAGATACATAATCAGCAATGGTGATAGTAATGAGCATTTTGTGACCACTGTTCAATGTAGTCTTCATGTTCTGTATATAAAGGAGTCGTGAAAGTTTTTCACCACTTTTATGATTAGGAGAAGAAATCAATTTTAGTTTGTGAAGCATTTTCCCTCAGATATAATGCCAGTCACATTACTATGTAGAACAAGTTTGTAGTTTTCCTGGATCTCATGAATAGCAATGTTACCTGTTTGCAAGTTTTTGTTCCTATAGTGTGAGGTTGTTGCGCAATGCATTTTTTCAAAAGTGTTATTATGGAAGTTTTCTGTTCTGATCATATAGAAATAGGTCTCCTGTCTTGGGGTAGAAGTACAATTAACATGTAGAAGTTGAAATAGATTAAAATATGTTTCAGATCAGAATTTTTCCATCTTGGGGTAGAAGTTGGAAGTTGTATTATAGAAGTTAATCTAAGAACTACTACCCTATGTCTGTATTTCTGAAATTCTTTATCAGCAGACATTATGTTTAGACCTGGAGAGACTTCCTCTGTGTCTTGGGGTAAAATCTTCTATTTATTGTTTCCAAATTTACAACAAGGTGGTGAAACCATACCCACAATTTAGAATTCTTTTACAATTTCCTACTTAGCAACTAGCAGGTTATCGTCATGGAGATCATAAGCTCAGACCTTCATGCTTCAACACCACAAACTACCAAACCAGTTCCCAGAACCCTGCCAAAGGAAGACTCTGTATATATATATAAACAAGGATGCAAATCCATCCACAATAAGTACAAGGCATGTCGAAGCAAATGTAAACACAAAGGAAAACCAAAACGATCAAAACAGTAGTAATGAAGTAGCAGACCTAATGCTAAAAGGGCTGCAGATAATCAAACCCCCTTTTTGGCAATTCCTTCAAAGTTCCTTAGACAATCTTTTTTACTTTCACTTCATTAAGAGGGCAAACTACAAAACAGAAACAGAACCTCAAAATAATCCAGCAGAATATCCCACGTCCACATAGCTTGAATAACCTTTTATAAAGACTTTTGGTGAATTCAGAGATGGAAAAAAGGTTTAACTTTTGATTGGAAGGATAGCAATTCGTGTAGAAGTATTGTCATGTTTTCTACATGAATCCAAACTTGGGCAAGTGTTAACATTCCAACTTCAAGCATTCTGATCTCCATCATTCACGGTATCTCACAATATGGCACTCAGCTTTGCCTCAATTGTCAATCACATGATCGAACCGCTAGTTACAAAATGATGTACACATCCAAAACCAAGATGTTCATACAAAGGTTTGTTTTATGTCTTTTAAGATGTGAGATTGCGCAAAAACTCTGCTGCCGTAGCAATAGCTCCACCAGTAATAGCTCCAGAAATCACCCGGTCGGCGCGTGGGTTCGGTTCTGTCAGCGAGAGAGCAGCTCCTGTCAACGCTCCACCCAACAATGCATTTTTCTGCAATCCCAAATCCTGATCAATTGCCTTGAAGAAAGAGCGTCCATCCTCTACAGAATCTATAAATCTAGCTTCTGGAACCAATGTCCCAAATTTTTCTCAAACAGCAGCCCTAGAAAAGTGTAAGCGAGATATACCCAGTCATGGACACCTCGTGCTTCTGTCAATGCGTTAGTCAAGCCGGTGTACATTCCAGCCACGAGCCCTACACATGATCTTCATGGTTAAACCAAAATCGGAGAAGTGCTGCGACCCAATGTGACGACTATTGCCATCTATGTCCTACCAGCAGTCGCACACACCTAGCAGGACAAATGCAAAAAGCCTGAGTTCTAGCTGAACCGAGCTGCTGCTGCTTACCCCATTGCAAGGCCTCCTTGCCCATGCGCTGAGCCGAATGCTCCAAAGATTTCTGGTTTGTCTCCTCTGCAAAAGAGGACATTTCAATCCCATTAGAACTTGAAGCATGCAATATCCAATACACATGAAACCATCGGAAAACCCGACCCGACGAGAGAAAGTGGCTTTTATCGCACAAAAAGCGGCGGCTAATGACACTTGTGTGAGATAAAACTTTGTGGTTTCATCCATTATAATATACAATATATGCCGTTTATTGTGGCATATAGTACACAAAAGTTGCATATTGACACTAGGTATTGGCACTTTCCGGTGCAGGTAAGGAGACGTGAATACCTACGAACAGAGCGCGGACAGCATCCTGTGCGCCTGCATGTATAGCACCCACCTGCTCCCACCCTCACCACCCCCGCACACATGAACCCTTTCCCTTCAATCAACTGAAACCCGCCAGCAGCAACCATAGACTCAATCACTGCGCAAATTTTTATGCGAATGTCTGTCTACCCTTGTTTCCCACGACCAGCTCCCTGACGGACCACACGAGATAAAACTGACACAAAGTTTGTATCAGTGGACGCAGCAAGAGCATCATCATGATCATTAGGCTTAGACTGCAGCATTCTCTCACCCCTCCAGCCTTGATGAAGCCATCCACAACCCGGTTAACAAGGGGATGTCCCAGGTCGATCAGCACATCATTGGGCGAATTATAAGATTTCTGCACATGAACTTCAGCCCTGGCCGCCATCTTCAATTGATCTCCTTCGTTCAACACGGTCTGCTGATTTCACCCCCATGGACACCCACTGCACACTGTTTACAAAGAGCCCAAAAAAAAAAAAAAAAAAAAAACCGCATACAAATTTGTATATACAAGCTTGCATCCTAGTAGTCCATCATACACTTCCTGGTACTAAACATTTTCACAAAATCTGAATCTAGGGGGTGGTGAAGTACATCCATAAAATCATACACACAGCAAAAGCAATACTCAGCAAAACAGCAATTGTAGATCGACGGAATAAGCTACCGAAGAACCACCAACCTCACGAATTCACGAATAATTCGAACACAGCATGCTAAGGAGCGCCACCGAATGCTCTTTGGTTACAAGAGAGACGAGGAGGAGGCAGAGCAATCTGCTGGAATGTGAGACGAAGTGATGCCGCGTGCACACTCTCATATGAAGAAGGGAAACATGGGATGAATTATCTGCGTCATCAGATCAGTCATGGCGAGAGGCCAGCGCAGTTTCACGCAGCAGTGCCATGTGGAAAAACAACCCCATGCACACTGCCACGCGCCCCGTGCTTTTCTCAGTCCTTTTTTTTTCCTTTCACGTACCCCATCCCCACTTACTAGACATCAATCAAGGTGGAGTTACCTGCCCTAAACCTACTACCCTTACCCTTCCGCCAGTCATTTCCAGGTTCCGGTCAAAGAACCTACCCTAATCCATCGGTTAGTTTCCGGTTCTTTCTTTGATGAGAACCGCCAGTTCTTTGAATTGTTTCAAAAACTCGAAACCCCAGGTTCTTTTGCCTCTGAAACTATAATTCCTGGGATTCTGAAAATTTTCAAAAAATTAAACTGGAGTTTCTTTGCTTCCTAAAATTTTAAAAACCTGAAACTAAAGGTTCTTAACAAAATCACAAGAGCCTCAGAGAAATTGTGTTATATATTTGGATGGTGCCTTACCAGGCGGAATTTCCTTGGCAGGGCAGTTTCATGTAAGATTCCTAGTAAGAGGGAATTATGTTGTAAGATCCCGGGTCGAAGGGAAATTAGCGTGTAACTATTTTGTTTGTCTCTGTACGTTGTTAGGTCAGGGGAGAAACTGGCAACAGGGCATTTTGCCCCGGGAATTGAGCTCCACCCTCAGGTCCCAGGGCAAAATGCCCTAATGGCATTGCCTCCCCCTATACAAAGAAATGGCCAACATTGCTAATTACTAATTACACCCTTGCAAAGCTGCTCACTATTCCTGGTCAGCAATGTTGTTATATAATCCCTCCTTGAGATGTAGAGCCAATAAAATAGGACTTTTGTGTAGGGCAAGGAACATCTTTTAGGCTCTTCCTGGGTTTGAGGGCTCAGCTGAGGGGGCTTTTGCATAGTTTCAAAATTTTAAAAGTTTCTTCCATAAGGTAAGGAACCAAAATTGGAAAAGCTTTTTTGATGTAAGGTAAGGAACAGTTTTTAGGCTCTTCTTACGTTTGAGGGCCCAGCTGTGGGCTATTGTTGAGGGGCAATAACCTCACAAAAGTGAAGGTCCTTTCTTAATCATATTAAGATCTTCCATGAATGGAAGGTTCATTCTAAAAGAGACTCTACCAAGGGAGCTGGCTCAAAATGCATGGTGAAAATTTGAAAAGTTTTCAATGTTGTTCTTTTTTCTTATTGTAGGGTTCTATTATGTACACCATTTTGGTAGGTTTACATCAATTGGAAGGCTCATTATAATTATTACTGTTGTGCAGGTATATTTTTCTCCAGGATATACCTATCAAATATGCACAAGGGGATATCAATTAACCTAACTTATTTTTGACTTGACAGACCTTGAAGAAATGGATACTGAAAATAATATAACCCATGCATAACCCTTTCCATGTGCATGATGATGTTTTCATAACCAAAGGAGGATATAATTAAATAGTTTCAGGTAAGTAGGAGCTCAAACCTTAAGTACATCATTGCACATTACAAGACACATTCTAGTCATTTTCTCACATGTGTCAACTGCCATCATTTTCTTTGCACTTCATGTTTTGTCATTATTTTCATAGCTGTCTCCAAGCAATTGTTATAAAATGCATTCAAGTCTATGACATTGATGTTGAAAGTTGTTTTTACTCAGAGGGTAAGGTTTTTGGTAAGTGCTAGTTTTATTTTGAAAGTGGACATGTTGTTTTAAAAGTTGCAATCTAAATTTCAATGTGTGCATTGTTTGGAGAGTTACAATCCAAGTTTCAATATGAAGCTAAGTGCTAGGAGAGATTTTAGATGACCATGTCAATTGCATGCTCAATCACAATAGAGTTAGATGATTCCTCCAATTAAACCCTAAAAGGGTTTAATGCCTTCAACAAGTAATGTCATTGGTTCCTCATCAAGTGACAAATCTGCAATTACAATTGCATCCAAAAACATTTGAGTGTTAAGTACAAATAGAACAACTAAATACATTATGTCAAAAAGCTATAACTTTTTGTAACTAAACAAGTTTTTCATTATATTTTGTTTCATGTAAATGTTTTATGTGCAAATGTTTTGAGATCAAAAATCACTTGGGCTAGGGTTAATTGTTAATAAAATAAACAATGAAAAATTAGCCATGCAAAAAAAAATCATATGTATTTTGATGAAGTTGCACTTGAGCTAATATAACATTAGATCTCTTTAAGAAGTAACCTTCCAAGATTTGAGAAGTTGTCATTTTGTAATTCATTTTGTAATTTTTAACAATATCATATAATATACCTTATAAAAAAGTTGAAGAAGAATATAAAGTTTTCATTGATGATGTATCAAATCAATTCAATAGGGTTTTTTTTTAAAGTTCTTATAAAGGATTACATTTTTTTTGAAAGCTTTCCAATTAAAAGCAAAATGAGAATATTATGAGTTCCCAAAGTGATTCATAACTTCAACACCATAGGAGTTCACTTTTAGAGGTCCTAAATTAAAACTTAAATTAAATTTTTTATCAAATTTATTTTGAATTCCTTGACATTCATATGAATGAAAAAACTCCTTGCCATGATTGCCATGGCTTTGAATGGAAAAATATAAATATTTATCCAATTTTGATTGTTTTTCATTGTCATTTGACACCTTTTTTTGGCTCGTTGGATTATGATTACACCCGCAAGGTAATTTTTATACATCGAAATTACATAATTGAATGCTTTGAAATTCTCATACCATCCAAATAGAACTAGATTTTATCTGATTTGTAAAAATAAATTTAACGTTGTAGATATGATGTTTGATAATAAAATATCATTATAACATTTGTTGAAATGACTAGAAAATTTGACATCCAAATTACATTATATAGTAATTCCCATTATTTTTACATAATTATTTTGCCCCCAAATGTTTGTGATGATCATTGGTAAGTGAGGCAAAAACGCAAGTAAGGTGGGCTACTGCAATGGGGTGAAAAACACAAAGATGTGTTAAGGTGAACAATGTTCCACCCAAAGGATCTTTTTGTCGTGTACCAAACTTAGACGAAATGATTGTGAAATCCTTGTGTTGAAAAGCTTGGGAAAAATATAGTGGGGATGGACACATGTAAAATTGTCAGAACAATGGGAAAATTTAATCTAAGGTACCTTTGGAAGACTACAACCTTTGAAAAATGGTTGTTTATAATACGAAATTGAAGGCATTATAAACATCCACCTATAATAACACCTAATCTAGATGCAAATCCGACATAACACAAACCCCATGGACCACCATCTCATACCCACCCCATGTCACCACACCAAATTGATGAAGACTAAAATGTTCTACAAATGTGTCCCTAAACTAAATGGCAAGTGTGTGAACAACATCCAATAAAGCACCTTTCTAATCACTATGGGTTGTCATTAATTTACTTTTCTAAAGTTAATAATCATGATGCCATAAGCAAATACGACATGAATAGGGGAACATGACCACAAATAATGTGCCCACATATCTCAAAGAAAAATAAAATCCATTTGTAAAATCATAGATGGGACAAAATAATTTCGTAAAAGTTCATACACCATACCTAAAAGACTACTAAATGAAAGACGTGATGAATGTACCAAAGCATAAATAAAGGCCTTTAATTTAAACTTCTTCTATTTTTAAATGGAAATCATCAACAAAAGTGGACCTCTATCAATGGGTGAAAAAATGGAGGGTTATTGTGGTCTCATTGGATGGCACCACTAAAATGTTTGGAGTCAATGCACACATTGTTCGAACATATTATCTTACATTTGCAAATGTCCATGCGCAACATAGTCATGCCAATGGAAGTCAAGAAGGATCCAAAACCATTTTTGAAAATCTTCAGGAAGTTAAAGCTTGGGCTTTAATCATGTGTTTTTCCTATATTGTTTTCCAATCACTTGTTATGTATCGATAGAGGCGGGCTTAGGTCTTTTGGTGGCCTTTTTCATCACCTCATGGAAAAAAGGACAAACACCAAAAGAGGAAAAGAAAAGCTTATTGTTTTAATTACAATATTTCTATTCTTGTACATATTAGTTTCAATTATAAAAAATCTTTACTAAAAATCCAAAGAAATTCTAAGATATTTTCCACAACATGTCTTCACAGCCTAAATATCCACACAATTATGAATCTATCAAAATGCTACCACAATTTACTACTCATATTGTTATGAAGAATCAAAAACAAAATTGGTCATGTAAGAAAAAACTAAGTAAAAACAAAAGATCCAAGTTCCTTGTTCTTCAACTCTCTATACTTCTAAAAATTGTTTTAAGATCTTTCATCCTTCATTTATAAAACTTTTTAGAATAGACCTCTTTCAAAAAAATATATAAAGCCTCATTCCTTCTCAACTTTCCTGCCCAAAACACCATTTGAACTCCACCTCAACAGTCTTATTCTTATCTACCCTATATGTATTGAACCCGCCATGTCCAACTTGTCTCATAATAAACATCACAATACCTAGTCCCTATGTTTATATGGCCTAATTATTATAGTATAGACTTTCCTTTAACATTACCCCCCCTATACTTCGAATTCTATTTTCAAAATCCTATTAAAGATATATGAATTAAAATAATCTAAAAATTGTAGAATAAACTATCCCTCATCCTTGTTTCCTTTATAGTTGTTTGCTTTGCAACTGTACTCTATGATTCTATAGATTGTTAATCCTCCATGACATGAATTTCCTCAGTTTGTGGAGTTTGTTACAGTTGCTCCTGTCGTTGTACTTCTATAATGGTCTATGTATGGCCATTATCTCCTTCCTCCTATGAAATTACTATTGCTGCAATTGTTGTAATAAACGAAGCAGTTAGAGAGACATCTGCAATTGTAGCATAATCTAGTGACTCTATGTGAGCAGATTACCTACTATGCTTTTAGTTCTACTAAGACTTCTATTGAAATATGCCCTTCAACTTGTGTTACAATTTGTTCATCCACAACCTCCTCTATAATATCTCTTCCCCTTAAATCTACAAGTGAGCTTGATTGAATTTCTTGAGCTTCTCCACTTGAGCTTCTTGTAGCTTTTGGATTGATCTATTACACACAACCTACATTCTATCCTTTCCCCTCATAGCTTCATCCTGTTAATGCATAATAATCTAAAGCTCTTCCTTGAGTTTGAAATTTTTCATTTCCTATACATGTACTTATCATTGGAGACTGTTTTTGTCTCATTGCAAGGCTGCAAATCTAATCTCTAGATCTTTTTTTTCCAATGCCCAATATTTAACATCCTCTTTGTCTTAATATGCTTTTAACAATCCCTTTCTCCCTTTATTGTCTCATACAATTGCATATGTTGTTCTAGAGTTACCTTCCTTTGTTTCACCATAATAAATTCCATTTGCTACCAGTTTAATTCTTTTTCCTTGACTTGAAGTGTCTTCTAGATCTGAACTTCAGTGGCACAAATGTGATGTTATAAATTTTGAACCTCTTGTTGTCCAACTATAGCTTTATTTTCCAACTCCTGTTTTTTGTTTCATTCTTTTCACACAATAATTTGAGTCCTAACAACTCAATATTGGTCTGTTCCATCTTCCTACTATAGTTTATTACATGCTAAAACAGTCTTGTAATCCATAGATCCTCCCTTGCCTCTTAACATAATGATCCTCCTTTGTGTGGGGTTTGAAAAATTGGAATTGCGCCCCTAGATGTTTCTACAAATGGCCCTGCACTCCTATATGTGCCAAATCTATCTCATAATTCATACACCCTTGCTAAAAATGATGGTCTACCTTCTTGATTTGCAGTTGGTTTTGTGGCTTGTAACTGAACTTTTTATTTATGATGTTTATGAGATGAGAATTGTGATGGAAACCACTCAACTAGATTTCTTTCTAGAGATACAAATTTCTCCCTTTAGTGCTCATGTGGTATGTTTTGATCTGCAAGTGGTGGAACTTGTTGAGCAACCTAACCTTCCAACTATGGTTCCTATTTGGCCACTTGTTCTAGGTTTGGAGTCTCTACAACCGGTGCAAGTCATTGTGCCTCCTAAGGTTGCTATGATCTTGGTATGGTATTCAATGCCATGACTTCTAGGTTGAGAATTATTCCTCGCATCTATTTCCTTCTTTTGATTATTAGAGGTCTTTCCTTTTCTTCCTCTTCCTATGAATCTTCTACAATTTTATGCTCTCTAGCCTGCATTTGCTATGGTGATCTAATAGACGAAGTAAGAGGTCATTTACTTTGCTACAGACATTCCTTCGATTTTGAAGTTTTGAGCCCTAAAGTAAACACATCATATACTCCAACCGGTACCTCTTGTAGTGGAATCTATTGAATTATGTCGGGGAAGAAATGTTGCATCAAAATCTCAATAATTAATGTTTAATGACAAACATCTTTCTTTGTATCAACCTTGACTATTCCCATCATGGCCTTAGTCAGGGAAGTTGTCCATCTCATCAATTCTTTTTATAGTTGTTTAAACAAATTGTATGCCCAATCTATTCCTTTTCCTTACACAATTGTTTGATTGATATTACATTTATATTATTGATAACAAACTTTATCCCTTTAGTAAATGACTTGAATTAATGTAGGAAGACAAATATCATAAGGTGGCTTCATCTTACTGACACTCCATTGCTTTGTCTTCACATACGCTTTTAATAGGGTAATATGTTGAAGCATGGTTTTTGTAGTTTGTTTGTTTACCTACTTTTGTTCTTTCCAACCTTTGTTGGAAATCTTGAAAACATCTACAATCAAATGCTTATCGACTACAATAGTTTTCTCTCCCATCATTGCATATAGAATTTCCCCCTTAATATGATAAATGTTGAAAAAATCCACTAACCAATCATGATGTGGTGCTCTCCACTATAGTTCCAATAATCCTACCAATCCTACTATGGACACCCATCGTTTTTCATCCTCTGCCATATTAACCTAGGTTGTAATTTTCTCCAATTCTTAAGCATATGTCTATTCTATTGGTGTGAAAATCAACCTTTCTAATTATGGTGAAAGTATAGACTTAGTTTGACGCACCATGATATTACTTCTCTACTTTTTCCTTTCAAACTTAAACAAACTAGGTTTTGAAGAACCTAGAATAGTCCATGGTGCAAATTCTATAGTTGCTTGTGATGTTGGAGCTCTCATTTGTCTCAATGTTTGAAGAAAGCAGAGGTTTTTTTGTCCTTTCCCTTTGAATCTGTCAACACCACTATTTATATTTCGGCTTGTCATCTTGAAATTTTGTGTTCTTTCAGAAATCGTAACCACTTTTTGGCATCATTCATTATGCATGCTATAATTTGCAATGTAACTTCAATCCTTCTCCCATGATTGTAATCTGGAGAAGATTTTAGAGATTGAACTTAAAGCGATGTTAGATTTGTAACTCCAAAATATGCAACATGACCCACTTCCTACATTTGTAATCCTATAATAAGTGCTTCTTATGCTTCTCATTCTTGTTCACGAATCAAATTTCTATGCTCTTCTTCCTTTTGAATAATTCTTTTAAGTTTTTTTACCGTGTTCTCATCACTCATTCTAATCTATTGCAATGTGTGAAAACTGGAAGAGTTAAGAAAAAATAATTATTTGTAGTCAACATCATGCCAATTCAGCACCACTACCTCATGCCCCTTGATGTGTTGTTGTACCCATTTGGGTCTTATCACTGAATGTTTTTCATCCAATTTGACCTTCACAAGAACATTAATGATTTGTTGCATAAAAGTTCCATTGTTTAGTACCATCTATATCATAAACATAGATTCATCCAAATGTTCATCTTCCTTATCATCCATCCTAATATATTTTTGTTCATCCTAATACATTGGTTTAAGTCGATCTACAATATGTGTTTTTTCATCCAAAAATTGGTAAGGTTTCAACTTGTTCACATTTATAAGTATAAGGTTTGGGTCAAACTTATCTAAAGTCACCAAAAGCACAAACTTGATGTTTGGTAAATAGAACTATACTTTATATGGACTGAACCATTTTTTGGTAAATTTCCCAAGATGTGTTTGCTATCCTTTTGGAAACCAAAGTACATGATCTCCAAACTTGAACTACTTTTCTTTGTACTTTTGCTAACTCCACAAAACACAATTCCATTGTTGACTCCCAATAGTCTCCTCGACTTGTAATTTGTCAATCTATAGTTTTTCCAACTCTATTAATTTGTTAGTTAATACTTTGATAGGATTTGCATCTTTATGGTCTCCATTAAATGCCAACATAACATATTATATGGGCATGAAAGGATGTAGTCCATAGACTAATTGGTATGGAGTATACCATGTAATTACTTTATAAATTAATCTATATGATAAAAACATAGTGGGTAAATATTCATTCCAGCCTACTTTATTTTCACTAATTAGCTTAGTAATGAGATTAACAATGAATTTGTTGGTTGATTATGCATGTCCATTTCCATGTGGATAATATGTAGTAGAACTCACATGTTTCAGCAAAAAATGATTAATAAGATATTTAATAACATCATTGAGGAAATGAACTTCCTATTTTGTCATATGGTTGGTGGACAACCAAACCGAATTAAATACACTCATACAAAAACTTTGACGTGACAACAATAATGTTGGTTCTAAATACCTTAGCCTCCACCCATTTGGTAGCATAATTTGTGGTTACAAGAATATATTTGTTACTTGTAAACCATCCCATAGGTTTGATCGATGCAACAAAACTCAATCCCCATTTCATAAATGGTTATTCTAGTAAAGTTATAACCAATTTAGCCAAATTTCACATGGTTAATCCTCTAGATCTTTGGCATGCATCACAAGATTTGCAAAATTCAAAAGCATCATGAAATAACTTTGGCCATTAATATCTTACATCAATAATTTTCTTGGTAATGATGTCCATTGCAAAATGACCTCCACTCATTCCTTCACGAAGCTCTTGTAATATCATTTGTGCTTCATCTGTGGTTACACAACGTCTAAATATGTTGTCTTGACCCATGTGGTATAGGATACCCTTTTGTAAAGTAAAAGGTTCTACTATTTTTGCCAACCATTGTTTCTAAGTATTAGTCAATATCCCATGCATTTGTTTCATTTATAGATAATTCCTAACCTCCTCTAACCATGCTAGTCGTAACATGAATAATGTAGCATTTGTAGTTTGATCAAGTACCCCAATCAGCTCTATAATATTTGGGAGTCAAAATAATGCATCGGCTACTACATGTGTATGGTTTGGTTTGTATATTAAAGTAAATTCATATTCCAAAAACAACAGTAACCATTCGGTAATACGTCCTAAGACCTATGGTTTGTTTACTAGATAAACCAAAACCATATGGTTTACATAAAAAACAAACTTGTTACCCAAAAGGTAATGTTTGAACTTATGCAGTGCAAATACCATTATTAATGCTTCACGTTTTATGGTATTATAGTTCCTCTTAGCACTATTTAATAATATATAAGCATAATCAACAGGCTGGTCATGTTTTCTTACTAGATTTTAAGCTAACATGGCACCTATAGCCACTAAAGATGCATTTGTATGCACATGAAACTCAACATCCTAATTAGTAGATATCAAAATAGGTGCTTCTACATACTTTTGTTTAATCAGCTCCCATGCTGCCTAACATTTTGAAGTCCACAAAAATTTCTTTGTCTTCCTCATGAGTTTGGTAATTGGGGCCATTATGAATGCAAAATTCTTGATAAAACATCTATAGAATTGAACCATTCTATTGAACGCTTGAATTTGTTGTGGGTTTATAGGTACAAGCATTTGAATTATGGCTTGGATTTTTTTAGGATTAAGTAATTTACCTTCTTTAGAGACAATAAACCCCAATATCATCCTTGAAAATACCATAAAAACACACTTGTATGGGTTCAAACTAATCCCAAACTCCCTGCACTTTTGAAAACACAATTTGAATTTTTGCAAATGAGTGTCCATGTCACTTGAGACCATAAAATCATCCAAAAATACTTTCAAATTTTTTTCTAGATGATCCCTAAATGTTCTATTCACTACCCTCTAATAAGCAAGATGTCCATTCTTAATTCCAAAAGGCATTACTACCCAAGTAAAAACTCCCCAATCTGTTACAAAGGTTGTTTTGTATTTGTCCTTTGGTGCTATAGATATCTAATGATATCCAAAATATCCATCTAAAAAGGAATAAGCATTATGCCCTACAATTATATTTGGAACTTCATTGGTGAATGGCAAAGGATAAGGATTTTTTTGGGTAGCTACATTCAATTTTCTGAAATCTAGATAAATTCTAAATTTTCCATTCTTCATGTGTATTACCACAATTGGTGATAACCATGTGGCTTCTTCTATAGGCTGGATAAATCTTATTACTAATAGTTCATCTATATCTTGTTTAATTATTGTAGCATAATTTGGATTTAGTTTGTACGTGGCTTAATGTGCAAGTGGGATTGATGTATCTAACTCAATACGATGTTGTGCTAATTTTGGAGGTATACCTTTTAGGTCTTTATAAGTCCATGCGAATAAATCCTTATACTCTAGTAAGAACTTCTTCAAAGAATTTAAGTTTTTCTCAATCAATTGAACATTCACTTTGATTGTTTGAATTTTTTTTATTATTCCCAAATTGATCAATAACAACTGTTGTTATTTGGTTAACATCCAGCATGTAATCTACAATTCTTATATTCAAATCTTCATTGGTGTCTCGTTAATTTGCACTTGACTTGGGGTGTGGTGATAATATGTTTCAAGATACACCTTATCTTCCAAAACAACTTCGAGTTTATTATCAAGGACAATTCTAGCACTACTTTTGAAATTACAAGAGGGTTTTGGCATCTATGGTTTTCGTATTTTTTTCAGTTTGTATTATACTAACTACCATTGTTTCTAAAGTTTTTAATGGCAAACTACTTATACCAATAAAAAATAGCTCAAGTTCATTAGCAAACATCATATCCTCTTCCTCATCTATAATGCCATTCTAATCATCAAAGCATAGTAAAACCTCTAGTCTTTTTTAATTAATGCCCAGGTGTTTAATCATAACTATGGTTCAAATTGTACCATTCCCATGTATTGTGATCATGTTATTTCCCAAATCATGTGCAACTTTAACATCTTTGAGCTAGAGTCTACCAAACAACATGGAATAATTGGAATCTACAACAATTTTCTATAGGTGGTTATGTATGGTATACCATGAACATATGTCCTTGGGTCCTTGATCAATCCTACTAGTTTGGTTATAGTTTGATCTGCCATTTGTAGATTATAAGGAGCAAGTTTTGGCTTACATAATCCTAACCTAGCTCTTAATTATTTTGTGATAACATTTACCCCAAATCCCCCATCCAATAAAACATCATCAATTGTATTTCTATACTTGAATTATAGCCATGTGATTATCTATGGCCATTATTGCTGTGTTAATATTAGGTACTACAAATGTAGTTGCTTTTTCATTTACTACCCTAGTGTTCATCTATGGTTTATTAATCTTCATTTTTTACCACAAGTATATTTTCAAATCTATTGTTATTTTTATCAATTGTCCAAGGTTCAAGGTATAATTGGTTTCTAGCATATTTTTCCTAATATCTTGAAAAATCTCTTCTACAGAAATGGTTTTACTTGGAAAGTTAGAAGGTACTTCTTGAAATTTTGTTAGGTCTACAAGTTTTGTGGAGCTTGGCATTCCCACCCAATTAGTCGTCCATTCTCCAATTGCAAGAGCAGCTAATTCAAGTGGCGAATTGATTACTTGCATATGTTGTGTGGTTTCCACCATAAACCTATTCAACTTTTCTTCAAGTTCCCAATCTGCTATAGATTTGTTCTTCCTTGGCTCTTGATATTTAAACATTTTTTCTTCATTTGTTTTACTTCGAATGGTAACCTTGACATCCACCATGTTGACTGAAGCAATAATTGTTTTAACCTTAACTGCTAGTTTAAATTCTATGGATTGGATTCCTTTATCCTTTAACATACTTTGTATTTCTCTGAATCTTGGGCAGTTCATCAATTTGTGACCCATTATTCCACAAATATGACAAGGATAGTTTAGCAATCTTGGAGGTTTACCAACCTAAGTGGTAGCTTCTATTAGTGATATAATTTTGCAATTGTTAATTCTGATTTTCCATGAATACATTAACTACTTTTATATCATTATTGGGACCTTATCCTACTCCATTAGAATGAATACCATGTAAACATACTAACTAAGACAACATTAAATCCTTTCTAAGTTTGGAGATTCATTCAATTAAATCCACATACAATGGAAGAAATAACATCTTTTATGTTTTCATAAACCATGAAGCTCTACAATGTTTTTCTCCCTTCCTTCCTCTCATAACTCCTCTATTTAATTCCTCTCTTGAAAGATTAACATAAACATAGTGACAATTATCCTTCGAACCACCTACAAGACAATCAAAATGTAATTTATACTCCCCACAAAACGGTTACAATTACCTAATTGTTTGGCAAATTGACTTGCCACAATTCGACTGCACTTATGTTGTCATGGCGATATGCTACCATATCAATTTGCCTATATTGTCATACCGATTTGCCTACTCTGTCACATTGTTATGTTTATTCTATCGTTTTGACTTGTCTATGTTTATTGACTTACCTATATGTTTACTACTCTATCTCCTTTTCCTAACATCATTCCCCTATTAACTACTATAATGTCCCCACACAATAATTAAGCTTTTTAGGTCTAGCTAGGATTTCCACTATTTTTAACATAAAATACCATATGAGCAAGAGTAAGATATTTGTCTATCTCACTATCAAAAAACTCTACTCCATCCTTGGTTGTTGTACATGTAATTCACTCACCCCTCACGTATTGGTTGATTCAATTAAGCTTCACTAGGTGAGGAAGGCACTATTGATAATGCATAATCTTTCCAATGCGTGGTTGTTTTGTCAATTTGTCCACCAAGTGTTGAGTGTGTAGTATGGTTGCTTGTAGGTACAATGCATCCTGGCCAAGATGTGCATCTATTGCCTAAAACTTTATAAAACTCACAACTTACCCTCCACTTGATTGCTTCCATCACATGATCTCCCAAGTCGATGAAGCAAACAAACTATTGGCAATAATCCATTAGTTGCTTCCATCACTCAAGCTTGGCATGAATTTGACTTACCACATGATTTGGGATAATCTCCATTCACGTCATGGAAAAAGTTGGTCTACTGGAGACAATAATCTAGTGCTAGTGGTAATATTCCTGACAAACATATTCTAACCTACAGTAATACCTCAAAGCATAGAGCCCTAGGTAGCCCACCTCAAACTCTAACACTCCATATCCTCTTAGCTGATGGTACTAAATGTAACAACATATTATGTTGTAACCTAGGAATTTTTTCCACCCTAGATCCTCTACAACCCATATTGTTAGAAATTGCTTCTCAGTGATGTGACCTCCTAGTATTAGTAGTGCTACTCCTACCTTCAAACAAATTTGAAAACAATGCAATAGGTATTATGTTTATGGGTTTGGTAACAATGGCAAAACACATTTTAATTGTAGCATCATATGCACCATATCACTCTTAGAATACAACTTGACATTTGTTTTTTCTACTAGAGTTGGATGCTTGACCCTAGGAGCAATAGCTCCATAGATCATTTTCCTCATTTTGGTTTCTACCCACTCTCCATGCATGTTGGTAGCCTGATCCTTATTTCCCACCTTCTGTTCTTTTGCTTTGCCTTTGTCAATAGGATCTACTACTACTTCCTACTTCCTTATCAACTTCCCAATAGGTGTTATCTCATCTTCATCCTCTTCTAATAAAGAGACTTGCTTTGCTTCTTCCTAAATTGCTTCTTAACTGGCACCTTCCTCTATATCTTCTTCCTTTTTGCCAATTACCGAATACACTCATATGCAACATCAAGGGCATTGGTGTACTTCCTTGTTTGTTTGAAATGCCATCTCCTGCACTCTACTCTAGCCTCTTCCAATAACTCACCCAGTTCCATTGGAAGTTATTTTATGAGTTCATCATACAACATTGCTTTGGTTTTGTTTTCAATGGCCACACTTTCCCAATCATTGTCGATTTGCAAAGTAAATAACTCTACCTTGCCTTGTGCCACCTATAACTCCTTCCATAACTTCTTCTCTTTTACCACTAGAAGCTTTTGATCCTTGTGATGATTTTCACGAGCATTCTCCAAAATTGCCCATTGAGTGTTCAATTCATCTTCTCGTTGGTGTAAAACCTCCTCCATTCCCTTCAATTTTTCATACAAATTGAGTTGTTCATCTATGAGTACTTTGATCTCCTTGTTTCTAGAGTTGATTTCTACATCAACTTTTGTGATGATCTCTTGAGGATGTTTTAGTCTTTCCTTTTTTTTTGTCCCTACAACTTCTTTAACCATCTCTAGTCCTTCAAAACTAATTCCTCTTGAGTATGTGAATTCATAAATTATTGGTACATATTTGCTTAATCTTCTTTTATGTTTCCTTCAACAACCTTTCATGGTTTGACTTGTCCTATATCAGTTGAACCTCAAGATGGAGGTTCCTCTTCTATACTTCTACCAAAACTTCACATGTCTCGATCCCTCTTCTCATTCTCTAGAGTAGTAACTCTTGTCTTCAACTAACACATTTATTATCTTGAAATCCTCTGGCTTTCTTCATAAAATGCTTTCTCCACTTGGTTTGCAAGTTGCTTATGTGTTTCCTCTAGTTGTTTTGCCATCCCCTCATTTTCCTTCTACAACTTTTGAACTTCCCCATTCTTCTTTTTGATCCTTTATGCCAACATCTCCAACTACCAACCATTACATCCAAGTCCCCATTGGTGGATGCACCATTCTCCATAACCATTAATTGTTTTGCCATATCATTAGCAGTTTCTTGCCATTACTAATCCATCACTACTGATACTCTTACATGTAGTTCTTCCTCTATCTGTTGCACTTATCCTTCCTATTGACTCTTCTTTGTCTATTCATCTTTTTCAAGTTGCATTAACAACTCCTTTTCTAGATGCTGATGAAATGGCTCTTTTATTGCAATGATCTCCACATCCTCATCTTCTAAATATTGAAATATGTGATCCTCTCTTCTAGTGATCACCTTTTCATTAACTATCTCTTGCACTCTTTCCTTCTCCATATCCACTTTTGTTGGAACATTTTGCATACCCTTTTCTTTTCTTAATTGTGTTTCTACTTCTTCCACAATGGGTACTAAGGGTTTAGCCATTACCTCACCAGGTATCGCAACATTCTTCCCTCCAATCTCACTCAAAATGCTTAAAGCTTTAGTAATTTCACCAAGATTCCCCTCTTGGGCTGGAGATACCTCTATGATCTCCTTGCTTGTGGTTATAAATAGTTTCTTCTTCTTCTTCTTCTTCTTCTCTACTAGTAGGATTGCATTATGCATTAACATCAACAATCATCTTTTCCTTCTTCTTTTGGGTCTTCTTCCTAGTTCCAATAGACTTTTCTTTCTTTGGCTCCCACTGCTTAAAGAAGCGATGACCAATAATGGTCAAAATTGGTTCAACTAATGTATTCCCAATTTTCTATGCCTTGTGCTAAATTGCAATAATCTCATTTTGTAACTTCTAGGAAAACCAAATAACCTAGTTTACCTTCTCCTTCTTTACTACTAACATTGTTGAAATTAGAGCACTCGGAGCAAACTTGTTTCCTTGTTTGAAAGACATGATCTTTGTCAATACTTCCAATCTGGCTACCTTCTGCTTGCCATCTTCTTTAGCAATCAGGTATCCTAAGCATGGTATGTAGTGTTCATGTTCATCTCCAATGAAATAAATTACAACAATAGGTTGTAATTTTTTCTTCCAATTGGTACAATCATTTCATGGGATAGACCTAAAATCCTTGCTAGTCCTTTTTCTCCTACGTCGATTTGTCTTTATTAACCAAAACTCTTTGTGAAATGGTACTTTAATTGGTTGTAACTAAACTAGTGACACATGTTGAACAAATAATTTACAAAACCTGTACTTGGCAAAATAGGTAGTTAACAAAATAGATAGCATGACTGTTTATAATAGTTTTATTAGCTAGTTTCTATTAGTTGATTAAAACAAAAAGTTTTATTAGCTAGTTACTATGTAGATTATTTGCATGAAGCATTTCAAAGTTCAAACTTAGAATAGAAAGGAAGGATGCTAGAAAATGAAAGACGTCAGATATCTACTTTTCATACTTACTTTTTGAAATCTCTAATGTACAAACTTTGATTTATTAATACAATTTTGTATTTTCACTTCAAGTTGAAGTACATGTTAGCATTGAATAGTTTGTACCTGTTCACAATCTAGGAAAAGAGATTTACATCAAGTAAGAAACTTTTGATGCCAATTTGATTTTGTGTTTATCTTTCATTGAAAACATGAAAACATTTTTGTACTTCAGTAATATCTTTCTTGAAACTATGTGCAAATTGAGTACATGCTAATTTAAGAAATGTAAATAGTTCTAGTTTTGTTAGTTTAAATGTATTGTTGTTTTAATAACCTGTTGTTAGAAAAATCAAAAGTTGAATGACCTTAATGGGAATATAAAAACCTGTTAACATATGGCAACCACGAAGTGGATCAAAATTCAAAAGCAATCACACTTATAATTTATGGTTAAATTCAATTGTTTTAATAGATCAGGTTTGAAAAGCAATCATGTTTGAAATTCTAATTTGTTACGTGTTTGCTTATTTTGTGTAAATTATATGATTTAAGTTACTATTTTTTATTTTGGTTGAAGTGATAGGAAATAGGGTGAGGTTATTGCAATTTTTTTTGAAGGAAACTAACACCCAAATTGTAGAAGAAATTTTCTACAATTTTTTTATTATTGGGAGGAGTCATTTTAGTTTTATGTTCAAAAATAATGCAAGGGCTTTCCTAGAACCCGTTGATTTCAAAAGATGTCGAAAGTAGTCATTAGAAGTCTTAAAAAATAAATAAAACAAGTTAAACATCAACATGCTCAAAAACATGCACGAGAATAAGATGAACAACAAATGCAACGTATGGGAAATGAATCGATGAATGCATCAAACATGGATGCAACACAAAAGGGAGAAGTCAATGAACAACATTAAAATGTAACCAAATAGGTTGCAAAGAGACCCAACTGTGTTCTCTACCACTCACCAAACACCACAAACATCAACCCAACCAAAGGTAGTGAGTGTTCATAATGGTGACAATCATGAAACTATTTAACCGTTTGATGAAGTTGTTTCCATATGACAACCATGGCAATCTATAACCCCAAGTTACTACCTACCAAGGAAAGGTACGCCTACATCAATTGTAACATTTGCTGGTTTTCAAAACCAACCATCGAACACCAACATCAATTTGGTACCCATTAATTTGAAAATGGAATAACTCCACCTACTCAATAGGTTGGAACAACTTCATCACATCGATTTAAGACCCTCTAATCAACCAATTTCCATATCAAATCTAGAACATGTTGAACCCCCAGCAATATCAATGATTGTTTAGCAAGACACCACATACCAACAAGGCACTTGGCCAACGAGATTAGTACTTTGTCCAAGTGAAAGGTCACAAGTTCCACATCATAGACTAATTTCAAAAGGAAATCAAAATGTTGGAACATTAACCTGTTCATATTTTCAACATGTGGGACACCTATTCAACTGTTGCCCATTTGTTGATGTTAGATTAAGGTAGTTAGTAAGGGAGGAGGTGATGAATGTGCATCAACCTATTCTTCCAACCATTACAATAATAATACCCAATGTGTATGTATTAGGAACTCAAACCATGAATCCTAGTATAAGTTATACGATAATACCTGTTAACTATCAAACAACTTGGTCACAACCTATTATACCAATTGTATTAAGTTAGACTAATATGTTACCTAGTTCAACATATGTAATGTGGTATAATGTTAGACCCCCTTTTGTGCCTTTTAGATCCTAATTTGTATCCAGCATATCCAACTAGAACAAAAGGACTTGATTATTCAATCTTTAAGAATTATACATGTTATGTACTTAAGAATGTGTACCCAGTACCTGAACAATCTATTGTACCACTAACATACACATGATAGTCTGTTAGAAATTAGTTTCCTATAGTGGTTCAAACAATGACCAACATGGATAGACAACATGTTCAACACATAGTAGTGACATACGAAATACGAGTATTTTTCGAAGGTGCTCAAAAAGAAGTATTTTCAAGTATTTTAAAAAAAACATTATAAAAATACAAAGGCTTGAA
>Ga0209208_10001549_pt1 | contig 32529 bp, 29 predicted proteins | sample S1TSphfallax_3_FD_187694 | JGI IMG/M metagenome (GOLD analysis project Ga0209208, IMG submission 187694) | Host-associated microbial communities from peat moss isolated from Minnesota, USA - S1T2_Fd - Sphagnum fallax MG (SPAdes) (version 2) | ecosystem: Host-associated > Plants > Peat moss >...
AAATTGCTGCATATTTCCTTAAGGACGGGGATCAAAGGCTTTTAATTCAAATTTCAGATACGTTCCTCCCAAACCTTCAACAATCATCCGAGTATTAGCAGTCATCATTTTTTCATAGGTCTCCCCATCGCTTCCCGGTTCACCCAGTCCATCAGTATAAAGTTTCCTAGGAAAAACCTTGACTTTTGCTTGTTTAGCTATAGGTTCTAGCAAATTAGGGTTAATTGTCGTCTCAGCAAAAATTGTGGCAACTTTATATTTTTGAATATCTTTAAACAGATTTTTCATCCGGCCCTCTGTGGGCTTTTCTTGGGTACTAATACCTTGCAAAGCTCCAGCGTATGCAAGACCATAGGCTTTCACGTAATAACCCATGGCATCATGGGCAGTAACTAATTTGCGATTTTTGCTAGGAATACTGGCAATTCTGGATTTAATCCAACTATCTAGACGATTTAATTTAGCGATAATTCGTTCGGCATTGCTGTGATAGAATTTAGCCTGATGAGGCACTAATTTACCCAAGTGATGGCTGATTACTTGCACAATCTTGATGGTGTTCTTAGCATTGTGCCAAAGATGGGGATCGACGAATTCCTGACCATTTTTCCTAAACTTGTGTAGTTGATGTACTGCATATTGACTAGCAGATATCTTAGTTTTAGTGCCTTGAATTATCTTCATCAAACCTGGTTCTAAGTTATATCCATGATAGAAAATTAGTTTAGCTTGCTTTAGAGCTTGGCTATCTTCCGGTTTTGGTTGATAAGTATGGGGATCTGTATTCGGAGGAATTAAACAGGAAAGGTTAATTGTTTCACGTGCCACCTGCTTAGTTAAGTCGCAGAGAATGCTCGTAGTCACTACTACGTGAGGGAGATGGTTATTAAAATTTAATTTAGGTGTTGTTATCTGTATAAATGAAGCATTTTTGGTCTGATTACTACAACCCCAAAAAATAACTATCATAGCCAGAATAATCACATACAAAAAAATATATAATCTAGTTTTTTTCATTATTTACTCCTACTCACAGTAGGAAAAGGTGAAGAGGATCAAATTAGCGGATAGCTAATTTGATCCAGAAAGATAGAAGGGATGAACCAAAGTAAAATACTCAATCAAATCCAGCAGGGAGGGTAGCTCCTGACTTCCTCTTCATCTAATCCCTGTTCTCACAATTCCACAGAATTAACCAAAGGTTGTACCGTTCCACCCCCACATTGCACCTTTAGCATCTGCAAACTCTATGTAAATCCGATTTTTAGGTACACCTAAGACTTGGTTAATCTGTTGACAAAAATCCTGACTCATCGCCTCTGTTTGCTCAGGTTTGAAAGTGCCAATGCTTTTAATTTCTATATAGCAAACCGGGTCTGTAGTCCCCGCAAAGGTCATGGGAATTTCTGGCTCAAAGGCTGTCATGATATAGGACTCAGGTTTGCCAGTATGCTTGGCTAATTTAGCTGATAGACTTTTGAGCATAGACTCAACTTCGGCTTTTGCGGGGGTAGAAATGGAGGTTTGAACTTTAATTAATGGCATAGGTAATAACTTAACTTTCTAGACGAGGGGAACGAAATAGATGACTATGTTCAGGATGATATAAACGCGATCGCCCCATAACTGGCATGAGTGCAAAACTAATTACATAAAGTGTAGTGCGAGTTAATTGTTCTTGGTATGTAAAGTCCGCCATTTGCTTGAGGGGGACAACCTGAATTTTTTCTTCAGGCCACCCCAGCCGAAAGCAGACTGCCACCGGCGTATCCTCTGGGTAGTGTTCCAACAGCCTAGCTTGGGCAGTTTCAACGTGACCAGCACTGAGGTACAAACAAAGGCTAGCCTGATGTGCCGCTAGGGTAGCTAATTCCTCCCGACTGGGGACCTGGGTGCGGCCGCTAATACGGGTGAGGATAATAGTCTGCACCAGACCTGGGACAGTCAGTTCTACTTTCAGCTTTGCAGCAGCAGCTTGAAAGGCGCTAATCCCAGGTATCACCTCAAAAGGGATATTTGCCTTGGCCAAGAGGTGCATTTGTTCGTGGATAGCACTGTAGAGACAGGGATCACCAGAATGGAGCCGAACCACGGATTTAGAGGATCGCACCCTAGCGATGATCAGGTCCATGATCTCTTCTAAAGTCTGATTTGCCGTCCTAATTATTTCTGCCTCTTGCCGACAAGATGCCAAAATCTGCTCTGGGATCAAGGAATCAGCAAATAAAACCACATCAGCCATAGCCAAGAGTTTCTGCGCCTTAACTGTCAATAAATCGGGGTCTCCTGGACCTGCCCCGACAATATACACCGCTGATGGAACGCTAACAATGTTAGTATATTCACTCATAAATTTCTATAAAGCAATTAGCCAAAAAGAAATTTTGATATTTGCTCAGTATCTTTCCTGATTCACCCCCTTTGCCTAGTAGAGAGAAATGGTAGATGCACCCTGGTTAAGCCCCGGAGACAACTCTGGGGCATTCCTAATATTATTGGGCTTTGATCTCTTCAGTCTCCCCATTTACTTTCGGGGGGGAAACTACATCCGGCAAAGGACGCTTCAGTAAGTAAATCCATGCTAGTCCCCCTAGTCCCAAGGTAATTCCCAGTAGACTCACTACCTGAGCAATTCGTAGGGGACCGAGCATCAAGCTATCCGTGCGTAAGCCTTCAACACAGAAGCGTCCTATACTATAGGAAACCCAGTAGACCAGGAATAAGCTGCCAGTCTTCAAGCGGGGTTTACGAAAAAATAACTTTAGTAGTAGAGCAAATACCGTGAGATCCCACAGAGATTCATAGAGGAACGTGGGATGGAAGTATTCAAAATTAGCCAAATTTGCTGGGCGATGTTCTGGGGGGATGTACAACTTCCAAGGTAAACCCGTAGGATCGCCAAAGGCTTCAGAGTTGAAAAAATTCCCCCAACGCCCGATCGCTTGCCCTAAAATTAACGCTGGGGCTACCAAATCAGCTAACTGCCAGAAAGAAACTTGCCGGAGTTTGGCAAAGATCAACGCCGCGATCACGCCACCCAAAATGGCTCCATGAATGGCAATACCTCCTTGCCAAATAGCAATAATCCGTTCTGGATGCTGGGCATACTCTGGCCACTGGAATAAAACGTAATATAGCCTTGCTACTGGAATGGCGCCAATCACCAGCCAAATTGACAAATCACTAAGCAACTCCGGATTAATGTGACGATGCCTAGCCAGGTATCGACAAAGGCTGACACCAATTAACACAGATGAGGCAATCAGCAAGCCATACCAGCGGATAACTATAGGCCCTATTTTTACTAAAGTTGAGCCTGGAGAAGTAAATTGAAACGCCAAGGGCAGGGCGGTAAAATCTAGTTCCATGATGGGTAATGAATGGGTGATGGGTAATAGATTAATTCAATTCCAGCCTCTGTTCGCTCCCCTTGAATGTGGGAAAAGGTAAGGGTTTAATTGTAACCTTTCCCCTGTTCAATCCCATTGAGAGCAGGAGATGCTAAATTTGGGTAAGTAATATCCTTGGGAGGAAATGTAAAAGCCTGTTTTACATACATTGGATATAATCACATAAACTAACTTTAGATACCTAATCAAATTGTGATTGCTATTTATCCTGGTAGCTTTGACCCCATTACTTTGGGACACCTTGATATAATTCAACGGGGAAGTCGGCTGTTTGATCAGGTGATAGTTGCTGTACTCAGGAATCCTAACAAAATACCATTGTTTAGTGTCCAACAGCGACTAGAACAAATTCGCCTAAGTACACAACACCTACCAAATGTAGTAGTAGATAGTTTTGATGGTCTAACAGTCGAGTATGCTCTCATGCAAGGGGCACAGGTTCTACTCAGGGGTTTACGCGCAGTTTCCGATTTTGAAATCGAGCTGCAAATGGCTCACACTAACAAAACTCTTTCTACTCAAATAGAGACAGTCTTTCTAGCCACCTCTAATGAATATAGTTTTTTAAGTAGTAGTGTAGTAAAAGAGATCGCAAGGTTTGGCGGCTCCGTTGACCATCTCGTTCCTCCGCATATTGCTGTAGATATATACCGATGTTACAACCACAACTCTCCAAGACCGAACCACATCGCAACGGAAGTAATCCCTCCTCTCAAAATGACCCTAGGCGATCGCCAACAGGAAGGGTAGATATTCAGCAGGAACTCAACCGCCTAGAGGAAATGATTCTCTCTAGCCTTCGCATCCCCCTCACAGGTCGCACCCTGGTGGATGAGGAAAAGTTGTTAGAACAGCTTGATTTCATCCGGATTTCCCTCCCCTCAGTCTTTCAGGAAGCAGTGGAGATCCTAGAACACAAGGAGGAAATTCTCTTAGAAGCAGAGGAGTATGGACAACAAGTAGTTGAAGTTGCCCAAGCTAAAAGAGCGCAGATCCTGGCGGAGAGCGATATCATTAGACAGGCTGAACGGGAAGCTGAACAACTGCGGCGCCGGATGCAACAAGAGTGTGAGGGGATGATCCAAGAAGCCCGCTCAGAGGTTGAACGCCAACGCCGTGCCTGCCAGCAAGAGTTGGAAGAAATGCGCCAAACAGCTATCACCCAGGCTCAAGAAATTGAAGATGGTGCGGATACTTACGCTGACAATGTTCTGGAAAATATCGAGCAGGATCTCAAGGAAATGTTGCGAATTATTACCAACGGTCGGCAACAGCTGCGAGGAGATCAGGCACCACCCCCCCGGAATCCACAACAGCATCCCAAAAAAAGATAGTCAATCAATTTTGGATGCAAGGATTTTAGATTTTAGATTAACCCCATACCGTCGATGTTGGGGCAAGAGGTAAGAAATGAGAGGATTTTTAGATTATGGAAAAGTCCCACAAATAAATGTGGGGGCTTGAAACTTTGTTAGATTTCAGATGCAAGAATTTCTAATCCAAAATCCAAAATCTAAAATCTAAAATTGGCTCGGTCAACTACTCAAAGCCTTGAAAAAACGCTGCAACCCTTTAAATATACTGGGCTTTTTCCCAGGTATCATCTCTGTTGGACTTTGGGGTTGTCCCTGCATCAGGATTAGGTCTAACTCGTCGCCGGCGGGTTTTTTCGGCAATTCGGCAATTCTTTGATATTGCCCTTTGGTTTCTAACCATACTTCCCACTGCCCAGGGTAAGAGCGAAACACAGCAGTTTCATCATCTACAGGACGCAAATAGTAGCAAGACTCAATGGTACTGATGAATCGTTGCCGAGTTTGCCGTGCAGCGTAGCCAATACCTACTACCCCGGAATCTTCGAGCCGGGGATTTAACATGACTACAGGGCGGTGGCCTATAGCCTCACACAACTTTTCTAAATTCCCTACTTCCACCGTCGTGGGGGCAACAAAGAGAAAAATCTCATCTTCTGGTTGAATTTTTGTCTCTAAACCACCAGCCCTAGCTGTACCAATGTCCAAAATTTTCACCGCCGTATCTGCCCAATCCCGACGCGCTAAAGCTGCACTCCCAGCATCGGCAAAGAACACCTTCAGCCGTGACTCATATTCAGCAAACACGGGGAGGAATTGTGCTGCCACTGAGATATGTTTGAGATCTGGGAACAACAACTCCACTTGAATGCGAGTATATCCATCTGCCAAGGCCGCTTGGGTAGCTAGGCGAGATTGGATAATTGCCTCTTCGAGACTATTGGGTAATTCAGCCATGTTAAATTTTTATCGACGCTCTTGTAGTTTACGATACACTGCTTTCAAATCAACTTGATGGTATGCCAAGGCTACTAGGGTATGGTAGAATAAGTCAGCTACCTCCGCAGCAATAGCATCTCCTTCCTGATCTTTACAAGCCATCACCACTTCAGCGGTTTCCTCACCTAACTTTTTTAATATCCTATTATCACCACCCGCCAATAACTTACAGGTGTAAGACCCTTCCTGGGGGTGGTCCCGGCGATCGCATATTACCTCAAATACCTGGGAGAGGGTGTCCCCTGGTGGTGGAGTAATTTTACCTTCCACCTGATGAAAGCAACTACGTTCCCCGGTATGACAGGCAATGTCCCCCAACTGCTCTACCCCGATCAGTAAGGCATCACTATCGCAGTCATAACGGATACTTTGTACTTTCTGAATATGTCCCGAAGTGGCACCTTTATGCCATAGTTCCTGGCGAGAACGACTCCAAAACCAAGTTTCCCCTGTTGTCAAGGTTTTTTGTAGGGACTCCCGATTCATCCACGCCATCATCAGTACAGTCCCATCCAAATAATCTTGAATAATTGCTGGTACTAAACCCCGTTCGTCATAGTAAATTTGATCGATGGGGATAGTTTGGGGCAGTGAATACAGATTAGGGGAGGACATACCAGCTAATTGAGTTGAATGATTCCGACTACTTAGTTTAGCAAAACTCGAGCCTTTCAATCTGGATTCCCCAGAATAATCAAAAGGATTGTCAACCCGTGTTACGTGAAGCCATAATCAGTCGGATTATTTCCAGTCCTCAGCAGCGAATTACCTTTGCCGAATACATGGATATGGCTTTGTATCACCCAGAATCCGGCTACTATTCCAGTAATAAAGTGAAAATTGGGTTCAAGGGAGGTGATTTTTTTACCTCATCTCATCTTGGATCTGACTTTGGTGAGTTACTAGCAGTCCAATTCCATCAGATGTGGGAGATTTTAGGACAACCTGGGGTCTTTTCCTTAGTAGAAATGGGAGCAGGTCAGGGGATTCTCGCATTACAGATCCTCAACTACATCCAATCCCACCACTGGGATTTTTGGGCAGCCTTGCAGTACATCATTGTGGAAAAGTCCCCAGCTTTAAAGCAAGAACAGCAGCAACGGTTGTCAGAGTTCTCGGTGGCTTGGTGCAATCTGGAGGATATCCCACCTAACTCAATCACTGGCTGCTTTTTTGCCAACGAGTTGGTGGACGCCTTGCCAGTGCATCAATTTATCTTGGAAGGGGGGAAACTGCGGGAAATTTACGTGACAACCCATCTACCCTCAGCACCATTTGTAGAGGTTATTGGGGAGGCTTCTACCCCTAAGTTGGCAGAATATTTCCAGTTAGTAGAAATCGATTTAAGCCCCTATGCAGATGGCTATCGCAGTGAAGTAAATTTAGCTGCCCTTGATTGGTTGAGTCAAGTAGCAAGGTCTTTACAGCGGGGGTACGTGTTAACAATTGATTATGGCTACACTGCAACCCGTTATTACAACACCAGGCGGTTGCAGGGGACTCTCCAGTGCTACTACCAGCATCGTCACCATAACAATCCCTACATTAATGTCGGAGAACAAGATATCACTGCCCACGTTGACTTTACAGCTTTAGAACAATGGGGACAGCGGTGCGGTTTAAATCTAGTCGGCTTTACCAGACAGGGTTTATTTTTGATGTCCCTAGGTTTAGGCACTCGCTTAGCTTCCCACCCAGAACAGCCTATTTCCCAAGTCCTCCAGAGACGGGAAGCACTACACCAACTTATCGAACCCACTGGCTTAGGTGGATTTGGGGTTTTAATTCAAAGCAAGGGTTTAAAGGAGACGGAAGCTAAGGTTTCCCTCCAAGGGTTGCAGCTACCTGAGAATGGTTAAAACTATATTTAATAATTTAGCATTTACCGTAATCGAGACTAAACTGAAGCTGGCGAAGCACCAGAGAAATATAAATTTATGACAACCCATGACCTCTTGTTACTAATAACACTACTTACACCCGGCATTTTACTATCAGTGTTGATTATGACAACTTTCGCAGCAGGCGGTTGAGCCAGGAATGTACTGTTTTTATTCTAAGGAACTGCAGCTATAAATATGAACGTAGACAAACGTATTTTCGGCAGTTCCTTGTGGCTATTACTACTAATTTTTGGTCTTTGGGTAGCAAATTACTACGAAGCTCTGCGCTATATTTTCTTTTTACGTGTACCTATCCTGGTTAGCTTATTGCTAGTAACTTTACCAGTAATCTCAATTTATTTAGTGCCAGCTTTTTTAAAGAATTTATTTGTACTTCGCAATAACGGACAATTGACTTTAGTAATTATTGGTGCCACCTTAGCTGGGGTATCAACGGTCATAGTTTACAATGTTATTTTGATGAATGCCTATCTTCGGTTTGGCGTAACTCAAGCCCAGCCAATTCCTCAAACCCTGCAATATATAATAGCAATTCTCTTAGGATACCCCATATCAATTACAGCTATTACCTTTTCGCAAAAGGAAATAGAAAGCCAGGAACCAACTATCTGGAAAGGTGTATTATGGGGAGTCATCATATCTCTATTTTTCATCATTGGAGTTGAGTCAGTACAGGATTTTTTAGGAAAAAATGAGTCAATAAAGCAAATAATCCAACAAATATTTCTAATTTTACCTAGAAATTTACAGCAAGGTTACATTTTACCTTCAGGTCAGCTAGCTCCGGGCATAATTGAAGCTATTGCCTTTTCATTAGTCCTATTAACTGTTTATGCCCTGGGTTATCAACTAGGAAAACCTCAACCTAAATCTCGTCGATTTGAACTTCCTGCCCTGGTGTACATCACACTGATTCTGGCGACAATGGTGTTTTTATTAGGAGGAATGTCATTTTTTCTCGACTATATCCGCATTCCAGTAGTGTTATTATTTATCGCTATCTCTGCAACCAGCTATTCATTGTTGCAGGTAGATCATTTTTACGAACTCAAACATCAGCCATATCCCAAACCTGATTCACAACAGTGGAAGCAAGCAATATCTAAACGTCTTGAATACCAGAAAAGTCAGACCAAGACCTTAGTAGTAGTTTGTGCTAGCGGTGGAGGTATCCAGGCATCTGGATGGACAACTGCTGTCTTGACCGGGTTACAAAAAGTAATTGATACTTCATTTACCCAATCAATTGGTTGGATAAGTGCTGTCTCCGGGGGTTCAGTGGGGACGATGTATTATCTTGATCGCTTTAGCGAAAATGGTTATCCTGAGGTAAATGAATTCAACCAAATCTTTAATAGTGCCACAGCAGACAGTCTAGATGCTATAGGTTGGGGAATGGCTTATCCAGACTTATTACGCTTTATTGGTCTTCCTTTCCTGGTTCCCAATCCTCTGGAAGATCGAGGTAAGGCTGTTGAAATTGACTGGGAAGGGGAGTTGAAAAATCCAACTGCTTCTTTAGCTGATTGGGGACAAAAAGTTGTTGATGGAATACTTCCCATACCGATTTTTAATGCAACTCTAGTGGAAGATGGTCGGCGGTTTTTAATCAGTCCGATGACATTTCCTAACCCGGATAATAATCCTACATACACAGATTTTAATACTCTTTATCCAGAATATGATCTTGGTATAACTACATCGGCAAGACTTTCAGCTACTTTTCCCTACGTATCCCCAGTGTCCCGTCCCAATCGGAAGACAAGAAGTATCTTTCATGTAGCAGATGGGGGCTATGTTGACAATTTTGGAGTAGCTACTAGTGTTTTCTTACTAGAGGAATTGCTAGAGGATCAAAGTCATGGCATTCAAAGAGTATTATTCCTGCAAATAAATGCCTTTCCACCGCCTCAAACTAGCAATGAAAATCCAGGTAGTCAAGGGTGGTTAATGGAGGTAATTGGTACATTAGCAACTTTATTAAATGTTCGTGGTCCCGCTCAAATTGCTAGCAATACAGTAGATATCCAATTACTGAAGCAAAAATGGCAAAATCGCCATATAGAAATAGCTGATTTTACTATTGCTTTCCCCAAGGAAATCGATGATAAAGATCCACAACCACTATCTTGGCAGCTAACTCAAGAACAAAAAAAGGCAATTAAAAAGGGTTGGGATTATCTAGAAAGGTATGAGGATCGAGACCAAGTCATTAAGCAAATTCAGCGCCAATGGGAAGAATGGCATCCACAGCCAATTATAACTTAGGTAAAATTTGTGGTAGCAATTGACCAGGAACCTTAGACAAAGCTAGATTTTGTCCCTGGATGCCTAATTCATCGTGGAAAGTGCGAATTGTTTTCACTATATAACTCAATGTTGCTTGATAAGCCTCTGGTTGTTCTTTAAATCCATTTAAGGCGCATAAATAGTTTTCTAATGCTGCTTGCAGGTGTTGGGATAGAGTTTGATTATTGGTAACAAAAAACTTATCTGCTGCTAGCTGATAGTGAGCTAATCCCAGGTTATTGTGGGCAGCAAATATATCAAAACTCAAAGCACTACCATTGAGTGAGTGAACCAGGGCAACAGCTTCTTCAAAAGCATTGATACATAGTTGCAGCAGCTTTTGCCGCTCTTCTTTGGTTGTTGGAGATAGATTAGCTAGATGTAAGTAAGCAGTAGCAAGATTATTTTGTGTAGCAGCACAGGCATGGGGAACATTGGCAGGTGTGCGATATTTGAGGGCTTCATTGTAAATATAAATTGCTAACTGGAGATTTTCCCTTGGTAGTTCATGGTGGGATAAATTCCAATAGGCAGTGCCAATATTATTTTGAATCATCCCATACTTGAGTGGCTCCTGTGCCGGATCATATTGAACAAGTGCTAAGTTATAGGCAGCGATCGCTTTTTTCAGATGGAGCGCTGGTTGATCATATTGTCCTAGATGCCAGTAAGCAGTACCTAAATTATTCTGACAGGCAGCATACTTGGATGAATCCATTTCAGCAGTCCGATAGTGGAGTGCTTCACTATAAGCTAAAACTGCATATTTCCAGTTTTCCTCTGGATGGGAAAATCTAGCTAAATCACCGTAAGCTGTCCCCAAGTTATTTTGCACACGAGCGTAAGTTTCTGGATGTGTGTACGGTGAAATCATCTTCAATGCTAAGTGATAAAATTCTATCCCCTGCTCAATATAGGTTTGCCCTCCCTCTGAATTAGAAGGGGTGCGGTGCAACATCCAGTAAAGTGTACCTAAGTCATTCAAAACATCTGGCAGATGGGGGGAGGTATCGTCAAAACTGATGGCTTCCTGATAGGCAATAATTGCTACCATGATGTTCTCTAAAGTTGCTTCTCCCTGTTCAATGCGAAAACGATATGTGTTACCCAAGTTTTGGTAGGCGACTGCTAGCATCTCCCCGGTAGCTTGCTGTAGATGTAATTGCTCTATTTCCCAGAGAATTTGCTGCGGTTGCGAATTATCTTCTCCGTCCTCAGGAATATGGGTCTTAATCGTAGCTATAACTAGTTTTGTTAACTCTTGGCTAATACTGGATAAGGACGAAGTATCAACTTTACTGAGGGATCTAACGGCAGATTCCTGCTGCTGGGGTAGCTTTTCCTCTGGTATTGAAGTTTCATAGGGGTCTGTGTCTTCCTCCATCAGTTGAAGACTCCCTAAATCCAAACTTCTTGAATCGGCAAAATCTTCTGGATAACCTTGATTCTGGGTTGTAGGTGTTGGTTCCCCAGCCAGTACAAACACACCAGTACGGCAATGCCAAAACTGTGGAGATGATTGCTGGATGGCATACAACCAAGGACGTGACACCCACAACAGCAGGCTGGATTCAAGAAAATTACTTGACTCTGGAATGGAGAAATACTTCTCAATTAGCCGAAGATAGTGTAGAAAAGCTCGCTGGACTGCTACTGGTTGTTTAGTTAGCAATTCTACACCAACAATCTGAAATGCAGGTACTGGAAGAGGACGACCTGGAGTATCTTTGGCTGCACCGACAATTGGGGGTGGATAACTAGCCAGCCATTGATTAATCTGAGCTATCAGATTGGGATCACTCAGATTCAGTCGCAATGTAACTAATCGTGGGTAGGCTGGAGTACTGATATCACTTGTATCTGATGGCTGATATAGCACTTGCCCAACTGGGTAAGCCAAGGTAGAGTGCAGACGAGCTGCAACTTGGTTTCTCAAGTGTAAATCATCGCATACAACTATAAAAAGTTGCCGCCGCAAGCCAAGGCTCAGAGCGAGTTTTAGGCGTTGATATACTTGCCGATTCCAAGTAAAATTGTCACTGTGTAAAGTTTCATTCACGGTCATGGCGGCTAAAGAGCCAGAACACATTTTACCTTCCCTAACGGGACACAATTAAGAATTTGAGGAAAGATCTGTTTGGTTTAGTAAAAAGTAGTTAATTATACCTTTCCCTCTTAAACTTAATTTTAACAAAAAATAAAAAATCAGGCTCTACTTAATTAGGTATGAGCCTGGAAAGTAAAAGAAATTCAATTTTATTAAAAATTTGTTATGGTCAACCAGCATTAGAAACAGAAAAGGCGACAAAGAGCAAGGCACCAACAAAAAGAGCAGCTGCAATACCTAGAATAATATAGGTGCGCTTTTGCCCTGAATTAAGTGGTTCTGCTTGATAAACTTTTGGTTCACTAGCAAAATTGTTCAGGCGGCCGCCATCTTCAGTTGTGTATGGCATGAATTAATTCCTTTATTATTTTTTTTTATGTTACATATACATGGATATCACTCTCACAATTCTCGATAAATCTTTACAGATCTTAGTTATTGGTCCACTGGGGACTGGGAATCTTGGATTTTTGATTAGGGATCTCCCCCTGCTGCCTCCCTAAACCAGAGTAATTGCCAATTTTCATCGAAATTTGATTTCATGCACCAACCCTTGTAGTCCGTGGGAGAAATCTAAAATTCCAGATTGACATTTGTGTTTATCTGTGTATACAGATGAAGTCTCATCAGATAAAATTTCAACTCAGGACTGTTTAATTATTATGGGGAACTATAGGGTATGCCGAAAAACTTTAAATGGCTGATTTTTAGTCTCCCATGAGCGAACCAACAAGTAAATCTGTGTCTTGTGAAAATAAGTTTCCTCATAAGCAAGCCGTAAATTACACTCAAGACTGTTCGGCTCGACATCAGAAGGTTTAGCAGTGCCAATTGCCTTACGTAAGGCAAGAGACAATATTTCTACTAAGTCGTGACCACAACATATCTGCCAAGGGTTATGCTCGCTACGTTTTTGCCTCGTTAGCCGTTGTTGTAAATCTTCGCTTCTTAAAGTATGTAGTTGGGATTTATTCTTTACCTCTTGAATAAATTTTAATTGATCGATTCTCAGAGTTTTTTCATCAATAAAGCTACTAAACTTGATTCCATCAAATGTTAAATTTAATCCATCAATTAGAGAAACCCAGCGAAGATAACCAATCCATATTCCATCTGCAAGCAGTACTGTTCTAATATCTCGACCAAAATTAGCTATTTTATCCTCTGAGCCAAACTCAGCAATCACCTTATCCAGAGCAGGCGAATTGAGCAGCATAGTTTCGAGATCATGGGTATCTGTCCGTAAGAGGTTAGGAATATGATGTATTTCTAGATAACTTTCTAGGTGGTCAAAATCTGCATCAACAATAGCAAAAATACCATTAAATTTTTCTTTTTCTAAAATACTCAAAACTGCAATTACCCAAAGCTTGCTGGATGGTTTTCTGCCTGAATAACTAATTAATTGACACTCTAATTTGTCAACGAAGCGTTCGTAGAAAGTTTTATCTGAGCTACCCTCAACTAACAAAAAAGTTCCAGAGAAGGTTTGGCGTCGTAGTCGAATGAAATTAGCATCCCGATCCAACGTCAGGTATTCCCTCATTTTTCCGGTCCCTTCAGTTCCACAGTCAAATCCCAGTAATCTTGAATGATGTCTGGAGAGTGCGTAGCTATTAGAATATCTAAATCTGCAAGCTTTGTGATTTCTTGCAAATCTTTTAAAAACTGAGCTTGCCATCCCACATGAAGTGATAGTTCAGGTTCATCAATCAAGACTAAAGAATTAGGTTGAACCTTAAACAATAGTTCATAGAGAAGAACTAATTCATGTTGTTCACCAGATGATAAGTCTGTGGGAGAAAGAGTGTTAGAGGGAGATGGATGATAAAGCGTATTAAAAATAAATCCCTTCTCCTTATTGAAATTCATCTCTTTGTAAGAATAAGCAAACTTATTATTGACAATTCTCCTTAAAAGGTCGCTCTTACTGGCTATTTCACTAAAAACATTGAGCTTTTTTTCTACATCTGCAACATACACGGATAGGATATTTTTAGTACTTTCATCTATAGCTTGCGGCTGAATTTGAAAATCAGAGTTTTCTTCATTATCTAATAAACCTATCTCTATCAGGTGAGAACGGGTCTTTTCGAGTTCATTTAGTTGATAACGAAGTTGTTCATCTGTCAATTCAGGGGATAATTGTTGTTGCACTAATCTTGCCGGAAATGTTCGATCAAGAGATTGAGCAATTTTACCATAATCAGTTAGTTTAGATTTAATCAGTTGTGCAATCTCCTCAGAATAGGCAGAGACAGTTGGTAACATTGAAGGTGTATTAGAAGATCTTCTTAAAGGATAACTAGGAACAAAGTTTAGTAACCGCTGAGATTCTATGAGGCGAATATGAATATTATTCTTCAAGAGTTTTAGCCACTTAGGCTCTTCTCTTGATTTTGAGGGTAAAATATCGTCAAATCGATCTATAATTTCATTTAAAGAAAGGATTTCATCAGTGGGAAGATATCGCCAAGTTTTAGTTCCTATTCGACTAAGTCCAGGTATTATCTCATCTAAAATAGCCACTGGAAAATCAAGTTCTGAAGTATCTTTTGTTCTTTCTAAGGAAAAAGAATCTTTTTTAGAGCCAGGCTGGTAAAAATCGAAACTTATAGTTTTTTGTTCTGTTTTTTCCGACGGTTCAGAAGTCTTGACTACCTCAACGCTACTACCATTATCGAATTCAACTCGGAATTTAATAAACGGGATAGTCCGAAACACTGAGTACCGAGAATTGAAAAAACCATTTAGCATTCTTAGGATTGCGGTTTTCCCAAACCCATTAGGTCCATGAATAATTGTGATTCTCTCACCCCTGTTCAATGGAATTACATGGTTAAAAATTCCAAATAGACCCTTGACAGATATTTGCTGAATTTTCATAAAAAAACTCGTTAAGTGGGAAACTGAGTTGCTTCAGAGAAAGAGAGGGAAACTACTCGGCGACTAAAGTCGCCGTGGCGTTTCACCAAGTAACTAAAGCACACGCTTCGCGAATGACTTTTGTTTTGAGTCGGTACTTTCCAAACGACACTTCCTTAACCCTTTACAGATGTTTAATCATACACCTCCGGTGTGCCAAAGGCGAACGTTTCTAGAGCAAGGAATAGCAAGGCAAACCCTTGGTAGGTCTTTAACTCTTGCCCATAACGTAGTACGCGGGGTACTGTGAGTTGGGTCATATTTGAACTTTTTCAGAGCTTTACGGCTTTTAGCCGTGGGTTTCTGACAGTTTCCGAGTTCCACAGCCATAGGGTTCCTAGTTTTAATTATAATATCTACCTATCTAAGAAGCATATCTTAATACCTATCCTTTTCCCAGATTATCTGTTCAATTTTGAATGGGTGTTACACCCTGTAGGTGTTGTTCTAACCAATTTTCCAAGTCAGCCAACACTTGTTGATAATTGAGGTCACAATGAATCTCGTGATAGGCTTCTGGATATTCAATTCTTAGCTTATCTGGATAAGTTATCTGCTGGTAGAAAATTTCGCTTCCTGCTGGCAACGCTACTAGATCAGCCCCACCGTGAAGAATTAATAGGGGTAGGCACCAGTCAGTAGCATGGGTATGAATCCAGGTACGAGTGGCAAGGAACTCTGTGGCTAGACGAGCGGTTCCACAGGTATGTCGCAGCGGATCCTGGGCATAGGCAATTAAAATCTTCTCATCTCGTGAAGCAGTAGTCAGGTCAAGGCCCGTACTTAGGGAGAAACGTGGCCATACCCGTGAGAGTAGCTTACCTAAGAATAACCGAAAAGGTGATACCCCAATCTCCCCAATACTAGGTGCTAAAGCAATCACACCTTGTAGTAAGGATGCATCCTGTGGACAGCGCAGGATGTAGTCAAAAACAATCACTCCACCTAAGCTATGGCCCAAAATAAAAATAGGACATCCTGGCTGCTGGTTGCGAATCAAGTTAAGGAAAGCGCGTAAGTCTTCGCGTAATTCAGTCCAAGCATTGATATAACCTCTTTGACCTGGTGATCGGCCATGACCACGTAGATCTAAGCCGTATATGCTGTATTGCAGAGGTATTAAGTGTTTGACTATGGTACTGAATCGGCTGCTGTGTCCTCCGAGTCCATGCACAATAGCTAATATGGCCCGGACTTCGCCACCTGGATACCACTTTTGATAGTATAGGTCAGCTCCCCTAAAACCTGTAAATGTACCTTCTTTGTGAGATGCTACGCGATCGCTGTGATAAACCATAGGATTAATCGTTTACGCTTTTCCCCAGCAAGCTACTAGTCTGGTAACTTACATTGTAGGGAAAATAGCTTAAATCTTCATGCTTTTTTTCACTTAAGCACTCGATAAATATAATTTATATTGGAGAATAATCCTGTTTTATATAAGATTATTTTATTTCTTTTCACTGGGATCCTTCTCATTAATTTATTGCAACTTATTGAGAATCTATCGGCTAAATTTTGCTGTCCAAAATCTCTTGATTTCACTAGTAAATGTAACTTTTTACTCTTTATCTATAGCTTTATGTACGGTTTTACTACAGTAATTACTGCTTGTGACAGTTAGGGTGCGGAATGTGAGTTTTAATTATGACTCAAATAGCGTTTACCTATTGCTAGGTGGTCTGGTCAACACAGCTTGCTTGATTTCTCTTAGGGACTTCCAGAAATTAAATTATCCCATTTTATGGACTCAACACGACTGTTACTCCCTCTGCTCCCCTAGAGAGCCGGTCCAGTAGAATCATTCTCAACGAAAAATGGTTGTTTCGGCGCTTCCTAACCAGGATTTACAGGCTGAAACCTACTTATTTCGTTCTACTGGACCGATGCTCTAGGAATTCGATATTTTTTTAGTTGGAAGTCCCTTGCAAGCTCAGCCCTTTAAGGGCTGGGTTGCTGACAGTGCCCTAATCTGCTAAAAGCGTCACACTTATTTCCTGAATGCTTGCAACAGATAAGGTATCTATTAATAAGCTTCAAGTAATTTACAGTGAGGAATTGTGGTCTTTTGCTTGTAAATCTTCATTATAACTGTAGCATCTTCCGACGAAATTAGTATCAAAGAGTGTCTGAAAAGTAAGGAAAGGTAGAATTGTACACCAAACACTTAGCTATAATTCAAACATAGCCAAATTAGCAGAGGTTGATCCCATTTCATGAATACAGTTCGTATTCTAAGTATGGCTATTGATGGGCTAGTTGTCTATTCTGTCAGATAGTTGTGGGCACTGACATTTGTTCCGTATCTACCCCAATTTTAGCAATATTTACATATCGGTTGCTGATTGGAAAAGTTTCCAGGTCAGGTTTTACCATTTACACCCTTGAGATAGTGCATGAAAAATGGCATTGAGTACTACTTACGTATCTGTCCACCTTGTTAGCTAAGGAATTAACCTGCCCTCAAAAAATAGGTAGAACAACCAAAATTAACTTCTGGAGAATTAGTTGATGAAATTATCTCAAAAGCTGGCTATAATAGCCACTAGTTTTGTGGTGCCATTAGCTGTTTTTAATAGCAACAAATCTGCCTAGGTTGACAGAAAAGAAACTGTCACATTAGCTTCTATTTAGTAGCGAATATTAAAATATCCTCGATTTGTCGCACCAACTACACAAATTTAAGGTTGACTTTAAGGCCCTACAAGAAAAAGCTTTCTTAGTTTCCAGGTGCATTATATGCTGATCAGGTTTTACCATTTACTTCCTTAAGTCACTACGTTAAAAATGGCATTGATTAACGTCCACAGATGATATATCCACTTTTTTAGGCAGTGGGAACTAACGAGTCGATCCGTTCCCAATCCTTTCAGTGCCTCTGCCCTAAAAAATTAGGTGGAACAACCAAATTTAGCTGGAGAATTAGTTGATGAAATTATTTCAAAACCTGGCTCTGATAGTCGCTGGTCTTGTTGCGTCCGTAGTTGTTATTAATAGCAACCAATCTGCTCAAGCGGCTGGAATTACCCTTACTGAAGAAACTTCAAATAGTCCCTACGATTTTGATCTAAATATCCCCGCTGATACAAACTTTGGTCCCAATTCAACTGTTAGTATTTTTTACCAAGGTACAGCGGCTACTGAAGATGCTTCTAGTTCTTCTGATTTCTCCTTTGCAGGTACTAGTCCAGTTGATATTGGTGGGATCACATATCAAGATGCCGTATTTAGTACAACATCAGATTTAACCAGCGGAATTCCTGCTGATTACACTCTTGCTCTAGATAGCCCTTCATTTACCTATGCAGGTAACACTATAATAGCAACAAATCCAAATTCTCCAGGAAACCCAACCGTTACTAATTCAGGGACTGTACCAGTGCCTGAACCTGGAGCAATAGGAGGTTCAGCTATTGCGCTGGGTCTAGGTGCGTGGCTAAAGCGCAAAAAAGCTTTATCCGTTTAGAAATAAAATTGATCAACCTCCATACTACGTAGATTGTAGTATTTGCATTGGCTGATCGGAGAATCCGAGTCAAGATCTAAACTCATCCGATTTTGACTTGGATTCTTAGAGTTATTTTCAGAATAGATAGACTAATACGCAGTAGTGTCAAATATATACTGGTGGTCTTTAAATCCAGAGTTTATGGGTTTAAACAGCAATTCTAAATTTGAAAAATCTATGGTTCAAAAACTGACTAGGAGTTGACTATTCTTAACAAAATGTTCGATCTCTGAAATGGGGCAAAATGGTTCCAAATTTATTTGGGCTGGGTTTTAAAAGCGCATCTGGAAAACTGTCATATACCCACCAATCTCCCTAATCTATCGGACGGAGGTTATAACCGTTAAGTGCCTCGGCTACTTTAGTAATCAAGAAACATAAATAGTAGATTTATCTAACCCGCAATAGTCCCCGCAGAAAATAAAAAATATTAAGCAGAAGTTGTTCTAGCCAAAGCATAGCATGGTCTAGCCATTGCAGAAGTTGCTCCAAGGGATGTTTCTCATACCCTAGGAGTGTTGCTGTGATTTCTATCCAGTCTGGTTTAGATTCAATTTGATTGTTGTTGTCCCTTCTAGCTTGAGCAATGGGGGACTGAAATCCTGATTTGTTCACTTGGTCTATTTGATTACCATATAAATCGCCCCAAGTCAGCCAACTATCTGCTGGTTGGGAATCAGGAGGTAATACATAATTATTTGGTTTCGACTCAATTTTTCTTTCCTTTCCATCACCAAAAAAGTAATTCAGCGCTGCCTCGATTAAAGCTTGAATATTCAGTGTTTGGGTAGTAACACTTTGAGCTTCCCATCTGGCAATGGTAGTATCTAGGAATATCAACACTCCGCCGGGATTTAGGGAATAATTGCTACCAGTTAGGTTTGCCAAGATGCGGTTAATTTCTGGTAACAAATGAGCTTCTTTTAGCTGAAAACGCCTATATTCAGCCACCTCTTCCGTGATTCGCGCTGCTAATTTTGCCTGCTGTTGGGGTGTGAGAATATTTAAAATTTGATTATCTCTAGTCACAAGTACCAGGTGGCGATTTTCTAAATTAATCGCAATTCCCTGCACCATTGGTAGATTATGATTGATGGTAGCAGTAGATTGATTTGGTCGGAAAAAAGAAACTAAGTAGGCAATGGGGTTAGTAGTTGTTGTCAATGATGAATTTTTGACTGTTTCTAGTACCCGCTGAATGGGTGCGTCTACACTTGGGGGAGTTTGGGCTTGCAGTCTTTTCCCTGGTGATATATCTAAGGGAAACAGTTGGTAAAGTAGGGTTTCCACACCCCGCATGGTAGTAGCTTGCAATTGTCGAACACCGTTTTCCCACTGTGCTGTCAACCGCCGATATTGCTGGTGGACAAAGTTAAATAGTTTGCTTTGATAACGATTAGTGTAATTAGAAGACATAAACCGGACCCTAACATGACTCTCCCTGCTTCCCAGTTAATCTCCCAAGCAATTGAGAAACTGCGCTCTTGCTGTCAACTGAATATTCAATCTACTTGGCTGCATCAGTTAGAAGACTGGGGAGTTACTGCTATTTCTACCACTAATTGGTCAAGTTTCCCACCTGTCCAACTAGATACCAAAGGAAATATTTCTTGGCCAGGGGGGAAAGAAGTACTATGGCTGGTACAAAAAGTAGTAGTTCCTCAAGATTTGCACAGCTTTCCTCTCGCTGGGTTATCTTTGCGGCTGTCTTTGATTTGGTGGGCAGATTCAGTTCAGATTTACGTGAATGGGGAGTTGGTATTGGAGGGAGACTTATTTGATTGTGTACCAAGAGTGCTGCTTAGTCAAGCGGTAAGTCCAGGAGAAGAGTTCCTCTTAGCTTTACGGTTAGTCAGTCCGGGACATTGTGACGGTGCCTTGGTGCGATCGCACCTAGTTTATGAGTCAATAGATTACCATCACCCAGATCCAGGCTTAGTAGCGGACGAATTGACTGTGGTGCAGCAGTATTTGTCGGAGTTTGCACCGCAGAGGTTAGATGATTTAGCGGCAGGAATACCAGAATTCAACCCCCAACTCGGGGAAAAATCCCTATTATCTCTTCGTCAATACCTCCTTTCCCAAGTCCCCCAGCCCCAAGCTAAAATCTATCTGTTAGGTCATGCCCATTTAGATTTAGCCTGGTTGTGGCCTGTGGCAGAAACTTGGCAGGCAGCCCAGCGCACCTTTGAGTCAGTCCTACAACTACAAGCAGACTTTCCCGAATTGATTTTTTGCCATTCCACCCCAGCCTTGTATGCTTGGATTGAAGAACATCGCCCTGATTTATTTACCGCCATTCAAAGGCAGGTAGCAGCTGGACGCTGGGAAGTTATCGGTGGTCTGTGGGTAGAACCAGAACTCAATTTAATTGCTGGTGAGTCCATAGTCCGGCAGCTACTATATGGCCAGCGATATATCCAAGCTAAATTTGGTCAGCTTTCCCCCGTAGTTTGGGTACCAGACACCTTTGGTTTTTGCGCTACCCTACCACAGTTTTTAGCCCAAGCTGGGGTTGAGTACTTTGTTACCCAGAAGTTACGCTGGAATGACACCACCAAGTTTGATTATGAGGTATTTTGGTGGCGATCGCCCGATGGTTCCCAGATACTGAGTTTAATGTCAGCCCCCATTGGTGAAACCATCAACCCGGTGAAGATGGCCACATATGCCTATCAATGGCAGACCCAAACCGGCTTTCCGGCTTCCCTCTGGCTACCGGGAATTGGGGACCATGGGGGTGGACCTACCCGCGATATGTTAGAAATAGCTCGGCGTTGGCAACAATCACCTTTGTTCCCCGATATGGAATTCACCACAGCCACCAAGTATTTACAACAGATCAACACCCAACACCTCCCCACTTGGGAGGATGAACTCTATTTAGAATACCATCGTGGTTGCTACACCACCCACGCAGATCAAAAACGTTGGCATCGTCGTTGTGAAGGGCTATTGTTCCAAGCCGAGTTGTTTGCCACCTTAGCTGGTATTCCCCATAGGGGAGAAATGGAAACAGCTTGGAAGCAGGTGTTATTCCAGCAATTCCATGATATCCTGCCCGGTTCCTCCATCACCCAGGTGTATGAAGAAGCACTAACTCAGTGGCAACAAGTCGAACAACAGGCAGGGAACATTCTTCAGACATCACTTGGAGCGATCGCCTCCCAAATTACCTTACCAGAACCGCCTCACACGGGGAGTATACCTGTGATAGTTTTTAACCCTCTAAATTGGCGGCGTTCGGAGGTAGTGCAGATCACCTTACCCCATCATCAGTGTTGGCATATCTATGATCTTACTGGCAAGCAACTAGAATCCCAAATCAGTGAAGCCTCAACCCTACTATTTCTAGCTACTGACATTCCCTCCGTAGGCTATCGTCTGTTTTGGTTATCCCCCACCACCACCTACTCCACCGTCCTCCCCACTCCCCCAGACTGGGTTTTGGAAAATGAATATCTGCAAGTAGTAATTAATCCTGAGACAGGAGACTTAGCTAGTGTTTTCGACAAAACCCACCAGCGAGAAGTCTTGGGCGGTGAGGGAAATCAACTCCAGGCCTTCCAAGATAGTGGTCAGTATTGGGATGCCTGGAACATCGACCCCAACTATATCCAGCATCCCCTACCCCCTACCCACCTCAAATCTCTGCACTGGGTAGAATCAGGACCAGTCCAAAGCCGGGTGCGGGTTGTGCGTCAGTTAGGTGCATCAGTATTCTGCCAAGATTACATCCTGCAAACTGGTTCACCACTGTTGAAAATCGCTACCACCGTCAACTGGCAAGAAAATCAGGTATTAGTCAAAGCTGCCTTCCCCCTCAACCTCACCGCAGACTTTGCTACCTACGAGATTCCCTGTGGAGCAATTACCCGGACAACCCAACCCCAAACCCCCGCCGAAGCTGCAAAATGGGAAGTTCCCGCCCTGCGTTGGGCTGATTTAACCACTGGTGACGCCTACGGAGTCAGCTTGCTAAATGATTGCAAATATGGCTACGACAGCCAACCCCATCAACTCCGCCTCACCTTACTCCGTAGTCCTAACTGGCCAGATCCCAAAGCTGACCGTGGCCATCATGAGTTTACTTATGCCCTATACCCCCATCAGGGTAGCTGGCAATCGGCCCACACAGTCCGCAGAGGTTATGAATTAAATATCCCCTTCCAACACCTAGTTAACCCTACACCTCAAGTCCCCAGTTTACCTCCTAGCCTGAGTTTTCTGGATTTATCCGCAGACAATTTAGTCTTGATGGCACTGAAACCGGCTGAGGATCACCCGGAACAATTAATTATCCGCTGTTATGAATGTCATGGGGAGACAGCCGAGTTACACTTGCAGAGTGATATAGGCTTAACTTTAGGCAACGCTGTAGATTTACTAGAACGTCCCCTTGGGGAATTTTCCCCCTCAGTTATCCAGCCTTGGAAGATTGTGAGTTTTCAGTCCAGTCTCACTTTCTGGAGTTTAGACTAAATGGGGAAGATGAAAAAGAAAAAGGGAGTGTCTGATTGAAGACAGTCCCCCTTTTGGCAGAAGCTAAGAGAGAATCAGCAATTCTCAATTTAAGAATTGACAAGGGTTTGAGCCATAAAGTAAAAAATAGATTTTCCAGAGCTTCCCCTAAACATCAAGCAAATAAATGGTAGAAGTATTAGGGTTCGCAATGCTATTGGGGTACTTGCAAGGAAGTATCGCTAACATGCACTCTGCACCGCCAACCAAGTCTAACAATTTTGGATTTTGGATTTTAGATTGGGGAAGAAAAAGAGAGATTAGGAAGAGGGGAGCTAGAGGTGATAGATAACACATCAATCCCTCTTCTAATCCAAAATCTAAAATCTAAAATTGGCACGGTCCAAATACAAAATACAGTATCCGGGATGCAGTACTGAGTGCATTCGGAGCATTTTTTAGACAATGCGAATCAATCAATTTTGGATTTTAGATTTTGGATTTTGGATTAACAAGAGGATTATCAATTTCTTCCATTCCTCCCCACTTCCTCTCCCTAATCTAAAATCTAAAATCCAAAATCTAAAATTGGCACGGGACGTGATAATGCTCAAAGCCTGTTTGGAGTCCACAAGATTCCCTCAGACAATCAAATTCGGACTATTTTAGACCCCATTGGTCTGGTGAATTTATTTGCAGTATTTAAGCAGATTTACTTTGTCCTCAAAAACAAAGGATACTTAAAACAATATGAAGTGTTAAATGGACAATTATTAATACCTTTGTCTAGGCTAATTTCCCAGATGTTATCTTAGGAGCAAGGTTATAAATGCCAACCAGGGGGAAATCCTATGGCTACAACGCTTTTAGAGGCTAATTCACTCGAGTCACTGCTAGGCAAAGAGGCAGAAGACCTACTAACTTATAAGGCAAAGGTATCAAAAGACTTACTACATCTGCCCGGACCAGATTTGATAGATCGCCTCTGGTTGAATAGCGATCGCCATCCTCAAGTATTACGGAATCTCCAGCAAATCTATTCCACAGGTCGGTTGGCTAATACTGGTTATGTTTCTATCTTACCAGTAGACCAAGGGATTGAACACTCCGCAGGGGCATCTTTTGCACCTAATCCCATTTATTTTGACCCAGAAAATATCCTCAAGTTGGCACTAGCGGCGGGTTGCAATGCTGTAGCTACAACCTTAGGCGTATTGGGGAGTGTTTCCCGCAAATATGCCCACAAAATCCCTTTTATCCTCAAGCTCAATCACAACGAGCTCCTCACCTATCCTAATCAGTACGACCAAATCATGTTTGCTGATGTGGAGCAAGCTTGGAATTTAGGAGCCGTAGCAGTGGGTGCCACCATTTACTTTGGCTCAGAGGAATCCACTCGGCAAATTCAAGAAGTGAGCCAAGCCTTTCAATATGCCCATGAGCTTGGTTTGGCGACAATTCTCTGGTGTTACCTGCGGAACAGTGCTTTTCAGCAAGAACAGGATTATCACTTAGCTGCTGACCTCACAGGACAAGCCAATCATTTAGGTGTGACTATAGAGGCAGATATCATTAAACAAAAGCTACCTGAATGCAACAATGGTTATGGTGCAGTAGCTAAAGCCACTGGCAAGAGTTACGGCAAAACCAACGAGCGAATTTACACTGAATTAACCACCGATCACCCCATTGATTTAACTCGTTATCAAGTCCTCAACTGTTACTGCGGACGTGTAGGCTTGATTAATTCGGGGGGTGCATCTGGTAAAAATGACTTTGCCGAAGCCGTTCGCACTGCGGTTATTAACAAGCGGGCTGGTGGTTCAGGCTTAATTTCCGGTCGGAAGACTTTCCAACGCCCTTTTGAGGAAGGTGTGAAGTTATTTCACGCTATTCAAGATGTCTATTTATCAACAAATGTGACAATAGCTTAAATTCAACCTCTAGTTTGAGGGGGAGGGGATTAGGTTCACTGTCCCCTCAAAATTTACATTCCACCATCTGACTCCCCAATTATGTGACATAACCAGCCTACAGGAAGACGTAAGCTTAAGACCAGATTTTTTAACATTCAAGCATCTGTAAAAGAGCTACGAGGACGTTTTTCTAATGTTGGCAACCAAGAGAATATTTAGTCAACTGCGTCAGAGAATTGCTTTAATTATTCTGGCTGCTTTAGTCTGGTTAATTGGCTTACCGATGGTCCCAGTTCAGGCGGATGGTTATTATTCGGTAAAAGACCACAAGTTTGAAACCAGTAGACCCTATTATGCCACTCAAGAGCGCAGATTAGCAAATACCGAAGCTTCAAAACCTGATTACTCAACTAAAGAACGTTATCAGGGTAGAGCAAATATCAGACAAGAACTAGGCGATGAATATATCGAGAGCGGCAGGCGAGCAGGGGAGGTAATTCCTAAAGATTTAGGAACCGGAAGCCGCCAAAAAAATCCCATTAATATGCTCAAACGCGCAGGTGAAGAACTAGGCAATGATCAAATTCAGCGGGCTTTTGGGGCAAGGGATTATGAGCGCAGTGACATTGAAAAAGAACTGGCAAGAAATAAGGCTGCTAGAGGAGATGTGGACTAGAAATTGGTTAAAAGATGTTGTATAGGCGTATTTGCAACGTCTCTATTTACTGTCTTGATTAGGGGTGAGGGAGAAAGAAACCCTTCGATTTGAGATTGAAACCATTCAGTCAAAGTTTTCCGGGCTATTCTATTGGAGAACGGAAAACCTAATATCAAGTAGGTGGAAAACCAGAAGTGTTGCTAATTGGCTAGAGAACTAAAAACACAACCCCTAATCAGTTGATTTTATATATTTTTGGGAAGTATCAATTACCTAAAGTGGCGATCAAGGTTGCCGAACCTGATAATTAACATTGCAGAAAGTGCAAATGACTTAGCTCAATGCTTCCTTGTATTGTACTAATTAAGCGACCAGTTGAACCGAAAACGGTGATAACCTCGCGAAAGTAGGCAAATCAAGGAGTATTCTACCATAGATTCAGGTTGTCAAAAAAACACAAAAATACCAGTAAAACATATGTTGAAATCAAAAATCGGCTTATTCATTTGTGCAGCTACGGTGTTAGGTGCAGTTGCTATTAACTCAGGAAAAGTTGAAGCTGCAGGTGTTAATCTGATTCAAAATGGTGGTTTTGAAACGGGAGATTTGACGGATTGGAGCACATCTGAAAACTCTTATGTAGGTAATGATTTAGGCTACGATGAGATCGGTGTTTCTCCCCAAGAGTCTTTTCACAGTATTACTTACAGTCCGTACCAAGGTACATATTTTGCTTTCCTGGGTCCAGTTGATTCTATTGGTGACTTGTACCAGAATATTGCTACAAATCCCGGTGACACGTATCAACTTACCTACTATCTTGCATCTGACGGGCTAACACCAAATGAATTCCAGACAATTGTAGGTGGTACCACACTCTCTGATCTCACTAATATAGCCTCTCAGTCTTACACTGAATACGCGTTTAATTTTACAGCCACAAGCGCGACTACAGAGATAGAGTTTGGTGCAAGTAATGATCCGGGCTATTTAACTTTAGATAATGTAAGTGTAGTTGATACAACTGCATCGGCTGTTCCTGAGCCTCTGAGTATAGGAGGCACATTAGTAGCTGGGGCTATGGGTTGGTGGATAAAGAGAAAGAGAGTTGCATCCTCAAAAGTGAACTAAGCCTCAGTTATTCAGTGGCAAGATTAATACTAAATTAGCAAATACTATCTTTTTTACGGTGAGATATGAAAATGTCTTCCTGCTTTTTTAGTTATATCTTGGCGTCAATCAATTTTGGATTTTGGATTTTAGATTGACCCCATACCTTTAGGTAAGGGCTTGGGTAAGAAATTTTGGATTTTAGATTTGGGATTTGTCCCACAAATAAATTTGGGGGCTTGAAACCTTTTTAGATTTCAGATGCAAGAATTTATAATCCAAAATCCAAAATCTAAAATCAAGTACATTCCAACCAAAAAGAAGAAACACCTATGAAAAGTTGTATCACTATTGATCCAGATATTTGTAATGGACGACCCATAATTGCAGGTACTCGAATTCCCGTACAATTGGAGTGTCACCGACTTACGTGCTGACATTGCAGAAACCCACCCCTCAACAAAGTAGGGGTGGGTAGTTCATATGATAGATTACTTGAGATGTGTGGGCGTTGTGATTTGGAACTCAGATATGTTTTATCAAGAGAGTCCAAGAATAAATTAAAAAGCGATCGCACTCCCAAAATTAACGTAAACAACCACCATTATTTGTTTACTAGCTGAAAGTGGAAACCCCTGTCCCCGAGCTGGCTCCCCAAGACCTTGCTTGCCCTTCGCAAAGCCAAGATGACAGGCAAGGCTTGGGATAATACCAAAAACAAAGTCCGCAAGGCAATTAGAAAATTAGCGGTGGACCTGCTGAAATTGTATGCAGCGCGATGGCGAAACGCCCGCCCTAGAAATCTTTTCCCGCTACTCCCGCGTCGAAAAAGCCAGTGGTGAACAAGTCACCCTCAAAGAATACCTCGAATACGTCTGGCAGCAGTCTCCAAAGAAGCCCTTGGCATGATTTTCTCAGGTGCAGATGCCACAGGCTTTGAAGAAGATGCCCGCCTCACCGCCATGTGGTTTTGGACACTCTCCACTAGTAGCATTGATAACACCAGCAACAGTGACGAAACGGATGTAGAAGAAGACGATGAAGAAACCCCTAGTAAATCCAGCAAAACTAGCGGCTACGTACTAGAATTTGATGCAGCCCGAAAAATCGCCCAAGGACTCGGCGCACATCTCGAAAATCTCAACCGCCTAGTGGAATCTCAGCATTGTACCCCAACGGTACAGATGAAAAACGCTGGGTATATGGTGTATTAGCAAGAAAGAAAGAAAGGTCTGGGATTTTAATTAAGTGGAGAAACCGATGACCAGAGTAAATCTAGACTTACCCGAAGAAGTATTCTCAGCCCGTCGTCTAGCCCCAGATGATTTTGTGCGTGATATGCGGCTGGCTGCCGCTATCTACTGGTATCAAAAAGATGAAATATCTCAGGAAAAAGCTGCCCAAATTGCAGGTTTAAACCGCCGCGACTTTCTTGCAGCCCTTGTCCGTGAGCAAGTAGATGTGTTTACTGTAGACTTTGATGACTTGCAACAAGAATTAAACCGTGGCTGATAGTTTACGTGGCTTCGCCATACGTCCTGCAATTAACACATCCCCACTGATTTTTTTGACCAAGGGTGGCTTTCTCCACCTATTGCAGATAGTCAGTCCAGAAATTATTGTCCCCCAAGCTGTCGCTACTGAAATTCAAGCATACGAGCAGACAGACGTAACCGCAATGGCGCTAGCTGCCACTTCTTGGCTGTTAGAGGTTGTTACACCCCCTGTTCCACCAATTATTCAGAGTTGGGATTTAGGTCCTGGTGAATCAGCTGTGTTAACGTGGGCTTATATAAATACTGGCACTGAGGTAATACTGGATGACTTAGCCGCCCGTCGTTGTGCAGTAGCTTTGGGAATTCCAGTACGGGGAACTCTAGGTATAGTTCTTACCGCCAAACAACGAGGAGCAATTCCAGCAGCGCGTCCGGTTTTAGAACAACTACGCCTCTGTGGAATGTATTTGTCCGACCGAGTGATGAATCAAGCACTGGCTTTAGTAGGGGAGTAAACGATGGCAGCACTCAAACCTTGGTACAAATTAGCCTATCTCCCAACGGGATCTCCCTCCTTCTTCCTTCGTTTCTTAATCGACTAGTGATTATTGAATATTCACACCTAACATAGCTTCAATTACCTCTCGTTTAGTTGTGACTGAGTTTCAAACACCTGAATCATTTATCCAGTGGCAAGATTAATACCAAATTAGCAAATACTATCTTTTTTACGGGGAGATGTGAAAATGTCTCCCTGCTTTTTTAGTTATTTCTTGGAGTCAATCAATTTTGGATTTTGGATTTTAGATTTTAGATTGACCCCATAACTGAAGGTAAGGGCTTGGGTAAAAAATTTTGGATTTTAGATTTGGGATTTGTCCCACAAATAAATTTGGGGGCTTGAAACCTTTTTAGATTTCAGATGCAAGAATTTCTAATCCAAAATCCAAAATCTAAAATCTAAAATTGGCTCGGTCAGGTTTCTGAGTTCTAGATTTGGCTAAACTTCGGGGAGTAATACCCTTTCAGGGGTAGGTATTTAGGTTTTCAAGAAATAATTGAGAACATTCTCAATTATTGAACGTAGTTTTAAGGTTTTAGACCATGATTTTGGTTCTAAAACCCAAAAAATTGGTCTAATCTGAAAAACCTACCCTTGAAAGGGAGTAATACCTGGGAATATCAACATAGTATATTTTCCACTGCAACGGTTAAAATCAATGATCATCAGCTAATCTCCCTACCATGTCATCCACCACCACCTGGCATCTCCTGTTAGAACAACTACTAGACCGTCAATCCCTATCGCGCTATCAAGCGACAGAATTGATGCAAGGATGGTTATGTGAGGCAATCCCCCCAGAATTATCAGGGGCAATCTTAACAGCACTACACTTTAAGGGGGTTATTGCCGAAGAGTTGGTGGGGATGGCGGAAGTGTTACAATCCCAATCCTCCTTCCGCAAAACTCAAAACTTGGGACTTAGCACCTTAATCGATACCTGCGGTACGGGGGGTGATGGGGCATCCACCTTCAATATTTCCACTGCCGTTGCCTTTGTGGCTGCTGCTGGTGGTGTACCAGTGGCCAAACATGGCAATCGTTCCGCCTCCAGCCTCACAGGGAGTGCCGATGTTTTGGAAGCCCTAGGTCTAAATTTAGCCGCTTCTGAGGAGAAATTGCAAGCAGCACTACAGGAAGTGGGGATCACATTCTTATTTGCCCGTGGTTGGCATCCAGCCCTCAAGGCAGTTGCCACCCTGCGCCGGACTTTGAAGGTGCGGACGGTATTTAATTTACTCGGTCCCCTTATCAACCCTCTACATCCCACAGGACAGGTGATGGGGGTATTTGCTCCCCACTTTTTGGGGACAGTTGCCCAAGCCTTACATCAGTTGGGGACACAAACAGCCATCGCTTTGTACGGTCGAGAGAGATTAGATGAAGCCGGGTTGGGAGATGTCACAGATTTGGCAGTATTATCAGCAGGTGAGGTGCATTTAACCACCATTACTCCCCAAGAGGTAGGTTTAACACCAGCTCCCCTAACAGCCCTTCGGGGTGGAGATGTCCACGAAAACGGAGAAATTCTCAAGGCAGTACTCCAAGGCAAGGGGACCCAAGCCCAACAGGATGTAGTCGCCTTAAATGCCTCCCTAGCCTTACAAGTAGGACATGCAGTCCCCTTACTCAACCATACCCAAGGCGTGAACTTAGCTAGGGAGATCCTGCTGAGTGGTAGTCCTTGGGCAAAGTTGGAGGAGCTGATTCAGTTCCTCCGCTATTAAGTTCCGAGGATGACTGGGGACGAAATTCAATTACATGGCGTTTAATTGTCACATCAAAGTTACCAAAAAAGTCGTGCCCCAATAGTCCCGTTTCCAATTCTGGACCCCCAATTGCCACTGGGACCCTATTCACCTGTAACCCCCCAACTGCCATGGAATCAACCAAGCCCACGGGGAACTCCACAGACTTAGAACTAGCAGTGTTAGCCTTTGCCTTCCCTATGGGCACTATCCCCAAGGCATTAGCCATCTGCTGAGTGATTACAGTTCCACTAGCCCCCGTATCAACAATCATCTCAAACCGTTGCCGACCATTGAAGATAACTTCCACCACAGGTGTTCCCCCCACTCGCCGTCTAATGGGGGCTATAAATACCTCTTCGTTTAGGGATGGGACCAACGGCCGCAGAGAAACAGGCTTTGGTGGCAGTGGTCTAGCAAAGCTATGGGTTGGGGTAAGATCAGAAGTAGGTAGCGGCGGTTTGGGTATAGCTACCACTACCCGATGGGGTTGGGCCAATGGCACCAGCAATTGGGGAGGACTAGCTTTACGCTGGGCATAGCGAACTAGACGCTGGTATTCAGCGATTTTTCCCTGGGCAAAGGCAAAATTTGGGCTTTTTCGCTCTACTTTTCTCATGAGAGCGATCGCTTCTTGAAACTGACTTGCTACCAAACTCCAATCATCTGAAGACTGGGCAGATTCAACAATTGTCCAAGCACCGGCGGCTTTGTCCAGTGCCATTTGGAAATCACTTGGTTCAGTTTCTAACTCTTCTGGTGGCGGTTGTGGTTTTGCTTTAGCTAGTGGGACAACTGCCCTGAGGGTAGGCTGTGCTGTTGCTAGATTGCTAATTGGTACTGGAGTCTGTTGACCAGTACTGACAGTTGGCGGTTTGTTTTGCTCACAAGCAGCACTCAAAACCGCCAGAGTACCAGAGAGAACAATTAAAGCCGTCCGGGAAGAAAAAGGCTCAAGCATAATCATTATTCTAACTGCTCTAGCAATTTTAGATTTTGGATTGGGGACTAGGAATTTTAGATTCAAAAAAAGAACAGATCAATTTCTCCCCTTCCCCTAATCCACTAGACCATGTTTCATAGCAAACCGTACTAGTTCTGCCCGGTTACTGGTTGAGGTCTTTCTTAGTAAACTGCTAACATATTTTTCTACCGTCCGAGGACTCAAGTGTAACTGGTGACCCATTTGGGCATTAGACAACCCGTGAGTCAGTAGTTCTAGGACTTCCTGTTCTCTGGGAGTCAGCGACGAGAGCAGCTGGGATGGCTGAATTTCAGTAAATAGGGAGTTATGAACATCTGCTGCTTTATTCTCTTTTTGAGAGAAACGGTACTCGGATTGAATAATTTGCGATCGCTCCAGCAAATTGCGAATAGCAGCTGCTAACTCCTCTAATTCAAAAGGTTTAGGTAAGTATAAATCGCATCCAGACTGGTAACCAAGAATCCTCTCCTGAGTCTTAGTTCGTGCTGTTAACAAGATTACAGGCAGTAAGCGAAACCCTGACTGTTGACGCACCTGGCGCACTAACTCATAGCCATTCATCCGTGGCATAACAATATCTGTGACAATCAAATCAGGATGGTATTCCTCGACCATAGCCAAAGCTTCTACACCGTCATCAGCAGTAATCACGGTGTAGCCAGACAGTTCAAGATAGTCGCTAATAGACAGACGAGTGCCCAGGTCGTCATCCACCACAAGGATCGTCAAGGGCATGAATGATACACCCCTAGCATTTTTTACTAAAAAGTTGGCTTCTGTGAGTACTATCAATGAAAACAAACAGGAGTAGTGTTCTTATGTTTCATACTATGACAGGATCACTGGCTAATGAATGTCTAGGAGCTGATTTATAAAGAAAATCTTAATTGACACTATCGGGTAGCAACATAAAGCGCGACCAATGGAAGATGTTTGTTGATACCCAGCTTACCTGACTTGCCTTAACAAACCGCAATATGAGGGAGAAGGGAGCTAATATGGGGTCTGCTGAAAAACTCCACTAAGCGAATCTAGATGCCACACAGTGGAAAAAAATGGGAGCAACGGAAGTTATTTCTCCGATTCAACCCCAGATTTTCCCCCCAAGTACACGCATTTTGGGACTCTAAATGTCATA
>Ga0209208_10001550_pt1 | contig 32526 bp, 31 predicted proteins | sample S1TSphfallax_3_FD_187694 | JGI IMG/M metagenome (GOLD analysis project Ga0209208, IMG submission 187694) | Host-associated microbial communities from peat moss isolated from Minnesota, USA - S1T2_Fd - Sphagnum fallax MG (SPAdes) (version 2) | ecosystem: Host-associated > Plants > Peat moss >...
ATCGCCAGGGGTCGCCGAGCCTACCTACACCGCCATTGCCGCCATATCCGGGGCGCGGGCCATGGTGGCGCGATAGCCGGCGTCCACGGCGGGGTCATAGGCCTTCCAGTCCTGCAGGCCGACCTGGTCCACGGCGGGGACGATGGTGACATCCAGAGCGGCCCGGGTGGCCGCCATGGCGATCTCCGTGCCCACCGTGGCGGCGCGGATCAGAACCGAGACAATCGGCGGCCCATGGCGCCAGGCGCCCGAGGCCAGCCAAGCCCAGCCGGAGGGCCGCAGCATCAGATCAGCGGGACGCAATCCCTGGGCCTCGCCCACGTCCGAGCCCAGGGTCCAGCCGTCATGCTGGCCGATGACCAAGCCCACGGGAAGATTGTCCACCATGGCGCCGTCCACCAGCACATGGCCGTTCTCCACCACCGGCGGCAGGATGCCCGGCAGAGAGAGAGAGGCGCGCAGGGCCGCACGGAGGAGGCCGCGGCGGTGATGGTGAGGGCGTCCTTCGGTGAGGTCGGTGGAGACGCAGGCGAAGGGACGCCACAAGTCGGAGATCTGCACATCATCGAAGTGCCGCTCGAGCCGTGCCTCCACGTGCCGGCCCCGGGTCAGGGCGAGGAGGGGAAAGGCGATGTCGCTTAAGGGGCTGGAGGCGACAAAGGCGTCCCGGAGGCGCATGTTCATCTCCTCATCGTCCCAGCCCATGGCGACCCCGGCGGCGACGATCGCGCCCATGGAGTTGCCGGCCAGAAAGTCGATGGGAACCTGGAGTTCCCGCAACGCCTTCACCACCCCCACATGGGCGTAGGCCCGCGCGCCGCCCCCGGACAGCACGAGCCCGACCGAGCGGCCGGCATAGATCCGCGCCAGGCGATCGAGATCGGCCCAGTCGCCCTGCCGCACATGAAAGAGGCGTGAGGCCGGCGCTGCGGTGAGCCAAACCTCCGAGCCGCTGGGGCGTGGCGCCGTGGCCGGCTGGATAAGGATCACGTCCACCAGTCGGTTGGCGGCGATGGCCGCGGCGGCGCGGGGGATCATGTCGGCGCTGGGCGGGGTCGTGGCCGTGCTCACCAGAACCAGCCGGTCGATCTGGCGGCTGCAGAAGGCCGCGAATTCGGGCTGGTCGATCTCCGCGGCCATGAAGACAAGGTCGTTCGCCTCTTCCAGCTGAGAGATTTCCGCGGCCCCGAAGGCCGCCGCCTCTGCGCCCAGCACCACGGTCTTGAGGCCCAGTTTGCGCGTTCGCGCCGCCAAATCCTCCGCGAGCTGGCGCGCGGCCACGCTGTGGCAGACGGCGACGAATCCCAGGATCGAGCCTCGACGGCGCAGGTCCGGCTGTTGCGCGCCGAGGCGGCGAAGGGCGGCGCGGGCGACCTCCGCCAGCACGTGGGTGTCGCGACGCAGAAGCGCCTCGGCCTTGCGGATCGGCAGGGCGCGAAGCTCGGAGTCGCGCAAGGCCACCAGATCGCTCTGGTGGACGCCGTCACCCAGCGCCTCAAGGCCGCCCAGCACGACGCCCGGGCGATGGATGGCGACAATCTGCGCCCCACCGCTGGTGGAAGGTTTTAGCTCCGCGATCCGCCCGGCCTCCAGGCGGTATAGCCCGATCAGCGGCTGCCCCATCCGGGCCAGGGCCTCGCCACCCCGCAGGTGAATCTGGGGGGCGAACCGACCAAAATACCGACTAAGGGCGTCTCTCGATTGATCCATGCCGGGGTCCAGGCGCCCTAAGGCGCCGCGCCAAACCCGTAGCGACGAAAGATCGCGCGGGCGCGGGGGCTTCGCAGGAAAGCAAGATAGCCGCGAGCGACGGGATTGCGCGAGGCCGCGACGAGAGCCGCCGGATAGATGATAGGTGCGTGGCTGGAGGACGGGAAGACCCCAACCACCTTCACGGCGGGCTCGATCAGGGCGTCCGTTTCATAGACAACGCCCAGCGGCGCCTCCCCCCGGGCGACGAAGGCCAGGGTGGCGCGGACATTTTCTCCGGGCGCCAGATGGTCTTTGACGCTGGGCCAGACTCCCAGAGTCTCCAGTGAGGCTTCCGCATAGCGTCCCGCCGGGACGTCCGGGCCGCCGACCGCCAGACGGCCGCCGCCAAGCGCCGCGGCGAGCTTCATGCCCGGCGCGATCCTCAAGCGGATCTGGGAGTCCGTGGGCGCGATCAGCACAAGGCGGTTGGACAGCAGATCAAAACGGCTCCCTGGCGCGATAAGGCCGCGCTTCGCCAGGTCGTCCATCCAGTCCGTGTCCGCTGAGATGAAGACGTCAGCGGGGGCGCCGGCCTCGATCTGCCGGGCGATGACGGAGGACGAGGCATAGGACGCCCGCGCCATGGCGCCGCCTTGGGCGTCATAGGCGAGATTGACCTCGTCCAGAGCGTTCTTCAGCGAGGCTGCGGCAAAGACCATGACGGGCGCGGTTGTCTGCGCCGCGGCGCGCCCAGCGGACAGCAGGACGAAGCCAGCGAGAATGTTACGGCGCGAGTAGGGGAGCGTCATCATCTAAGTCCTAACTCTTTAAACCTCACTTTGGGCCGTTCCAGGGCGGACCGGCCCGCGATTCGCCCGCGGGGGCGGCGCCCGGACCCTGCGTTGTGATGCTTGGCGCGGCGGCGGCGCCTCTGATTTGGGCGGGCCAGCGGCTTGAGCGGCTGCAACCCGGAAAAACCCGGCTTTGGCAGCAACTCGTCCGTCTGCCAACTTTTCCCTCAATCTACCCGCCCATAGGGTCCGATTGTACATCAGATACGGGAGTTAAGATCATGAGTGTTCTTGAGACCGATCTCATCGATTACATCTATCTGGATGACGATGAGCGCACTCCGGTGTTGGTCGTCTCCGATCCCCTCACATGGCGGCCGCCGGAGGACCAACGGCATCTGGACGTGTTGCGCGACAAGCTGAACGCCCAGATCACTTTCGTCGAGACAGGCCAGATCAAGGGTGTCTGGCCGGACTATTCCGGCGGGCCCGTAAGGGTTGAAGTGATCGGCCGCTGTCCTCTGACCCAGGCGGCGGGCCAGTTCTATGATCTGGCGCGGAAGGTCATGACAGGGGCCAATATGGACCTCCGATTTCAGCTTCTCGACGCCTGATTCGCACCGAAAGGCGAGGCCGCGTTAACTTTTTTCCGGGGCCGCTTTCGCGCGCCGACGCCTAAAAAAAACGCTTTGAAGTCAAGGCGTCCGATGCCCCACAGGCCGTCTCAAGGATGGCCCGACGGGCCTCGGCAATCTCAAATTTGTCACATGAAACTTGCAAGACGGACGCTTTTGCCTTAAATCCAAATTTGTTCGGCCAACGTGTACCGGCCCGAACCCCGTAGTCACAGTAACCCGCCAACAGAAATCGCGGGCTAAGATTTTCGGGACTGTCTGGGGTCAACAAGACCTCGCCACATAGGACACGAAATCTTGAATTTTTCTTTATCGCCGCATGCGAAAGCATGCGCGCAGGTCGGCGCACCTCTGGTGGTTGCGGCGCTTGGTCTTGGTCTGACGGCTCTGATCTGTGGGATCGGCCATCAAGATCTTGATGGCGCCGCATTTGGTCAGGTGGCGCGTTCGGGATATGACGCCGGCGCCGGCGCCGTCACGACGCCTCTGGCGGCCAGCGCGGCGCTGCGTGGCGCCTCAGCCCAAACCGCGGGTGTAGGGAGCGCGGGTGGGCGTGATCTCGATTGCCTCGCCGAGGCGGTCTATTACGAAGCCCGGGGCGAAAGCACCGCGGGCCAGGCAGCCGTCGCCCAGGTTGTGCTGAACCGCGCTCGCCATCCCAAATATCCCAAGAGCGTCTGCGGCGTCGTCTTCCAGGGTGGCTTCGCCGGCGATTGCCAGTTCAGCTTTGTCTGCGACGGGGCCATGTCCAGGCCCGTGGAGCCCACGGCATGGCGCCAGGCGCGCCAGATCGCCGCGCGGGCCTTAAGCGGCTACGTCATGACGTCAGTGGGGCGCGCCCTGAACTTCCACGTCTCTCCCACAGGCACCGAGCGGCATGCCGCGCCGGGCACCGTCGCCCAGCTCGGCCGTCACGTGTTTTTCGTGGCCGTGGGTCGACCGGTTCCTGCGCCGCTTCGCCACGAAGAGCCGCCGCATCTGGTAGAGGCGAGCCTCGTCGCCCGGGGACCGGACGCGCCTGAAGCCGTTCATGCCCTGACCGCGGCTCTGGCCGATGTCACGCCGTCCAAGCCCGCGCATACGGGCCCAACCGAGTAGTCATACGGCGTCCAGGCCGATATCCAGTACCGGGGCGGAGTGGGTGAGGGCGCCGACGCTGATCAGGTTGACCCCGGTGCGGGCTATATCTCCCACCGTGGAGAAATTGACGCCGCCGGACGCCTCCAACACCACGCGCCCGCCGGCTATGGCCACGGCCTCGCCCAAGTCGGCGAGCGTGAAGTTATCGAGCATGATGATGTCCGGGCCGCCCTCAAGGGCCTCGCGAAGTTGGCTAAGGCTATCCACCTCCACCTCGATCTTGACCATGTGACCGGCACGCGCGCGGGCCCGGCGCAGGGCCTCGGTGACCCCGCCGCAGGCCGCCACGTGATTGTCCTTAATCAGGATCGCGTCATCCAGACCGAAGCGGTGATTGGCGCCGCCGCCCATCCGCACGGCATATTTCTCCAGCGTGCGAAGGCCGGGCGTGGTCTTGCGCGTGTCGATGATCCGCGCCGGGGTTCCCGCGACCGCGTCCACATAGGCCCGGGTCAGGGTCGCCACGCCGGACAGGCGCCCGAGCAGATTAAGGGCCGTCCGCTCGGCGCTGAGCACCGCCCGGGCGCTCGCCTCCACCACAGACAGGCGCTCGCCCGCTCTGATTTGGTCCCCATCCGCCACATAGGTCTCGAACCTGGCGTCCGGGTCCATCGCGGTCATGGCCAGGCGCGCGCAGGCCAGTCCGGCGATCACGCCGGCCTGGCGGGCCACGAAGGCGCAGGTCAGCCGGGCCTCGGCGTCGATACAGGCGAGCGATGTGATATCGCCGGACCGCCCCAGATCCTCGGCAAGGCTCGTCGCGACGATCGGGGCGATCAGAATATCGGGCAGATCGCCGGGAGCCACCGTCACGCCGCGCGCCGGGTCTGACGCTCGCCGCCGGTGAGGATGAAGCGGGTGTGGACGGCCGTCAGGTCGCCCGCGGGGTGGTCGGCGCGGAAATGGGCGCCCCGGCTTTCGCGGCGGTTCAGGGCGCGGCCGGCCACGAGCCTGGCGGCGATAAGGGGCAGTGCGGGGCCGTGCGCGACTTCGGCTGCGTCGATCCAGGCGAGGAGCGCGCCAAGGCCTGCGGCGTCGCGCACAACTCCGGCCTGGGCGGTCATGCGTCCTCGCAGCTCAGCGATGACGTCCTGCGGCAGGTTCGGCGCGGCGGCGGCCGGGAATATCCGACCCGCCGCGCTTAGGGCGTCCAGTGCGGCGCGACCGGCTCTGGCGCCGAAGACAGCCGCCTCCAGCAGGGAGTTGGACGCCAGCCGATTCGCGCCATGGACGCCCGTCGCCGCGCATTCTCCGGCCGCGAAGAGGCCGCCTAGGCTCGTGGCCCCGTCCAGATCTGTGGCGACGCCGCCCATGTGATAGTGGGTCGCCGGCAAAACCGGGATGGGCTGGCGGCGTGGGTCGATCCCGGCGCTCTCGCAGGCCGCGAAGACGGCGGGAAACTCATGGGCCATGTCGCCAATGAGCGGGGGCCGGGCGTCCAGGAAGGCGCCGCGGCCGGCTTGGCGCTCAGACTCAATGGCTCGGGCCACTATATCCCGGGCCGCCAGCTCTTCGGCCGGGTCATAATCCGCCATGAAGGGGCGGCCATCCGCGTTCACCAACCGCGCGCCCTCGCCGCGCAAGGCCTCGGTGGCCAGGGGGGCGGGGTCCGCATTCACATCCAGGGCGGTCGGGTGGAACTGCACAAATTCTGGATCGAGGATCTCCGCCCCCGCCAGGGCCGCCAAGGCCAGGCCCTCGCCGCGCACGGCCACGGGGTCGGTGGTCACGGCATAGAGGCCGCCCAGACCTCCGGTAGCAAGGATCGTCGCCGAAGCGTTGATCTCGATCAGGGCGTTGAAATGGCGAACCAACGCCCCGCGCACCCGCCCCGCGCCGTCCTGCAGCAGGGCCAGGGCGGCCGCCCCTTCCAGGATCTGGATATGATCGGCTCTCCGCGCCGCCGCGATCACAGCGCCCATGATCGCAGCCCCGGCGCCGTCGCCTCCAACCCGGGCCACACGGGGCCGTGAATGGGCGGCCTCCAGGCTCTGGAGAAAGGTCCCGTCCGCGCGGCGGTCAAAGGGCGCGCCGAAGGCCGCGAGCGCGGCGATCGCCGCCGGCCCCTCGGTGGTCAAGACTCGCACCGCTTCGGGATCGCAGAGCCCCGCCCCCGCAGCCAGGGTGTCGGCGGCGTGAAGGTCCGGGCTATCGTCGGGGGCCAGGGCGGCGGCCATGCCCCCCTGGGCCCAGGCCGAGGCGCAAGCCTGGCCAAGCGGTGCGGGGCTGACGACCAGAACGCGGCGCGGCGCGGCGGCGAGGGCGGCGGTGAGGCCGGCCAAACCCGCGCCAATCACCAGCACCCCGTCAAAGGCTCTCCCCTCGCCACGCCTCATGGTCTCGGACCACGCCATGAGGGCTAGATCAGCTCCACATCGACGTGATGGCGCGCCTTGACGAGGTCGTAACGGGCGGCGACGGCGGGGCGGGGCAGATCGATCATTCGCTGGACGGCCGCTCGGGCGCGAAGCCCTAGGGCCGGGTCGATCTCGACCTCATGGCGCTCCTCGACAAGGGCGGCGTGAATGGCCTCCAGGCTGATGCGCTTCATGTGTGGGCAGAGATTACAGGGCCGCACGAACTCCGTGTCCGGGGCGTCCGCCGCGAGATTGTCGGCCATTGAGCATTCGGTGATCAGCACCACGCGCCTGGGTTTGCGGGTCATCACATAGTCCGTCATGGCCGCCGTGGAGCCGGCGAAATCCGCCGCTGCGATGACCTCCGGCGGGCATTCGGGGTGGGCCAGGATCTCAGCGTCGGGCCAGGCCGTCCGCAGCTCAGCGATGTCCGCGGCGTCGAAGCGCTCATGCACCTCGCACCGGCCCGTCCAGGATATGATCCCGATTTGGGTCTGGCGCGCCACATTGCGGGCCAGGAACTCATCCGGCAGCAGAATGACCCGGTCCACGCCCCATTCCCGCGCCACGGCCTCGACGACGCCTACGGCGTTTGCGCTGGTGCAGCAGATGTCTGTCTCCGCCTTCACCGCGGCGGTGGTGTTCACATAGGTGACGACGGGCAGGCCCGGATGGCGCTGCTTTATCAGACGCACATCCTCCGCTGTGATCGAGGCGGCGAGGGAGCAGCCGGCGCGGGGATCAGGGATCAGCACCTTTTTGTCCGGGGAGAGGACCTTGGATGTCTCGGCCATGAACATCACACCGGCCTGGACGATGATGTCCGCCTCGCAACGGGCCGCTTCGATGGCAAGACCGAGACTGTCGCCGACGAAGTCGCCAACGCCGTGAAAGATCTCCGGCGTCATATAGTTGTGGGCGAGGATAAGGGCGTTCTTGGCCCGCTTGAGGTGGTTGATCTCGGCAATCAGCGGCGCCTGAAGCCGCCATTCCAGAGGCGTGACGTGAGCTTTCACCTTCTCCCAGATCTGGGAGGTGGCGCTTTCCACGGCGGGCGTGAACGGGAAGGAACCATCGGCCATGTCGCCACCTCATTATGCTCAAAGTGAGCATTTCTAGGGTCCGTTAAACACGCCGGTGATCTCTTCCGCCGACGCTTCCTCTTTATGGGCTTATGCTACTTCTGAGCATAAGTCTGATTGCAGATATAGGCCGCCAATGGAGGGATGGGAAGACAGCGGATGATTTGTGATGGAAATGTGATCCCGCGAGATGGCGCGACATCGTGGGAAGGTAGCGCCCGGCGAGGGACTTGGTTCCGGCGGAGGATCGCCGGCTCCTACCAGACCCCGATCTTCTCCGCCTCGGCGTGCGTGATGGGGTGGTGGGCGCGGGCGTGGTCTTCTTCGGCCAGGAGGCGGGCGACCTCCAGGGCGGCCATGCAGCCCATGCCGGCGGCGGTGACGGCCTGGCGATATATATCGTCGGTGACATCGCCAGCGGCGAAGACGCCGGGGATGGGGGTCTTCACCGTGCCCGGCGCCACGTCCAGATAGCCGCCCGTCTTCACGGGAAGCTGACCGGCGAAGAGCTCGGAGGCGGGGGCGTGGCCGATGGCTATGAAGACGCCATGGCAGGCGATTTCGCTGAAGGCGCCGGTCTCCACATTCCGCAAGCGCACGCCGGTGACGCCGGGCGGGTCGCGCTCGCCCAGCACCTCCTCGATGGCGTGGTTCCAGACCACCTCGATCTTGGGATGGGCGAAGAGGCGCTCCTGCAAGATCTTCTCGGCCCGGAACTCATCGCGCCTGTGGACCACCGTCACCTTGGCGGCGAATTTGGTGAGGAAGAGGGCCTCCTCCACCGCGGTATTGCCCCCGCCCACAACTACGACGTCCTTGCCGCGATAGAAAAAGCCGTCGCAGGTGGCGCAGGCCGAGACGCCAAAGCCCTTGAACCGGGCCTCGCTCTCCAGCCCCAGCCACCGGGCCTGGGCGCCTGTGGCGATGATCAGGGTTTCCGCCTGCCACCGCTTGCCGGAATCGCAGGTGATCAGGAACGGTCGGGCTGAAAGGTCGGCGGAAACGACAATGTCATCCTCCAGCCGCGCGCCCACATGCTGGGCCTGCTCCTGCATCTGGTCCATGAGCCAGGGGCCCTGGATCACATCCGCGAAGCCCGGATAGTTCTCCACATCCGTGGTGATCGTGAGCTGACCGCCGGGGGTGAGGCCGCGGATCATAACCGGCTCCAGGAGCGCGCGGGCCGCATAGATCGCGGCCGTATAGCCAGCCGGCCCCGCCCCGATGATCAGGCAACGGACATCGGTGGGCTCAGACATGATGCCGCGTCAGACCCATTCCACCTTCAGGATCTCATAGGCCTTGACGCCGCCGGGGGTGTTGACCTCGACCACGTCGCCCATCTCCTTGCCGATCATGGCCCGGGCGATTGGGGAGGCGATGGAGATCTTTCCCGACCGCACATCGGCCTCATGCTCGCCGACGATCTGATAGCGGGCCTTTTCCTCGGTATCCTCATCCACCACGCTCACCGTGGCGCCGAACTTCACCTGGGCGCCGGAGAGCTTGGAGACATCAATAATCTGGGCGCGCGCCATACGATCCTCGATCTCGGCGATGCGGCTTTCGATCCAGCCCTGGCGCTCCTTGGCGGCATGATATTCGGCGTTCTCCGAGAGGTCGCCATGCTGACGCGCCTCGCCGATCGCCGCGGTCACCGCGGGGCGTTCGCGTTGCTTCAGCCGACGCAGCTCTTCGTCGAGGGACTGGAAACCCTCGCCGGTCATCGGAACTTTTTCCATATATATCTGACTTCTCGTATCGATCGTCTAAGGTTCTGGGATGCCAGCGCCGCGCGTCGTGTGCACGCGAACGGGGCGAAAAAGAGTAGGGTCGAAAGCCTCCGATTGCAAGGTGGCGCCCTTCGCGGGCGCCAAAAGCCCGCTCAGCGGATGGAGATACCGCCGTCGATCACCAGTTCGGCGCCGGTGACATAGCGGGCCTCGTCGCTGGCGAGCCACAGCACGCCCTGAGCGATGTCCTCCGGCTGACCCTTCACGCCAAGCGGCACGGCCATGGCGGAGAGGGCGTCTAGGTCGGGGGGCGCGTTCGCGCCACCGGGGGCGTTGGCGATTCCCAGCCAGATGGGGGTTTCGATGATCCCAGGATGCACGGAATTGACCCGCACCCCGTCCTTGGCGGCGGCGCATTCAAGGGCCACGGCCTTGGTGAACAGGCGCACCGCGCCCTTGGTGGCGGAATAGGCGGCGAGGCCGGGCGCGCCCTTGAGCCCCGCGACGGACGACATATTGATGATCGACCCGCCATGTCCGGCCGCGCGCATGGCCAAAAGACCATGTTTCACGCCCAGGAACACGCCGTCCACATTGATCGCCTGCTGGCGCTGGAAATCGGCCAGACTCATGGCCGTAATGCTGGGTGCGCCGATGCCGACGCCGGCGTTGTTCACCAGAATGTCGAGCCTCCCGAAGGCCGCCGCCACATCAGCCATAACCGTGACCCAGGCCTCTTCACGGGTGACGTCGTGGTGGAAATAGCGCGCCTGGGCCCCCGAAGCTGTGCTCTGCGCCGTGACCTGCGCGCCCTTGACGTCCTGAACATCGGTCAGCGCCACCGCGACGCCTTCCTTGGCCAAAAGCACCGCGCACGCCGCCCCGATACCGCTGGCCGCCCCCGTGATAAGGGCGACCTTCCCGTTGAGCTTTCCCATTCCCGCGTGCTCCCGCTTTATTTTTCCCAAGTTCTAGGCCGCTTAGGCGGGATAGGCGAGCCCTCGCTCCGTAGAGCGGCTGCCTGTAAACACCCGCGCGATGATCGCCACCCTCACCGATACGAGCCCCGAGGCGTTTTCCAGCTTCGACGCCATTATCGATGTGCGTAGCCCGGCGGAATTCGCCGAGGATCACGCCCCAGGCGCCATCAACCTGCCGGTTCTCGACAACGAGGAACGGGCGCGGGTGGGAACCATCTATGTCCAGGAGAGCCGCTTCCTCGCCCGCCGGATCGGCGCGGCCCTGGTGGCGCGCAATATCGCGCGGCATCTGGAGAATGGCCTCGCGGACCGGCCGGGCAGTTTCGCGCCGCTAATCTATTGCTGGCGCGGCGGCCAGAGGTCGGGCGCCATGGCCACGGTTCTGGACCAGGTGGGCTGGCGGGTCAGCGTCCTGGCGGGCGGCTATCGCACCTATCGGCGCCGCGTAACGGCCGCGCTGTATGATGGCGCGTTCAGATGGCCCCTTGTGCTGCTGGATGGCCCAACGGGAGTGGCCAAGACGGATATTCTGCACCGCCTAGCCGCCCTCGGCGGACAAGTGCTGGACCTGGAAGGTTTGGCGTCTCATCGGGGGTCGCTGTTCGGCGCCCTGCCGCGCGAGCCGCAACCGCCCCAGAAGATGTTCGAAAGCCGGCTTCTCGCCGCTATCGAGGCCCTGGATCCCGCGCGCCCGGTTCTGGTGGAGGCGGAGTCCAGTAAGGTCGGCGAGATCAACCTGCCGCCGGCCCTTTGGAAGGCCATGCTCACCGCCCCGCGCATCGCGCTCTCCGCGCCGGCGTCCGCGAGAGCCGCCTATCTGCTTGAGACTTATGGCGAGGTCACCGCCGAGCCGGCGAGGCTTGAGGATATCCTGGTGCGCCTGCCGCCCCACCATGGGCGCGAGCGCAAGGACGCCTGGCGAGACCTGGCGGCGCGGGGCGCCTGGCTGGATCTGGTCGCGAGCCTGATCGAAAGCCACTATGATCCCGGTTACCAGCGCTCCGGGCGGGCCGAGACACGGATGTCTCTTGGTGACATCAGGCTGGGCGATCTCTCGGAGGCCTCGCGTCAGGACGCGGCTCTCAGTTGCCTGGCGCTGATGACTCGGACGGAATCCCATTCATGACCCTCGCGACCGATACCGCCCCGCGTCTTACCAGCCTCGCCCATGGCGGCGGCTGTGGCTGCAAGCTCTCGCCCCAGGTTCTGCGCGATATCCTCGCTAGCGTGCCCCTCGCGGGGACGTTTCCAAATCTCCTCGTGGGGACAGAGACCAGCGACGACGCCGCAGTCTGGCGTCTCAACGAGACCCAGGCCCTCATCGCCACCACTGATTTCTTCATGCCCGTGGTGGATGATCCCGGCGATTTCGGCCGCATCGCCGCCACCAACGCCCTGTCGGACATCTACGCGATGGGCGGGCGCCCGATCCTCGCGCTCGCGATTGTCGGCATGCCGGTGAACGTCCTCTCCGCCGAAACCATCGGCGCCATCCTGGCCGGCGGCGCCAGCGTCTGCGCCGCGGCGGGCGTTCCCATCGCCGGGGGCCATTCCATCGATAGCGTTGAGCCGATCTATGGCCTCGTCGCCCTGGGCCTCGTCCATCCTGATAAGCTGCTTCGCAACAGTGGCGGCCGGGCAGGCGACGAGCTGATCCTCACCAAGCCCCTGGGCGTCGGCGTGCTCAGCGCCGCCTTCAAACAAGGTCGCCTGGATGAGGCGGGCTATGACGCCCTGATCCGCGCCACGACCCAGCTTAACAGCCTGGGCGCTGAGCTGGCGGATCACGACGGTGTTCATGCCCTCACTGACGTAACTGGCTTTGGCCTGTTGGGTCACGCCTTGGAAATGGCCCAGGGCGCGGGTCTCACCGTTGAGATCGCCGCGCGGGCGCCGGCTCTGCTGCCCGGCGTCGAGACCTTCGCCCGATCTGGCGTGCGGACGGGCGCTGCGGTCCGCAACTGGGAGAGCTATGGCGCCGCGGTCCGGACGCCCGAGGGCCTGGAAGACTGGCGCCGCGGCGTCCTCGCCGATCCCCAGACCAGCGGCGGTCTCCTTATCGTCGTGGCGGCGGAGGCGGCCGAGGCGGTGCTCGCCCTGGCGAAGCGGCGGGGATTCGGCGGTGCGCGGCGGGTGGGCCGGATGACGGCGAGCTCGGTGGGAGTGAGCCTAATTGATGAGGCGGGCCCCAGGGCCTAATGGCCTCCTCTCGGACAGCACAAGCGGGGCGGCGGCAATGCCAAAGATATCCGTTCTGCTGCCCACCTATAACGCCTCGGCATTCCTGTCCGAGACACTGGACTCGATCCTCTCTCAGACAGAGCCTGACTTTGAGCTGCTCGTTCTGGATGATCACAGCGATGACGCCACTGTCGACATCGTCCGGTCGCTGCAGGATCCTAGGATCCGCCTGCATGTGAACGCGGTCAATCTGGGTTTGCCGACCAACATCAATATAGGCCTCGCCATGGCGCGAGGGGATTACATCGCGCGCATGGATCACGACGATGTGGCCTTGCCGGATCGCCTGAGGCTTCAGTCGACGTTTCTGGACCGGAATCCCGATGTCATCATGCTTGGCGGCCAGATCGAGCACTTTCAGGATATGACGGGCACGACTGACTTTCCGCTTTCAGACGCCGGCATCAAGGCGCGGCTGCTCAGCGGCCGGGCCTATATGGCCAACCCGACCCTCATGTTCCGCCTGGACTTTGTGCGTCGATACCGGCTTCGCTTCGATGCGAACCTCTATGCCGTGGATGACCTGGGTTTCATCTTCGATTGCGTGGCCGCCGGCGCGTGTCTGGCCAATGTCCCCGAGGTTCTGACTCGCTATCGCATTCACCCGGGCATGACCTCCTTGAACATGGAGATCGACCGCTACTTTCAGAGCAGGGCGCGGGTCTATCGGCGGCTTCTCCCCGCATACTTTCCGGCCATCACCGGCGCCGAATGCGAGCGTCTGCTCGACCTCTACAGGTACAAGGATCTCGCGCCGTCCGACATCCGGTCCCTGAGCGAACTCTTCCATGCGGCGGGCCGGGCCCTCACCCATGTGAGCGAGGCCCTGGGCCAGGACCGCGCTGAGGTGGTTGATCTATTCGCCAAGATGCTGATCGAACACGCCAATGCGATGATAAAGGAAAAGAGCATCACGTTCAGGGACTTCAAGGAGACCTTGGAACCGATCTACCTGCGAGCCCTCAATCAGCCAGCCCAGACGGTGTAGTCACGTCAAATCCCGGCGAGCCCTTATGATCAAACTCAGTCCGGCATTGAGCGCTTCAGCCAGGCGGGTCGCGCCCGCACTTGGAGAAGCCGACGACGCCGGTCAGGCGCGCCGTTTCCGGGCAACACTTGCATACCGTCGTTTGGGGAACGACCGCCGGGGAATGGGGGTTGTCGATCACGGCTGTGGCGGCGCCACGGGCCCCCGGTGGGCCCAGCCGCCCCGCCGGCGCAGGACGCCCCGATAGAGCAGGGCAGAGATCGCGATCACGGCGCCGCTCACCAGGAATCCCAGCCGCCCGTCGGCGTCGGACAGGCTGGTCCAGGCGACGCCCAGGAGAGCGATCAGGGCCAGGAGCGGCAGAGCGGGGAACAGGGGCATGCGAAAACGGCCATGGGCCGTGGCGCCGTTGCGCCGTCCCGCCAGCACCGCCAGGCACAGGCCTGCATAGACAGTGACGGTTCCGCCCGCCAGGACGATGACTAGGATCCTTAAGGGCGCCAGGCACCAGAGAAGGGTGAAGGCGCCCATGGTCAGGGTGGCGATCCAGGGCGATTTGAACCGCGGATGGATGGCGCTGAAGGCGCGGTTGAGCCCTGAGCTCCATACCCCGTCCCGGCCGGTGCTGTAGAGCTGGCGACCGGCCATCAGGGCCACGGCGATGTTGGCGTTGAAGATGGCGATGGCCACCGTCAGGCTCATGACCACCGCCAGCACGTGGCCCCCCGTCGCGCCGATAAAGAATGGCGCAGGGGAGGGCGCCCGCATCAGGGCCGCCAGGTCCGGCGCCCCCAGCAGCATCGAGAGCATGGGCGCCAGCTCGAGCAAGGTGGCGAGGCCCAGAGCCCAGAAGATCACCCCGGCCACCCGGCGCGGCGCCTCGTGCAGCTCCTCGGCGATGGAGACCACCCCGCCATAACCGTTGAAGGCGTAGATCGCGCCCGCCGCGGCTGTCCCCATGACCGCCAGGGTCGTGGGCGCGAGTTTCAGGCCGTCCGCCAGGGCCACGGGGTGGACCACGGCGAAGAGCCCGCGGTGCGGGTGGGCGAAACCTAGGACCGTCAGGACGACGAGGCTAAGGACCTCAAGGCTCAGGAAGATCCCCGTCACCAGGGCGTTGATACGGATATTGAGCACGGCCACCAGGGTCACGAGGATCGAGACCGCCAGGGCCGTGGGCGTCGCCTGGAGCCCGGGAACGATGACCCGCAGATAGGTGGCGATCCCCAGCGATGAGAGCGCCTCTCCGACGGTGAACCCGGTCAAGAGCAGGCCCAGGATCGCGAAGCCGGCCGTGGGGCCAAGCGTCCGGCCCATCAGGGTGTATTCAGCCCCCGTGTCGGGGAAGGCCGAGACCAGCTCGGCATAGATGCAGGCCATGAGAACGCCCAGAAGCGCCGCCGCGACGAAACAGGCGAACACCCCCGTTCCCGCCTGGCGGATCACATCCGATCCGACGATGAAGACGCCGATGCTGGGGCTCAGGCACGAGAGGGTGATCATCAAGGCCCCAAACCCATGCATGGTGCGGGGCAGGCCGGCGGGGGCGGGTGCGGCGGCGGCTTCTGGGTTCACGGTAAAGGATCGGCGGTGAGCCGGCGCGCCAAGTCAAGCCCTGGGCGACGGGATGCCGCCTAAGGTCTGGGCCCCGCCGCCTGATCATGCCAGACGCGCACGATCACGCTCCCCCGGGGGGCGCCGGGAAAGATCTTCTCGATCAGGATGCGATACCCGCCGAGACTTACGCTCTCGCCCTCGCGCACATCCGGCTCATCATAGAGAGGCCGCTTGCCGTAAACTGTGACGGCGATCCGCGCATGCAGCCCCTCGCGGCGCACATCGGCGGCGTCGAGATAGGGGTCGGTCCCCGTGTAGGCCAAGCCGACGCCGAGCTTGCCGAGATTGAGCTGCGTTCCCTCTTGGATGGGCATTTCTAGGCCGGGGTTTAGCGCCGGGGCCGAGCCGGAAGTGTAAACCGGCGCCGCGCGGCCCGCCCCGTCCGCGCAAATCACCATGGCGATCGCCGCGGCAAGTGCTGAGCACCGGCCCATCATGACACCCGCACCCGCCTGGTTGGGTCGAGCGGGGCCATTGCGTGGCCGGGAGCGCCGCTCAGTCTTTGCACGGCCATATGACGGACATGGCGCTGTAGAGGTTGGGTATGGCCTTGTCGCTCGCCCAGTCGGGGTGGTCCTTTAACGCGCCTTTGAGAAGGTCCAGAGATTTAGATGTCACCTCCGATGTCGAGGCCGTGAGCTCAAGACAGGCCCCACTCTCGCCGGGCGGGGCATCCCGCAGAATATCAACAACCGACCGGCAAAAGACCATGTCCGCGTCGCAACGGGCGAGAAACTGAGCCAGCGACAGTCCCTGGGCCGTTTGCAGCGCGGCCTCCCGATTGGGGTAAGTCTCGGGCGCCGCAGTTACTCCCGTAGCGAGGACAATTAAGAGGGCCGTCACCGGGATTATTCGATGTCTCGCATGATCTGAAAACAAAACCCCTCTCCTTCATGCAGAGACGATAATTCACGGTGGGAAAGACAGTCATAGCCGCCAAGAGGCCCGGCGCGCGACCACGCCGGGCCATGAGAGCCTTGGATCTCGCCTCGGCTCTCGCTGGTTGCTCCCCTAGTGGCCGGCCGGGGTGGCGGGAGGCGTGGGGGGCGGGGGCGGAAGACCACCGGTAATGGTGGTGATCTTCTTTTTCGGCCCTTGGGTGTGCTGCTCCACGGTCTGGGAATGCGCCAGTTCGGCGGTGGCCAGATAGGTCAGGCTGGCGGCGAGCAGGGCGGCTGTGAGGCGTTGGGCAGTCACGGGTCCTATCCTTTGCTGATGATTGACGACCGATCTGGCCGCCTTGGTCATGGAGACGGACACGGTCTCGTTTTTCCGCGGAAAACGCCGCATCCCAGAACACCCGATCGCCGCGTTGCCGCGAGCATAAGCGAGGCATTTCACGGGTCCGTGGCTAGCTGACACGGTTTGGCCCCTCCAGCTGCGCCAGGGCGTGGCCCGATCTCTGATCGCCTGAGTTGCGGCCAAGCTTCACTGTGGATAATCGACGAGCATCCAACCTGGGATCTATCATGACGGCAGGAGAGGCCCCTTCCGAATCCGCGCTCGTGGCCGCCGTGCTTTCCGATGAGCCCGGAGCCGCTCACCGCTTTTGGGATTTCGCCGAGCAGCCGCTCTGGGCGGCGGTGTCCGTCCTGGAAGGCGCTGGGCCGGCGGGCGAGGCGGCCATGGGGCGGGTCCTTGACGCTCTGAGGGCCGACGGCTGGGCGCGCCTCGCCAGGTTCGATGGGCGCGCGCGTCTCCGCGTCTTTCTCAGCCTAACGGCCCGGGACATTCTCATAGCGGAATTGCCGGGCGACTTGGCCGTGGCGCCTCGCCAAGCGTGGCCGCGCTTCATCCGCTATTTCCACAAGGCCATCAGCCAGCGCGTGGCCCGGCGTTTTCCACGCGCTGACATCGCCGCTCGCGAGGATCTCTATCAAGGGGTATGCGTGGCGCTGGTGGAGAATGACTATGCCCGCCTGCGCGCCTTTGGCGATATCGGTCATTTCGAGGGGTATGTCCTGCGGATCGTCGACCGCCTGCTCCTCGACGAGCTTCGCAAGGAGACCGCTCGCATACGCCCGCCCGCGGCGGTGAACGCCTTGGGCGCCCTCGCCGTGGCCGTTTTCACGGAAGGCGCCAAGCGCGGCGCGGTTCTGGAGCCCAGCGCCATGTGGGAGCGTCTCAGGTCCAAATTTCCCGATCTTCAGGCCGAAGCCCTCGCCAGCGCCATCGATCTGACGCGTCCCTTCGTGACCGCGGCGCTCGTCGCCCCGCGCCCGAGGATGGAGCCGTTGCCCGAGGGACCTGGCGATCTCACCGATCCCGGCGCGACGCCTGAATCTTTTCAGCTAGCCGAGGAGCGTGAGGCAGGCTTCGACGCTCTGGTCCGCCTCCTGGAAAGCGCGGTGGCGCAATGCTCGGCGGATGAACAGGCCTATTTCCAAATTTTCCGCTCCGACATACCGGCCCCGCCGGCGCGGGACATCGCCCGCCTGATGGGCCGGCCCGTGGCGGAGGTCTATCAGATCAAGTCCCGGCTCATGCGCCATCTCGCGCCGCTGGCCGGCGCGCATAAAAATCTCGCCATGGCCGTCTTGGGCTCAGAGGAGTGATGTAAGTCGCATGCTGATCGACGACAAAACGGCCATGCCGGTGAAGAGCGTGACGCCTGACGAAGAGGCGGTCGCGCAAGTGCGCGCCCTGCTCAACGCCGAGCTAGACGCCGCCATGGATGATAACGCGCGGGCGGGCCTCGATGCCGCCGGCTTGGCGGTCTGGATGGCTGAGCGGATCAGGCCTGAAGAGGCCGAAGCAAATCTGAAATCGCCGATGGCTCTGGCCCGCCTAGCCGCGGCGGCGGATTTTCTTGAGACCACCGGCCAGGTGACAGACGCGCCGTCACTTGCGCTCAGTACCGCCCTTCGCACCCGCCTTAAGGAAGCTCAGGTTATTGCTTGGCGTCGGCCGCCTCCCAATCCAGCGCCCGCCAATTCCGACACCTTCCTGCTTCTCGCCGCCGCCAGCGAGGCGGACGACCCCACCATCGTCTGTCGCAGCCAGTCTGGCCTCTGGACGCTGGAGGTGTTCACGGGCCAATCGCCTGATGATCGCATGGCGGGGCGAGGCTCGCTGTTGCTCAGCGTCCATGCCGATCACGCTGTCGGCTACGAGGGCCGGCGGGCCAGGATCTTCGTGATGATCGAGGGTGCGGAGCGCACTCTAGCCGAGGATTTCGTGCGTGGGGGTGAGCTCTTCGCGCCCGTTTCCCTCTTGGGGCTCGACCTTCGCCGCCGCGACGCGGTGAATGTGGTCTTTGACAGCGCCGCACAGGCATTATGACCGCGGGCCCGGTCTACCTTCTCCTCGCCCAAGGCGTGAAGGCGGCCCTGGCGCTCCCTGTCACGGCGAGGATCAGCGAGGGCGCCCGCGGCGAGGGCGTTCGGCATGTGGACGCCGCCGGAGCTAGTTCGGAAGCGCGGGAGTCGGCCAGAGTCGGCGCCATCCTCGCCTACAACCTGCTTTACAGGGAAAAATATGTCGATCGGCGCATCGTCGTGGCCTTCGAGGCCCCGAGGCTGGAGAATCTGCATGGCCGCAGCGGCGATCTCGCCTTCGCCCTGAGTCTTGCCGCCTCATGGCGGGCGCCTGGCGGCGCACCAGTCTTCGCCTTCCCGCAAGCCGCCGCAACCGGTGTTCTCAGCCCCGAGGGCGCGGTTCTGCCCGTCGAGAGCCTGGCGCCAAAGCTGGCCGCGGCGCTAGAGGTGCTGCCGCCTGGCGGCTTCGCGCTCTATCCCCGCGCCAATGAGGCGGAGGTGGCGCCCGCCCTTCGCCGTAACGCGGAGACGCGTGGCGTGGTCCTCGCGCCCTGCGATCGGCTCGAGGACGCCCTGCGCCGGCTGGGCGCGCGCTTGTCGGGGACCTGGCTTGACGCGCCCTTTCGCGGGCTGGAGCCCTTCGCCTTCGCCCATGCCGCGATCTTTTTTGGGCGCGAGAGCGAAACCCAGGCGGTCCTTGACCTCCTCGCCCGTCGTCCAGCAGGTCGCCAAGCTGTGCTCATCGAGGGGCCCAGCGGCAGCGGCAAATCCTCCCTGATCCTGGCGGGGGTTCTTCCGGCCCTGCTGCGCCGCGGTCTGCCTGAGCGCGCTGGCGCGAGGTTCCGATGGGGCCTCCTGCGACCCGCCAGGGTGACGCCCGCCGCCGATCCCGGCGCCGAGGCGGAGGCTCTGGCGCGCGCGCTTCAAGGCGCCTGGCGCCACGCCGACGAGGGCGCGCCCGTCCTGCCGGAAACAGCCCTCCCCACGGTCCAGGCCCTCGACCCTGGCGCCATGGCGACTTGGCTTCGGGCGGGCGTGGCCGGGACCGAGGCCCCCACGCCGATTCTCGTCCTCGACCAGATGGAAGGGTGGTTCGACGGGGCTTTGCAGCCAGGAACGGTCTCACGTCTGTGCGACCTGCTCGCCGGCCTCGCGGAGCGCGGCGTCATCCTCATCGGGGCCATGACCAAGGGGCGCGGCGACCGACTCGCCGCCCACGCGGCGCTCGCGGCGGTCTTTGGCGTCGAGGGGCGTTTCGCCCTGGATCAGCCCTTGGGCCCGGCGCGGCTGGCGGCGGTGATTCATCAGCCGGCCCGGGCGGCGCGCCTAAGCTTCGAGCCCGGTCTGGACGCCGAGATCATGGCGGCGGCGAGCCATGGGGGCCCCGACGTCCTGCCGCTTCTGGAGTTGCTCCTCACCGAGCTCTTCGAACGGCGTGATCGGGCGCGGCATCTCCTACGTCGCGCCGACTATGAGGCCGTGGGTGGACTCGACGGCGTCATCAGCGCGCGGGCTGACAGCGTTCACGCGCAGGCCAGCGTGGAGGAGCAGGCGACAATCCCAGCGCTTCTTTGGCGGCTTGAGACCACCGGCGCGCTTGATCCGCGCGACTTTCCGCCCGGCGGCGCGGCCTGGCGCCTGGCCCTCGCCCTCCGTGATCGGCGGCTTCTCGTCCAGGATGAGGACGCCCGGGGCCAGGTTCGCCTGCGGCCAGCGCATGAGGCGCTTCTGCGCCACTGGAGCCGCGCCGTTGAGCAGCGGCGCATCGATGGCGCCGACGCCCAGCTTTGGCTGGATCTCACCCGGGAAGCCGGACAATGGGCGCGGAGCGAGAGGGCGCTGATCCCTGCCGGCCCGCAACTGGTGGCGGCCCGCGCGCTTTACGAACGTCGCCGCGACGGGTGGACACCTAGCGATGAGCCGGTGCTCTCCTATATCCGCGCGTCTCTCGGCCAAAGCACGCGCCGCCGGATGTTGGCCACCGCCGGTCTGAGCGCACCCTTTTTCGCGGGAGCCGCCATCGGCGCTTTCGCCTTGAAGCGCTCCATTGATTATCGCGGCAGATTGGATTTTTTGGGTGTCTCCACCCCTGCGCCGGATTACCGGACAGCCGCCGCGCCCTATCTTCACGCCAGGGGCGTGCGGCTTGAGAGCGCTTTTCCAGACAGCGCACGCGTTGTAATCGTAAATAACATCGGCGTTTACGGGGGCTCGGCGGCCAAGGGGGAGAACTTCCTCACCGAAATCGCTGACGGCTGGAAGCTGCCCTTGAGTTTCACGTTGGGCTTCGCGCGGCCGCCAAAGCTCATTGAGCTTACCCGCGCGCCGCTTTGGGCCGCGACCGCGAGCGGCGTGACCCATCCGGCCTGGCTCGCCCAGGCCTTCGATGCGGAAGGCCAGGAACTTGCGAGGGCGGCCGAGGCGCTGATCCGCTCCCACACCAGTGTGCCACCCCGGCGGTTTCGATTGGACGCCGGCCAGGGGCGTATCGCCCGGCTCAAGATAACCTCCGACGACCGCCTACACGGCAAGCCCTTCGCGGGCGTGCAGGCGGCCCTGATCCAAAACCTCCGACTGGCTTTGTGACCCCGCCGCGCGAGATCGCTAGATGTCTATTCGCGCGGTCATATGCGGTGGTGTCGGCATGGGATGGGGGTCGGGCCCGGGTTTCGGCGGCGGCGGCGGCGGCGGCGGCGCTCCGCAGCCGTGACTGGAGCCGGTGGGCCAGCATTGGGCTGATGTCTGGCCGGCGATGGCCCAGATCATCAATCCGAGGACCATCGCGCCCGTCATACGTCCGACGCGGATCGACGCTCTCGCATCCTTGGGTTGCATTTCGGTATCCTCCACGAGGCGCGAGGCGGAGACATCACAAATCGCCCGGCGTCCCTGAGTCATCAGACGGACCGGTCGCGCTTTTTTTACGGGACGGCGCGACGGCCTTTCAGTTGAAAATGACGGCCTGTCCGTCTGAGCCTTCGTCATCAGGAGAGCTACATGTCGATCCTTCGCCGAAAGGGCTCCCGATCATTGCGCACCGGGAGCATCGTCGCCGCCATCGTGGCCGTGCCACTGCTTCTTAGCGCCCAAGGCGTGCGGGCGCAGGCCTGGGGTGCGGCCCCCCTCGGCGGCGGAGCCTACCAGCCACCGCCGCCGCCTCCGCCTCCGCCGCCCAAGCCGATGAGCCTCGTTCCGGACTATCCGCCAGTCCATTCCGCGCCGCAGCCGCAGCCCTGCGCCGCCGCCCCCAACGCCGCCGGTTCCGCCGATGATCCGGGGCGACCGCGGCAGGAGGGCGGCTGTGAGACCGGGCGGGAGGGCCGCCCCGCGCTTGACGCCGGGCCTCAAGCCGAAGCGCCGACCTATGCCGCGACGCCCGCACGACCTCCGCCACTGGCCGCCGGTCCGGCTTCCGCACCCAGCCCGGCGCCGTCCAAACCCGCCGGGGTTCCCTGGACATGGGTCGCGCTCATCGCCTTCGGGGGGGTGGCGATCGGCGCCTTGGCCCGGCGTCGGCGGCGCTGAGACGATGAGAAATTGAGGGGTATCCGGTGAGCCGCTATTTTTGAAGCATGTAGTCTTATAAATCTATGCAGTCTTATGGGGGCTTGGTATGCCAAAAACATCTGAAGAGGTAAGAACGTCTCGGATTGTCAATAGAGTCGGCGGCCTGATCGTTTTGATCATGGGTGCGGCCCTGTCCTTCATATTCATATATATTCCATTGGAGCAGGCGCGCATTGGGACCGCAAAGTCAGTCATGCTGAGCGATTGGGGTTTCGTATCTCCCGCTATGTTCATCCTTGGCGGTATATTGCTATTATTTCCCAGGGCGGGTGAAATTACCCAGTGGCGGAAATTGAAGAAGGACAACGGCTCATTGACGCCACTCGGAATCTTGGTGGGAATTGCTATATTGGCGCCGCTGATCGGGGTCTGTGTGTTGGTTGATATCTATGTAAAGCATCAACTCAAGGCCCTCGGCTACGGCGACGGAAGTCTCTAAAGGGGAGGGGCTCAATGCTTGTTTGGCGAGGATGGGGCGCGATCATCCTGTTGCAGTTCGTGCTCTGGGTCATCTTTGTTCCCATCGCTGGCCTGTCAGCTTTTCCGCCTGTTCCGGGCGGGACCCCGGCGGATGCTTATCATCGCTGGATCACAGACAAGCAGTTTGATGATTTGTGGATCGCCATCTCCGGCCTGGGTTCCGCCCTGACCTGCCTAGCCATGGCGCTCTACCGGAAATCACGCCCGATTTCCGTCAAGGACCCTGACACCGGAGAGGTCGTCATCATCCCCCGCATCGATCATCTGTGGTATGTCGAGCTCCAATATTGGCCATGGATTTTCGGCGCGCCCGGCCTCATCGCCCTGGTTTTGACGCCCTTCAATATTGGTCCGGGCTAGCGAGGGGTGGCGCGATCCAGGCGCGCCAAAAAAAAATCCCCGCCGCTCCGTCTGAAGTCTCATAGCCGTAAGGGAGCTTCGCCATGCATTATTATCGAAAAGTGCCCCAATCGACGCGGGCGGGCTCCCCCCCCGGCAAGCCCCATAGGCGTCGAGGCGCGCCGAAACATGCGCGTCAAAGGCATGGCGCAAACCGCCGCCTCGCCGCCCGCGCCGACCAGCTCAGCGGCCGGGCCTGGCGGGACGGAGTGGCGGAATGTGAGGGACGGCCGTGAGCCCCCGGGGTGTCGCCGCCCTTCCCCTGGTTTTGGCGCTCTGCGCCTCCGCCACCATGGCCCAGACCTCTCCCGAGTGGATCCGCTGCGTCGGCGGGCCGAATATCGCCCCGGACGATCAGATCGCGGGCTGCACGGCGGTGATCCAGTCGGGGAAGGAGCCTGACGGCAATCTCGCCATTGCTCTCACCCATCGGGCCACGGCCCTTGAGGACAAGGGGGAGTTGGCGGCGGCGGTCGCCGATCTCACCCAGGCTCTCAAGCTCGATCCTGGCGCGGTCTATATCCTCACAAATCGGGGGGTCGCCTATTTCCAATCGGGCGATTATGACCGTGCGTTGGCCGATTTCAACGAGGCTCTGCGCCTCGATCCGGCCGCGTCCGACGCTGTCTATGATCGTGGCCGTCTCTATCAGGAGAAGGGCGACCTGAACCACGCCCTGGCCGACTTCGATCAGGCGCTGAAGCTCAAGCCCGATGACGCCGACGCGCTCAATGGCAGGGGCAAGGCTCTTGACGCCACGGGCGACCATGACCGGGCCATCGAGGACCTCACGCGGGCTGTTGGCCTCGACCCGGCCAAGGCGGCGGCCTTCTATAATCGGGGGAACGCCTACAAGGCCCGGGGGGACTTGGATCTGGCCATCGCCGATTTCGATCAGGCCCTTCGCCTGAAACCCGATGACGCCGACGCGCTCTATAATCGCGGGAATGCCTACAATCGCAAGAACGACCGCGACCGCGCCATTGCCGACTGGACGGCGGCGATTGCCGTTAATCCGGATTACATGGAGGCCCTGCATAACCGCGGTCTTGCGCGTCAGGACAAGGGCGACACAGACGGAGCCCTCGCCGATCTAAACGAGGTGGTCAGGCTAAGGCCCGACTGGCCGGGGGCCTATTTCGATAGGGGCGAATCTCTCCTCATCAAGGGAGACCTCAACGGCGCGCTCGCCGACTTTGATAAGGCGATCAGCCTTGACGCCACGAAGCCGGAGGCCTTCAGCGCGCGAGCTTACGCCTATGAAGCCAAGGGCGACTATGATCGCGCCATCGACGACAATACGAAGGCTCTCAAGCTTCAACCGAATCTTACGACGGCCTTGCGTCAGCGGGGCGCCGCCTATTTGGCCAAGGGCGAGTTTGCGAGGGCCGTGGATGACCTGACCCAGGCCACGGGCCTCGACCCCACCGACCGCTACGGCCTTCTGTGGCTGCGCATTGCCCACGCCAAATCCCAGTCCCTGGCTCAAGATAAGCTGGCAGACTTCGCGGTGAAGCTGGACCTGGCAAGTTGGCCGGGGCCGCTTATCAAAGTCTATCTCGGGGTAATGTCGTCCGACCAAGCGCGCCAGGCTTCCCGGATCGGCGATGATGCGACGGTGTACGGTCAAACCTGTGACGCTGATTTCTATCTCGGCGAATATGCTCTCCTGAAAGGGGACGCGGGCGCCGCGCGAACGGCCCTTACGGCCGCCGCAACTTGCCCCGCGACCTTCTTCGAGCGCGGATTCGCCGTTGCGGAGCTGAAACGCATCCCGTGACTGGATACCATTGCCATATAGCCGGACTTCGAAGCTTTCTCAGCCAATCGGCTCCAGCGGCCCAGGGCTGCCGTCACCGGTTAGCCGCAGCAGCTGTCCGGCCGCCAAGGGTATCTCTGGGCCGCCGTTGGCGGGCCGCACGACCGCCGCGCCGCTGTAGAGTTTGATGAGCGCGGAGCCATCAGCCGCGACGCTCACCGCGATATCCGTCCCGCGGATGCCGAGAACGGCGGACCTCAATTGGATCTTCACCGATTCCGGACGCGCCTGGGCGATCTTTGCCGTCACGAGCCGGAAGAAGCCCTTGGCGAACTGCGCGGTACAGGTCCCCAATCCGGTGTCGGGGTCGTAGACAAACTTGTCCAGGAACATGTCTGAGTTGGGGCCGATGGTGAACGTTGTCTGATCAAATAGGAGAAGTTGCACGTGGCCAGTCGGACCCGTGGTGAGGCGGCCATTGAGGTTTACCGGCCGTCCGTTAACGACCCTCCGGTTCAAGCCATCATCGCCTAGGATGAAGACATCCCCTCTGACCGCCGCGGCGACACCAATCACGGGGGCGGGAGGCGCGGCGCGGAGAGCCTCCGCCATACCCTGATTGAAGGCTTCCACCTCCCGGTGATAGGCGCTGATCTCGGCAGTGAGCGCGGCCTGTTCCTGGGCGCAGGTCTGGACGCGGCCCTGATCATCGGAGGGAACGGCGCCACACGCGCCATTGTGGGCGATGGCCCGCCGGGTCAGCGCATCGCCGATTCCGGCGAGCTGAGCCCGCCGCGCCGACCAGGGCAGATCAGGGTGGGCGAGGACGGCCGGCACCTCGGCCAATGGAGAGCCGGCGGCCCGCGAAAGGGATGGGACGGCTATCAGCACGGCGAGACCCAGACAGAGCGCGATGCGCGGGGTGGAGAGCCTCACTTCAACACGTCAAAACGCTTATCGGGCGCGGGGTCGTTGGCCAGGCGATCAGCCATGATCCGTCCAAGCCCCTCAAGCGACGCGGGCTCGCAGGTGGGTTGCAGCATGAGGTTGGTGATCTGGTTGAGGGCGCCGGAGCGCACATAACGGGCGTCCCCGTTCTGTTCGCACTGCAGCAGGTAGACATAGAACGAGGCCCCCCCGTGCCGCATCATGGCGTACATCCAGTGCCCGTCATCGCCGGGAGCCTTGAGTTGCACGGCGAAGAGATCGGGTCCCACTCGCTTGAACAACAGGTCGAGCGGCTGGTCGCCGCCGGGCATCTGGGGATTTAGGGCGGGAATGGTCACCGAAAGGGGAAGCAGGCTGGTGACGCCGTCCTTCACGTTCAGCCTATCGACGCCCGACTTAATGTAGCCCTTGCAGGCGAGAAGTTCAGCCACCGGGCTGCCCCCGCAGTTCGAATATTCCGCGAGGCGTGTCCCGTCGGCGAACGGCGCGTCGGCGGTGGCCGCATCAATCAGCGGGTGATCGGTGGCGAAACACCCTGTCAGCATCAAGCTCAGCCCAACCGCCAAGCCGGCGCAGGCGAGACTTGGTGTGCGGCGTATTGCCTCTTTCCTCATGGTCACCACAATCGTGTTTGCGCCTAGACAGGCAGGATTCCCAAATTTGTTATTGTTCTTATGATGTGTGCAGTGAAACTTTGTAATAATGTCAGTCTGGAATACAACAGACGAAAGGGGCGGACGGTGGCCCTTTCTGAGGGCGGCGAGATGGAAGCTTTGGACGTGACGGCGCGCCAAAATGGTGTCCGGCGCCGCCTCGCCCCTTGCATGACAGTGATGCAGGTGATTCTGGCTGCTCTCGTCGCGAAGGGCGCTCTCGCCCAGGCGCTCGAACAGCCGTCGTGGGCCACCCCGCCGCAAGTGGAGATCAAAGGCGTTCTGACCGAGGTCAGTTTGGTCGAATGGGTTCAGGAGCCCGGCGCGGCGCGACAAGCCTTCTTCACCCTCCACACCAAATCGGGGGATCTGCGCGGGATGCGGCCAGCCTCGGACATCATGGGCCAAGGCTGCGTCCCGGGGGATCGCGCGACACTTCTGGGCATCTACGCGCCGGGCCGCCCGAGAGATCTCAACCATTTCCTGGTATTGCGGGTCTTGTCTTGCCGCCAACCGTGGCGCCTCTGGGTTAAGCCATGAGCCCGACCGGCATCGACGAGACAGCGCCGCTGAAGTCCAGGCCAAGACCAAAATTGAGTGCGCAATTATCGTTGCTAGCGACGGTGACGACCTTAACCTTGGTGATGTCCAGCGGCGCCCTAGCGCAGAGCGCCTGCGCTCAGTTGGGCGTCAACTGCTCGCATCCCAACGTGCCTTCCGGACCCCCGCCCTGCGACGCCAACTGCAGGTCCAGACTTCAGGACATTCGTGACGCCAATGCCGCGGTCGCCCGGGCGCGACGCGAAGCCGAGGAGGCCGCCAACCGCGCCTATAACCAGACCTGGCAGAACGCGTCGGACGCCTTCAGATCGGGGAACTACGCCCTGGCCCTGCAATATTATCAGGACGCCCAGGCGAGGCGGCCGGGGCCATCCGTCGCGGCGAACATCCTTCTGGTGAAAGGGCTGATGGCTTGGTCCACCGACCCTCAGGCGGCCCTGACCTTTCTTGAGCAGAGGCGCGTGTACCTCGGCAAATATCACGCGCCTGAGAGCGATCAGCTCAAATCTAGCAATGACGCGATGATCGAACAACTGACTCTGTTTCTGGGGCGTCCCCAGGCCGCCCAACGCGCCGCGGCGGAGGTCGCTCAACTTCGTCAAAGCGCTGCAGGCCCCGCCCAACCCGCCCGCATCGCCAAGACTCAGGCCTTGGCAGACTCCCGCCTGGCCGCGTGGAAGTCCGACCGCGCTCAGGGCGATCCCGCCGTCATCGGCGCCAAACGCGCGGCGGGTGCGCTGGTGGCCGCTGGCGGCGGCACATCGGGCGTATTCGGAACCAAAGAGACAGGCCCGGTGGACGTGGGCCCGGCCCGCCAGGCTCCCGACGCCCGCTACGCCAATGCCAGCGCCCAGGCCGCCGCGGCAGAGGCCTCGGGCGCGGACGTGACCAAGGAGCTTAGCCAGGACAATGCCGAAGGCGCCAAGGCCGCTAGCGACTGCGTCTTCACCGGCGGCGGGGCCGATTGCCATGCCGCGGCGCCGATCCCCGTCAGCCATACCGATCCCGGCCGATTTGAGGCTGACGATCTGGCCCGCAAGCTTGGCGACAATGTGGCCAGCGCCCCTGCCGTAAAGAGTGCGCTCGCCTTCTACCGGAACACCGAAGCCAATACCCAGGTCACCGAGACCCAAATCGCCAAACACGCCGTCACCGCGAAGAGCACACCGGAAGAGAAGGCCTATCTGGAAGGGCTCAAGCTTCAGCTCAAGACGGATCAGAAGGCTGAAGCCGACGCGCGGGGCCAGGTGCGCGCCGCCGTCCTCAATCTGGGCGTGGCCATGCCATGAGCGCCGCGCGGACCGTCGAGGCGTTTCTGTTCGGGCTTTGGTTCCTGGCCCCGGGCCCTGCGCTGGCCCAGACCGCTCCTAAGGACTGTCCGCTCTGCGAGGCTGCCAAAGCCGGGGACCTCGGCGCAACCGCCCTGCTTCTGGAACGCGGCGCCAATGTGAACGCTAGGGACGTGAGAGGTGACTCGCCTTTGGATTACGCCCTCTCCCAGAAGAAGTTCGACGAGGCGCTCTTCCTCGTGAAGCGGGGGGCGAAGACCAACGTCAACATCAATAGCGAGAATGGCGAGCCTCTCATCATGGCGGTGGACGCCGGTGACCTGGCGCTGACCGAGGCCCTTATCAAACTGGGCGCCCACCACTTGGAGGACGCTCTGTTCCACGCAGCTGAGAACCATCGGCCGGACCTGGTGCAAGTGCTTCTGGACGCTGGCGCCGACCCTAACGCAAAGGACGACAACGACTTTATACCCCTCGACCACGCGGTGGGGGCGGCGGTCATGCAGATCGATCAGAAGACCGGCGGACCCGATGACGCCTCGCTGGAGAGACTGCGTGAGACGCTCCCGACGGTCCGGCTTCTACTCGGCGCCGGCGCCAAGGCGGACGCCAGCGATCCCGCTATTGCGGTCGGCTGGGCGAGCAAAGGCCAGAGCGAACTGCTTGAATTGCTGCTCGCTCATGGCGCGCGGGTGGATACGATGAGAATCCCTTTGGACTGGTGGGAATGGGTTCCGGACAAGTCCGGGATGGATGAGCTCGTCGACGCCGGCGCCAATCCCGACATGGAAAATGACGATGGCGACACGGCTCTGAACCTTGCCGTGAAATGCGGCGACGTCGATCAGGCGCGGGCGTTGCTTGATCTGGGAGCGGATCCGAACCACCCCGACCATGACAAGGCCTATCCGATGCGGCGGGCTATTTTGGACAAGAACGAGAAGATGTTCGCGCTTCTGCTGTCGCGGGGCGCCGATATCGGTATCCCGATGGGCGCGCCAAATGCCGCCGCGCCGTCCAGGCTGGAGATCGACGAGAACGGCCTTCCCCCCACCATCCTTGAGGGAGCGCGGGCCTATGTCGACTACCGCAGCGCGATCCTGCCGATGGTGCAGCGTTTGCCGGGGCTTATGCTGGGCGAGGAAGCCGCGCGTCGCGATCCTGGCACGGTCAGTCTTGAGGACTACCAGAAACTGCGGGTTCCCCCGCAGACGGCCAACCTCGAAATGCAATACTTTCTACGCATCTTGGCCTTCAGTCTGGCCACGCCGCCGACGGTTCCTGAGGACGCTGCCAGCCATGAGGCTATGGGGCTTGATCTCTACAATCGCGCCACCACCCGCAGCGGTCTTCTGGCCGCGGCGCGGGAGTACGAACTGGCCGCCGAGGCCGCGCCCTGGCTCGGCGCCTATCATCGCAACCTCTGCGTGCTTGAGCACCTCGCCGGCGCCTATGCCCGCGCGCTCGCCCACTGCGGCATCTACAAACTGGAAGGCCCCCCCGACGCCGCCGAGATCGACGCGATCATCGCCGACTCGGAGGCAAGGCTGAAGGATCTGGCGAAGCCCGCCGCCTAAAGCATGGCTGGACACGATCCGCCGGCTCTCGCAAGTTCGGCTATATGACCCTCTTCGCGCGCCCTCTCGCCCTGATCCTCGCCCTCTGCGGCGCGGCCCTAGCCGCCCGTGCTGGCCCGGTGGGGGAGCGGCATTTTGTCACCACCGACACCACCGCCGCCCTTCGCGACGCCGACCACCGGCCCACCGTACGCGTCACCGTCTGGTATCCGGCGGCGGCGGATGCGGTGGAGGCGCGGATTGATCTCGGGCCGCCGGGGCGGCCCATATTCCTTGTCGGCGCCGTGGCCCAGAAGGCCGAATTCGCAGATGACAAACCCCGGCCGGTGATCCTCTTCTCCCACGGCTTTGGCGGCACGGCGCGGATGATGGGGTGGTTCGGCACGGCTCTCGCGCGGGCCGGCTATGTGGTCATTGCCGTGGATCATCCGGGCAATAATGGCGTCGACAAGATGACCGTGGCCGGCGCCGTCATGCCCTGGGACCGGGCGCAGGATCTGGCCGCGGCCCTGACGGCGGTGAAGGCGGACCCGGTGATCGGCCCGCATCTCGACCTCGCGCGCCTGGGTGTCGCGGGCTTTTCAGCCGGCGGCTACACATCCCTCGTCGGCGTCGGCGCCCGCGTGGACATGAACCGGTTCCTCGCCTTCTGCCAAAAGAATCCCACGGACGGGGTCTGCGCCCCACAGAAGGAGTTCCCGATCCGCCTGGACCAGATGCGCACGACCTTGACCTCTCCAGAGCTCGCCGTCGAAACCGCCCACGCCAGCGACGACCACACGATCCCCGGCGTCCGCGCCGCCTTCGTCATGGCCCCTGCGATCATCCAGGCCCTGACCCCCGAAAGTCTGGCGACCATCAAGGCGCCCGTGGCGATCATCCTGGGTGACGCCGACGTGGTGGCGCCTCCGGCGACCAATGGCCTCGTGGCGGTCAAGGCGATCCCAGGAGCCGAGCTTAAGGTCCTCCCTGGCGTCGGCCACTACGACTTTCTCAGCACCTGCACCCCTTTCGGCCTGGCCCACGTTCCCGTCTGCTCCGCCAAGGTCTCCCAGGACGCCACCCACAAGGCCGCCATCGCCATGGCCCTGGCGTTCTTTGATCAGGCGCTGGAAGTGCCCTAAGACCCATGAAAAATCACGCCGTGAGATCGAAGTCGCCGCGAAATCTCATCCCTTGGCGCCAGGCTGGCCTCGCGGTGCTGCTCAGCGCCTGCACGGTCACATCGCAGACGCCTCTGTTCAAGGCCGTGGACGCCGCGAGCCCGCCCCTGGCCCAGGGCCGCTGGGCGCTGCATGGCGCGGGGTGTGATGTCATCCCCCATCAGCCGCTCCCGGGGTGCGCTATCCCCTTCGCCATCGCGGGCGATCGGATCATCCCCGATTCCACGTCTGGTGCGACGCTTCCCATGGGAAGCCCCGACGCAACCGAACCCAGCGCGTACCTGCTGGTGAAGGGCGATCCGCAGATCCTGCAGTTCACGGACCCGCACCCGCCCGCCGGGCCGGCCGACACCCTCACGCCTCCGCCGGTCAGTTATATGGCCTTCCGACCCTCTCACCAGAATGAGGATGGCCAGACAGACCGTGGAATTATCTGGCCCATCGTCTGCCCGAAGGATGTCGCCGCCACGCCGGGCTTGAAGGGCGCGGGGCAAGCTTGCCAGGCCACCACGCCCGCGGCTGTGCGTGATCTGGCGGGGAACATGCCGCCTCTGCTCAGCTACTTCATGACCTGGACCGGACCGGCGAAGTAGGGGCGAAGGCGCGTCCGCCGTCAGTCCTCATGCCGTTGCGACGCCAATCTCCGCCGCGACCGTGGCGTCGACGGAGGCGTTGCGCTCCCCATCCCGCGTATCGGTGAGGCCCTTGGGGATGAGCAGAAGCACGGGCAGGATCGACGCATAGACCAAGGTGATGGCGATCACGCAGTAGGTGAAGCCGTACTTTGGACTGGAGCTGTATATCGCCGAGCCCAATAGGTCGCCAGCGCGATAGGAGAGATAGAACATTCCGTCGGCCATCATCATCAGGGCGCCCTGCAGCCCCGGCGGGCAGGAGCGCATGGCGAGATCCAGATAGGCCGCATAGGCGATCCCGCCCATCATGCCGATGGGGATGGCGAGCCACAGGGCCTGGGTCGGCGTGTGGATAAAGGCCAGCGGGATCATCTGCGGGATGGTGATGATGGTGCCCCAGAACAGCAGATGTTTCAGCGCCACCCGCTTGCAGAGCCAGCCATAGAGAAGAAACGGCGGCACGAAGGCGACGCTGAAGATGGCCAGGAACGCGCCGTAAGCGGCGTCCGAGGCGTGCAGCGTGTTGGTCAGGTAAAATTGCAGGGGCGTGTTCGATCCCGGCGAAAACTGGAAGAGAAAGAGGATCAGCACCGCCGGATAAACCGCCCTGTGCCGCGCCAGGCGCTTCAGGTCGCCAATCAGGTTGGACCCCTTGGCCTCCGGGCGGTCATAGGCGTTCTGGAAAACCGCCCGCGGCCTCCAAAGGCCCAGAAGCCCGATCACGGCGGTCAGGGCGGCGATGATCAGGAAGGTCATCTTGGGGCGCAGGTGCTGGGCGATCTCGCCCCCGGCGATAGCCCCCACCGTGATCGGGACGGTGGCCACTACCTGCCAGAGCACGGCCAGGCGCCCGGACATCAGCTTCTCCTGGGCCACCAGGGCCTGAAGACCTTGAAACGCGGCCATGGTGAAGCGCGAGGTCAACATCACCAGAAACACGCCGCCCACCAGCCCCAGATAGGTAACCTTTGAAAAGGCCAGC
>Ga0209208_10001551_pt1 | contig 32523 bp, 27 predicted proteins | sample S1TSphfallax_3_FD_187694 | JGI IMG/M metagenome (GOLD analysis project Ga0209208, IMG submission 187694) | Host-associated microbial communities from peat moss isolated from Minnesota, USA - S1T2_Fd - Sphagnum fallax MG (SPAdes) (version 2) | ecosystem: Host-associated > Plants > Peat moss >...
GAAAGGTGCTTGCGATCTAGCATCAAGGCCTTGGCTATTGAATTTGGCGATATCCTTTTTCCTTTTTAACCCTTTTTCCTTTCAATCCCTTTGCAAATCCTATTTTCTATAAGCCTTTTAATGAAACTTTCACCAAAAAATGAGGACCTGGTGCAAAAAAAGTAAGGCAATGCTAGCTCATTGTGTGTAATGTATATAATGAGCTCTGCGCCTTATGTTAAGTTCAGACCAACAAGAATATAATAATAGTAAATGTTCCCATGAAGTTTTTCATAAATGAACTTATACCTCATAGTAACAAGGTTTTTCTTTATGAAGAGGCCATGGCGTGGTACAAATCAAGTAGGGCATTGCTAGCTCATTCATTATATTGGTTTTCCCAGTTATAGTAGTTCAAACTAGTGTTGGGTGGTTCTTTGAAATTTCAAAAAATTGTCGGTTTGAATTCTTTGAAAAAATTCAAAATGAAAGAACTGTTGGTTCTGGCTATTTCAGAAAGCTTAAAGAATTGATGGTTCTCTGACTAATTTTTAAACTATTTCATATTTTTTGAAAACTGTGATTATACACCATAAATGGTCATTTGAAAAATTTGGTGAGTAAATGAATATATACTTGGATTATAACCAATGGATATATATCCCTCATTTTAAAAATCAGCCAACATTGGTTCAAATTAGGGTAGATCGGCCAATGATTGAACATTCAAACATTGAGGGCAAGCCATATCCAAAATGAGGGCTTTGTTGTTTCCAATGTCCCAACATAACTTGAATCCCTCCTCTTGGTGCATTTGACACATTAACAATTGTTAAAAAATGATTAGAAATGAAAAAGTTATGGCCTTGCAAAGTGCATGGGAAGAACTCACAAATAGAAACCACCAAACATTACAATGGTCGATTCTGAAACATTCAATTTTTTTTTATAATGTTGGTTTGTTGCTACTATAGTTCAAAGATGATTTGTAAAACTTCAGGTGATGCTCCTGTAACACTTTAAATAATTTAAAATGAATAAAAAATAAGAAAATTATGAGATTTGAAAGTAGAAGGGGTCCAAAGAGAAGAAAAAAAAAATCACATTCTGTAAATTGGAAAGCTTATTTTTCTTCTTTTTATTTTTTCATTAATCCTTTTCCTTTGCACTTCAAAGCCAATTTCAAGAGCTTGAGGCAGTGCTCCCATCACATTTTAAATCACTCAAAATGAAGCACATACCATGAAGATGTAAATAAGTGTTCGGTCATAGGCAGGCAATTGATGATGGGCTGGTCTACCCTAGCATCAGTTAAAAACAGGAAATTTGTTCCAATGAAGTTCCCAGCATTTGAACTCACACCTCAAATTAACACCTTGCTGAATATCCCTCAAAATGTGTTGGCCTCACTTGAACCAGTACAGTGTGTTGGACCAAATAAAAACTACAGTAACAACTGATGCTGAACGTTTATTCCTTAAAATAAGTAAGACAATAATAAAAACTAAATCTTTCAACTGTAATGTACACATGTTAATTAGTTGTGGGGAGCCAATGTAATTCAATTTTTTTGGTTGCAATGGGTGTCTTTGATTTGGTGCATCACTAAAAACTTTAATCAAACTTTGGCCAGTCCCAAAGCAGATATATTGTGGTCTCCTCCTTTTGGGCTGCTTATATAGGTTACAATCTAGTGAAATTTATTCCAAAGAAGAATATGGGATAAAATGAGGTGCTATAGGGAGCATGTTGGGAAACACATTGGGAATTTGAGGAACTTTACAGGTGACACAGTGGGAACTTGAGTGGGAACCTAATAATTGCTAAATTTGCTAAATTTTTAAAATGCTAAATTTGGACTCAGCGACCGTAATTGGTTTAATCTAAGAATCTGATATTTAGAATGCTCCAAAAAAAAAGAAAAATTGGAGTATTCACCAGTGTTGGCTGGGTTGGAGTTTCTTAACGATCAGTTGGGTCTGGGTCGAGTGATTTTTACAAAATAGATGACCCATGGTGTGAAGGTTCAACACATAAGAATTGAGTGACTTGAGAAATAACAATTTTATTGCTGTTGGCCTACCAGGGACGGAAATTATGAAACGCATGATTTCATGGTGATGAGCTAGATTGTACTCTAGTCATCTACAATCTAAACGGCGGGTCCTCCAGTTACTTGCCCACAACAAGGGTCCACTTCTGCACGTTCACCTGGGCACCGTTAGTGCCGTACAGCTTCTGCGATACAGTATGGGCCACTGCGTATCCATGCTGGCCTAAAAAGAAGCCGGTTCCTGCCACCACTGCAAGCGTCCTGTCGTCTGTCGAGTTGAACGATGTGCGCTGCCCCAAAATCTGCAGTCCCGACCATGATCATCAGTTCATTAAAATCTGTCGTCGAAAGAGGATCAGCGTTCTCCAAGAGCAGACAAGAAAACAGAAAGGTGGCCGACGTCTTCGAAAAAACGCTAACATCTTGATCCGCAGTGCAGAACAGCGGTTCAACCACTATAAAGAATGTGCAGCTCTCGAGCGATAGCTAGTAGGTATAAACTGAGAACTCGTCATGATCGGAGGTTGAAATCTTGGATTTACATACCTCATAAGTGGTTTCAACTAGATCTCCCGGAAAGTCGATGATAACAGTGGCCTGTACGCGGTACTTGATGCTTCCGTCCAGCACGTACTGTGCTTGGAACTTGCCGAGTGGTTTGGAGTTAGGGTCAGCTGTCTCTGTGATAACATTGTCCACCACAACGATCACACCTTGCTGGAGTTTGGTCAGGTCACCTCCAGGTCCGGCCACCACCAAACCGGTGGGCTTAGGTACCAAGATAGACTCCTGAAAGAAAAACGTCACGTTGTGGGTCTTGTGCGTGTGCGCACTAACTGATCCGCTCATGCAAATGAGTAGAATGCTGACAACCGCCACCACCGTTGTCATCATCACAGTTTTCGCCGCCATTGTAAATAAAAACTATATTGATCAGCTGGTAAGACAGATAAGTAATGTTATGCAGTTCAACTTAACGTCCAAAAGAGCAAGCGAATTTCGAATGAGTTCGAAATCCAAAGCAGACTACTGCAAATGTAAACACTCCTGATGAGCTAGAACTCCTGAGCTAGAACAGCAGTCTAACTGAGACTACAGAAAGAGAAACTCGAGAACTGTAGAGTAAGAGGGATCAGTCGAAACGTCGCCGGGAAACGCAACCGTCTAGACTGGAGTTGGATTGCAAATTGTACAGAGAAGGGGTGGTTTTATGGGGGAAAGGGAAGGGGAGTGGGGGGATCGGGATCTATACGACTTTAGACGAGATTTGGCACATCGTTGTTATCCAGCCCTACAAAAATAGGGTGCGTGGACTTAGTAGCCTTTTGACACAGCATTGCCGCACCACAAATCGTGACAAATTCTTTCTTTAGCAGCTGGGCTGCTGCAGGAGCGCTTGAAGGCCGTGACCTGGTAAAATCCAAGTTGGGCAGGGCTGGCTCATTGCGTACAAAACGGCTCTCCCCTCACGGCAAGTTCAAATTAGCAACCGTTCAAAATAGGACATGTACCTAGTCCCATTTGGGTCCAATGCCACAAACACTGCATTTCTCCACTCACTAGTAAAAATGGCCACCCGCTCTGAAGAGGTAGATGCATTGTACAATGTTGCCACCCCCTCTAACGGAGTGCATATTCTATTTTTTTCAGACAATAATATTACTACAAGGAAATTGTAGTCAGCTCATTGGAAAGAATGTACACCAATATGGGATATACCAAATGCTCAGGTACTTTGCCAAGTTGACTTTGTATGCTTGCCAAAGCCATTCTACCAAATTGCCAGGCCTACTTTGCCCCACCTCCAGTCAACGTTTCCAGGTCCATATGGCCAAGTCGTGAACTCCACATTGCTATTTTGCCAAATTGCCAAATTCACATTGCCCAAGTTGGCCTTTTCTCTTTGTCAACCCCACTCTACCAAATTGCAAGGCTGACATTGCCCAAGTTGACCTTTTCTCTTTGCAAACGCCACTCTAGCAAGCTGCAAGGCTGACATTGCCCAAGTTGACGTTGTTCTCTTTTGTCAATGTCACTCTACCATATCGCAATGCCTCATATCAACATTGGTGAACCTCAAGGCAACATCGCCAGGTCTGTATTCCCAAATTGCCAACCTCACATTGCTATTTTGCCAACTTGCCAAGTCTAGTTTACCCTATGGAATTAATGCCTGAATGAGCTTCAAGTTGGCCACAAATTTTACTACTTCTTGGACGTCCAAGGTGTGAATGTTTTGTTTGGTCTGCCCAAACTTTTGCCCCAGAAAATTGGACTGCCCTTGTTATTTTTGTTTTTTTCACAGGCAACTTCGGGCTCTGCCCCAGCTTCTTCCATTTTCACTACCTTCTCTCTCTTTTCATTGCTTTTGTGACTTGATGGGTCTTTGAAGCTTGCAAGGCGCCCTTTCAAAATTCAAACTACTTTCTAAATTATTTTTTGAATGCATATTGAGAGCAAATTGAATTTTTTTGATTTCAAATTTCATGTATTTTAAAAATTCACTTTTGTGAATGATGTGGATTTGAAAGCATCGTAGTAGGATGGAAGTCTATCCATGAAAGTTCATGAAATCCCTGGATGAAATAAAATTCATCCAAGAAATACAATCTATAATTTTATTTCATCCATTAAGTTTAGACACCACATGTGAATTCAAATGTTGAACTTGATTGCCATGTGCTATTTACCTCAAGTAGCAAAACCCATATTTTCTTTTCCAAGGAATATGTCAATGGATGTCTAGTTCATTGTTGGAGGTTGTGACACCCAAAAATGTTTCTAGGATGTCCATAGCCAAGGGATTTTTGTCATGACTCTAATCTTGAGCTCACAACCAAGGCTAAAGCATGAGAATGGGAGTAGGTTAAAAAATTGTTTTGAAACTCAATCACACTTTTACAACAGTGAGAAAATGCAAGGAAGATTTTAGAAGCACTTTGGTATTGACAATTGTTTGTGGTTCATCCATGCACCATTTTGTTTTAACTTGCACTAAAGTTGACTTCTTTTTTTTATCTATGTAACATTAAAAGAAAATTTCAAATATATGATTGAGTTTTTTACGAATATTTTAATCATAAAAGACAAAAATGATTAATAACACTAAAGTCATTACGAACAAGTTGTTCAAAATGATAGTCGTTTATGACATGATTTGGCACAATAATGTAGCACATTTGATCCATTAATTATAAAGGACATATGTGAAATCATTAATGATAGTTTAATCATTGTTTAATTTTTTATTATTATTACAAATTGGACCCAAAACCTTGGGGAACTTTTTTTTAATTTATAATATTTATTACTATAGATGTATTAATATAATAAATAATTTTTTTAGTAATTTTCATTATTTTTTATTTTATCAATTGTTGACATGTGTCACCACCCAACCTAGGTTAATCTATAAAATATTATATCAATATTCCAATGTTGAGCACAATGAAATGTCACATATGTAAAGTTTGATCCTTGGACCCCAAGGGTGGAGTTCAACTTTTTTATCACCAAACCACCCGACTTTGTTGTGTAAATAATATAATATTTATTTTACTTACATCATACTTCATTTAAACATTACATAAAACCCAAATTTGATAATTCATATCTTATTGATAATTTGTCCAAATGAAAAATGAAATTTTTATTCATAAATTCCTTCAATAATGTATAATTTCATATATATATATACATATATATTTCTAAATATAAATTCATTTCGAAAGAAAAATGAATTATTTATTATTGCATTTCAATAATCATTTCTTGGAAAATTAAATTCAAACAAATGATTTATAAATGGAAAAAACTTTGTGGCTAATATAAGAATCAATAAAAATATATCTTTTATATGTTAAACCTTCATTTGATTTAGGAATTTATATTATACAATTTTTTTTCCAATATATCATAACTTTACTAAAAACTTTTAATTTAAATGTATGAGTCCATATACTTTATCCACATAATATATTTATAAATGGATTATAAATCAATTATGTCTTATATATATAATATTTCTATATTATTTATATTTAGTATGAATTAATTTTAATTTAAATATTTCAATTTAATTTTTAAAATATTAATTAATATTAAAATATTAACTAAAATTCTGAAATTATAAAATTTATTCATTTTACACATTAAAAATAAATTTATTTGTTTCAATAAAATATATTATATATATTTAACTTAAGTTTATGACAAAATTTTAATGTACAAATAAATTATGTATTTATCAAATCTTACATTTTTATTTTATTTCAAATTTACAATATGAAATTTTATTTATAATATATCATACTTTTACCATTCAAATTATGTCAATGTATAGTATTTAATTTATTTACATTGAATATTTAAAATGGATCATCTATCAAGTATATTTTTAAATATATAATTTTTTTTTATATTACCTATATGTATATTATTAAGCAAAATTGGTTCCATACATGTCATAGTTTCTTATGTCTATTCATATTCATATTCAATTAATGATAGTCATTTTTTAACATATTTGAAATGACTTTATCCCAATCGCATTTTCAAATACTATTTTAAACATCCACATCACATTGTCATTAATCATTGATGTCATATGGATGAAAACTTGCAATGAAAAAATGATGTCATCCTTCTTGTTACCATGTCATCATATATCTACTTATCAAATGCACCAATAATATATGACAACTTTTTCCACATAGGATTTAGTAATATCCTATGACTATAGGCAATTATGTAGTCATTTAAGATATTTAGTCATTGATTTCCTGGTTGCAAAATATGGAATTCCTTTTCATGTATGTTGGTATCACCTTGGGCTCCCAATTGTGATATTTTCGTAATCCTATATTAAAGCTCCCCACTATATTCTATTTTGGGATTTTGGGAGCACATGACCTAGAGTTTAGAGAATCATTACAAAACTTGGGTATCGACAAGATTATTTTTCCCCCATATGGCTTGACAAACCTAAAGGTGCATCAATGTCCCTTCTAATAACACCAATTTCATGAATAAAATTTCATCCACCCCCCCCATAAAAAATCCACAAATGACTTTTATGCATGTTTATTGAACATCCATGGAATTTATATGACTTTTAATGCAAAAAATAAAATTGTGAATAAAATCCACTTCATGGATGAAATAAAAATAAAAATAATATTTATTGGACATGAATTTGATTTCATCTTTAAAATTTCATAAAATTTCATGGATGGACATTCATCACATTAAAATGGTTTCAAATTTCCACATCACTCACAATTTTTTTTTTAATCATGAAATTTGGAAACAAAAATTTTCAAAAAATGATTCAAAGGGTAGTTTGGATTTTGGAAAAGGTCCTCTCAAGCTTCACATACCCATCAAGTCAAAAACCAATCAAGAGAAAAAGAAGGAAAGCAAAAAAAGGGGAAACCTACCAACCTACAGAGAAAAAATAAAGAAAAACAAGATCATTTTAATTTTTTAGTGCGGAAGTTTAGGCAAATAAAAAATAAAATAAATCCTTGGACAACCTAACTTTCTAAAATTTATGGGCAAGTTGAAGTTCATGGACAATCCACAAGGTGAAATATATTTGGCATCTTGGCAAAAGCAAAACATAAAAAAACACAAGCAAAGCTCAAGCTACATTTTTCTTTTAGTTTTTTTTTATGTGTGTGTAAGAGGATGAAATTATGACAAAACAAGCATAATGTTAACATAAAGGTGTGAACTTTTCAAAAAATGTTTGTGAATGTGAGGGGACCATGAGTGTGAATACTCAAAAGAACTTCCATGGTAACAAGCATGGAATGTGAATGTGAGCTAAAATTACCTAAGATTATTCAATGAAAATAGTCAAAGGATATCACTTTTTCTTTTGTCATCTTGTGAACCTACATTTGTTTTGGGGCTATTGGTTTTTGAGATAAAATTTTTTCTATCTTGCAAATGTTGTTCAATGTTAATTGTTGATGCATTACCTTTCTTTCTCTCTTCAAACTTTCTCCCCATTCCTTGATTCCCAAGTGCATTGCATTTTCCCTTGTCATCATAGACAAATCCCTTTTCTCCTTTTCTCTCTCTTTGTAACAATGTCAAAACAAACACCCATCATTTGCATTTCCTACTACATATTTCCATGTGTCTTTTCGTCTTTTTTTTCAAGTGTCTTTGACAATGTAGCTTCTTTTGTAAACAATTTGAATTTGTATAACAAATTGTGTAGACATTTGGTCTTGTTGTTTTTGCTTTCATTTTAATGAGATCTTTTGAGGATGGTTTTTAGGTCTAGTTTTCTTGGCAAGAAATCTTTCCCATTTTAGGTGGTGATTTGGATTTAAATGTGTTTTTTGGTCATTGTTCTGTGGAGTGTTGTAGTAATTTTGTCTAGGTGCATATTTAAGCACTAATGGGATGAGGTCATGTTGTGTACTTAACATATTTGGGCAAAATGAATGAACATTAAAAGATGTAACATTGGTTGTCATTAAAGCTAATCAATACTCAATTGTAGTCTATGCCACTAGTCTTTTGAAAAGGTCACATTCAACTTATATTGAAGGCTATTATTAATGCAACAAATAAGTTTGATCTTGATAATATCATAAGGGATGGTGGATTGGTTTTATGTACAAAGCAACATTGAAATCCACCATGCAAGTGATGGTAAAAACAACTTTTCAAACATATATAGGTTCAGTGTGGATAAGGAATTTCTATGATAAGTGCATATGCATTACACAATGTTTTGTAATGTTGTATGCATAATACACATCCAACATTACAAAATTTCACAAGTTCCTCAAGGTTACCCTTTGGATTGGTCCTTAGTTTTCAAATCTTCTCCCCAAATTTGATGACTATACAAATAACCAAAAGTTAGGAATGGAATTCAAATAAGGGACTATTGGATAAGTACTTCAATGCAATAAAGATTGGGGTTATTTGCAAAGACCTTCTAATGTTTAAGCTCAAAACATGATGGCACTTGACATTCCAAATCCCATGGTTTTTTGTTGAATATTCAATATGAAGTGCCCACCTTTAATAATTTTTATAAATAATTAAATCCCAACAAAATCATATCATTTGTATGGACCCTTGGTGGGGCTTTTTGAGATTCATGAATTGCATCAAACAACATAACATTTGAACGCAAATTGTAGTTGATTCATGGGTTAACCATTTTTAATGTTGGTTTCAATATAAACTTTTATTCAAAATGGTTTTTCAACAACAAGATGAGGTATTTGGCCCACCATGAAGGCATGCCTTACAACCTTTTGTGACACAACTTGCCATAATGCCATGTTAATTAAAAAAGTCATGTATGCACGACACTAGAATTGTTTTTAATGTCAAGTGTGTCAATCCATTATATTAGCTAACATGATCATGAACATTTATTCCTTCATGCCATAAAATTTAAAGTTTCTTCAATAAAGGCTTCAAATAGATGCCAATGTTAAATCCTCAATAGTAGACTTTTCAATAGGAATTAATAATGTAATAATGACAACATGACAAGATGTTTATTGATTGTCAACCAAGGAATAACATTGTAATTCGATATTTAACTGTAGACCACATATTTCAAATATATCATTTATCTTTGAAAGGGTTCATGCCATTGGTCGTTGAACCCCAAACAAACATTTTAAAGTTCATGTGTAAATGTTTTGGGGCACTTTTTATGTATGAAGTGCACAATGAAATTGCTCTGAATTTCTTATATGACCCACTTTAATCCACCACAACCTTTATTTTCCACATGCCAAGTCATCAAAGATGTTTGGCTTTGTGTGTTGTACATCTTTTTTTAATTTAGGTATAATTGGAAAATGTCTAGATAAAACCTTTTAAGGAACAAGACTTTCCAACCATGTTAAATCAATTGTTTCACATGTTTGACAATTTTGTTCATTTTATTATGGATCATGGAACATCATGTGCCCCTTTGGGCTTGCCATCACAAACTTATTAACTTCATTTGTTCATTTGAAATTTGCATGAAATGTATTATTTCACGGGTTCATGGTTTTTGCACATGATATTGTGCATCTAAAACACACGTGGTGCATGTATAAGTAAGATGAAATATTTTCAACCACTTATACATGTTTTATAGACATGACATCCATGTGTAAAAATCATGAATTTATAAAAGAAATTCTTTCATATGATTTCCATTATCAAATCATGGGATGGGAAGTTTGTGATAACATGTATTCATCATATTTTAAACAAAATTTCTTTAACCTTCATATCTGTTCAACATAGATTGTTTGGGTTGGGTAAGATTTCTTTCTCAAAGAAACTAATAATTTGTTGTTGAAATCATTATTGGTTTCATGGGTACAACAAGTATGGGTAGGATGGCTACTAAACAAGAAAATGTTGCACATCTTTCATATAAAGGCATTTATGATGCATCCCCAAACACATACTAATCAAGTTCAAATTGTGGTAAATTTTTTGGTTTTCCCTCCATGGCTACTAAGTCTTCATCTTGGTCATTAAACTGATTTTTAAAATCACTTTCGCCAACTTCTACTTCTACTAATATATAAAAAAATTGGTGATTTTTAAAAAAACCCTTAGGACAAAAACACAATCAAAGGAGCCACCCAAATGAATGGACATTCCTTAAAACTACATTTTTGTATGTTTGAAAAATCACAAGTGCAACATAATAGTTTGGATTGTCATAATTTTTTTGGAATATTTTTCATTAATTGAAAAATGTTCAAAGCTTGACACAAATCAAATTTTTTTTTGCATGTTCAAAACATTCAAACTTTGAAAGTGGATATTCCTTATTTTTTTCAAATGTCCTTTTTTTCTACTAAATGTGCACCATTCCTTTTAAAAATTGGAAATTATTTTAACATTGATGATTAGAAGGGCAAAAAGACTTGAATTGATGAAAATTGATTTTACAACCAATTTGAGCACATTAGGTTCAAAATTGTTTTTGACCCTAAAAATTATGGATTTTGAAAATGTGCCTTTAACTAAAGTTGTTCATGTTTATGTGATAGAAATCATGAATCCATAATATACATGATATAAAATCAATTTTTAATCAAAATATATTTATATTTAAAACGGGGGTATTTGAAATACAAATTATAAAATTATAAACCAACACAAAAATGACACATGTCATGTGCAATCCTTGGAAAAGGATTTTTACCTTTGCACCTTTGGCTCCATTGACCGTGTTTTCACCCCCTAGCAAAATTAATTGAATTTGCAATCTAAAATATTAATAAAATAAAATAAAATATGACAATATTTTCCAACAAATAACTTTTTTTTTAATTAATTGAAAACCATACACAATCTTGAATAAAATATCTTTCATTAATGTAAAATTATACGTGGAAATAGCTCCCAACAAAGGGCTTGGTAGTTACCTCCAAAATCGTAATAATTATTAAGTAGTTAACTAAATTAACTTTGAATATAATTATTTTATAACTATTCAAAAACAAAACTAAAGAATAACTCATTTAATAATAAATATGGTAACCCATAAATGATGTTATGCCACCAACAATGGGGTGTTTGTGTTTAATGTTGAATTGCTTATTTTGAAATATGTGTTAGGTAAAAGTTAGGGACATCTTTTAACTCTAAACTCTTTTTATGTCGTAGATTGATTTGTCTCCCCATGTTCACCTTCCCACCTCCACCTTTGTCCGTCATTTAACATATTTGCAATTATGAATGCATCATTATTGGGCCATCAATGTCCACACTAATGTCCACTTGGATTGGACAAATTATTCCATTGTTGGAAACTTGCTTCTATGAGGCCCACATATTCAAAATGACACACCACTCTTCATCACTAAAGTCATATGGCTCACCTTGGAAAAGCAATTGCAATGTTATTACCATGTGATAATTATGATTTTATGTAAACAAACCCTCATTGTGGCCCATATTGAAACATATTATATAATAATTCTTGGGATTACATTGAATATACTTGGAGAGATTTACTTAGATAGGATGGACTTGTTCCAACATGATATGATGTGTCACATACCAAAGAAATAATTTTAACTAGTCAGTGAAATTACCCCAGGCCTCATAATTTTGTAGACTCCTACAAAATATACAAATTAAGCTATTTTGTAGACGTCGTTGTCAGTAATTTGTGGATGGGTCCAAATAAGGCACTTCTGACTGCACAATGGCCCGTGTTGCGACCGAATGTGTATTTGAAAGCTCATCAGGCCCATAACTGCTTGAGGATGGCGCGTTGTTTGGCCTGCATGATTCCTTCCAACGACGGGTGCATCAAGGCAGTGCGGAACGCGTCTAGCTCCCATTTCAGGATCGAGAAGTCGCTCTCGACTGACGTCGTGTTGGGAAAGATGGTCGCGAGGCCACCACAGAATGCGCGGAGACGCTTGAACTGGGGGACACAGTCCCAGGCGTCATTGAACAACGTATTGACGTCGTGCTTGTCAATCACATTCCGCATGTTCTCGTCGTCGCGATACATCTTCATTAGGTCTCGGTGATCTGCTTCGATCTCCTCGAATTCGTCCGACGTCCAGAACTTCTGGAGACGGTCGCGGTACTTGTCGAGCACCTCCTGAATGAACTTGGCGGGACGCAGTGTGATGAGTTGCTGAGGAATTATAGGTGGCGTGTCGTGATCAAGCGGCTGGTTGTTCTCATCACACTCGGCCTTCACGCTCGTCAGGCCCATGACGAGCATGATGGCGTACGACACAATGATTGTGTTTTGGTCGGCAGCATTCAACGCATCGAAAAATTTGCTAGCGGCCGACCCTTGGTCGCGAATGTGATTCTCAATGCCAGCGACGTCAATCCACATCGACTCGATCAACATGTACTCGATCTAGCCGTCGTCGTTGTTGCTCTGGTTCAAATCGATGACCTCGATGCAGAACATGGCGGTCAGCGTGCGAATCAACGCATTGATGAACTCTGCCTGCTGCGCCACGAGCAATGACCGGCTCTGTAGCTTGGCAAACGTGATGTTGATCTCATCGATAGCGGGCGCCACCGCGTACGTGATTACCCACCACATGTCCGATGGCAGCTTTTCCGGGTGCTTCTCCAAGGTGTGTGCAATGATCAGGCGGCGATACTGCTTGTAGAAGTTGAGGACGCGACCGAGGTGCACCCAGCGGTTCGTCTTCTTCGGACACTTGACGCCCATTTGGATGATCAAATTGTGCTACCACCGCAAATGAACGGAAAACAAATAGACGTCCTTGACATAGGCGCCGCTGTTGATACCTTCAGTTGACGACTTGATGATGATGTCGATCTGATGCGCAGCACATTGAACTCAGCGCACCGCGTGATGCGAGTGACGAGACCAGCGTGGCACCCAGTCATTGTGTTTTCGCCATTTGACGACACATTGAGCAGCTTGATGCGCCAATCTGGGTAGAGTGCGTCGAGAAACTTGCAAAGCAAATTGTACAAAATCTCCGCCGTATGGCGATCGAACAATGGAAGGCCGACCAGGTGAAGGTTGCAGAGTCGACCCTTGAAGCATATCTGGATGCGTAAATCAAAAAACGACTGCTCGAAATGGGTGCTTGAGTCGAATGCGAGTGAGAAGGCCCAGACGGACAAATCGCCCATCAAGTCCGAGATGTCTTGCAGATTGCCGCTGACCAGGACACGGACATACTGGCCAATGATCAGGTCATTCATGTCGCTCAATGTGGCCGTCTTGGTATGGTCCCTGGCGCCCTGGATGGCAGCCGCTGCCTGCCTGAACGACATGCCAATCGAGACGTGGTCCATTGCGAGCTTGAATCGCATGGGATTTGGGATGACAACCTAGTACCAATCAGGGTCGTTCTCATTCTTGACGAACAGTTTGAGGGCGTTGGTCTTCTCCTTGGCCTTCCTGGCGACCTTCTTGGCGATTGCGCTGGCCAGGTCGTCATCACTGTTGTCGTCGTCGCTGTCGGCATTGGCTAGTACCTCGTCGTCGTGGAAGAACAGGTTGTTGATGATCATATCGACGATGCGGGCACATGTCGAACACCAGCTTGTCGTCCTTCACAGTCATGTGCCGATGCAACGTATTGGCCGGCTTGATCTGGCTCGAGAAGTACTGCTTCTTGTCGGCTTTTGACAGGTCTTGGTAGAGCGCCCATGACTCGGCGTGCTAAGATTCGTGATGGTTGCGGTACTTGTGCGGGTAGAACGGTGCGGTGAACATCTTGATTTGGGTCGTCCTCTTCCGCTTATGGCCATTCTGGCCGATCTCGACTTCGTCACGGCCCTCATGCACGTAGAACAAACACCAGTAGGTTGCGCTGCCCTTGGCATCCCGCGACACGACCTCGACCGCATACTCCAAGGCGTGACCAGGCTGGAACGGCGTGGGCTTGGGCATCGTTGACGATCTAGCGGATCTGGGTAGTCGGGTGAGAGCATCGACAAGAGCAGCGAAACATCTAAAAGTGTTTCGCGCGCAAGAGCAGCGAAACATCTGAAAATGTTTCGCGCGCAAGAGCAATGAAACGTCTAAGAGCGTTTCGCGCGTAAAAGCATTGAAACATCTGAAAGCATTTCGCGCACAAATGCTTCCATTGGCTTCGCCGCGGATTTTGCTTATTTTGTAGATCGTCCAAAATTTATTTTGTAGACATCCATGGTTACTTTTAGAAAATCTACAAAATTATGAAGCCTGAATTACCCACATGATCTATGAAGAGCTTAGATGTCTCTACCAAGTGAAAATTTCATATGTATAAACTAAATGATTTAGGTGAAATTAATAAATTCATTAGTTTGATTGGGAGGAAAGTATTGGATATTTCAAAAATATAATTATTTAAAAAATTGAAACATAACATCTATGGCATGTGGAAAATACACATTGAATTTAAATAGGGTTTTAAATTTGAAATATTCATGTGTGTGCCAAATAATGGACCAAAATTAATTATAGTTAGTTATTTGAAAGGTTTTTAATTCAATCCAGGTCCAAATTTTTTTTAATGTACAAAAATCCTATCACAACATCACCTTTTTTATATTTTTATATTTACTCCTTTTTTACCATATAAAAATGCACTTATGGATGATTATGACAAAATTTATAATTATAATGGTTTAAAATATGGTATCTATGAAATATTTAAGACTTTTTTTGATCCATTAATTTTGATGGGGATCAAATTATAAGGAAAAAAAGGACCGTAGTAAAGAGTTTTGATTAGGTCATTTTTATCTTGTGAGTGAAAACACATTAAGGTGGAGTACATATTCCTATCAGAGTTTATTAGACTATTAATCATGGGCTATGGAACAAAATATAAATGAATAATGTATGAAAATGATTCAAAAAAATAATATTACATGTGATATGATCACATTGTATGAATTTTGTGAATAGATTTTGAGTTACCATAACATATTGGACTTTTGAAGTGCCAAAAACCTTGCATTACATTCCATATCATATGGTTATGTAGTCATTATATTTACTAAAATGTTTTGTTTAATGATGTTTTTTGACATAAAAAGTAGTGTGATGCCATTGATATAAAATAAGACAACTTTGAAATATTTTGAAAACCATAAATTGATATATACAATGAAATATGGATTTTTATATAAAATCTTTTATTCATTTGAATTAATAATTCAACATCTCATTTTTTAAATGTAAAATTTTGATACAATTATATACAATTAATAAAGTCTAGAAGTTTAAAAAATTGTTTAGCATTGCCATATGACACATGCAATATAATGTATTTTGTTATAATGTAAAATGGACTTTTATTTTAACATTAGTATGGAGTCCACATATGTTGAAAAGTATTCCACTTTAATGTGTTTTCACCCTTGAGTGGTACACCTTAAAGGATTTTCACCCATCCATTCCCCATGATAAGTATGTTTTCCATAAGATTTCATGTGTAGGTTAAGCTTACAGCCACAAACATTATTGGAACAAGGGCCCATCTTGATTAATTCACTTACATGCATATATTATTATATATATATCATAGTACAAGGGCAATAACAACACATGTAGTTTATCCAAAAATAATTTTAATTTGAATATTCCATATTGAAAAATAAAATATTCACAAAAAAATTGAAATAATTTATTGAACATTTCATAAGAAAAAGGGCTTTTGAAACAAAAAAACCACATGTCCACATGCTTTTTTTGAATGCATTAAACATATAAAAGGACTTTTGAAATGTGGTGAATTTTTATGAAAATTTTGTAGTTGCAACTTTGAAAGTGTAAGAAAGTATTTCAAAAAGTAAATGAATTTTTTGATATATAGTGTTCCCATGGCAATTTTTCAAAAATTTGAAAAACAATTTTTGATGACTATCCACATTTCTATGGCTCTTTATTTCATGTTTCACCCCAAGTTTTTTTAAGGTAATTACTAATTATTTATATTATAAATTACAATGTTTAATAAATTTTAATGAAAATAGGTCAATAATAGTTCTAGCAAAAAGAAGGGTAATAATGAACATTTAGGTGGTTAACATTTATCATTAAAACTACATTAGAAGAAATTTGAAAATCAACGACTAGATTTGTGACTCATTTATAGTTGTAATAAACACATGCAACTAAAAATAACCTAATCACTTTAGATAAGTGCCATAAGACAATCAATTGCAAAAGACATCATATGGTTATGAAGTTGAAAATGTAGTCGCAAACCTTACGATTAGGCTAGAATTTCTCATAGATGAGTGCCATAAGACAATCAATTGCAAAAGACATCATATGGTTATGAAGTTGAAAATGTAGTCGCAAACCTTACGATTAGGCTAGAATTTCTCATAGATGAGTGCCATAAGACAATCAATTGCAAAAGACATGATATGGTTATGAAGTTGAAAATGTAGTTGTAAACCCTACGATTAGGCTAGAATTTCTCATAGATAAGTGCCATAAGACAATCAGTTGCAAAAGACATGATATGATTATGAAGTTGAAAGTGTAGTCGCAAACCTTATGATTAGGCTAGAATTTCTCATCCATTGCCATGGATGTTCCTTAGTATGACATGGAACCCCAATTTGTGACTATGTTTGCAACTACATTTGGGATAGTTCCATGTCACCAAATGTGCCATTAATGGGTGGTTAGGATTTAACCACATAGTAATTTAAAAAAACTAATGGCAATAAAACACATGACAATTTTTCATTTGTTCAAAATATATATATTATTAATTAATTAATTATAATCTATTCTAAGCTAAACTATAATAGGCAACTTATTATAGGCTAGGCTAAGGTAGAATAGGCTACCTACCATAAGCTAAGTAAGTAGGTATGATCCTATTTATTTTGCTAGGGACAAGCCTTTTGATTGGCTCAGCCCAAATGGCACATGCACTATAGTGCATACTATGAATTAAATCCATGTTCTTTCACTTAGTTATATATTTTAGAAGTTTGAAGTTGTAGACAAAAGATATGGGATAAATTCTAATGAAAGGGAAACACTACAACACTACAACATTATCACATCCTTTGTCCCATACAAACACATTGTCATAGATCCACACAATAAAATATTTATTATTTTCCCTAACTAATTAGTACCTATCCTACTTACTAATATTGCCTAGGTTACATACCTACTATCGATTACCTAACTTACCTAATTTATTATTTTTATTATTTTAAAAATCATATATCCACATACTACTTATGCTACATACTAATTATTTCTAATACCTAACCTAATTAATAACTTAATTGCTTAGCATAGCTAATTCATTCATTCACTAATACAAAAACACTATAACATATCCACAAAATAAAATACCTCTTGCTTAGCTTATAACCTACCTACCTACCTTATATCTACTACCTAACCTACTTAATAAATTAATTACCTAGTTGACATTTAACAAATTAATTGTTTAACATATCTAATTAATTTATCAATTAATAAAAAAAAATTATGACATATTCACAAAATGAAATACTTTTTGCTTAGTTTGATTACCTACTTACTACCTACTACCATTAATTTACTAATTAATTAATGACCTAGCTTAACTAAATCTAACCTTCATAATTTAATGACCTATTAAATACACCTAGTAAATTAACCTATTATTACCTATAGATAATTTAAGCCAATTAATTAAGTATGCAAGCTAAGCTAGGCTACCAATGTACATAGGCCTACTTAGTTTAACATAACTAATTAAGCTTACCTAGTTTAATTTACCAACTAGGTTATAATAGTTTTTTTTAACAACCTATTAGCCATTAAATATTATATCACGGAAGACCCATGGATGGGTACATTGAAGGGGTAATAGTCCAATTGAAATAGCAAAGTTTGCCAAGTGTGGTCTATGTTTCTTTGTACATGTCATAGAATATATTATTGTAATTGCAAAAACTTTCATCATAATTGCAAAACAATTATGTTATCATCCATCAATTGATGTAATCAAAATTGGATGACATTGTTCACTTTTCATTTACATTTTCAATGAAAATCAAATTAATCATAAGTTGTAGTTGCATTTATGACTATAATTTGATTCAACCCTTCTTGCAATTGCATATGCAATTATAACAAGTTGTAATTACATGGACATGTAAGACCAACATACTGCTAGTCATAAAATAGTTGGTTTAGACATTAGTCACATAATAGTCACAAAAATATGGTCAAAATGGACAACATTTTTTCTAGTGATAAGGAATCTCCATGTTGATACAAGTTAAAACAAGAAGCAAAGAAAATCCTTAGCAATTTAAGTGGAAAAGGAAGCATTCAAAGAAGTTTTAATGAACAATAGTAGGAGAAAATTATAATGAGGCTAGCAAATTATATGGTTGCACATGAAGGGAATGAACTTTACAAAAAACATAAAACTTGCACATGAAACATAATGTTTACAAAATGAAAATAACACCCAAGTGGTAATCACATGGATGTATAATTCCTTGTGGTAATAGGCCTCCAACATTAGTTAAAAATTAGTAGTCACTACTTGTTTTATGGTTGTATCCCTTAAGAAGGGTCTCAAATACACTTAAAGTTTACAAGTTCTTGTTGAGTTCATATTGGATTATTGTGGCTGGGTTGTTCTTTGAAAGAAAGTTATGATAGGAAAATTTTGAAATCTTTCAATATTTTTAAATACCTACTAGAACTTGGTATGTAATTGGGGGCCTTACATTTGTTTAGGACATATGGTGAATATAAGTTATGTTGTGATGAAACATACCATGTGTAGATGGGATTTTCATTTTGGGAAAAAATCACCCAAAAACATGCCCAAACCAAACCAATGTGCACCTAAGTGTGTACAAAATGGTAGTCGTAAAACCTTGGTTGCCAATAATAACTATAGGTATATACAAGTTTGTATTTATATTATATTATGCACAAGCATCATCCAAATTGAAACTTGAGGTGGCATGAATTGCATTATAATCACAAATATGACCAAAAATCATTCAATAGTTAAGTGTGATTGTGAGATTCACAATTGCATGTGACCACCAATTGCAAATTAATTGTAAACATAGTGGTTGCATATGCCAAGATTTCTAGTAGTGCTTACACTTGGACAAATTGGACAAGGACAATGGTACCATATACATTGTTTACCATTAGTTGCTAGCTTCATTTTTTTCCATAATTTGATATTTCTTGCACAATACATCTAGGAGAATTTTATTTCATTGTTGAATGCAAACATTAATAAAATTTAGTTGCAAAATATTGTTCATTGAATTACTTGTACTTGAATTTAAAATTATATATATATAAAATCAAAATCATTGAGGTGCACCTTTTAGTGACCTTTCTTTTGTAATATTGCCTAATGCTCAATTTAATACAATAATTTACCTAAATTCCAAACTTATACAAAACTCTAATGCTCAATGTAGAGTCCTTTAAAAAACCCTTGCCAAGTTATGGACATAAAAATATGACCTACATTATAGATGATTAATTTGAAATTATACAATGATATTTAGAAATTTTTAAAGTTATCATATGTGAACAAATTTTTTATTTATACATGAAATCAAAGAAAACATTTAAAGAGATTAATTAATGGAGTTAATGTGGTTAAATGATGTTTCAAAAAAAAATTCACCTTTTTTTTCAAGTGATAATAAGTCTATTTTACAAAGGTTTTAGAGAAAAGTTGTATTGAAATTTAATGAAACTTGGGAAGTGTTGAGTTCTAAAAGATTTTAATAGGTTTTATTTGGGTTTAGGTATATATTAACGATTTTACCAAATTTACATACATGGTTTACATAATTACAACCTCAGTGTATGGATATGGGCATATTTATTGGTAGCCTTTCATTTTCCAATAATAAATAGATATTCAAAATACATATTATATATATATATAGATGTTAATATATATAATTGATTTTACATGAAATTTATATCTTAATAATATTTTAAAAATTTTGTTACAAAACTATCATTATAGTAATGAATTGTGATGCACCCCGAAGCTCTTTGATACATTCAAATGTGAGTCCAAGGTGAAAACAATAGAAGGATAAGGAGTTGGGGCACGTTTTCTAATTAATAGCACTTCAAGGGGGTAGAGGGGTGTGCTGGAGCTTTAGGATGGGGATTAAAATGAATGACAAACAGGTCAATTATTCACATGGACCTACACAAACCAAACAACAAGTTGGTTAATGCATAGTTGGAACATTTTTGGTGCATGGAGGAGTCACAAGCAAACACGAATTCACAAGACTCACCACAGCCTGAATTTGGGTGAAGCCACCACCTTCCCTTTTATAGTATTTTCAGTGCTTAACCATAGGGCTAACACCCGAATGTCATTTTGTTTTGGAAAACCCAAGTTGGGAGTCCCAAAATTCCCAAAATTGGGACTTTTGTGACTTTAAAAGTCCATAACTTTTTGTGTAAACTTTCAATTAAAATGAAGTCTAATGCAAAGTTCTAGCCTTCGTCGAAAGCTTTCCAAAATTATGTGACACACCACCTGTAAGTAACTAAATCAGGGCGATTTTAGACTTTTAGCGGTCAGGAATCAATTTGATAGTTTGATTCTGGGCCCTTCTTTTGGCCATAACTTGTGTTTTAAATACCCAAATGGGTCATGCGAGCCCATTTTAGATATGTAGGTTTCAAGAGATTTCTAATAATATAAGAAACTTTTCAACGCAATGATTTTTGACCTTTGCAATTGCCTTCTGAATATTTGAGAGTCCATTGGGACTCCAACTTCCAAACTGGGAGCTCATTTGGGAGTGTGAGGGTTCATTCCTTCACACTCTCCTATACTTTTGGGAGCATGAAATGTGACTCATGGGTTTCACATTTGGCCCGCACCTTTGTAAACCCTTGTTTTGGTTGTGAGCCCAAGGTTAGGATTGCAACAAATTGCATGTGGTGTTTTCAATTGAATCAAGGTTTGCCCTATGTTGCCTTTGTGATTATAAATGATTATGCATAAGCATTGTAATATTATGAACTTATGTTTGGTTAAATAATTGAAGTTTTAAAAGTTGTGTAACAATTTTCAATCACATGCAATCTTTCATGTGTGAGAAAGTGGAGAATCTTTAAAATTTCATTCCTTTGTAAGTGATTTTATTATTTTGTTACTTGTAGGGTGGATAAATGTTACTATTTGAGCAAAAAAATCACAAAAACAAAATCATTATAAATAGTGAATTAGTTAATCAATTTGATTTGGCATTATGTGATTGGTCATTTGAGGAAAATATTTCTAAAATTTTGATTTGCAATTTGGTAAAAAAAATGTTTTACTTTTTATGACCTACAAAAAAAAGTTGTATTATATTGTTATGTAAAGGCCAATTGAATTTTTTTCATAAATATGTCAATTTAAAAGGAATTTGTGACTTTTTAAAATTAAAAATAATGAAAGCATTGTTACAAACAAATGTCATTTCTTATTTTAAATTCTAATAACATAATACATAATGAAAAGATCTATACAAAAAAATTACAAGATTCTATCGATACATCAATTTTCAAGGCATATTTCAAAAACATTAAGAGTGATTAAAAAAAGTGACCCCTAAAAGGTGAATGCATCTTGTATGCATTTGATTTTTTTATGAATTAATATAGTTCATTAGACCCACATTGCTCCAATTTGACTTTGTGGGGTAATGAAAGGACCTACAACAATACATTAGTAGGGTAGAGAGTATGTACTTATGGGAATGCATGCTTCAGAACAAAACCTTTGTTGTTGTCTTTGAAAAGCGCACCTAGCCTAAATCACTCCTTCAAAGTGAAAACGTCCACTTGTTCATTCTAATTGCTCACCCTTCCCTAACATAGATCCAAAATGACTACATTTTGCACCAAACCTTTCTAGTGTAATATTGGGCTACATTTCACTTAAAATTAAGTCAAAATACTAGTGAAGCGTGTCACATGGACCCTAGTAGTGAAATCATGTGGGACCAAATGAAAACTACATCTTTAGACTATATATAGTCGCTCTCACTTCAAGGCGAGTCACCAAATGAGTACAGATTTTCCTGGGTTGTTTTTTCCATTTGGATTTGTGGTTGAGTTCAGTTCCATATAAAAGTTTGTTGGGAAGTAACTCTGGCTGTATAGAATTTCAAAACAATAAATAGGATTTGAAGTCTTTTGGATGAATATAACTTATAAAGTTGGAGCCTTTTTTCCTTTTTCGGGTTTTCTTTTGGCACAAATGAACACTTTATTGCAAAGGGAAAATGGAAGTACAAACACAGGACCACACCTGAAGCTCTTCACTAGAGTATCTTAGCCAACACATTGCAGTAGCTACGACACTTTGTCATAGATACGAGAGAACCGACGTATTCTCACACTACTCGAAAGGGTAGATAGTGGTAGACACTCCCCAGAAACCAAAACCCATTACTAGGTTTAAGACATGCACACAAATTTTCAAAAAGAAAATATGAGTATCATGATGTGGAAATGTTATACCATAGATAAAGAAAAATGGAAAGAATACTATCCATGGGAAAGCTGTGGAGGCACATACATTAATTGAATGTCAGCTTTTTTCCTCAAAGAAGTGAAGGGGCCCACATAGCTAATGTTTCAAAGGAATATTCGACACAATATTATTTTTGGAAACAAATCGCCACCTAGTGAAAAGTCGCTACAAAATAGAACCCTGATCGTTATCGCATAAAGTGCAGTTTCAACTAACAGTGTGTGACTCTCTAATAACGAACCTCCTGTGCACTTGATTTTCATGGGTACAACAAAAGAAGTTTTGTATCTCTGATCTAGCCTCAGGAAGGAAACAAGATTTCAAGTTAGCCACCAGCAAGGGAATAGAGCAATGATTTGTTGGGTAGCTGAATTTTCGCTAAAATTTCCACAAAAAAATTGAAAATGAATATTCTGCCACAAATTTCTTGATTTCAAAGAAAAACTCTGTCAAATGTTTTGAAAAGCAATTTCTTTTGGAGAAAATTTCACCACATTTGCACAAAATCTTTGAGTTTAAAGACAGTCTACAAACCTGTCACGAACTAATGTTAAATCTTTTTTGGAGGACTGATAATGATGCTACAGATGAAAACTGGAAAAACACAAAAACCAACTAGGATAAAGGTGTCACAAAGTGTCAAATCCCTGACTGCCTATTGCTAGATTTCCTCCAAGCTCTAGAAAATTAGAGGTTTATCATTCAAGATTGAGCAGTATAATGAATGATGCCTCATGGCTTTGAACTGGGTGGCACTTGCTGAGAATTAATTTACGCCTCTGATCTTTTCGCTCTATCTATCAAATACTGATCATGTGAAGCTTGGCAGCCACACAATAATTGTATTCTACTTGCCAACAACCAGTGTCCACTTCTGTGTGTTGATCTGTGCACCGTTGGTGCCAAAAAGTTGTTGTGCTACGGTATGGACGACCGCATATCCCTTTTGGCCCTCGAAGAAACCGGTGCCTGCTACCACTGCAAGTGTCCTGTCGTCTGTTGAGTTGAATGATGTGCGTTGCCCCAAGATCTCATACGTGGTTTCCACCAAATCTCCAGGGAAGTCGATTATCACGGTCGCCTGGATGCGATACTTAATGCCTCCATCGACAATGTATTGTCCCTCGAACTTCCCTAACGAAGCGGAGTTCGGGTCAGCAGTTTTGGTGATGACGGTGTCTACCACAAGAATCGCACCCTTCTGCAGCTTGGTCAAGTCGCCCCCCGGCCCGGCCACGATGAGCGCCTTGGCGTTGGGGACCAAAATAGAGTCGTGCACGTAGAATGTGACGTTGTGGGTCTTGTGCGCGCTCACTCGGCTGAGACACATGAGCAGAATGGCTGCTGCCACCAAAGCTACTGCCAGCTTCGCCATCCCGACTGCAGTCAGTGATCTGAAGTACTAAAATAGGAGTGATTTCAAGTCAGTGTATCCAGGGTAATGAAAAGACAATCAGGAATGGAGCTGTGGGGGAACTGTGGAGATGAATGAAGCTGATGAGTCGCTGATGAGTGGGAGTTCTAAGTCCGAAAAGAGCGAAAAAGTTGCGAGCAAGATGAAGAGCTATAGTGGAGTGCAGAGCTGTAGAGTTTAGGTGGCAAACAGAAGGGCTCAGACGAGGGGAGGTGAGAGGAGCCTGCGAGAAGGCGAGTGAACTAGTGCTTGAATGTTGATGAAGACAGCCGGAAATTTATAGGTGTTGCAACTTGCGAATTAGAGTTGTAGAACGGGAACACGCATTCCTTTTCCTACTAGCTTGCTAAGCAACGCCCTGACTCTGTCGTCGGGGTTGAATGCGGCAGGTGGCCGCAACGTGCTGGCAGTAATGCCAGCGTCAGTTAGCTTGATTATTTTTGGAATCGAGATAAAAACACGCCCGCGAAAACTCTGCTTCCTGGGTAGGACAACGTAAGGGTGTGCAGAACGTCTGGCCCATACCTCGTGGATTTGGTTCCGTTTCCGCTTTAAAGACCCAGGTCAGAACCAGAGTGGGGCGGGTATTAGACATATCAGAAAACTCCCGCCGGGTATCAAAGTTCAGTTCTGTGATTATATAAAACCAAATTACATGGTTTCGATATATAACCACGGTTATCATAAAGTCAAATACTGTACTGTTGTGTATAGCGACAGGGTCAGAGCAGAGAGTTTGCAAGATGCTAACATGTTCCCGAAAGAGTTCCCAATAACACCTCCCTTTTATCCCATTTGCTTTGGCAAATGTTGTCCTCCTTTCACCTATATTATGAGGGCCAAAGGCGAGGGCTTTTAATCTTCCAAAAAGAACTTTTTATATTTGGGAAGCCGACAAGAAATTCCATGCAGCCATTGAGAAGGCTCAAGGGGGTTTAGTCTTTTTCTTTTGTGTTTGTAGGAGGGCGTCGTGGGGAACGGGTGGTCAGGCAAATGCATATTTATGGCTTTCAAAAATATTGGTGGTGGACCAATCGATTGGCTCCTTCTGAAAATAAAAATAAAAGGCCTAGTGGCCACACCTCTCACTCATTACTTAGAAGCGTCAATTAGTACAGCCCGCCATTATAGATTCATGCCATGAAATGTCTGCCAGTCAGTGCACACAAATTTTGGGGGTATGTTGAGGCAAAATGGTGAGATGCCTCACCGATACTGTAACTATGGTCTAAATATGTATTGATGCCTACTGGCCTCTAGGCATGTGTTTTTAGCAGCCAGATGACGCACACCGTCACACCGTAAGGACTTGTCCCTAAAAACTCCTTTGAAGAAGTCGCGGCTCGTTTGTTTTGTCGACACCTGAATGTCCTCCAGAATGGTCTTGCCCCTGCTGATTGCATTGGGTGCAGTTGCTCAACCTGTTGGGCTTGCCTGGCATATTACCAACCTTACATAGCATTCAATCCATGGTAAATAATCCATCTGTACATTATAGGTCAATCACTGGAGTGGAACTAAATTTAGAATTGATTGAACTTTTTGAATTCAGAATCATCATACATGTATTTGGATTTAATATCACACACAAGTGCACCTTCAAATGCCTGTTTAGACATTCTAGTTCTAGTGTATCAAGTCTTCAAGTATTCTAGATGATGAATAAGCAGTCCTATATCTTTGACTACCAATATATGTATATTAACTTTGCTTGATTTCAGCCTGTTCAATGCTTGAGGACTAAGTAGTAAGAACATGCTTAGGCAAAAAGACATGTTGCGATTTCCTGTCATAACGTCATCCTCCGCAATGTTGATCTTCAAACATAAAAAGGCTTAGTACAATATTTAAGGTTCATATCCATGTTATATAGTGAAATCCAAATTGGGATTGACACAAATAATGATGAATTAATTTGGAGATGCCTCCATCAAACATCACCCATGTTGGTCTAGTGTAGGCCTGTGCCAGTTGCAACTTCTTGCAAGTGTGTAGATCAATGTTTAAAAAGGCCTTATGACTGAACACTTTGTCTTAAGAAAATTTATTCAAAATTTTTAGGGTATGCAAATCGAATGTTATTTTTTTGTGCCGTTATGGGCATGGGAAAAATCAATATTTTTTTATAAATCATTTTACATTTAAATATGTTTGGTCATTGGAGAAGAAGAATGCATTTTCATGCATATAGTTGAAAACAAATAAGATGAAAAATGTTTTAATCAAGTTTTGATCATTTGGTTTAGGGTGTGTTTTCAGATAGTCTAAGAAAAATGCAAGCGATTTTTCCAAAGGCAATGCTTGGTTTAGGGGTGGGTTGGACTCATTTTCACAAAATAACACCAACTAATTCAAAAAAGGTGCTTGCATATGGGGTTTGTTTGTCACATTGTTTGTCACTTGTTTGCACATTTTCTAATCACCCAATGGCAAAAGAAGATTTAGAAAAATGGGGCTAGGAGGTGTGTTTATATAAGAAAAAGGATGTTGTAACGATTGTGTGAACCTTAATTATGTAAGAATGTAAACTATCCATAAGCCTATAGCAGTTTAAGATGAAAATTGTAAAAATCAAACAAATAAAGGTTACATCATTCCAAGATGGGATGCCAAGTAAGAGCTAGGGTTATTGGTTCACATGTAGACATTTGGAAATGAACTTTCAACAAGCTAAAGGATTGAAAGTTTGTAGAGCAGATGGATTGACAGTTAGTTCTTGTACACCAACTTCTACAATCACTATTATATAATCAACACAATTATGCTACAAATCATGTACAAAATTTAAATTAAACTAATATTCAAGCTCACAAACAAAAGGGAATAAAGGTTTTGACGAAGACAAGATCAAATGCAATTTATATCATCATCCCCAAGTCTTGACAAGGGTTAAAATTAAATTGTGTCAGCCAAAATAAATATTTTCACTGCTCTTACCAGATATTATAATTACTCTCGAACCTTATGCATTAAGTGCTGAGTTTTAGCATGTTCATCTAATAAACTTTTCTTACTTTGAGATTCCCCCTGAAAGAGGGGTTTGGGGGTGAAAGGAGGTCCAAAAGATAGCAGGTTTATTTGTGGGAAATGTAGAATAACGCACAGGTGACGATGCAAATTTGGTGCATTTATGACGATAATAAAAAGATTGAGACCCGAAATGTGGTGCACTTAATGGCTGCACTATATTTATAGCATTAGCTAATATGAGATTCGGACTACAAGATCAGTGAAAAAGGTGCTCAATTCGCGATGCCCTTTCAATCTCTTTTTGGTTAATTTCACAGGATCACTGTCACACTTCGCAATTTGACGATAAATTGTCAATAAAAAAGACTGAAAGACAGGAGAAGACTGGGTGACTTTCAGGATATCTCTATTGTCACAGAAGTATTCCCTTTTAATTTTCAGATTTGGGCGAAATTTCACCTAAAAAGATACACTGGATAAGAATGCATCTTCAGTCCATCTTTAATAGATCACAACTTATTGCAGAAGTGATTGCTAAGATGAATGCACACGTTTTGTGGATGATTAAACCTTAGTAATCAAAATACATATTCTGATTTTGAATTCAGCTTGAGCTTAATCCATCCCAAAATGGAATTGCAATAATCTGGACCTATGGTATTAAGAGTGAGGTCCTAAACAGCATCTCCACTAATGATGTACAACAGCACAACTCAGGCTAGACAGAGGGAACTACAACGTGTCTTCCCTTACGATGACAGGACATGGGTGAACTAGTGTCTGAGTGTCGATGAAGACAGCCAGAGATTTATAGGTGTTGCAACTTGCGAGTGAGAGTTGAAGAACAGGAACACGTGTTTTGTTTTCTTACTAGCTTGCTAAGCATCGAGTGGACTCTGTAGTCGGGGTTGAATACGGCAGGTGGCCGCGTCTTGCCGACAATTCTGCAAGCGTCAATGAGCTTGCTCCTTGTGGTGGGAATCGAGGTAAGAACACGCTCGCAAAAACGCTGCTTCCTGGGTAGGACAACGTCAGGGTGTGCAGGACGTGTGGCCCATACCTCGTGGAGTTGGTTCATTTTCCGCTTTAAAGGTACAGGTCAGAACCAGGCACTTTTGCCAGCTTAAAACAGGTCCACCCATAGCCCCTTTTTGGGTCAATACCAATTTCCAAATCTGTGTTATGGTTCGGAATTTTGTGATGCAACTAATAAGCTATCATCCATAGGAAGATTTAGCCGACATACCAATAATCCCCATTCCCAAGGAAGCTTTACACGAATCTGGCTATAAAATAGACACATGAACAACTAATCCATAATTATCCTTTTATATCTCTGCTTTCTTACTGAAAATCAGATTACAGAACTTTTTATTTGTTTTACTTTTCTTTTCAGCACTTTTGGTGATTGAAACCTGTGAAATTAACTTCACTTTCAGTTTTTTTAATTTTTTATCTTGCATTTTGGCTACATTTACCAGTCAAAAAAAGGCTGGTACCAATAATGTTCAGGATAAAGTGTTAATTGTTTCCCAGCCCCCAGTTATTTTTGCTATGGAGCTTTCTCCAGATTTTTACATTTAAAAAACCCTGGTTGTCAATGCGAAGGGGAAAAATCGCCTAAAATGGGCAGCAAATCGTTTTCTTGTGGAGGATGTTGCCACATTTATGTCTACTAGCCACAGTTTTAACAGTTCCTTGAAATATTGTCACCAACCTGGCGAAATCTGTGTGAATCAGCAAATGGATGCTTGCCACCCTGGCTCGGTCAAGAAATTGAAAAAAAAACATTGAGGAGCACCTAGCATAAACACATAAACATGAAGAAGTGGGCACTAGCATGTACAGGTCCCAATAAAGGCTGTACTTTATTGAATGTACAGGATACAATCCATACACCGCTGTTGGGTATAGAGTGAGAAAATTTAATGTCCAGGTATGTTTCCCCATCTTCCACGAGTGTTTTATTCCTGATGGAGCCAGGATGTTGAGCATTTTGACTGAGTGACATTACTTCAAAGAACCCTTAAAGTTGGAGGCAGTACACATAAATGTGGCAACTCCTTCCCAAAGAAAAAAGGTTTCAAAAGATAGGATTGCTTCTTGGAGGTGTAGAATAATTAGAGACTTGTTGCACCAAAAGTAAAATGTATAAACAAGCCTTTGAATATACTCGTGTGTGAAATAATTAAATCCAGTCCAAATCCATGTATTATGATTCTAAATCGAAAGATGTTAATCAATTCCATCATTAGTTACAATGCAATATTCGTTCAATATTGTACTGATGGATTATGTACAATGGAACGAATTGTCAAGCCCCTGCCGTTCTATGTTTATAAGGTTCCCAGCAAGCCCAACATGATGGTCAATACTGAGACCATTCTGAAGACATTAAGGTAGAGGTGGCAGATGGAAGGATCCTTAAGAAAAAAGTTCAATCTCGACACATTTTGGTGACTATTACAAGGGTATGATCATCATCAGAAGATTAAGTCATAAAATATGGTCGAAAAAATGGCATAATCTGCCACCCCAGACTCTATTGTACCCCAGCGCAGCACAATATAATATATTAAAGAAGTGCATTTCATTTTTAAATAATTTTACATTATTATCAATTTCGAAAACTATCATATTTATGAAATTAAAAAAGGGCTGATAAAAACATTTATCTGAGCAAAATAATACCCTCCCAACAGAAAGGGTCCTCATTATATACAAATAGTGCCTCCACCCCACAGCCCCCGCCCCCCTTCCGGCAGGGAAAATAAGCAAGAATTCTGCAGTCCTGGTAAATATATATATATATCACAATACTTTTTCAATTAGACCAATTTCGGATATCTCTTTATTAAAAGAATTTGTTGATCACCCAAACAGTGAAAAAAAATTTGGGCAACTTTTCGCCACCGGGGGAAAAAAAATTGGGAGAAAATTGGAATTTTTTTACAAAAAAAATGCTGAAATATTTGCAAAAATCAACAAACCTTCAAAACCACAAAACTGGGGGAAAGAAAAACACTGCACCCAAACCATGAGAGATATCATGCTTTTGAATTCGCCATGAACTTGTAAGGCGGCTACTCAGGCTAGACAGGGTTGTAATATTTGTTCCCCTTCACTATTAACAACAGTATTCAAAATTTTGCATTCTACTTGCCAACAACCAGCGTCCACTTCTGTGTGTTGATCTGTGCACCGTTGGTGCCAAACAGCGTTTGCGATACGGTATGGACGATGGCATATCCCGTTTGGCCTTCGAAGAAACCAGTACCTGCCACCACTGCAAGCGTCCTATCGTCTGTTGAGTTGAATGATGTGCGTTGCCCCAAGATCTCGTACGTGGTTTCCACCAAATCTCCGGGGAAGTCGATGATGACGGTCGCCTGGATGCGAATACTTGATGCCTCCATCGACGATGTACTGTCCCTCAAACTTCCCTAACGCATCGGAGCCCGGGTTAGCATGTTTGGTGATGACGGTGTCCGTCACAAGGATCACACCCTTCTGCAGCTGGGTCAAGTCGCCTCCGGGTCCGGCCACGATCAGGGCATTGGCGTTGGGGACCAAGATAGAGTCGTGCACGTAGAATGTGACGTTGTGGGTCTTGTGCGCACTGACTAGGCTAATGCACATAAGCAGAACTAGTGCTACCACCAACGGTGAAGTCAGTGCCTTGGCTATCCCCATTTTAATCACTCAGAAATATATTCTTCAAAGTTTATAACTCAATGAATCAATGGATTATTGAAATAGGTTGAGCAGCAGCAGAACTGGAGCTTTCAAGAGAAATGAAGCAGATGAGTCACTGGTGAATGGTCGATAGAGAAGAAAACTTCGAAAACTGAGTTGCGAGCAAGACGAGATTGGGAAGCTGATGGCCTTGGAAACTTGTTGGGAACACAGTGGGAATAGATTGGGATCAGACAAAAAAAACAAAAAAATCTACTGGTTTAAGGCTGGTTCAAGTCAATATCAGTACTCAAATCAGTACTGTATAGCCAAGTTGCACCTGATATCTTCTTATATAATATCCTTGGTTTTGTCCGGTTGCGATGGTGGTGGTCGTCCTTTCCATCCATCCGTCCCGTCATCCGTCCCGTCATCCATCCATCCAAGTTCCTCATCCCGGAAGAAGAAGATGACGGAAGAGCAGGAGGAGGAGGAGGAGGAAAAACTCCTGTAGTCTTGCAATTTGCCAAAAGCTACAAACTAATTTTTAAAAACTAAAAATTATTCAAAAAAAAATGAGAAACAAGAGAAGAAATCTTTTTAAAACAACACAAGAAATTTCAAATTAAAAAATAAAAAAACAAGTTATTAACAAATAAATAAAATGAAACAAAGTTGTAACAAAAAAGAAAAAAACAAAACAAATTTTTTTTTAAAGGGAAAAAGCTAGAAAAAAAAGAAACAGAAAAACACTTTAACAATTAGAAACTTTTTTAAAACACTTAAAAATAAATTAAAAATGAAAACATATAAAATAAATATATTTAAACATGAAACAAAAAATGGAAATACATTAAAATAATCTTAAAAGAAAATTTAAAAATAGATGAAAAAAAATAAAAAATAAAATAGACAGCAAAAGAAAGAGAAAAAAAACCATACTTGAAAAAAAAAATGAGGTTTGTCTTCTTTTTCCAAACTTCAAACCTGTATCTAATCAAACAAAAATACAAAAGTTTTTTTAAATTATTTTCATTAAAAAACATATTAGAAAAACTAGAATCTTTTTGAAAAAGAAAATAGAAACTAAATAAATAAATAAATAAATAAATGCATAATTTTTTTTAAAAATGAAGATAGACAAAACAAGAATAGAAAACATTAAAGCATGAAACAAACATAAACCAAAAAAAGTAAAAACTATAAAACAATAAAAAAGGAATGGAAACAAATGAAACAAGGAAAGGGAAATACAGTAAAAAATTTATTAAAAAAATTATTACAGAAATGAAGAAACCAAATCAAGAGTAAAAAATAAGAAAACATAAAACTTATAATAATGAAGAAAAACCCTGCTTGAAAAAGAATGAGGTGTGTCTTCTTTCTCCAAACTTCAAACTTGCATCCAAATA
>Ga0209208_10001552_pt1 | contig 32523 bp, 20 predicted proteins | sample S1TSphfallax_3_FD_187694 | JGI IMG/M metagenome (GOLD analysis project Ga0209208, IMG submission 187694) | Host-associated microbial communities from peat moss isolated from Minnesota, USA - S1T2_Fd - Sphagnum fallax MG (SPAdes) (version 2) | ecosystem: Host-associated > Plants > Peat moss >...
AAATTGAAGGTTTAAAGTAAAGTTGTTAGGGGGAATTGGAAGAGGTGAAAAGGTGTTTTCCTTCACATTCCATGGGCCACCGAGCATGGGATCTTCCATTGATCATCAAGCATGGGATCTTCCATTGACCATCGAGCATGGGATCTTCCATTGACCACGAAGCATGGGATCTTCCATTGACCACGAAGCATGGGATCTTCCATTGACCACCAAACATGGGATCTTCCATTGACCACCAAGCATGAGATCTTCCATTGACCACCAAACATTGGATCCACCTTCACCTCCCTTCTCCTTCTCTTTAAAAGGCGGGCTCGGATGATCGGGGGCGGTCTCTCTCTTGCCTCAGAGATAATTTTCATGCAAACTTGAATACTTGTTCGGCAAGCTTCTCGAGGAGGCAAATAATGATGAGTCTTAGGAGAGGGGAGAAGGAAGTAAAGTAGAGGGAAGATCTTGTAATAGTTTTAAAGAATGGGGGTGAGAAGTGATAGTGTTGGAAGGTCGGAACTTAGAGAAACCTCACAAACCCTCTCAGGTTTCATAACATAATTCCTTACTGGTGTAGCTGCAGATCCTAAGATTTGGTAGGTAGATGCGCCTTGTTGTTAGCTTTCTAACGAGCTAAGGCAAGCAGGATTTGGATAATGTATGTGTTAGAAACAATGTTTTGAGTGACTAGTGGTCTGCAGCTATGTTGAACATGGTGTGAGTCTTAAACATTGGTCTAAATGAATGTCAATTTGACGTGAAGCCCTAGGATGCGTAGTGTGTGAGCTTGAAAAAAAATAAAATTTATTAGTTCTAATCATAAATGTTGCATAGAAGGTGGGCTACTTAATTTCAACTACAAGCGCAATTTAACGTCTAGAATTACACTTGCATTCTTCCCTTCACTAGTAGCATTTGTGCTCCTAACATAATTGCCTTGTAGAACCGGAAGCAAAGGGACAAAAGTTGCCTCACATTGTTCTTTAGAATCTTTAATGTTTAAAGACATTGGTAACCGATACAATAAGTTGTTCTCAAATTTATCTGGCAATGTGAGAACCGGTTCAAATTTAAAAAAAAAAACTTTGATACCTTGCCTTGATGTATAATTAAAAAAAGAAAAGAAATTGAAAACCAAAACCTTTTGTAAATTATTTTGTGAAAATCGAATCTGATGGGTATAAAAAGATAATGATACCCAACCAACACTGGTACATACTTAGATTGATGTAAGAAGGTTTTTATTGGTGAATAACCCTAAATCATTCCAAGTTAAAAAGCCCAACAAGTTGTTCATGGCAATGTTTGGCACATGAAAACCTGGTTTCCCAATATAGTGTTTTTATTTCTTCCATGGAATTGCAACAAAGCTTTTGCATATTTGTTCAAGAGGTGGAGTTTACCCAAAAGCAATTGACCCTACTTCTTTCTAAGCTATTTTTATAACCTACAATGATGCAAAATAAAAGGATGCGAAAATCTCACTCCACTCTTCATGTACGTACTTACATTTGCATGATCAATGTTATAGTGCAGAGAGTGAATGTAAATTATTGATGATGGTGGTCAACCCATTGCTTCTCAAAATGAGAGTAGTTTTTTCCTCAAATCTCACAATTCGTTCTCCATCTTCATGCAATTTGTTTTTGACTTGTGCCTTTGTTGATATATAGTATCATATTTATTGAGGTCTTATCCATGCTACCTATCTGAGATTGAATTTGTTTCATTACAAATATTTTGTGTTGGATTGGCATTTGACTGCATGTTTTTGTGGACTACTGACATGAATGCTTGGAATTGTGATGATGGGTATCTACACAATACCTCCATGTCAAGCACTGTAAAGCTCTGAAGCTGCTGAGTACAACTGGAGATGTATTGGATGGGTTTCAATTGAAGAATTCAAATGTTGGAGATTGGATTCATGATGTGGGATTCTTCTCTTAAACAATGCATTTGCATTATGTGTACAACATCTTGCTGGTGAATGCAAAAATATGTTGGGTCAATCTCATGAACGTGGACAGAAAAATTGCATTGCCAGAACTTGTGAGATCTCTGAGAGTACAATCCAAATCACTGAAACAGGCACCCCAAAAAAAACACAGTTTGTTCTCTACAAAACAAGTGTTTGCTTCTTCCTGAGATGATTTGTTGAAACTCAAATTTGTGTGAACATTTCTCTGACCTTCTCAACATTTGGATAGGACACAGTTTGTTCTCTACGAACCAAGTGTTTGCTTTGTCCTGAGATGATTTGCTGAAACTCAAACTTGTGTGAACACTTCTCTGACCTTCTCAACACTTGGTAAGGACTTGCCTGGAATCATCAACACAGGGGTCCAGAAAAATCTCATCAGCAGAACTGCTTCTCTGCCAACTCTCTCTCAGGTGGTTACCCTGATCCTGCTTTACAATTTCTTCACAACCCTTCCAGAAGTGGCTTGAAATATTCCAAGAAGAAGCCAGAGATGGTGGAGCTGGGTACCCTGATCCTGCAATTTCTCCACAAACCTTCCAGAAGTGGCTTGAAATGTTCCAAGAAGAAGCCAGAGATGGTGGAGCTGGTAACCTGATCCTGCAATTTCTCCACAACCCTTCCAGAAGTGGCTTGAAATGTTCCAAGAAGAAGCCAGAGATGGTGGAGCTGGGTACCCTGATCCTGCAATTTCTCCACAACCCTTCCAGAAATGGATTGGAATGTTCCAAGAAGAAGCCAGACATAGAGGAGCTGCATTTAACAAATGTTGCACAGCAAGATGGATAGTCTTTATAACAGAGATTTGCATTCCAGGTAAATGAAAATCTTGTGTAAGGCCTCCACTTGTTGTCAACCTGGTGAAAGATCCTCTTGATGGTTTTGAAACACAAGCTGTGAAAGATCTCTTGATGTTTCTGAAACAAAAGCTGTGAAGGATCTCTTGACGGTTCTGAAACGAAATCTGTGAAAGATCTCTTGATGGTTCTGAAACAAAAGATTTCCTCAAGCAACTCGTTGGACTTGAAAAAGCACATGTACACCTGTAAACATCCTTTTACTGCAAACATCCTTTTGCTTTGAGGTTACATGGAACTAATCACCGTCACATCAAACCCTGATACTTGCAGAAGGAAAAATGGTAGTAGCCTGAGCAGAAAAACTCGGAAATCTTGCATAGGGAAAGACTCACCTCGTGCTGGTTTGGAAGAGACGTAGTTTTAGGAGCGGACGCATCTTCCCGACCCGTTGGCGAACGGATTGTCGATGTACACGATCAATTCTCCTTGCTCTTTTCTGATCATCAGACGCATGGAGTGTGAGGGATTCCTGGCAGATCTAATTGGATGAAGCGCGTGCTCGTGATGTCGAAAATCCTTACGGTATTCGGTCTCACGTGTTCGTCTTCTACCACAAAATCTCTGACTCTCTATGAGGCTCCTGGAATCGGAGTAACTCAAGTGGTGGATGTGAGGAGAGAACAGAGCTTCAGACTGTAGGGCAGCGGTTAGATCCGCGGCTGCACTACTGCGTGCAAGCTTCTATAGTGTTTTAGGTGAATGGGCGGCATCCAGATTTCTGCGCTGTGCTTGTGCTATCTGTTTTCCTTGCTCTTCTCCTGCTGAAGATCTAAGCTCCTCACGTCTGCTTGGCTTTTTCTACTCTTGCTCCTGCTGTTCGTCCAAGACTGCCCGTTCTCTGGCACTCTTTTTGCTCTTCTGCCGATCCGAGCTCTTCACGCCCTGCTTGCGTTATCCCTTGCTCCTCCGTCCAAAACTTCCAATCCGGCCATCACATCCCCAATATACGTCCACGACCCAGAATCTCCATCTTCTTCCTGCTTTCGCTAGATCCAATAGAAAAAAGAAAAGACCGATTTTCTATTGCTGAAACTTTTGCCACCCCGAAACCTGAATCTTTCTCAACATGTAGAGGTGGTTACAAATTTCGGCGAACGGCGAATACTTGCACGAAAATTTCAAGAAGTGAGATACTCGCTGCTTTCGAGCAATCGCTCGTTTGCCGAATACTTGCTTCCTTCTACTACAGACGACAGACAATAGCATCGTAGAAGGAGAAAATCGTCTCTGAACCTCCCTCATCGAGGAACAACATCCGAACTGGCTGTACTTCAGGAGTCCTTCCGGTTTTTACAACTGCTTTTGCGTGCGGAGAGAAGGATTTTGTGTTGTGTCTGAGTTTTCTTTCGCTCGTTCCGCATGCAGGGACATTTGTGAGGCACAATTTGTTTGTTGGATCCTTTTGTTTTCTCGTCCATCCCTGTAACACGATTGCTCTTCGATTTCCGAAGTGGTGTTCACTGGTGGTTCGTGACCTTGTGGTCCATTTTTCTGTCACAAAATCAGAAATCGAGCTCTGAAAGGATTGGTCTGCGCGTTCCGTAGTTGCACTGGATGCGGAAGAGGGGGATGGAGATTGGGATCCACAGCTTGTTGCAGAGGGACCATGACACTGGGCAGCAGACATTGGAGTATGAGCTCAGGGCTGGGAAAGAGCTTGAGATCGATCTAAGAATGGAGCAAGGGGGTGCAGAGATTGGGGGTGGAGCGAGTGGCGGAGGTGGTGGTGGTGCTGTTGTCAGTGGTATTGTTGGAATTGAGGATGGGGACCTGGAGGCACAGGAACTAGGTGAGCTTGTTGGGTGATTTGTGAATGTGTTCTTTTGCTTGCTTTGCTGCAAGAGCTAGCAATAATAGTATGATGCTGCTGAGCAGCAGAGCATACTTGGCAATTTGGAAATTCACAGCCAAGCATGGATTCGTATTTCAAAGAAATGGGCTCAAACAAGTCCTTCAAAGTGTGGAAGCATAGGTTCTTCAAATCTTCTTAGTCGAAGATCATCAAATGGCTGCAGAAAAGTGTACAGGATTGGCAAGGAGAAAAGAGTCATAGAGGTGAAAGAGATGTGCAGTAAGGTTTGTCAGCATACCCTGGAGTATATTCTCTAATGCTGTGCTGCCATTTCTTGTTTGTTATTGGTGGTTTTGTAATAGTTGCCTTGAGGCAAGACTCATATCCAGGAGCTGAAGCTCGGGACTCAGGTGGCACTGAGGAGGAGGCAATCACCATGGATGATGATGCCCCTTCAACTCCTACAGGGTTAACAGTAGGAGGAGTAGATCCTGCAAGAGGTAGTGCGGCAGCAGGAGGAGGACCAGAGATGGACAGGAAGGATCGAGTATATAAGAAAGGGCCATGGAATGTCTCAGAGATGCTGGTCTTGCAGTCTGCAAAGAAAGAAGATGTGGTTAGGGCAGGGAAAGGTGCACCACGTGACAAGCATAGAACAGCACAGGAGAAATGGCAGTCAATTGAGGACTACTGCTGGGCACATTTTGTGCAGCGCAGTGCACAGCAATGTCAGGATAAGTGGGAATCCATGTCTGCAGAGTTCAAGAAGGTGAAGGATTGTGAGTCTGGCATCTTATCAGGACAGAGATCTTATTGGCAAATGTCGATGGATGAAAGAAAAACGTTCCGCATGCCACCGAATTTTCAGAAGGAGGTCTATCAAGGATTACAGGAGTGGTATGATAAGAATCGAGCAGTTGAGCCTGGTGAGTTCTAATAGCATTTGGCTGTCAATGTACTAATGCCAGCAGCAGATTCATCAGTATGGCACCTCTGTGTCCTTGGAAATTCATGCAAAGAAATCTTGGTATGCCATTTGCCACTTTAGTCTTCTGTATCATGCCTGTAGGTCTAAGGCCATGGTTTTGCAAACAAAACTGATCTACTGTGTGTCAGATGTGTGGTGGTTTCAGGTGAAAACATGAATTTCTGTTAAATCTGTGAATCTGGCTGATGGTTAGAGAATGAATTTATACAGTCTTTGGAGTACCTGATTCCTTGTACCATTTGATCATCTTCTGACAGGAACAATCTCACTGAGTAACATGACAAAAGTTGAGGACTCCAAAGTTCAATCACCAGTTGCCATAGGAAGTTCATCTCCATCAGGAGGTGCAGTTTCTTCAAGAAAAAGACCTGTTGAGCGAACAGTAACTCGTGTGCCTCGGAAGATTGTCCGAAGTGACAGCATGTCAGTGCCAACTCATCTTGACCCCCGAGCATTGTCACAAGGTTTGTTATGCTTGCATTCCTGGTTTTTCTTGTTTGGCTTATGTCTGAGTGCCAATCTTGCATGCAACTAGTGTTCTATGTTTGCAGAATCAGGACATCAATTGTTGGTGTACTCTCTGTTCGAAGTGTGCACAAGGATGGGGAGTATTGTTTCAGTCAGTGCAAAAGATTCTGATTTTCACAACTGGATAACAGGAGAGAGAGAAGCATTTGATATGTTTGATCTAGGAGACTTTGTTCTAAGAAAAGGTGCGACACTACGGGGGGCCAAAGTGGCATACAAGGTGTGGGGAACATTGAATGAGGAACGTAGCAATGCAATATTGTATCCATCCTGGTTTTCAGGCAGGCATTGGGAGAATGATTGGCTCATTGGGCCTGGAATGGGACTTGATCCTTGCAAGTACTTTATCATCGTTCCTAACATGTTGGGCAATGGCCTCTCCACATCTCCGAGCAACTGCCCAGCACCTTACAATAAGGCCCGCTTTCCCAAGGTTAATTCCACCCTCACAACTTACAGTACCCATTGTCAGGCAACAGATTTGAAGTAGTTAATGTATATTCTCATCTGAGCTTTCTTGTGGGGAAAGTCAATGCTTGCTTGTACATAAGATTTGAGTCCTTCTCTACTAGCCAGTACCTTGGGCTTATTCCATCTGTATATGCCTATGCTTTGCATTTGCTTTCTCCTTTTCTTGCTTACAGATGTTGTTATCATTGTCTTTGATGGGGGACTTGCTGAAGGAACACAGGTGACGTTGGAGGACAATGTACGAGCACAGTTCAAGTTGGTGACTGAGAAGTTTGGAATCCACCAGTTGAAATTGGTGATTGGGTGGTCCATGGCTGCCAGCCAGGCCTTCCAATGGGCTGCTAGCTTCCCTGACATGGTTGAGCGCATTCTTCCTTTCTGTGGCTCAGCTCGCATCAGTCCTCACCATATTGTCAGTGTGTCCCTCTCTTCCTTCTATTAACCATGCTTTTGCAGTAGATGCTTATTCTTGGAGATATTCAGTTTAGGAATTCTAGTTTCCAAATGCATGTAGAATAGTTCAAGGTGAAAGGTTAGATTTTTGGCAGCTTCTGACACAACAGACATCCAGATTTAGGAAAAGTTGTGCCTGTCCACACACATGGGACATAAATATGCTCTGTTGATAATTTGTATTTTTGGGCAGGGAACTTGTGGTAAGATGAACTTATTCACACAACTGCACAAAAGACAGACATATGGGGTTGTAAAAGTACATTGTTATCCACATCATGTCAATTTCTGCCTAGTTTTGCTGCAGGTTTTTCTGGAGGGTGTCAAGGCAGCACTTACAGCAGACAGTTCATTTCAAGATGGCTGGTATGAGAAAACTCCCTCAAAGGGCCTCAGGGCAGTTGCTCGTGTCTATGCAGGCTGGGGCTTCTCTCAGGCATTCTATTGGAATGAGGTAAAAAGCTTGTGACCCCTGTCAAATGTACCCTGTTCACTTTTCATAGGAGTTCAAGCTTTTATGTATGTTTGATATCTTAGCTGTGGCTAGTGACTGTCTGGCAGAATCCTTTAATTTGAAGCTTCCATTTTATTTGTAGATCATGCTACTGCATCTCTTCAGTCCTGTTGCTTTTCCCTCTTAATAGGGAGGGCCTTTCTTGATCAGTTTGCTTCATGGTGTCAATTTATTGAGGCTATTCTCACTGCTTCTTGTGGGTTGAAAGTGCAGTGAGTGAATCCATTATTATACAAGTTCCATTATTATAAAAGCTATTTGAAATCTTTGTGGGTTATTCCTGGCTAATCATGGAGATCCATTCAGATATTTTGCCATGGCTATGTCCACAAACTGCTTTTCTGTTTGTCATTTTCCACATTGCAGTTTCTAATGGATCATTTCCTATAGTGGTACAGGTGTGGAGGGAGATGGGTTACTCAAGTCTGGAGGACTTCTTGATTGGCTTTTGGGAGGGATTTTTCTTGGACCGCAGAGATCCCAACAACTTGCTGAACATGCTATGGACCTGGCAAAACAGCAACATTGGGTTGACTGATGGATGTGATGGAAGTGTGGAGAAAGCTCTTGGATTGATACGAGCAAAGGCCATTGTAATGCCAGCTGCACAGGATCTCTATTTTCCAGTTGCTGATGAAGAGTATGAAGTGAAGTTCATGCAGAATGCAGAACTACGAGTTATACCTGGTGTGTGGGGTCAATTTGCAGGTGCAGGCCTCAACTCCCATGACACCAAATTTATTGACAAGGCAGTACATGACCTGTTAGCTATGTAAATCTATTGGCCAAAAAGTGCGACTTTTGTTCTTTAATGTGCTTCAATTTTTGGACTGTCCTTCCCATGTTCAATACTTATTTCTTCAGGGGGTTTAGGGTTGAGGCTCTCCATCTTAACCTGTTGACATTCTACAATCCAATCTTGGAAAGGACTTTGAGAAAATTGCTTCACCTGCAAGCAGACAAACAGACAAGCAGGGGCTGTTAGAGATCAGTGTATGGTATGTTGTACATTCTCTAGTCTGACTGACTTTGCCACGAACAAGATGTTGCCAGATTGCTTGTACCTTGACTGTAATTATCATTGCATGTCAGGAGAGATCCCCAGGACAGTTGCTGGGGGGATTCTGCATGTAATTTGTAGAAACAAAAGAAGCAGATTGCCCTCCCTTGTTGAGGAGACATTTGCTTCAAATCCATCTAGCACAGCTTCTTGTCAAATGTTCCTAGCACTTGGCATAGTGTTTCATATTTTCTGAAAATGAGGTTCTGGAATTTTGTATATTCAAAAAATCCATAACACCTTTGTGGAAAATATAGATACTATACAAGCTCCTGCATATTCATTATGACTAATTGCTATGTGGGCTTGACCTGAAATTGCACTACTCTTCATCAACTCTTTATTTTGTGAAAGCCATAACCCATGTCAACAGATTGGTAAATTGTTGTCAACATTTTAGGGTTTAAGGTTTAGGCTTTAGACTTGGTACTATCTTGAAATAATGATTAGGTAATGCAAGTATTCTTGTGTGCCTGATCTCTCACTAATTCAATTTTATTTTCTCCCTCATGCGAAACCTGAAGGAACAGGGTAACCACCAACTGAACACTTAGTGTATCAGAGGGTTGTAAATGCTTGGGCATTGCTTGGTTGCCTCTGGAATTCAAAGAAAACTGGTAGATCTGTGTTGGGCCCACAGTAGTGAAGAACACAAATCAGTCAAGAAATGAGTAAGATATCAAGTTTGGAAGGGGGGGGGCATAATTTTTTTGAAAAACATTTTATCCATACATTTCATGATGCTTGAGCATACAATCTTCACCTGAGAAGCAAACAATCCAATAGTGTTCATTGCATGTAACTCTTGTTTGCAACATGTTTCAAGTGCAAAATCATGTTGGTTTTCTTGCATTACCATTCACACCTTTTGTGCGGTTCAGATTTAACTAAAGCAATGGGGTTTGAGATCTACAAGCATGAGAGGTAGGCATGGGAGGTAGGTGTTTGGAGAAATGTAAAATTTCTAACATTCCCTTGGTCAACTTTGTTTTCTTCCTTATGTGGTGTGGTTAGGTTGCTTGCCTAAGGTTTTGCAGTAGCTTAATTTGTGGAGTTGTTGGGCATTTGTTCCAATGAAGCCATGGGGAAGCACATAGCCCCAAGGAAGCATTTGGAATGCATAAGAGTATCCCATTCGTATTGTGACCCATAAGAAACTTGTAGCTCTTAGCCACCTCCCTAAGCCACCACCCTTCCTAGGCCCAATCAAGCATGAATGTTCGGGCATTGGCACTAGTGAATAGAGTTGCAAAGCAAACCGACATAAGAGTGCAAGGGCAAACACAACTTGTCATGTGGCATCAAAAACATCCATTCCTTTTGGACAACTATAAAGTAAGGGTATTGAGGTAGCTACACACACATTGTTGTAAGCAAGGATAACCAAGGAAATAACAAAGGCAACAAACGAAACTTTGAACGCTAATGATATGGAGGATAAAAGGCCATCACCACCCTAGCAAATCAAATATAACCTTGATCAACCAGCCATGATAAATGCCCCCCCCCCCCCCAATGCCTTCTAGTATGATCCCTTGCTAGTTTTGGTTGACTAGCATGGAAGGACATGAACTTAGTCAAGGATCTCAAATGGTAAATTGAGAATTTGTGTGCAATTAACTATAGACATATTTCAAGGTGTATAATGTTATTTTGAACCTCTAACTACAAACAATCATAGACCTCCCCACCACAAAAGTTGAAAGGGATGAGTTTGACATGAATTGTAACTCATAGATGGTAAGATCTTGCCTCTATTTTCTTGGTTTCTTTGTGTTTGTTTGTGGGTTTCATGGAGTTTTCTTTCGCACACCTCCTTGAGGTTGAACAACCAACTAAATAACTAGAGAGATGGATTGGTCTCCTTGGGACTTGCAATCAATCTCCCAAGGGAAACCCCAAGGAGACCAATTTGTCAATAGATAAATATCCCCAAGGCTCCTTTGAAAGACCAATCCCTCTCCTAAATAAATATCCCTAGACTTTCCCAAGAAACTCAATCCATATCTTCAAATAAATCTCTTCATGACATCCAAAAAGATGACCTAGTTTCTTCAAGACTTTTCAAGGAGATGGAGTTTTTTCCTCAAGGTTCCCATGGAGGTTTGTTTTTCTCAATGATTAGAAATCGTTTAAAATTTTATATCAAATCATTTGAATCAAATTTCTTCAAAAAATTCCTTGATGTGGTGTAAAGAGGTTTCCAATCAAGGAAGTTTGGTGAGGAGGTCAATGCGGTCTATCAAGCCCAATATGCATGGCATTCTTTTGTGGGATTCAAAGAAGAAATGGATAGATGTGAGATGTACTTCAAGAATAATCCGGCAAAAAATAATTTGAATGAGACATTTAACATGTTGCCTTGTGCACCTCCACCCTCAAAATCTAAAGTGTAAAGGATGGCATTTGTTATAACCTTAACCTTGGGCCCACAACCAAAGCTAAGGCAAAAAAGAAGCCGAAGACATTAAGGAGTCTCAAAGTGTCCCAATCTTTGGGACAAAATTGTAAGGGTAAACCTTATGCAACTTAAGAGTTCTTTATACCATAAAAAATTCTCAAAATGTAAAAATTGAAAGTAAACTTGCATTATCCATTTGGAGCTAGGACTTATGGGCTTATTTGTGATTGTGGTTCCCAAAAGGAGTATCTAATTGGAAAATGACTACAAATGACAATTTTAGATTTTCATATTGATGGTGTATTAAACTATAGTGTAGTATTGTGTTCCTACAATGGAATATTGAAAAAACAAGTTTTTTAAAAAATCCAATAATTATTAAATGTGTAAAAGTCTTTTTGAGTTTTGACCATATTATAATTTTTATAAAAGAATGCATAAAAGGATGCAATTGATATCAAAACATGTGTATAAAATAAACATGTTTCCATTTATGTAGCTACATGCTAATTAGGTCAACTTTATAAAAAAAAAATCATATATAAATTTCAAAGTCTTGAAATTTTGAAGCAAAAGTTGCAAAGGTAATGATTCCTTTTAAAAATCATTTGGTTAGTTGTTTATATTTATTAAATTCAAAATTTCTAGCTTTTGATGAGGTCACATGTGTAAGAAATAATCATGTAAAAAACATGTTTAGTTGATTTTAAAAGCTTTTTTTTTGGCAAATTTGGCGTTTTTGCTTGTAAACCAAAATATTGATGCACAATTATGTATACATGTGAAAAATCACCACCACGACCACATGAATTATCTTATCTTGGACTACTTAATTTTTGTTAGATTTTTTCCCATGCTAATGTCATTCAGCCCTAAAAAAATTTAGAATCATTTTTTTTTTTGGAATTGCAACTATGAATGGATAGACCTTTATGCTAAAAAAGGGCCAAAAGTCCATGTTAAGAGGTAGAAATCTTTAGACTAGTTAGTGCCATAAGCATCCTAGTAAATAATAGTCACTAGTGGTAGACTTGCCGTCCCTTACCCAAGGAATGAATCTAGTGGAATTAAATAGTTATGTTAGTGAGTGGTTGGGTGTAATCTACTTAATCACCTAGGATATTTCTAAGAAAGGATTAGGATAAGGACCCTATTTTCACGGGGTTAATGTGGGCCTTGTGTAAGTTTGTGGAAAAGGATGATTAGAAGAAAATTTGGAGGATTTTTATGGCATTTGATAAGTTCGTAGTTTGAAATCAAAGTGGAACTCTCTTGGAGAAGAGTGTGGTGTAACACTAAATAGGAGGGAATAGTTTGGACATGTGTTTGTACTTGTGGGCTATCTTAATGGAAAATGGTTGAAGAACCTTCATGTGTTTTATGTGAATTTATTCTATTAGAATATGAGGAAAGTGATATAGTTTAACTTACATAAGGTGTTGCTATATTTTATATAGTAATTCTACATTTCTTCTACAAAAGGGAATAAGAATGTATGTTAAATTTTAGTCTTTAGAGTATAGGAAATCATTAGTGTCACAAGAAGGTATCAACCAATATGTGGCAATGGGAAAGGGGAATACTTGAAGGTTGAAGTTTGCAAAATAGATGAGGTTGTTGCAAACAATAGACCACAATTGTAAGAAAATGTAGTGGCAGTAGACGATAGGTAGCATTGGGGTACTACAAACGATAGGTAGTGTCACCAAAGGATTTGTAAGCGTTGTTAAGGTGGGACAACAATTGTGGAGGGCTTGTAGACCCACTGGGGCAACATTCAAAGGCACTAAAGACATTGTAAAACCCTGGGAGGTAATTATTTCCTAGTCCCTTTTATCTTGCTTTTCACTGTTAGGTATAAACGATATTGGTATAAGATAGAGAAAAGAATAGAAGTAGCAAGGCATACCGTTGAAGCTCAAAAATAATCAAAGTAATACATTAAAATAAATCTTGGTTTTTGTATCCATTACATTTGTAACTATCTGTAATTAATTATCATTTGCAATTATCATTGGTCATTTTGGGAACTATTTTTAGGCATTGATCATGCTTGCAATTATGTTATGACTAATTTGCAACAATTGATTTCTCCATCCTTTGAGGTGGACAACTTTTTGTTTGAAAATCATCCAAGTAGTCCCACTTGTGTGCCATTAATTGTGGTTGTGACCATTACATTAGAAGAAAACTGTCATTTTGCAACTGTTGTATACAACTAATTTTTAGTTGCATGTGATACATGTAACTACTAAACCCCATAATTGCATAAGACAAGTTGCAAATGACTAGCACTTGCATACGAAAATATGTATGCGGATAGTATATATGGTATGAATTTATACTTCATACATTTACATTATTTTACAAGGGTTGCCCATGGTGACACATGTTTATTTGTGAAGCTCAATTATATGGTGACACACAAATGGTGGCACTTAAACATTATTTCAATATTCTTCATTATTAATAATATATTGACCATCCAATAAAATGTGAATTGGTTTTTGACTGGTGACACATGGCAATTTAAAGAGCCCACTGATTTTTTTTTTCAATTAATTAGGTAAGTAGGTCATAGGTAGGTAGGCAGGCTAAGGTTTTAAATAATTTAATTTTTTTGGGGGGTTTAGCCTTTAGGGTTGAACCTCTTTGATTGGCCCATCCCAAATGGCATTTGGAACTTGGTTTGTGAACAAGTCAAGTGCACTTACTTCTATAGTGTGCACATTTGGAATCCATGGCAAAAAATATGAGATAAAAAATTTCATTGGAAGTGCAACCAATGTAGTTGCAACCTACATGCAAATAACCATATTAACATAATTTACATACTAGATAAATAAATAATATTATAAGTATTAAAAATTAATAGGTAATAATAATATAATATAATGATAATGTTATTAATTTAAAAATAAATATTAATTTAAATATTTATAATTATAATAACATTTTAATAATTATGATTGCTTGCAATAATTAATGATCAATAATATAATATTATATTACTTCATTTAAATTAATAGATAAATTAAATTAGTAACTAACCTAAGTTAGGGTATTTATAGGCAAATTAATGTAACCTATTAGCCATAAATATATTACCATAATTAATGATATAGTTAAAATTATAATAATTGAAGAATCATAATAATATTATGAACAACTAAGGACGATAATAATAATAACAGTAAAAATAATAAACATTCAATAATTTTTATTAATTTAAATCACTATTAATAAATATTTCAATAAATAACCATAGGTTAACTAATGTAACCTACTAACCACAAATGTAATATCATAATTTAAAATATTATAATGAAATTTAAATAATATCTATCAAATAATACAATTGGGAAATAAAATAATAAAATAAATAATCAATAATCAATATTAGAATTATTTTTATCATTTGTAAATAACTAATAATACTACAATATTATTACATAGCCTAGGCAAAGAATTTGTAAGCTAACATGTGTAACCTATTACACATAGGTATATTATCATAATTAATAAAAATATAATACTATTAGAATAGTAATAATATTGAACAATAATAGTCAAATCATTAGTAAGTAATAATATTAATAATTATAAGTATAATTATAATCATTTTTTAATCATTATATGTGATTAATCATAATGATAATAATACAACAAAGTTTTTTGGGTTAAACTAGTTTTGATTAAATTAACCACATGGCTAAATAAATTTCAGCTAAATTAATGATGGATAAACTAATTTTTTACAAATAATTCAGGAGTTAAATTCAAAATAGTAAATTAATTTTGGATCAACCTAACCATAGTTAAATTAACTACAAGGTTAAATTTACTAATTAATTTAGCCATGCTTAATTTAGTCATGTTAGTTTAGCCATTATTAGTTTAATTTAGCCTCCTAGCTAATTTGGTTTTTTATTTAGTTTAATGATAGTTAATTTAACCAACATTAGTTTAACCAACATTAGTTTAGCCAAAGTTAGTTTACCCAATATGGTTAGTTTAGCCAAATTCAATTTAAATTTATAATTAGTTTTTTTATGGTTAGTTTAACCAAAGTTAGTTTAACCTCATAGTTATTTTTGCCATAATTAATTTAGCCAAAGTTATTTTAGCCATGGTTAGTTTAGCCAAAGTTAATTTTACCTCATAATTAATTTTGCCATGGTTAATTTAGCTAAAGTTAGTTTTGCCATGGTTAGTTTAACCTCATAATTAGTTTAGCCAAAAGTAGTTTAGCCATGGTTGGTTTAGCCAAAATTAATTTAGCTTCATAGTTAGATTTTCCATGGTTAGTTTATCTAAAGTTAGTTTAGTCTCATAATTAGTTTAGCAAAGTTAGTTTAATCTCATAGTTAGTTTAGCCAAAGTTAGTTTAACTTTGATCAATGTGAGTTTAGCCTAGGTTTAGTTAATGTTTTACCTTGGGTAACATTAGTTAATATAAGTTTAACCTTAACACTAAAACTATCAAACTACTATACATAACCTAAATAGATATATTTAGTATATTAATGTAGGTATGTATTAGCTTAGGTCATGATTTTTATGACACGTGTCCATTTTGTATAGTAGTAATTGCATGTTAGTTGCACACACAACTATATGGCCCAAAATGATATTATATCAATTTTGTAATCGCACACATAACCAATGTAGTTGCAAACAACACCTAGTTGCTTATACATTTTGTACACCTATACCCCACCGTACATGTATATATTATGGTATAAACTATTGTATATAAAATTGTGTTGTTATGTAGGGTGGTTGTATCAAACTTGTGGTACACCTCATATTTATATCACATTATTATGCAACATATTTTTTTCATTTGCCCAAAGTATATTTTATGGTATAAACTATTGTATAAAAATGTGCCATTATGTAGAGTGGTTGTATCAAAACCATGATACACCTCATATTTATATCTCATTAATATGCAACATATTTTTGCCATTTGCCCAAGGTCGGGTAGTTGGTTATACATTTTGACCATATGTGGTCGTTTTGGTAAATAGATTTTTTTTTCCCTAGGGTCAATTGACAATTTGCATAATTTGTAGCAACAATTTTGGCATCCAAAGAAGAAAATATGGTATGAAATTGTTGTGATAATTTTGTTTGCCAAATAAAATAGACTGGCTACATGATTGTTTAACTTGAAAAAATGTCGACAATTTCCGCATCCATGGAGGTGTATTAGCAAATATATAAAGTTTTGTGTACAATTTTGGCAACAAGAAGCACTAGGAGGTTGGAATTTAAGATAGATACAATAGAATTCTAAGACTTGAGGAGGGATTGAACCCCAATCTTGTAGGGTTTTGCTTAATGCAACCCAAGTTAGATCTACACATACAACACACGTTTGAACCTTACTTGCACACCAACACATTAGTTCAAATATGAAAATTCAAAGATAAAAAAAAAAGAACTCAAAGACTAATATAAATTGCATCATTTATAGAAAGAAAGAAACTTACAAAACTTCCAAGTAACTAGCAAAAATGTAGGATGTAGATCCCACAACACACCAATACATGGGAAGGAGCTGAAAAAAAATGTAGCTTTCATATAAGTTGCAATTGCAACAAAAAAAACTTGGCATGATTGTTTGCCTACCTGCTTGCATAAAAGTGACAACTTGATCTCAAAACATTTTACAACCAAACAAGGTGCATTTGTCAACATAACACACTAGAAACATCTAGTATGCTACATTAAATGCTTAAAACAATCTAAGCATATTTTACATACCTCTATGGCCTATCCTACCAATCTTTTATAGCATCTCCAAATGGAAAAGTATCCATGGAGTTGTGATCTTGAGCAAACATCTTGACAACCAAATCAAGATGGTTTTGTTAATTTGTCCATGAGCCTAGATTCAACAAAGAAACAATTGAAAAACTACACTCGTCTTCCACATAACCCAAAACCATGAAATCAAGATTTCCACCAACTTGATATACTCCAACAGTCACTATTTTAGGAAAGCACAAAGCCCACATTGGACCACAATGTAGTCATAAAATCGCATGTCAAAGGAGGCTCCAAAGCCTACTTGTTCTTTGCATGCATAGTCAGCTAGAAAAGGGATGCTCCCATACCAAGTTTTTGTGCATTCAATAGGGCAAGTGCCATTGAACCTTCATCACCAAACTAATTTTCAAATCAATATTGGGCTTTCAATAGGGTTAAATGGGTAGGGAATGTGGAGTCTACATCACAATTCAACTAGTATTGGTGATAAATAATCTCAATAGCATTCATCAACTGACGGTTAAAAAACCTCCCAAATTTAGAAATGAGGCCAATAGCTACACATGGTATACAACTGTGTATAATGGGACTTATAATGGATTTGTAACTAATGGCCTTGGAAATAAAAAATGGCATCCTAAATAAGAGTGGTTGCATCAGTCCACCAAGTTGTTAATAACCCATCATTTGTAGAGACCATAAGGTTTATGATAGACTTGAACTTCAAATCAATGTAATTTTTCTTTGAATCACAATATGATGATAGAGATTTGCACAATAGATTTCATAGCTCCCTCAAAGTCAGAAACAAAAGTATCAAGATTTTGATCAAATTTGATGAGTTCATTGATTATTTCCAACATGGGCAAGGTAAGCCTGAATGCTAACCTAGGATTGATTGTCCACCATTGTCACTTCATCACAACTCATAATAAGTAACCTTGTTGCAAAAATAATTTTTTTAGTTGTAATGAACACAATGTGATGCATTACTTTTGTAATTTCTTATCTAGCACTATCATTCTAGTGCTTTTGCATGTTGACATTTTGTAGATATATAGTACTGCCCCACAACACATTTAATCTTTTTTTTTGCTTTTGCAACTCCTAATATGCTTTTGGAAGCTGTCAATTTCAAAACTAGAAGCTTGTTTTTCCCTTCCATTTATGAGCACAACTAACATTTACCATATGGACATTCCCATTAAAACCGGCAACAACTTTCGCCCATGGAAGCTTTGCTGCCTAATTATTTTGAAAAAACTCGAAGCAACTCCCATTCTTTTATCCATTTCTTCCTCTTCTACTTAGCTATTAGGTTAGCATTAGGTAATTCTCTAATGGCAAACTCACTCAATAAAATAGTTACAACACATTATTCACATTGAACATGTGCAATTTCTATTGCATTGAGAACAGTAGATTCACCATCACCATGGATTGTAATGCAACAAGTTGCATTGCAAACAATAAAACACCAACTTGGCTTGACCCAAAATCATTCACAATAGAAGGTACCCTAATAGAAGCCACCCCAACAGAAAAAAAGACCTTATATGCGAACCTTGTTGGTACTTGTAGGGGTGCAATGCTATAGGGGATTCAATCAAGAACCTAATTAGAACAAAAAAACCAGATGTTTGAAGGTAACAAGCTGCAAGCTAGGTTGTGAAAATAGAAACACTTACCTCAAAGCCCTAACAACAAGAAAAGTAGAAGATTGAAGTCAACAAGCTTGATCAAACTACAAGATTGTGGAAATAGAAACTTACACCTCAAAATGAAAATAATAAGAAAGCTAGAAGCTTGAAAGCACCAAGCTTGAACAACTTGCAACACATGTGGACATAGTCATTTACACTTTTCTACCCCAACAAGAAGAAAACCAATACCTTCAAAGTAGTAAGCTACAAGATAGGAACTCTCAAAACAAGAACACTTGAATGATCATGCCCCTAGGGAAGAAGGAGCTTATGTTGCCCTAGGGAGCAACTTCAACTTTTTTTCCCTCAGGGGACAATCATGCCCCCAAGGAAGAAAGAGCTTATGTTGCATCGGGGAGCAATTTCAACTTTTTTTTCCCTTAGGGGACAATCATGCTCCCAAGGAAGAAAAAGCTTATGTTGCATCGGGGAGCAATTTCAACCTTTTTTTCCCTTGGGAAACAATCATGCCCCCAGGGAAGAAGGAGCTTATGTTGCCCTAGGGAGCAACCATGTGCCTGGGGGGTAAGAGTTTAAGTTGCTCGGGGGAGTAGCCATGTTCTTCAGGGGACAAATGTGTCTGAAATTTTTGTTGATCATAACTTTTGCGTATGAAGTCTAATTGAAGTGTTTCCAACTAAACAATTGTAATCCTCCTCGAGACCTTTCTAATGATAGGTCACAAAAATATATAAAAAAAACTATGAGATGACTATGATTGCAAAAATATTTGGGACATACATTTCCTTAGGGAACTTGGGCCATATCTTTTGAATATTTTAGCAATCACAATCGTTTCATTTTTGTGTTTATATATGCATGTGACCTATCATCAGAAAGGTGTCAAGGAGAGCTACAAATTTGCCTACTTGGAAGCACTTCAACCAAAATCATATGCAAAAAGTATGATCATACAAAGTTTCAAACACATTTGATCTTCGGGGAAACATGGTTGCTCCCCAAACTTTGTTGACGTCAACTATTATATGTGCATGAAATCAGTGGCTACTTAAATGGAGAGTAAGTTTGTGGTTTTCTATTTTTTCAATGATGATTTAATCACTTTTGATGTTGTTGTTGCATTTTTTGTTTCCAACAATTTTCTCCTAATTTTTTTTTTGATTTTGATGCCAAACTAGATATGTACATTTATTTTTCCAATAATGATTCCATTATGGTAATTTATCTTTTTATTATTTGATGAATTTTGAGTTAATTAAATTGATATAAAATGTTGCATTTGCATATGTGTTTGTGAATGACGTTTGGTTATAGTTTCTTCTTTCACCCACCCAACAAGATCCACAACTCCCATAAATAATGTAAAAGTTGCTTCTTTTGTTTGGGGTTAAGCATCATGTTGTGATAATTTGAACCCTTTGAGAAAGCACCCCATTCAATGTCTTTTATTTCAATGATCTGTTTATGTTCCCCAATGTGTATGATGTGTTGTTGAATTGTTGTGGAATCTAGAAATACAATGTTGGAAGTAGATAAGTAAGTGTACTTATCATACTTACACTAATGTGGCACACATTAAACCCACACTCATAACCACATTCAAAGCTTCAATAATAAGCTTAACTCCCAAAATTTTGTAAAAATTTAGAAGAAAACAATATAGTTCTTTCTTTGAACTATCAGGACACCCAATGCCCATGCTTCTAACTATTTCCTTGGATCACATAAGGTTGCACCCAAACTTTGATTAAGGTCCAAGGTTTAGGGTCTGGCTTAAAAGACCTTCACCAATTAAGCTATTTGGCGATAACTTTTGAAACAAAAACTCAGATAAACATATTCCCAACCTATCTAGACCATAATATGACCCAAAGCACGAAACCTAGCATCTGTTTTTGCACAAGCAGATTTCAAGAGTAATATTTGGATATAGATTGGTATTTCCTATGCTTAAAAGAATGCACACTTGTTATGTCATTAGGTTGCGCCATTTTCACCATCCCTTGGCCTTTGAAGCTCTTTGTTTACTGTTACCCAAATTTAGTAATAGGTGACTTAATAGGTTGAAAATGTAAGTAGGTTCTTAAACCTAACAGGTGATTTAACTGTTATTTAACCTAACTTGTAATATTGACCTAATTGGTTAAACCCGATAAGTATTATTATACTGGGTTAAAAAGATATGTTGATAGGTTAATCAACATGTAGTTTGTTGAACATGTACTTGGTAGAATAGGTAGTTGAACAAGTAGCTAAATAAGATGTAGTTTTTTGAAATTTAGGACTATTAGTCTAGGTACTAGCTAATGATTGTTTATAATGGTTAGTTATGACTCGTATTTTGAAATAACTAGTATAAGACTAGGAGGATAGACATGTTTTAAAGACTTTTGATTTCATTTTTGATTTTGTGTTTCATTATTTCATTTATGGAACATGAATTATTTTATTTAGCCAAATTTTTTCAAGCTTCTAGTAATTTTTGTACATGTTAGTTTAAGATTTGTAATCAATTTTAATTTTGTATGTACGTGTTGTTGTAAATTGAACCTGTTGTTGAAGTATTTAAAAGTTGAATAACCTTAATGGGAATAAAAAACCTCCTTCACATTTGGTGACCATGCAGTGGATCAAAATTTTAAAAAATCATGTTTAGAATTTTTGGTTTGATTTAATAGTTTTAATATATTACGTTTGAAAAGTCATCATGCTTGAAATTTTGATTTGTTTCATATTTGAGTTTTTTTTTTGGTAACTTTAGGATTCAAGTTTTTGCTTTTTGATTTAGTTTGAAAACATTAGGCATAGGGTGAGGTTCGTGTAAGGTTTTTGAAGTAAAACATGCACCTAATTTGTAAAAAAAGTTTTTTATAAATTCATGATTGCTTGGAAGGGTCATTTTGAAAAAAAAATTATGTTAAACAATAATGCAAGGGCTTTCCTAGAACTTGTTGATTTCAAAAAATGTCAAGAGTAGTTACTAAAAGTCTTAAAACACAATTAGAATAAGTAAAACAATAACTTGTTTCCGAACTTGCACAAGAGCAACTTGTGGGAAATGCACTTGTGAATGCACCAAACATGGATGTAACACAAAGGGGATAAGAGGAGATAAGTCAGTGAACAACATCAAAATGTAGCAAAATTAGTTGTGCAAAGAGACCCAACATCGCTTTTAACCATTCATTAAGAAACACCATGAACAATAACCCAATTATGGGCAATGAATGTTTATCATGAACCTATTCAATTGTTTGATGAAGTTGTCTCCGTATGACAATCATGGCGATTTGCAACCCTAGGTTACAATTTACCAAGAATTGGTGCATCTACACCAATTACAACATCTGCTAGTTTTCAAAGCCACCCACCAAACACCAACATCAATTTGGTACCCATTAATTTGGAGATGAAATGACTTCACCTATTCAACAAGTTGGAGCAACTTCATCACATTGATCGAAAAGTGTCTAATTAATCAATTTTTATACCACATTAAAAATATGTTGAACTTTGAGTAACACCCATAGTTGCTTAATAGGGAGTCACATATCCACAAGGTACTTGGCTTCAAATTAGTACTTGGTCTAGGTGAAACATCACACGTTTTGCATCACACATACTGGTTTCAAGAGGAAACCAAGGTGTTGGAACTATAACTTGTTCATATTGTCAACATGTGGGACACTAGCTACCCATTTGTTGATGATAGATTAAGACAATTATTACGGGAGGACATGATGAATGTTCATCAACTTGTTCTTCCAACCACTACAACAATAGTACCCAATGTGTATGTATTAGGAACTCAAGCCATGAATCCTAATATAGGTCATACTATTTGTTAACTATCATATAACATGGTCACAACCTATTACACTAATTGTACAAGGTAATACAAGTATTTTACATACTTTAGCATACCCAATGTGGTATAATGTCATACCAAGGTCCAACCACTTTATTAGGAGCTGCACGTGCCCCCTTAAACCATTGCTTTATTTTAAAAATATTCTTGGAATTTTTTTTTATATGTCTTTCAAAAAAATTAAAAAATTTCTTAATATTATTATGTTAAGGTGTATATTACAAAATATCCAAAAATATGTCATTAAAAAATATTCTCAAATTGTGATTTTAGTGTCAAAACTACTTTAAGTTGCTTTTATGTAGTTTTAAAACAATGGTTACAAGAGGTTAAAAATCCTTATATGTATTTTTCATTCATTAGATTGGCTCCAAATTTTTATGACATGTGCATAATTTATTCACAATAACATTTTATAAATAATAATAATAATAATAATAATTATTATTATTATTAATTTTACAATCCAAAATTCAAAAAATAAAGTAGTGGTTATGACTGTTTTTGGTACATGTTAGTATGATTGCACACACCCCCTTTTGTGCTTTTAAATTTTAGTTTGTATCTAGCATATCCAACTAGAACAAAAGGATACAATTTTTTGATCTTTAAAAATTATACAAGTTATGTACCTGGGAATGTGTACCCAATATTTGAACAACCTATTGTACCACCAACATATACACCATACTTTGTTGGAAATCAATTCCTATAGTGGTTCAACTAGTGACCAGTAGGGACTGACACCTATTCAACAACTTGTTATTGCATTAATTCCAACCATTGTACAAGTTACTACTAGTTTACCAATTTATGTACCTAGCAGTTTTGTTCACCAACCATTGGATGGAGGACAACTTGGAGATTCACCTAGAGGAAGTTCACCCAAAGGAGATTCGCTCAGAGGACCACCTTTTAATCCACCTGTTGGATTTTATGGATGGCCAGTATTTGACCCACACATGTTTATACCACCATGGTATCAATCACCTATTGTGTAACTTGTATTAGAACCAACAACCAAGCTGCCTTACATGAAGTTACATATCCAACTTATGTCAAAGACATTAATCTTGATGCTCATATTAGAGTATTCAAGAAGGCCATTAAAGCTAATGGTGAAATAATGGAAGTTGACATCATCAACTTGTTTGGTTTTATTTTAAGGGATAATATATCTGAATGGGGTGAAAACTATGTCCAAGACCATCCAAATTGTACTTTTAAAGAGTTGGAGCAAACATTTCATAAATGATTTAGAATTGTAAAGAATAATGAGGAGGTCTACATGTAATTATGAAATATACAACAATAAATTGTTGAATGTGTTGAACTTTACTATGAATGCTTGTTAAAATTAACAAATTGTTTACATGTTAGAACAACAAATGTTTTTTCCACCATTGTTTTCAGGGTAGGTTTATTACCTTACCTAAAATTAGCAACTATAGGTATGAAGTTAAATACCTTAATTGAACACAAAGAAGCTGTTGTAGTATGTGAGGAAAGCGGACCTATTAGTTTGAGATACAATGCTCTATTAACAACACCAAAGGCTAGTACAATGGTTAAACTTATAATATTTGTTGTTATAACTAAATCAACATTAACATGTACTAATTATGGTAAAATTGGTCATTTAGTGGAGACATGTCATAACAAGAAAAAAAGGTACCAATTGTGCCAACTTCTATAGTTAAGTCTACAAAACCTGTAGCAAGAACTAAAACCCAACATATCAAATTAGGAAAACTACATGTTCATTATCCCTGTATAATTTGTTCTAGTGCAAAACAATGATTTGGAGAATGCCCCAGGAGGATTGAGATATAGAACATGTTTAGAACTAAACCTATTAGTTCTAATATCATGACAACACCTAAACCATCTAAAATTGAAAATGTGCTAATTAATGTAGTAGTTGATATTACCACTCATAGTCAATAGTTATAACAATAGGTGTTTAAAGAAAGGGAGCCAGTTAAAGCCAAAGGAGTTAAAGATTGGCAACAAAAAAAAAAAGAAGTTTTTGTGATTCATTTAATGAAATTGTGAGACAATTACAACATGCTAGGATTAATAAATAACTTGCTACCATCAATGAGGAGTGATTGCAAAGTAATTGGGCTAGATTGCTTGATAATTCTACTACAATTGAACATGTTGAAAACAATTGAACCAACCACACAAATCAACAACTTGTGATTTCAGAACATGTTAAAACATAGAAGATTTTAGAAGAAATCTTAAGGGATATTAGTAAAGAAGTCCTTGAGACCAAATATACATTGAACTTGGGTCAATTGTTCTGAGGGATTCCTGATATCAAACGTTACATTTTTAACTTGATACCATCAAAACTTGTTTTACTAGAATCGACAGTTGTGTCTGTTGCCATTGATTGTCAAATGGCAATGATATAGGTTCAAATAGGGAAGAACTTAATTGAAGATGTACTTCTAAATGGTGGTTTTGGAGTTAATATCATTATAGAAAAGCTAAGGGCACAGATAGGTTTGTCAAAACCAAAACTTGCAGCTTACAATTTACATATGGCTAATCAAACCATTATTAAACTTTTAGGTTTGATAAAGGATCTTAAAATTCTTATCCATGGAATTCCATATGTAGTGACTTTCATTATAATTCAAAGTAATGTGTTAGACTTTAGTACTCCATGTTGTTAGGTCATCTTTGGCTAAGGGATGTTAAAATGTTTCATGATTGGGGCAACAATATTATCATTATACAAGGAACTGGTACATTTAAAACCATACATGTTACTAAAAAACTTAGAACATTAAGCAAGTGTCCATAAGTGTTAGTTTGTTATGATCATTTCCATTTAAAAATATTTGACGGAGAAGAGAATTTGATGTTTGCCACAGAACCAAGATTGTTTTCAATAGTAACCATAACTATCCTTACATTAGTTTGGTCAAATCAACCTATTAATTTGACTACATTAATAGGTCTGAATCTAGTTGAACAAGTATATGTACATGTTGAAGTTGTGTCTTTACTACTTATTTTGTCTGATATATTTGTTGAACTAGTATATGTATTGCTTGTTAAGATAATTATACCCCTTGATATTTTTAAACAACAATTACTAGAGACTTTTTTCCAACTTGAAGTAAGAGAAATGGAGATTGATGAAATGATTGCTTGAATTAGAGTTCAAAATCTTTGCATTAGTGGATTGATTGTCACTGAAGAAGAACAATTGACTAAGATCAATCTAGGTTCTAAAAAAAAACCTATAATAGGGAAAAATAAATATTGATTTGAAACATGTTAATTATCAATTGATTGAATTGTTAAAGGAATTCAAGGACATCTTTGCATGGATTTACAAAGGTTTGAAGGGTATACCACCTGAGATAACTTAACATCGAATTGAGTTGGACACATTGATACCACCTATTCATCAAACAAGGTACCAACTAAATCCTAACTATGTAATTATTGTTAAATAGGATATTGATAAATTGCTTGCTACAGGGTTCATTAAACTTGTTGAAGAGGCTACTTGGTTATCACCTATAGTTGTAATGCCTAAGAAAAATGGGAAATTGAAAATTTGTGTGGATTTTGGGAAGCTTAATGTTGTTACTAAAAAAGACCCATACTCGTTGGTAGATGCACAGTCAAGTGGCTCATTTTCAACATTTTTACACTCCCTACAAGTCCATACAAGATTTTTTAAAGTGATTCAAATGGACATGGTTGTTACTTTTTTTAAAAAAATTAATTATAATATTTGAATAATACATGTTCAATCCCTTATAAACCTTCCCAAATCTATGTGAAAATTTGTATTTAATGTAATTGATGTCATTTTTAAATTTGGGAGTCCTGGAAGGAAAACCCATAAAGTCTATAAAAATAATTCCCCATCTAAAGCTTTCAAAAAATTGCTTTTGGGACAAAAAAAAATGAAAAAAAAAAAGAAAAAAATTGCAACTCATATGGACTTATGAAAATATGGCCAAATTTTAACCATTCAAATGTCCCTAGCTATTAAATGATTAAGGTTTTCAAAGAAAAGATTCTTCACATGAATTTATCATCTTGTATTACATTATATATTGAGTCCCAATAACAAATTTGGAATGTGAATCAATATAATTTTTTTTATATTGTGATGTTCTACTTAAATGACCGGTCCATATTTATTGACTTCGAAAGTCCATTACTATTAACAAATGAGTTTTTTTATTGATAAATAACCACATAATTCTTTTCATAATGAAGTTATTAGTTTAGATCCAAGTCCCAATTAGTAGATTTAAGTATATATAAATCACCATATGCATTTGAATAAAAGGTACCCAAGGGAAAAACACCGTTTTGTCACAAAAGTGAGCCACCATAGCTTGCATCTACCCCATTACCTTTTACTTATGAGGTTATTAACACTGTAATTGAACATGACATTTATACATTTTTTGATTGTTCTTCTAGATACCATTAGATTTCCATAGCACCAAAGAACCAATACAAAACCGCCTTTGTTACTAATTGGGGGGCTTTTGTATGGGTTGTAATGCCTTTTGGGGTTCAAAATGGACCACCTACTTACTAAAGGGTTGTCACCAAAGCTTTTTGTGAATACATTAATGTATTCATGAAGATCTTTTTAAACGATTTTACTATTTTTAGTGATTGGTCCATTCATTTGGAACACATACACACAATAACACGCAAAATGAATGGGGCTTGTTTTTGCCAATCTCAATTGTTACAAGGTAGTGTAGGTGTAGGTGGCCTTCGTGGCCGACATTTGTCAATGCACGCCCCCCATAGGGTTTTGTCTTGGGCTAGGATCCACCATGTTGGGCCTACTGAATGAGTTTTGTGCCTTGAGATTGAAACTAGTTTGGCAGTTGCCATCTTGCAAATATCATGTTCGTATGCGTGGCCACCCTCTGCTTCGGCCTCCCCCGCCCTCGCCAATCCCCCAAAAACTATTTTCTTGGGGAGCCTAATGTTCCCCATCCTAACCATGTGTCCTGCCCATTGCGTGCGTGTTTTATTCAGCATTGCGGGGATCTGTTCAATGTTGCATCTGGTTGCGACTTTTACATTGCTTAGTTTTTACCACCACTTCACTCGCAATAGCTTGCGCAAAAAACCCATGTGGATGGCATTGAACTTTCCTGCCTAAGCCTGTGTGAGCGCCTACGATTCACACCCATAGAGTAGGGTTGACAGGATGCAAGCCTTGTAAAAAACCATTTTGGTTCGCAACAAGATTTGGCTATTGGACCAGATGGGCTAGAGTTGAGCAAATTTGCCAATCACTAGCACCCAATGGCGGTTCAACTCATTCTCCAAATCTCCGGAAGTTGCAAGCATGCTCCCCAAATATTTAAAATCATGGACTCCCCAATTGCCTCCTTTCAAATAGTAATGGGGGTGGGTGTCGTGACGTTTCCATGTAGTGCCCCCCTATCTACCACCCTCCAATCTCCCTACTAAAGTTTTGTTTTCTTTACATTGATTGTCAAACCCCACCTCTGCATAACCACCTCGAGAACTTGGATGAAGTGCTCCAGTTCCCTTTCATCATAAGCCAGAATGGCCAAATTATCAGCATATAAAAGTATGCTAATGATCTCCAACTCAGACAAGCCCCTAAAATCTGCCTTGAAAGGTTGGCCTTCCTAGTTGAAAGACACTCCGAACTTGTGGTCAAGGCATTGGAATTGTGCAAATGCCTATTGTACTACAAAATCTAAAAAGATGTTAAACGACAATGGCGCAATATTGTAGCCATGTCGGACCCCACCCTTGATCTCGAAAGGCCAAGATTCTCCCCCAAATGCCTTGATTGTGGCGTTGTTACTTGTATGCAAATCCCGCAAAAGTTCTATTAGCTTTGCGGGCACCCCCTGTTGCCCCAAGACATACCAAAGTGCGTATCTATTGATGCCTTTTTTAGGTCAACAAAGTAAGCAAACATGGGCTTCCTGTACTTCTTGGAAAAACCCATAAAATGTTTTCTAAAATGCAAAAAGTATGGCACTAGGTTGAATCCAAGAAAATGTGCATTTATGGTGTGTTTTGGAACTATTTCAAGATTTATAGTCTCCAAAGAGGGAAAAATTCCTAATTCTAAGAAGATAGAAGCTTTAATCAAAATGCTAGTACCCAAAACACCCCAGGACATTCAAGTTTTCATAGTTTTACAAATGCTTCAATAGAAATTTTGCCTATGTTATGGCATTAATCCCTAAGTTACTTAGAAAAATTGAAGTGTTTGAGTGGATTGTTGAATGTCAAACCACTTTGGAAGACATCAAAAACTAATACATTTAAGCTTTTATAGTCATCAATCCTAAGTAGGAATTAGAATTGCATTTTAGCTAGTAATAGGGGCAATATTGGCCTAGAACCCAACATGTAAAATATATCAACTTGTTATGTATTCGTTCAGACTTCTTAATTTTGCTCAGAAAAATTATATTACTACACAAAGAGAGGTTTTAACTATTGTTTATGCCTTACACAAATTTAGGCATTACCTATTAAGCAACATGATCACATTTTATGTAGACCATATGGCTTTAATGTATTTAGTTAACAAGCCATAGGTTTTTGGTAGGTTAGTTAAATGGCTTTTATTATTTCTGGAGTATGATTTCAAAATCATATACAAACTTGGTAGGTCCCATTTAATGGTAGATGCATTGAATAGGTTATCCAATTAGTTTGAACCTATTGGAATACCTAATCAAACCTGTGATGCTCACTTGTTCATTTTACAACTTGAGTGGTTACAAAGTGTTTATGAATACCTACTAGAGGGAGTGATGCCAAAAAGATTGACTACATCCCACGGGTGAAAACATGATCAAGTATACATTTCATGATCCTTGTTAAGAAAAGTTTAAAGTAGCCATAAATCAAGCCTTAACATATCAAATTTTAAAATATTATTTAATTTAATGATCAATATGAACATGTTCTTTGAATTTATGTTAATGATATTGAAGAATCACGTGTTTAAAATAGATTTAAGTAGATTTCTAAAAAATGCAAGTAAATTTTTTTACTTTCTAATTTACCCAAAGAAACAAAGTAGGCTTTAAGTAGATGAAATATTGAATTTTTTAACTTTCTTGATTAATGGTCATCTAAAATTTACATATGCACTTTCAACTTCCAAGGTATAAATAATAATATATCAATCGTTTTAATGTAAAAGTATTTTTGAACACAATTCCACTAGTCAATTTCAAAAAATACGTTTGACCTACTTTTAATACTCTAAAGTTTTCCAAATTTTGTATACAACATACTAAAAACTCAATATTGTGCACCATGATGGTTTGACAATGATTGAAAATGTTTCAAGTCTACTTTTTGCATTTATGTGTAAAAATATGACTATAACTACTCATAGTTACTTTTGTTGTATACTTGATCATGCTTTCACCCCTAAAGACAATATTTAACCCAAAGAGCTAAACCATTTGTGCTTCAAGAAGGAGTAATATACATATTTGGACATGATAACAAGTTTCATCAAGTTTTGCAACTAACACAAGTGCCCACAATTTTGCGAGAATTGCATGGAAGAGTTCTAGGAAGGCATTTCTTTTCAAACATCACTATGAAAAAGATCTTGGATGTTGGTTATTGGTGGCTGATGATGAATTGAAATGCTCATGAATATTGTCAAACCTATGATCAATGTCAAAGAACAGGTAACCCGTTGACACAAAATTTGGCCAAATTGGTTACTACTTTACCTAAAGATTCATTTAAAAAATGGGGATTGGATTTTATTGGACATGTTAAATCTACAAGCAAAATGTTAGGCAACTGGTATATTTTTGTAGCCACTGACTATGTAACAAAGTGGGTGGAAGCGTGAACACTCTGCACCCACATTGTTGTAATACCTACAAAGTTTTTATACGAGCATATTCTTATGAGATTTGGATGTCCATTAACAATTATGGTTGATCAAGGTACCTATTTTATCAATGATACCTTATTGACCATTTAATCCTTAGACATACCAATTCTACTATTTATTATCCATAAGGAAATGGACATGTTGAGTTGACAAATAAGGTTTTGGGAACCTTACTAACCAAACTAGTTAACAAAAAAAAAAAAGACTAAAATGAACACCTATCCATAGTCTTATTCTCATATCAAATTGCCTATAAAGTTGGAACTGGTCATACCCCATTTTAACTTGTGTATGGATTACATCCATTATTGCTTATAGAATACATATTACCAACTAGACTTGGTGAAAACAAAGATCCACAACCTATTAGAGTCCTAACTAGCCAATTGTCTGAGTTAAGGAAATTGCATGAAAATAGGTTGATTGCACAAGATCTAGTTATTTCTAACCAATTGAATAGGTCATTATGGTCACAAAACCGGTTCATTAAAACAAAGTTTCAATTTGGAGACTACGTATCATGGTTTCTAGGAGCCGTTTCCAAACATGCATTGAAATTTTAGAAACAATGGTTTGGACCATATAGGATCCAATATTGTTTGAAATCTTACATGTAATATGTAAAATATATGTAAATTAATTTTATGTAATTACTTTGGACCATATAGTGAGTGAAATCTTACATGTTACTATTTTTTATACTATATATGTTGCCAAGTTTCCCCTAAAATTGTCTACACCTACATCTACAATTGCAACAACTCACCATTCCTATCCATCAAACACAAATGAGATTGGACTTTCAGATGGACAAACCCATACGAATAAGTTGTGCATAACCAGCTTCCTCCAGCTTACCCTTGTCCTCTCTGAGAAGAAGATTGAGCTGCATCAATAATCATCAGGTAAATAAAAAGATCACTATCAAGAGCACACTACTGTATAATGAAAACATCTTGCACAGCGCGAAGAGGGGAAAAAGCTGACTTGTACACATACAAACAGACTATCAACCTTTAAAATCACATTACTATTTGTACACATACTTTTGTGTCTTTGGCAATTCTGCACTGTACTGTAAAGTCAAAACTGGTTGAATTCACTCAAAAGATGAACTACGCAGCAACATAGCTTATGGATTAACTGACCTGTCAAATGAGTTAGGGCAGCACATTGTATGTGTCGTGATCTCGCACTTCATCTGATGGCACTACGATGTACTGGTTTGTCTTTGTGCTTGGAAGGGGAGGGGGCAATGGACCAATAAAACAGCAGAGGAAAAATGCCACCAGCTGCATTCCAAAAATGCCTCACACTAATTTAGATCATAGCTGAAAGCAGCGTTCTCTTACTGTGTATACCACAATTGAAGGCTGCTTCACTCAAACTGTCTTGACTGATAAAAGTGGCTATTGCCGTATACTTCTACCAGTTTCTGAGGGATCAATCCTCTGATTCAAAATGAATGCACATGTACTGTGATCCATCATTGGTCTGAAATTCATATAGCCAAGTTGCAGTAAGTAAGGCTCTTTGCCTGCAAGACAGATTGATCCATGATATCTAAGTATATTACTCCATGATCTAGGGGTGAAACCTACCAGGGGAATGCTAGCACAAAAGATGCTGAAGCTTAAGAAGTGGAAGGGTGCTTGATCAGAGAGAAACAGGGCTGCACATAAAGCAATCATCTTAAGTCAATAACATTACATGACTGACTATTGGGTAAATTCTGATAAAACTCCTGCTGCATAAATTTCAACTTCCAAATGATTCAACTAACTTTCCAGGATGCAGTCAACAACACATATTTGAGAATTACAATGCTATAAAATTTCATTCTGAGTATCCATATGTACACAACCTATTCAATCTCAACTTTTTCCAAGCACTCAGTATGAACTTATTATAAGTCTGCAAGAATATTGAAGGTCTGGTAAAATGCAAAGAGTCCAGATGGTAAATATTGCTTTGCACAAAAAGAATGTTCAGAGACTGCAACAGATCAGTAGTCCTACCTGCTGTTTGTTAAATTTTAGACAGAATGTGGCTACTTTGAAGTGTGCAAAAAGAATTCATACCAGTTATTGGGCACATGACTAAAGGTGTTACAATGTTGGCAAACGACTTTGATGCTGAAAAAAATCCTTGAATATTTCCCTACATCAAGGAATAAACATGACAAACCGAAATAGAAAGATGTACACAAGCATGCTGTTAAATATTTTGATAACTTTATAATCA
>Ga0209208_10001553_pt1 | contig 32519 bp, 24 predicted proteins | sample S1TSphfallax_3_FD_187694 | JGI IMG/M metagenome (GOLD analysis project Ga0209208, IMG submission 187694) | Host-associated microbial communities from peat moss isolated from Minnesota, USA - S1T2_Fd - Sphagnum fallax MG (SPAdes) (version 2) | ecosystem: Host-associated > Plants > Peat moss >...
TTTAAAATAAAACAATTTCATTTTTTTTTTTTTTTTTTTTGATGTGTATCAAATGATTAGTTTGGATTGAATTCGTTTTAGGTCAAAAAATTGAACCTAAACTATTAATCCAAAACTTATGAAATTGTTTGAATTTGAGAATCTTAATTTGATTTGGATTTGGATTAAATTTAATGGGGTTCGGTTCACATTTGATTTATGGACATATAAAAAAGTGTTATGAAAAAAACTATAACAAAATTTGGTTTTTGTGCATGTTTTGTGATTGACTAATATTTCATTGTTGTTTATTATTATAATTACTTTGTAAGTGCATTCTTTATGCTCACATTGTCACATTATTATGGACCATATTTTGGAATTTTAACTAGAAGTAGAATTTGAAAAAGTGAGCATAAACTTAAGGCTTGATGAAACCAATACTTATTATATGTTTAAGTTTATTATGTATTGCTATGCATGTCCATCATAAATTTTCCATGATCAAAAGTTTTTGAAATTCTTAAAATCCTTCAATGGATTTCATAGATACTTTCCACTAGAAATCTTTGAGCAGTAGTTTTGATAAGTAACTTTTTGTTTCATAATGATGAATCACAATACCTTTATCAGTTCAATTTTTATCCAAATTTTAGGATCATGGTCCAGCTGCATTTAACATACATGTAGATTTTTAAATGAACAAACACATTAAATGTTTAAAAGTGGGTTCTTCATGCTTAAAAACTTGTTTGTGATTTTTTTTGTTTTTTTAAACAACAAACCATGAGGTTTTTTTTAATATCCTTTATGCAACTTTTGAATATTGATAATCACCCATGACCAAATCATCATTATTATCATGATATCCGACTTTCAAATGGTTTGGAATTTTTTGGTAATAAATTATAAAAATAGAAACAAGTCACCAACACAACATTTTTATAACTTATAATGCTTCTTTGTAAGAAGTTTTGAACCCTTTTGATTAGGCTTCCAAAGTTGGGTATATTATAAAATGCTCTTTTTTTCTTCAAAATTTTTTAAATCGAATTTGTTTCAGAAATTTCTTTTTTATGATCTCTTCAAGATCAAAAGCTTGAAAAACCCTTAGTTTTAAATACTTTTCACATTTCCTAAATTCTAAATCTTCATACTCATGCAGTTGTAATAGTTTTGTTCTTTGTGTGAAAAAGTAATGTGATTGAATGTTGTGAAAAAAAATACTTTTTATCTAGTTTAGTCTTAACTTGTTCTCATGGTTAGGTTGCATTTAATTTACATGTAAATTTTTAAACAAGCAAACATAATATACTTGCTTTAAAGAGATGATATAGAAGTTATTCTAAAAATTGAGATCATGTTTTTTTTTTTTTGGTAACATAATTTTTACAACTAACAAATGCTTTGTGTTTAAACAAGGTTGTGTTGTTGCATTTTGACTCTTATTAATAACATAGTTTACCCAAAAACAATTACGTAAATGAAGGTTTTTGTTAATGAGTTTAATTGTAATTATTTGAAATTTTATATTTAAACTTTTAAAGAAGCAAACATGTTAAAAGCTCAAAGAATGAAAAGAGATGAGTTCCTAATGTGGTTTCTAAATCTTAAATTTTCATACTTATATAGTTGTAATAGTTTACTTTCTTTTATTGAAAAAGTAATGTGATGGAGTGTTTTGACAAAAAATACATGTTTTAATGGGTCTGATTTTAATTTATTCATTATCATGATTAAATTACATTTTATGCACCCTTGCAAATCTAATTTAAAAAAAAACTGATTTACTTCTTTCAAAGAAGTCACATATAAGTCCCAAAAGATTATTAAAAAAAAATTACTTTCAAGTATGACTTATTTGAACAATTGAAAATGTGCTAATTACTTTGTTGGAGATACAATAATAGGATTACTATCCTGAACTAAATTAAATTTGAATTAATGCCAACTTGCTTAAAATTGTTAGTGAATCATGTTCCATGTTATTATATGTTCACCAAAAATGATAATATCATTTTTAAATCTAACAAATTTCATATCCAATTAAACTAACATTATTAGATGAAGTTGAAATGAAATTAAACTAAGTACATCATTAAACCATAATTTTTAAATTTGAATTCAAATATATTGAATGCATTATAAATTTAAAACATACTTGTCACTAAATAACAACTGATTTATATTTAATGCTATTACATGACTACCAAAATTGATAATATCACATTTAAATACAATGAAACTAAATTCAAATTAAATTGCATGAATTTAGGCCTAATAAAATTCATAACCAATCAAAATTGAAGATTAGACTGGAGGATTGTTTAGTAATTTACTAACTGTGTTTCAAAAGCTGAAAACAAGGTGGATCTAGGAAAATTGTGCCAAGGAAATTTTAATTTGAGGAATTCATGTGAATCATCTCACAAGTTTGTAGGTTCTACCAGATGGAAGTGAAAATTTCACAAATGCGGGAACTTCAAATTCACCCGGTTCTCAGATAAGTCAGTTCTCATATATACGATAACAACCAGTTTTCACATCCAGTTTTCACAACCTGATTTATTAAAATTTTCATTAATTAAAATCAGTTTTCATAATCTAATAAATAATTATTTAATTACTTCATCACACTAAAAAAAGCAACACCATGCGAGAAAAGTAACAACAAGAGGAAACAAATAAAAGAAATGAGAAAAAGTTAATAGTAATAAAGAGAAGAGTAATAGTAGTATGAGAAAAAAAGTAATAGCATTACTATATATACTAGTGGGTGCCCGTGGCTGAAGGCCATTGTGAAGTCCCCCCCCGGGTGCCCGTCGAAGGCCACTCTGAAGTCCACCGGGGGTGCCCCTAACCTTTGGTCACTGTGAAGTTTTATAAGTTTTATTTTTTCTTATTTTTTACTCTTTATTTGGTTTATTCATTTTTGGAATTTTTTTTTCTTTTAAAATTATTTTATTGTATTTCCCTTTCCTTGTTTCATTTGTTTCCATTCCTTTTTTATAGTTTTATAGTTTTTACTTTTTTTTTGGTTTATGTTTGTTTCATGTTTTTATTTTTTTTTATTTTTATTTTGTCTATCTTCATTTTTTTCTCTTTTTATGTATTTATTTATTTTTTTTCTATTTTCTTTTTCAAAAAGGTTATAGTTTTTTTAATATGTTCTATAATGAAAATAATTTTTTTTAAAAATTGTATTTTTGTTTGATTAGATGCAGGTCCCTCGGTTTTCCCCAAGGATCCTATATATAGCCAGCAGGTCCAGTGGGCGGGTGTCTGCCCTGGCCGCCCTGCCCTGCTCTGCGCTGCTAGAAGATAACAGTCTGAAAATGCAAGCGTAACCGCCCCTGCCCTGCCCTGTTTGTTAGTCAGACAGACACCATGTTTGCTTTTATATATAAGATACGCATTTGAACCGGTTCTCATAACCAGTTCTCGATCAGGTGAGAACCTGAGGTCCGTTTTCAGTTTAGTTCTCACACTTAAACATGTCGATCCGTTCTCATTGCGAAACACGATCTGAGAACCGGATCAGCACTCGAGAACCGCCCAACACTGGTTGATACCCTATGAGTTTGTTTTGAGCTGAAAAGAAACTCATAAAATTTGGTCATGAAATTGAGGCTGTTGCACAATTTAGGGGTCTGATGAAATCTGTTGGTAACATGATGGTCATTTGATTTGTTAGATTGATATTCATACCATGGAAAATTTGGACTCTGAAAACTTTCTTTGTAAATGTCTGGTGGTCAGAGGTCGAAGGACGGGTTCCAGACTTATACGGTGGTGGTAGTTGTCAGCGTCACCTGCACACCCCTCATCCCAAGCCATTCCGACATGACAAGCTGTTGGTACTCCCATGTCAAGCTCAGTGGCAGAGGCTCAGCAGGGCTGTCAGCTGCACAACAAAGCGGGTTTGAACTTGGAATCCAGAACCTTTTTGAGGTCTCGGGGTTCCAGACAGGCTGTATATCACTGAGCCATCACTCCTGGCCCTGGAGTATTGGCTTTTGTTTTGAAGTTGTTGCAATTTGATCGATCAATCTGTGGGACAAAACACCAAACCTTGCTATGTTTTCAGTCTCTTTGATCTTTGAATGAGTTGCTTCACAGCCCTTTTGCCTCATGTATCTATTTCGATTTTTTCTTATTCGTTGGCATAAGCCCTGGCTCTGACTGTTTTACATTATATGGCTTAGAAAGGGTGTTTGCTATCATTGAAATCCTAACTTCTCCTCGGGTAGAAAATAGATGTGTTTCCTACCATCTTTTGACTTCAATCTTAAGCCAGACATAGTTATTTCCTTAGCTTGTGCACAGTCCAACCTCCACCCAAGTTTCAAGTTTTAGTTTTAACCCTTGTGTCGGGGGTCTGCGGGTCGTCTCAATGGCAATATATCGTTCATGGCTTGTTTGCAACAATAACTTTATCTTTTGTCTTGTCATAGCAATATATTGTAGCTCCTTCGTTCGTACAGTACAGAGTGTGAATTTTTCTTATGGCAATTTTGATAACTCTAATCTCATTCCATTACATGATGCCGCAAAATTTCCCAACCATGTTGTGTTGAATCTGCTGCAAGGTCAAGACCAATTTGTTGTGGGCACGATTTCATACTCTGAAAAGGTGCAATTTCAAGATCTTAACTCGATGGCTTTTGCTTCATTTAGCACCTTCTTCACATTTGATGTGAACAATTCAGAGGGCCTTAGTGGAGATGGATTGGCTTTCATTATTGTGGCTGACAATTCTAGTCCACCTTCTACTTTTAGTGGTGGACAACTTGGCCTTTTAGATCCCTTCAAAAATGGAAATGCTAGCAATCGTGTCTTTTCAGTTGAGATTGATACATAGCAAAATCTAGAATACAATGATCCAAGTAATAGCCAGGTGGGTGTTGATATCAATAGTCTGATATCACTTCAAACATGTAATTTTTGCAAGTCATGTAACCAGTCATATTTTGCAACTCAAGGAAAATTTGAAGCTTGGATTGATTATGGAGCAAATAATAAAACACTCCAAGTGGTTGTCCGACCTTACAACCAGACTGGCAATGCTAGTATACCCCCCTCTTGTAAGATTGTAGTCCCCAACTTCACCCTATCAAATGTGTTAGCAAATGATGGTTACATGTATGTGGGGTTTTCTGGAGATCATTATGAATATCATAATATCTATTCTTGGAGCTTCTCAACTAGTGGCCTGCCAAACCAAAAAAAGAAAAGTCTACTAATTTTGACAGTCTTGACTTGTGGCATTATTTTTGTGGGTGGGGGAATCCTTGGGGCCATTTGTTTCTTCAAAACAAAACCACAAAAAGGCCTTCATGTTGTGAAGCTCGGTTCACATGGGAATCAAGATAACTACGACATTGATGTGGAAGAATTTTTGGGTGGACCTCGCAGATTTAGTTACAAGGAACTTAGCACTGCAACCAAAGCTTTTAGTTCAACAGAGATGCTTGGCCATGGAGGGTTTGGATGTGTGTATAAAGGTGTATTACATGATACATGTGCACTTGTAGCTGTGAAAAAAAATTCAGGGGATTCACAACAAGGAGGACGTGAATTTTGTGCTGAAGTTTCCATCATTAGTCGTGTTCGACATTGCAACTTGGTACAATTGCAAGGTTGGTGTTGTGATTGAGGTCATCTCATGCTTGTCTATGATTACATGCCCAACCAAAGCCGAGACAAGATGTTATATAATGTCCTGAAGACTTCAAAAACAATTGAACTCAATGGGATTTGTGCTACAACATTTTGATTGGTGTTTCATAGGCACTCACTTACCTTCATGAAGAGTGGGAACAATGTGTGGTTCATCGAGATGTGAGAGCTAGCAATGTGATGCTTGATGAAGAATTCAATCCACGCCTTGGAGATTTTGGGCTTGCTAGACTCATAGCACAAACCAAAAATGCACAAACCACAATTGTAGCAAGAACACTAGGATACATGGCACTAAGCTTTCCACCACATGAAAGGCTACAACTAAAACTGATGTGTTTAGTTATGGTGCATTCGCATTAGAGGTTGCATGTGGGCGACGTCCTATTGATTTACATGAATCAAATGAAAAAATGATCCTCCTAGATTGGGTATGGATGTGTTATGAAAATGGAGAACTTTTCAAGGTTGTGGATGTGAAATTGGCAACCAAATTCAACAAAGAACAAATGAACACGGTTTTGCTCCTTGGCCTTTTGTGTTCACATCCAGACCCAAATGCAAGGCCAACAATGGGGTATGTTCACCAAGTGCTAATAGGGAATGTTAATCTTCCTCCCATTCTTTTCCACAAGCCAGTAGCTTCGTATTTAACACAAAATGGGATTGGGTTCATGGATGTGATCACTAGTTCAACAAGTAATGATGGGGAATGTTAAAGGCTAGAATAGACTTTAACTTAGTTTTGGACATAAAACTTTAAGTCAAACATTTTTCAAAATTGCAATTATCAATTTTGTACTATATTGTATTATTGGATTTTTTTATCAGATTTTTCTACTAGATTTTTTGTTATTGAAAATGTATCACTGATTTTTTAAGTATTTATTTTTAAAGTAAAAAAAATAGCTAATTTTTTTTTTAAAATAAGGATTTCCAAATAGGGTTCATTGTGTGTCTAGAGAGATTTTTGGGATTTCTTCAATTCTTTTAAGTAATCCACCGTTTCTTACCCCTTCAAAGGATTTATGTGGGCAAACTTGTGTACTTTTTTTTTGTGGAGTGATTTTAAATTTTGATTTGAAGTAAATGGAACCTTTGAACATTTTATCGTTTTTCTTTTGAATTGTATGTTTGTATACTTCTTTTTTGAAGTTGTATTTGCTTGACCTTTGCATGTTAAACAACTTGTATTCCTTGTGACTATTTGTCACTTAATGTTCTAAAATTGAAATGTTCATTTTTTGCTCTAATTTTTTTTAATTTAAAAAAACCCAAGATTTCATCATGTGGCCTTCACATTTGGTGACCATATTGGGAATGTAATACTATGATTTTTGGTTTAATGAATCTATTAATTGGATAGAGTTTTAGTTTGAATTATTTTCTTTTTCCAAGAAAATGGATCCTTATTTTCTTAAGCAAATTTTATTGTATTGTTTGATTTGTTTGTGATATAAATGACATGCAATTATATAAATTACAATCAAACAACAAAATGCCACAATTTTTTTTAAAACTTTATTTCATTCAAGTTGTGTAATCTTACAATATGACGACCGTAATAACAAGGAGTATGAAGAAATGAATGGTTAAGAAGTTTTGCAAGAAAACATGCAAGGTGGACTAACAAGAAACCAAGAAGGAGTCAAGCTATCAAAGATGGACATAAAGGATGTTACTTTCCACAATTGTGAACAAGAGGAATTGGATGCACCCGTTGAAACTTGGCGTGAAATTAGAATTTATTTATAAGAATGACTTGTCATCAACACAAAACCATATCCTTCACGGCAATCGATTGGGAATCCCATTGAAACCAAGTTTTTTGGTACCACAAGATTATTTTACTAGGTCTGCATACTCAAGAAAAAGAGATTCTTCACTTCCAGAAACAAATAAAAGAACTACAACAATTTCAAAAGAAGGATGTTTTAAAGGATCAATGCAATGGCCATTCATTGATAATGAATTTGGTTGACGATAATGATTTCCAACCAAAAAATCCAATAACCCTTATGTTTAATGTTGGAATTTTTGTTTGTCATTATATATTTCCATGTTTTTCTTGTCATGACATTAAGCATGTGATAGCTAGTTATTTATACCATTTGTTTGAGTATTAGTTATTATTGTTTTACCCACCTTTGTTGAAAATCCCTTTCCCATGTTTTTTTAAGTTCCAACTAACAACATTTCACCATCATAGTCAGTAGTTAAGCAAACATTAGTGATATTTGAACTTTCAATCCAAAATGTGTCTTTTGCAAATCCATCGGTGATCATGTGTATTGCAATTTTGCTTGACCCAAATTTGGTAACTCACTTCATAAAACTTGTTTTCCCAAGGCCCTATCCTTCATTTGTGCCTAACTTGCAATCATTGGGAAATATACCCACTACTTGGCTAGTAGGTAACCCATACTTCTCAAGATATCTTATTATGCTTTAAATATGGTTGTTGGCTGCATTTTAATCATTGTTGGTTTTGGATATGGGCCAATAAAATGGGGAACCTTTGGATCCAAGAATTATTTTAAATGAATGAAGAAGTTATGTTGTGGTTCCACCCTAACCTTCATCACATCCAATTGATTTTTCAAAAGATAGAATCAACTGTCAACTAACAATGGGAATTACACCACTTAGGGTGTAAGTGGAACCCTTGGAGTTGGAAATGGACCGCCTAAAAGTGGAAGTCACCCATTAGGTAAAGGACATCACCCACTTGGCAAAGGTAGTGGCCCACCTAGCAAGGGGAGTTACCTACTTGGAGGAGGAGGTTGACCAAGAGGACCATTCACTAATAAAAATTGGCCAAAATGTAATCACTATATTCATGATTACATGTGATTACATTTGAACATTTTTGCAACTATTTTTTGTGTTGGTCATATTTGCCATTACACTACAACTAATTTACAACTATTATGTTTTTCATCCAACAAGAGCAACTTATGTTCCATTAGTTGCAAATGTGACCAATTTAGTTGTAGCCTTATAAATATACAAAGGTGTATTTTTTGTATTTTAAGGGGTATAATTGGGTATATTAAAATTTTCAAATGTATATTTTCAATGTATATGAATGGTCATATTACATATGTATTCAAGGATTATGATTAACATTAAATGGCCTCGATATTATGGTTATACAAAATATATATTTCGATTATATAAAAGTTCTATGTAAGATATTTACTAAATATATTGTGGCCATACTACAAGTTTATCCAAGCTATCTTATAATACTTCTATAAGTTATCACAAATGGCATTTATTATTATATTATATATTTCCATTAACTACTTTATAATCAATAAATTAATCTATAATATTATCTTTGACTAAAAGTCTAAAATATTATTATTTTATTACATGATGATGATGACAATGATATTATTATGATAAATAATAATAATAACATAATTAATAAAATTAAAACTAGTTTGCTTACTAATATTATTATTATTGAATATTGATATTTATGATTTTATCTGAGCTTTAAAATTTGACATAATAATAAAAATACAAATAACAAAATAGTTCAATGAAGTTAATTAATATTTTAAATTAAAATTGTTGATTATACTTTAATATTTTAATATGTATGTATGTATGTAGTTATTTACTAATTACTGAAATTATTTTCAAAGGACAAATGTACTTATTAATATTTATTTATTTATGTATTTAAACATTTATTATAATAGTTCATAATAACTAAATACAAGTTACATTAGACATCCCAAGATCCTAAAACCCAATGTGTCCTCTTTGAGTAAATCACAAGCATCATAAGAACACATTTTCAGTTTTGTGACTTACTTTTATGACTATGTATTAGTTAAAAAAGACATTTACAACTAATGACTATTGAGTTGTTAAACCCATGTCGTTTCACCCATTTAGTTGCAAAGGACATATAGTTGCAAAACTTAGACATTTTATCAATTATGATTATATATATATATAATATTGAAATTCCATGTCATTATTAACCTTGGTTTCACATTAAAGTGCATGCCATGTCAATCTAGTCATTTTATTCAACTAAAAGTTACAAAAGACACCTTATTAAATAGATGACATAGGTCAAAAATATATATTAAACACATGTTCAATTATGAATCATCACACATGAACAAAAGTTGACCTAGGTTAGGTGGCCTAGGTTTTAAAAAAACCTTGGCCTCCTAGCCTAAGTAGCCTGAACTAGGTTATTTGACCTAGGTTAAATGGCTTAGGTATCATAAGCTACAAAAATAAGGACATGAACTACACACCTTCACTTTGGAATTCGAATCCTCATCCATTGTATTACCACATTTTTTATATTAAGTGTATTCAATACAAAATTATTAACATCAAATTCTTTTGCCTCAAATTAAATTAGGCCACCCTAGGTTGACATACGTAAACCTAAACTACCTACAAGCCTAGCCTAGGTTAACCTATGCCTTCCTCTGCTAAAAATAAATTAACTTTGTTTAACCTAGCTAGGACTATTTAGGCTCAAAACTAGATTTAAATTAAACTAAGGTAGACCTAGCTAGGTTAAACCTAAATTAACCTAGGCTAGACCTAGGCTAATATGTGGAAAACCTAAACTAAATTTGGCTAATATAGGCTAGACATAGAATAAGTGTAAACCTGGTTAAACATGGTTAAACATTATAAAGCACTTGTAAACACAATTATTTAAGCTACACATGGTTGAACTTTTTTCATGTATGGTTAAATTAATATAACTTATATTTAAAACAATGATTAGGCTAAACATGGCTAAAGTAACATAAATGAAACTAAACATAATTTTTATGCTATACTTGAATATTTAGATTATATTTGGCTAAACTTTAATTTTTTTTTAAAAAGTTCACCATTGAAGCAATACATGGCTAAATTATGATAAAATTATAAACTAAATTAGGTTATTTACAACTTTGCTAATAAAATGATCGGTCCTATGTAACTATAGTTTTTTTTTGTTAATTGCATGAATCATGAGGTTAATTACTAGTTGTTAAAAAACATTCTTAGTCATTTTTTTAATCATGTTGGACATTGTAATTACATATGCCAAATTGTAAAAGACATGTTTTTGCATTATGAACATTTTTGACCAATCAATAAATGCAATTTTATTGAAATTTGTGTCATGAATCATGAGTTTGACTAATAATTGTAACACTTTGTTGACAGATGGCATGTTTGTTAACGGGTTTCTCTATTCCCATCAAGGTTAATTTACCTTTGGATTTTTCAACAAGTTCTTAAAATAGTAAACAAATACATTTAAACTAACAAAACTAAAACTATTTACAATTCCTAAAACTAACATGTACTCAATTTGCACATAGTTTCAAGAAAGATATTGCTAAAGTACAAAAATATTTTCATGTTTTCAATGAAAGAAAAACACAAAATCAAATTAACATAAAAAAGTTTCCTACTTGATGCAAATTTCATTTCCTAAATTTTGAACATGTACAAGTTATTCAATGTTAATAGGTACTCCAACTTATAGTGAAAATATAAAATTGTATTAAAAAATCAAAGTTTGTACATTAAATATTTCAAAAAGTAAGTATGGAAAGTAAAGATCTGATGTCTCTCATCTTCTACCATCATTCATTTATACTTTAAGTTTGAACTTTGAAATGTCTTGTGCAAATCACCTAAACAATAACGAGTTGATAAAATTCCTTGGTATATTCAATTAATAAAAACTAGTTAGTAAAACTGTAAGAAACAATCGTAATTTTCAAAACTTGTTACATGTTTTGTTAACTACATGTTCTACCAAGTATACGTTATGAAGACTACTTATTCTGTCAACTACAAGTTTTACAAACTACTTGTTTTGCCAACTACATGTTCTACAAATTGCCTATTTAATAGGTGTCACCGGTTCGACATGTGTTTTTGGTTTAATTACTACCAATTATACCCCACTATCAGTTCAACAAGTGTCACCAATTATGTTATTATTGGTTAAAATACCAGTTCACAAAGAGTTTTAATTAACAATGTCACAACATCATCATTAGAAATTGAATCAGTATTAATTACTATTAGTCACAAAAGTAAATGGTATTTTTGAATTCCTAATTTTAAATCATTCGAATATATTATACAAATTTGAAAATAATAATATATTTACCCAAAAATTGAACATGTGTTCCATACAAAAATGGATGTTGCAATGAATTGGTTATTTGATGTGCATCCAAAAACCCCATGTCAAAGGTTTGACAACTTAAAGAACAAGAATCTTGACAAAGCATGGGGTGAAAACTTACCTTTGATCTTGATAGAACTCATGAATAACCTTGTTTTCAATAAAAACTTGTAATGGTTGGAATGGCCACATGTAATTGCACTTGCACCTTAAACATCAAAATTCTTTCAACACCTTGGAGCTACTATGGTATTGAAATTATCAATGGAAGCATGTTTCATGCAATAAACAAAGATTTCATCAACATAGATGAAATCCCGATAAAACCTTAAACTAGAGAACCTTTAAATGGCAAGTATCTCAAGATGTAAACTAAGGAACATTTCTTTGAAAATCTTTTATTTACAAATCAATGATGAAATTTTTTCACTCAAAACAATTTTTTTTTTAAATGTACAAATTGGCAAACAATAAACTTTCAATTTGGTATATGACAAATTGGATTCTAAAGACCATCCTCCAACATGTATTAGTATAAATCTTCAAATATATGACTACGTATAAGACTAGTATTGTATTCATAAACAACAAAAATGACTAATAGCCCTAAAGTCATTACCGACAAATTGTTTATTATAATAATCATTTAGGACATGATGTGGCAAATGTTATCCATTGATCATAAAGGACATATATGAAGTCATTAATGATAGTTTAATCATTGTTCAATTGTTTTTTATTATTACATATTGGACCCAAAAGCTTTGGGAACATTATTTTTTCATCTATAATATTTATTATTGTAAATATACATATAATATAAATAATAAAAAATATTTTTATTTCAATTATTTTTAACTTCCTTATTTTTCATCCTATCAATTGTTGACACATGTCACCATTTAAGTTAAACTAAAAACCTAATTAAAGTGGTTAAGTAGACCATATAATTTACCCTACTTAATTTAAGCTCCCCTAGGTAACCACCTAACCTAGTTAGTTTAGGTAGGTATAAAATATTTGATCAATATTCCAATGTTGACCATAACATATTTTTCATTTGTGAAGTTTGATCTTAAGGCCCAAAGATGGAGTTCAACTCCTTTACCACCAAACTACCCCACTTGTTGTGTAAACAATTTACTTTTTATAATATTTAAATAATACTTCATTTAAACATTACATAAAACCTCAAATTTGATATTCATATTTTATTGATAATTTGTCCAAATGAAAAAATAAAAAATTTAAACATAAATCTCCTTCAACAATGTACAAAATTATATATTTAATAAATAAATAAACTCATTTTAAAATAAAATTATTTGAATTTTTTTATTGAATAACATTTGTGTTGCAACCTTACCTTTGGGCTCGCAACTAAGGCAAGGCTTACAAGGGTGCTGCCAATAAGGAAGCCTTAGAGTCACATCTCATGCCCCTGGGAGTGTAGGAGACTGTGAGGGAATGAACCCTCACATTCCCAAATGAGTTCCCATTTTGGGAGTTGGAATCCCAATGGATTCCCAAATCTTTAGAAAGCGATTTTAGGGGTCAAAACCCATTGGATTGAAAAGTTCTTTATATCATTGGAAAATTCTTGGAACTTGATGTCTAAAATGGGCTGGCATGACCCATTTGGACACTTGAAACACAAGTTATGGCCAAAAGAAAGGATGGAAGTCAAATTGACAATTTGACTCCCGACCATTAAAAGTCAAGAATCACTTCAATTTTCTTAGGTGCAAGTGGCGTGCGACATACCATTGGAAAGCTTGTGACTAGGGCTACAACTTTACTTTAGACCTCATTTCAATCAGAGGTTTACACACAAAGTTTTGGGTCCCCAAAGTTGTGGGAGTCCCAACTTGGGAATCCCGAGACAAAATGACATTTGGGTGTTGGTCCTGTGGCCAAGCACAAAGTATACTATAAGGGGGAAGGTGGTGGTTTCCCCCAAGTACAAGCCATGGTGAGTCTTATGAATTCGTGTTTGCTTGTGGTGAATCTATACACCACAGTGTTCCAATTACACACTAACCAACTTGTTGTTTGGTTTGTGCAGGTCCGTGTGAGTAATTGAATTGCTTGTCAATCTTCCCAGTCCCATCCTAGAGCTACAACACGCCCCTTTACCCCCAAAGTGATGCGAACTAAGGAGCGCACCCCAACTCCTTTTCCTTCCAATGTCTTCACCTTTGGACTCGTAATTGAGTCCAGGAGCTTGGGGGTGTGTAAATTTGAATAACCATTTTAATCTAATATAGTTGTGTGATAATATTTTCTATGAATGTAAAACAATTTTATTTATTTTTATACAGATAATATATAAATTTTTATTTAAATTTATAAAAAAGAAATAATGTACAAATAAATTATATATTTTCCACATCCTACAATTTTATTTATAATATATCATACTTTTACCATTAAATTTTATTTCAATGTATAATATTTAATTTATTCACATTGAATACTTAAAATTTATCATATATCAAATCTATTTAAGAAAGATGTAAAAAAAAGGTTCTTATATTACACATATGTATAATATTGATCAAAATCAATTCCTTACATGTTGTAGTTCATTATGTTTGTTTATACTCATATGAAATTATTAATAATCATTTTTTAATCATTTTGAAATAATTGTATGACCATTGTCTATGTAATGGCACATCATTTTGTTTATGTCATTTGCATAGGTATTTTTTAATCATATTTGTGATTTTATCTTAGTCACATTTTCAAATGATATTTTGGACATCCATGTCATTTTGTCATCAATCATGGATGTCAAATGGATGAAAAATTTGCAGTGAAAAAATGATGTCATCCTTCCTATTACCACATCATCATCTACTAGTCAAATGCACCACTATTATATGATTACAACTATTTTCACATAAGATTTGAAGTAATATCCTTTGATTTCTTGGTTGCAAAGGACAAAATTCCTTCTAATGGTACAACTAATGACCAACCCTTAAAGATGGTGTGTTATAACTCAATCCCTAAAAACTTTGCCTCCAAAAACTTTCAAAATCGTCGTGATGCTTGAAACTATGCAATGGATTTTTTCACATACATGAGTACCCAATGAAAGCTCTTAAAATTAGGAAAACAAAAACAAAATATATGACAACATCCAAAATCATTGAGTCAAAACATGAGGTGTTTGTTGTTAAACTTCACTTTAGTTTGAAACACAACTTGGTATGAAATGTGCACCATCCACTTTCCTAACATATGTAAGAATGTTGTTGACAAACCCTTCCAAACTAATAAACCTCCAAGCTTGTAAATCTATCTATGAACACAATGAGGTTAACAAATGAAATCTTGGAATGGATAATATTGAACCAAAATTTGAAAAGGGAATGAAAAACATCCATGGAATGTCACACCCCTTGCATACGAGCAACTAAATTTTATAGGTGGATGAATTTTTTGTTCATACGAAGTTTAACTATAATACACATGTTCCTTTTCTACAACCAAACATCCACATGGCTATGCCAAGTTAGAACATGATGTCACATGGAAATAGCCAAGGTGTTCCAATCCTTTTGTAACAAATTCAAGGGGTTACAGTTAAAGCAACATATTTTCTCATGAATGAACATGAATACCTTTGTGTTGAAAGGCGAACTTGCATTTATTTCAATGCCAATATTTAATGTTTGTTTAATTTGAATAATTTTCTTTAAATAAAAACTTCTATCCCTATAGTTTGCCTCAAGAATGTAATAGAAAGTTGAAACTAGTAACATATCAAGTGTGCAATTAGAGTGTAAAAAGGTCTCTCATTTTTTAGTTTTGATGTCATTTCCTTCAAAGGTTTGATTCTTAGCTTTTAATAGAGAAGTTTCCTATTCATTTGTAGTTGTTGTTATCTACACCTTGTTGAAAGAACACACAATGAACACTTACATCTTATCAAATAATTAAACATGTCCAACTAAAAATGGAAGACAAAAAAAACAACCAAAAGTTCATGAGCATGCGAACAACACCACAACTAGCACATGAAGTTGTAACTCATGTAACATTGGAAATCTAGATGGAAAGGAAGCACCAAGTGAAAACCATGAGCAAAAGATTTTAGCTCAAAATTGAAGAACATAAATTAAACAAAAACCATTCACAAGTTCTTGAGCTACACTATTAGTGGTAGACGTAAAAACAAAATGTGTCCCAAATAAAACTAGAGTTAATTGTAAAATGAACACCACATGTCAAAGCTCCCAATTTTAAAATGGAGAACTATGAAAAACACAAGTTCATTATAAGCATTGCCACTAGTAGTAGAAGCAACACCAAAATGGACAACCAAGGTAACATGATACTTAGCTACAAATCAAACATCAAACATAAAAGCTCCTAGCTCCAAAGTGAAGATAAAAAAGACATAGAAAAAACCAAGTTCATGAACATTCCCACCAATAGCAAATAGGCACCATTTTACTCAACCCAAGTAACACCAAAATTAGGGCACACATACATTGAAGAAGAAGGGGCTACCAAAAATAAAACTTGGTTGATAATTGATACCAAAGAAAGGAATATTAAAAAATCAGATTGTTTACTTAAAATCCATATTGTCAAAAAGAAAAATTATAATAAAAAAAATTGTGAAGGAAAATATTATCCATTTGATTGTCAAAAATGAAAATTTCAAAGTTAACTTGGGCTTCTCACTACTTTGCATTATTAGTGGCGATCAATTGACATAAAGTCAAAATATTAATATATTTAAATTTTATTTAAATACATCATTTAAAACAAATTGATAATCCATGATCATATAGTTTTTTCGTGAAATCATTGCCATTTCCATTAATTTTAAAATATGATATTTAATTTTCACTTACTAAAACATTAATATTTTTAGCACCCCTGATGTCATTTTTGGTTCTTTTTATTTTCTCAAAAAATTTATTTCGGGCTTTTCTAACACCCCCAATGTCCTTCCTACCATGCTTCCCAACAACCTTTGGTTCAAATAAAACATAGAACATAAAATATTTTCAACCATAGTGCATGTAAAGTCCCCTATATATTTCTTGGTGTCCTCCCACATTGTATCAACATCTTCAACTCTCAACATCTTGATACTTTCTATTGTTCTAAAAAGAGAAAAATGATGCCCAACTTGACACCCTTGGTGTTTCTAATGTTCCTTTTTGACAACCCTACTATTGCTTGTTGCCATTTTGTCATTCCTTGTTGACATTCCGACATTTTTTGTTCTTCCCCCATCTTCTATCATTGAGCAAGACTCTGGTCAAGAAATGCAGCTGAATCTGTGCAATTACATGACGTTAAGAATGCACAAAAGAAGCAGAAACATACCTATGCAACTTGTGAAGTTTGATAGATGTAATGCTAAGATTCAGAGGAGACGTATGGTTCAAAATGGAAAAAACCAGGCAAGAAGAAGGCATTGATTTAAATCTGGGAGGACCCCAACCAATTTGTGGGGTACAAAGATAAAGCTGGAACAAGAGCAGGATGATAAAGTGGGTGTGTGTATTTCTCATGGAGGTGATGAGAAGCACTGGAAGTGAGCAAGGCAAGATTTACAGATATATCATGTACCACAATTGAGACAGGATCTGTGGGGTCACATAATTTTTCCAATAAGGTAGAGGTTACACTATGTTCACAAGATACTCAAGTTGCACTAAGATTCACTTAAGTCTAAATTGATTGCTCCAAAAAGTGGCTTTTCCTTTGCAGTAAGGCCCACTCCATGACAATGCCAAAATAGGAAAAACAATCAAAAACTAATTCCACTTAATCCAAAACTAGTATTCATAAGGCCAAAATTTTCACCGTCACCATTCTGATGTAGGTACACTGCATCCATAATCACTACGAGGGCAAAAACAAATGCATAATCACCACCTGGGAACACAGTCACACCAAAAGTATCCTTCCCAACTGCCATGTTGACAAGGGTAATTTCTCGTGTCATCTGTAGAATCAAAACCATAAAAATCACATTAATACACAATGAATGCCTTCATTGCAAGTCTGAATTACATCCTTAGTATACAGATTGCTCATGCAGAAAGAAAACTCTTCTGAATCAATGAATCCCAATGCTATTCCCATTGTTGCATCCTCAACAACATTTTCTCTGAAAAGCAAGAATAGAAGTCTTCATAGGGTTTAGAGGACACACTCTTTATACACATCCAGAAAAATGTTGAAGATTGAGAAAATAATGGGTACCTGTGCAATGGGTTGTTGTCCAAAGTAAATCATCATATCTCTTTCAAGGAAGTTGCCAACCAATTTGTAATCAGGCACACTCTCAGTAGTATTTGAGGCAAGGAAAATATCCATGGAAGGCTTTAGCTGCACCAATGCTGCTTTCTTCACAGTGCAAATCAAGTGCTCACTGTCGCCATGATACACATACCATGTATCATGTAAGGTCAGAAGCTGCACCTCAATAGCCCCCCAACAGACAAAACCCAACTTCCCTCATCAGCCAGGTTTTAGGGTTCTCAGCAGGAGCTTCCAAAGAGAAATTCATCATCTTTCCTAACATTCTTGCTTCATTTTGCTGTGGTACAAGCAAGTCCTTGTTTTAGGGTTCTTAGGATCATCCAGAAATTTCATCATCTTCTTCCAACATTCTTGCTTCATTTTGCTGCAGTGAAAGCAGTCCTGGATCTCGCCCTAAAGAATGAGGTCACCATGAAGAAGACAAAGCAAGAACTAGTCAGTTTTTCAACAGAGTTTTTTGTGTGTTGTGTAATTTGCTCACCTTCTTTTGCATGCGAAGAAGTTTGTTGCCTGCGGCATCCAAAAGATACCTTCTGTCACGAACACTGACCGTTCTGCCACTCACTTTCAAGACTGTGTTTCCTGCGGCGTCGTTGATCGTCCAGTCCCCGCCACTGAGTGAGAGCACACGTTTCACGACTGCAAAAGAGGCAGGATGAGGCAGACAGTACTGCGGTCCCACCACTGGTGCAGCACCACCACCAGTTGCACTTGGAGCTGGGTATAAGCCCTGACCATAAGAAGAAGCTTGCTGCGCGTTTGGAGGGTATCCCTGATATGAACCTTGCGCGTATGCAGGAGGGTAGCCCTGGTAATTTGAAGCCTGGTATAACGAATCTTGCGCATGTGGAGGAGGATAATCCTGGTAATTTGAAGCTTGGTATCCCTGATTCGAAGCTCGCTCGTTGGGAGGATAGCCCTGGTAGCTGCCACTTTGATACGAAGCTTGCGGATTATAGGAAGCTGCGTTAGACACATCACTTGAATAATTCCCTTGGTAGCCCCCAGATGATGGGTAGCCGCGAGGAGGAGGGTAGCTCATGGTGAACCCTGCTCTCCGACAGTAGATTGCGGTTACAGTAAACCCTCAGTTTCTTAGTCGAAGCTTGAAAGAAATAAAAAATGCACTCAGGTTGTACACCGTACTCAACCCTCCCCCCCACCAAAAATACACACACACACACACACACACACACAAACCCAAGCTGCAAAGATCAGCAACTACGTCGAGTAGAAAGGAGAAGACTAATAAGAACTTAGACTCTCAAGTTCAGAATTCACAAGTAAACAAGATATCCGGAATCCGGTCAACGAGAGGAAGAATTCTTGAGAACTAGTAGTCAAAGAGAGAGTCAGAGTAGTTGTAAAAAAAAGTTACTGAGCATGCGCTTCCCACATGGGGTCGGTACAGTACTACTAGAGCGCAGCTGAAACTACAAATTGCTGCAATCTAATAAAATTTGGGCTATGAGAGAAGTGAATTTATGCAGAAAACATGGAAATGGTTGATGAGGAAAGCGCCGTGCTGGAGACTTAATGATAAATCACGCTTTTGCTTAATCAATCATGTGACAAAAGTGTAGGAAGAGAGTTGAGTTTTTATGCTAACTGCCTGAGGGAGGGAAGGGAAGGGAAGTGAAGGGAAGGGAGGAAAGGTCGTGGTCGGGGTCAACAAGCACGTGTTCTTGAAGTGGCAAGGGGAGTGGCTGAAACAGCTTGAGAATCGAAGAGCTCGTCGTCCGTCGTGGAGTGCGACTGACGCACGCAACTTCCAGGACGCGGTTACGAAGCAATGGCGTGTGCGTTGAAACTTGAGAGTGGGAATTCTTGTGTTTATTTTCACACATGAAAAGAGGAAGGATCGACGCAACTAGTGACATCGCCACCTTGCATCATCATTCATAACTTATCCCACTTGGGATCTATTGGCCTTGCAAGGGATACCTTAGTACCTTGACCAATTCCACACTAATTATATTATTTTCAAAAATGCTGAAATTTTCAAATTTTATTTCTTCCAATTCAAAAAATATTTTTGAAGGAATATAGTGAATATTTAGGAATATTTCATTTGTTGAAATGCATTTTTCAAAATTAATTAATTAATTATTCAACGGACATGTGTTCAAATGGCCAAGGTGCTATGGGTATTGTGTATAGATGATTCATTATAGAATATATAGTAGCTTCAGGGATTTTGGCCCCTAGGTTATAAATGGTCTATTTTTATATGAGGATTTTTGAAAGACCATATTTATTTATTTATTTATATGTATTTTGGCTTGTGTTGAAACTTGAGATTAGTTATAGAGTTATGATATCTTGAAGGATTTTGGTTTCTTTTGGGCTAGAGGAGTTTTTTGAAGACTATATTTTTTGCATGGTGAAATGTTTGAGTTTCCATAATTCTTGTTTTTGCCTTCAGATACTTTTTAATGTAAATGGCAAGGCCACAGTGTGACACACCCCCTTGTTTATTTACTTCGACACACCTTCATTTTATGTGGGCCGGAGTGAACCAGCTCACTACCTACAATGGTTTTTTTTTGTTTTTAAAGGTAGCCAAAGTGGTGATTATCATCCATTAGGATGATTTAGCCAAACTTGGCCACCAGCTAAATATGAAATTAAAAAAACATAAACATCCTTCAATATTTTTGGCTACCTATTTTGAACCAGTATAGAAGTCTATCAAATTTTGTTACATTTTGGTTGAATTCTGGCTATTGAAAATATCAAAAAATATTTCATTTTTTTATTTTCTCCATTTTGGCTATATATATAGCCAGCGAAAAGAAAAGATGACAACAGTGAGCACCAGAGGTTTTTTTTTCAATTTTGTGATATCAAAAAATTGGAAAATTTCTTCCAAAAACAGAAAAAATAGTCAAATTTACTCCAGAAAGACAAAATTTTCCAAAATTTTCCCAATAAGTCAACAATTATGTCAACATAAGTCCCTTAAAAAACAAACCTCTGACCAACACCTTTCAACTCTCAAGAAATCACTTTTTCATTGTATTCCCCCATCCCATAGTTGACCATGTATTATGAGTGTTGTTTGGTTCTCGATTTCAAAAGGAACCCTTCAATCCTGATTTTTTATTTATTTTTGTTTGGGATGGAAAAAAACTCTGGTTCAATCTTGAGATTGGTTTTCTAAATTTATAAAACCCGGAATTCAAGTCATTTACACACAAACAATTAGAGCCAATCTTGTTTTAGACTAACTCTAGTTCCATCTCCATTGCACACAACTAAACAATTTTTTTGGTGACATAATAGTAGTTTATTCAACTAGTGCACATAGTTCAAAATAGCGATTATGTACAACCAATCAAATGTAATAACTTGCTTTAAATATAGGGCCAAGCTTAAATATATATTTTTATAAAGCTGCATTTATCTACTAAAAAACTTGAAACTATTTAAAATGGGGCAACACGCCTGGTTCAAGTTTTAATTTAATTTTAAAAAGAGGTTTTTTTTTGTTCCAATGGCAAATTCCAGCAAAGCTTAGACCCTTCATTCTAGAGATCTTTGAATTGGCCTATAACTTAGACCTAAACATGCCTAAATCCCAAAACCTACCAACAACACTCATACTAACCAACATTGAACAATTCTCACTTTTTGGAACCTAGATTTGAGAAGGAAAGATAGAATATATGTAGATCCTTGATCCATGGTTTTCAAAATTGAAGGATTGGTTGTGACTAGGGATAAGGTCCCTTTGAGCAAAATAATGAAACTATACAGGTTTGAAATATGTACTATGGGATGACCAAGAATGGACACCTTGGTTCCAACTAGTGAATTTAATAGGTTGGGTGCAATTGTGAGCCCCATAATTAATCGCTTAATTGACTGCCACAAGAATATAAGAAAAATGGTAAAATACTTTGAAAAGGTTAGTATTTTAAATATGTAATGAACCTTTCTATCATTTTTGGTTTTGCTTTAGTAATACAAGGTAGTAAAAATGTGTTTGTGTGCATGTGTTGTGGGATGAAAGTTATGGGAGTTGATTTATAAGGATACTATATTGTAAGGATGCTTACCATTACAACAATGTATGGTGTAGTTGGAATTGTCTTTAGTAATGCATAATCATATGATGTTGTAAATGCTATATATATATATGATTTCTTTGTGTGCATAGAATGTATATCGATATGATAATCAAGTCTAAGGCAAGGAATATGAGGTCTTGCATTAACTTTGTTAATACATGGATCTTAAAGTATGCAATTTATATAATATTAAAAACTAATGGGGCAATTAGTATTTTGGAATGATTATAAACATAAGAAATCAATTGAAGAAAAATAGATCATACACATTTATGATGATTTTTTCACCTCCACTTCAAATTTCCCTCCTCCTGAACTCATTTTGGGGGTTTGCCCTCCCATGAATGAAAATTCTTTGTTGCCTCCGCATCGTAAACAATGTAAAAGGTTTGCTTTTCAAAATTCCTCTTCTTTTCATATTCATTCTTATCATACTTAAACCCTTTCCTTATTAATTGGCAAAATAGTTCTTTAACCTAACACATTAAGTTAAATTAATTCAGGCCTAATAATAGGAATCAATGTTAGGTTCTCATATGAATCAGAAAAGGTATTATTAATTTTAAAAATGAACACCACCACATTCTTCTTTTGTCATGGAAACATGACCAACTACATGCATCCCAAGATCTATTTACTTATGTTATGTATCATCTTAAGTACATTAAAAGATAAATAAACATATTTTATGAAGTAAGTTTCCAAGTAGAAAAAAAAAACATTAAGCAATTTCAACAACTTTGTGATAGGGATCAAATTAAAGAACCTACCATTGCCTGATCAATGATTTTAAATGAGGTGCCAATCCTTCCTTCTAACAATCCCATGATTAGAGGTCCTTGTTTAGTTTTTCTCTAGAATGTTACATTTGCAACTAAACTTGCAATCAAATTTTGTGGAATGGAAAAGAAACATGTAGGCACTACAAACTATTCCTTATAACTTTCTTACAACTATGAAGAAAGAGCATGTGTTTTCCATAAATATTCATATAACCAACCAATTACACTATAAAATGCCACTTTAAATGTCTATTCCTTGTTTTAAACACTCAATTTTTTTGGACCTTAACTATTTTGCAACCTCCCAACCTCCACTAAGAGTCTTCCAAAAAAAAGACATCTTGCGAGAAAATTCTTTGATGACATATCATGGTCTATGTTTTTTTTAAAAACCCAATTGTGGAAACAAAAGTACCTATTGTAAGATGGGCACTTTCTTGCACTTGTCATTTTATATCATCCGCAAATGGCCTCTTACAATCAAACACGTGGTGCAAGGCAAAAGCTTAAAGTTAGAATCGATGTCTTAAAATATAATGAAATTGATAAGTTCAACAATTTGGTGACCAAAAAGTAATATTTTAAAAAGAGCTTGTAGATGATGTAAAAACAACTAAAATGTATTGAGGTCTAGAGCTTTGAAAGAGTGTCAATCATCAATAGAGTGGCACCTTAAAAATCTCAACCACAAAGCACATAAAAAGTCGTTGTCAAACATGAATCCCACCAAAATCACATTGGGAAAAAGTTAAACAAACCCAACATGAGACATAGGTTTATTGAATCAAACAAAAAGGGCATACCCAATTGATCAAAAGTGGAGAAAATTCATGTATGGCCATGGATTTGGCAACCTTATAATAAACTTAGATGAAGGCTACCAAGTAAAATAATAAAAAACTCATCAAAATAAAAGTCTTAAAGGATTGCCAAACGGAAGGTAGTTATGCTTTTAAATAAACAATTAGGAAATGTGTTTTAAAAAACCAAACAAAAATATCTAGCAATTGACTATCAAGGTAGGAAAATAATTACGTTCCAACCTACTCTTTATACCCTTGCAACAATATGGTCTAAAGGACCAATAACCTTCATGTTATTTTTTTCCAAGTGTACCTTCCACAATTGATGTTTTCCTTGTCTTAACTAAAACTACCATGTGGTGGATATGCTCCAACTATACAGTGGAGGAGAACTAAGTGAACACTAAAAATTACAATATTACTTTACATCAAATAAACTAAACTTAATAACTTACAAAAATAAAAATAAAAATTACCCAAGAAATATAGAGATCTAATAAACACACAACCTTCCTTGACCATAAGCTACCATATCCCTGTATTACAATTTTCCAAAAGTACATTATCTTCATCTTGTCCTCCTAGAATCCTCACAAGATTACATACATAGAAATTTCATTAAAAAAATAGAATGGAAGCACAATGAAAATAGGAATGAGAAACCAACAAGGTTCCCACACCCCATAAGCCCCAAAGGGCACCTCATCCCCTCTTACAATCTAAGCCTTTATATTCAAATCTCTTTCACAAACCCTTAATTAATGTCAAAGTACACTACACCAAAACATAACATATAGGGCTGAAAAAAATATTTCATTTTAAATCCTAACCACCATATATGATTGGGCATGATTACATGACTAAATGTCCCCATCACATTTGCTATAAAACGTATCCTTGGTCATATTCGTAATTGCCATTTGCAACCATGCCCTTCTTTACTATAGTCATATTTAACACACTCACAGAGGACATATCCATTGGTTGAGATTTAATATTGCTCCCACATGGCAACCTAAGATATATTCAAAAAATGTATTGACCATTTATGAGTTGCCATGTGGCAACTTAAAATTTAAAATAAAAATTTATAATCCAGTTGAGGGATGTCATGTGGCATTCAAAATTTACCTAAATAAGGCTAGGTAAATTAACCTATGCAACCTAGCCTAGGAAATTTGACCTAGGTAAACTATTTAAACTGAAAAGACACCAAGGTTAAATTGCCACATAAACTAAAAGGCTAGGTAATATCTAGCTTGCAATTGGGAGAATTTGAACCTCTCACCTCCAATTTGAGGGTTCAAATCTTTAACCATTGTACCACAACATTTTTTAAACAAAATTAGTTACCACAAAAGTATACACAATAACATTTTTTAGCTTAGTTAATGCAGGCCTCCCTAGGTCAATCTTATGTTAATTTAATATAACATAAGGCAACCTTAATAGACTAGGTTAATTTAAGGCTAAATTAAGTTAAATTGTGTTAAATTAAGATAAACTAATTTGTTTAATTAAACTAAAACACTTTGGTTAAAGTAGGTTAAACTAAACTACTTATGCTAAATTAAGTTAAACTAGATTAAACTATGTTGAATTAAACTACTTATTCTAAATTGGACTACTTGGACTAAATTAGGCTAAATTCAATTAAATTGAATTAAACTAGGCAACTCAGGTTAAATTAAGTTAAACTAAACTACTTAAGTTAAATTAGATTGAATTAGGTTACTTAGGTCAAACTAAGTTAAATTAGTTTACTTAGGTTAAACTAAGCAAAATTAATATAAATTAAATCAAATTAAGCCAAATTATATTACTTAGGCTAAACAAGGTTAAACATGATTAAATTAGGCTAAATTAGATTATTTAGGTTGAACTAAACTAAACTAGGATATTTAAATTAAATGAAGTTAAACTAATCTACCTAGGATAAACATGACTAATCATGGCTAAATTAATTTGCAACAATAAGCTTCCCCACATTTTGGAAAACCCAATCACTAAGTAAGCTTCAAAAGACTTGAATCATTTTTTCTTGTTTTATTTTCCTTTTCACACTTTCATTTCTATTGTCAAGTTGTTTCAATTCATTTTTTTCTTCTATGGTGTTAAAATGTTCACAAGGAACCTAAAATAGGGAAAAAAAAACCAAGCTCAATACTTCCAAATATGAAAAACTGAGTTTCAAAAAATCAAAAGGATTCAAGAGCTTTTAGAAGCTTTCAAACTTTTGACTTTCTCTTCTTGTAAACTATTAACTTGCAAAGGGTAACCTTGGCATCAAGGGTACCCTTGATGGGTTTGCACTTTTGGTTGTTTTAAGAGTTGTAAAAGGCACCTTTGGTGTCGAAGGTACCCCCATTTTGAATAATTTCTTGGGGTCTTGGGAGCTTTTAGGATTATTTTTTTCCTTGGGGTTTTAAGTATCTCCTTTTTTTTAAAATCTCAAAGGCTTAATAATTGAAAGCACAAAATGATTTGAAAAAAAAATAGCTTATGTCCCAACAACATATTGAATTATGTCAAATTTTGAACTTTTTATGGATATGTCATGCACTACTAGATCGACACTCAACATTATCAAAAATAATAACTACACACACATAACAATATGGGCATAAATAGAAAAAGTTGAAACTTCAACAACAAAAAAAGGGGGCAAGGGAGGTAGTGGCAACAATTCAAGGGAGGTGTTTTTATGAAGAGGTCTACTCAAGGCAAGAAGAATAGGTTTAATGTCAAGTAAGTAAGAAGGTTTGAAAAATATATAGGGAGGAAGTAGGTAGAGTAGGAAAAAATTAAAATAGGACGGAGAAGATGAAGGAAGCTTTCTTCATATACCTCTTCTTATTTTGTTGTTAATTTTTGTTTTTTGAGAGGTTTTTGAACTTCTATTTTCCCTGAACTTGAGGTCAATTTCATATAAGGTTTGAGGCATGAGAGAATATTTTCTCTTCAGAAATACAATTTAGAAATAGATGCTAGTGAAAATTAGGACAAGCTAGCATTGAGAAGATGATGGAATCATGTGGGGAGCTTAAAAAAGTAGGAGGGGAAAGTACCATCTTTTTGGAAGTTTTATGTATTTTTTTGAAAGAATATTAAAATCCTAAAAGTTGAAGCCATAAAGGTTGTGAACTATTATATGTGTGTCTAAATTGTGCCAAAGTATAATATTAGAAGGGATTGGATGTGTGTGCATGCGCATGTTATCTTGATAAATGGTGTTGTTGTTTAGTAATTATAAGAGAATGAAAGTGTGGGTAGAGATTTAGAGTTGCATATTGATTGTGGTGCTTGTTGTTTAAAATATTGTAATAAGTGCATGCATGTAAGTTTTAAACAGTGTGAACTATCTTGATTTGTCAAAATTGTTGTTTAATGGTTGGTATCTATGTAATGTTTTAAAGTCATTTTTGTGTCATTTGATTATTGTCCAAAGAGGGGCAACAAAAAGGGTGTAGATAGAGGTGAAAGGAAGGTATATAAAGGACAAACCATAGGTACCTCTAGGGAAACCCCTCACCTTTCATCCCATCAGCTTTTGAAGGGTTTTCTTTCTTTCTTAATTGTGAGAATCCAATGAGAGAAACAAGGAAGGGGAAAGAGAGTACAAATTCAACAAGTAATTATCTATAACAATCCTACATGGTTTTTGAAAAGTGAAAGGATGACCCATGAATAGGATGTTAAAGGCATGGTAATTTTACACTTAATACCTAAGAACCATTTCAAATACCAACACCCCACTCAAGTAACACATCACATTTGTTTCATTGAGAGAAGATGACATTCCTAATGGGATGTGAGGACCAAAGATGACATTCTTTGATTTTCATTGGTGTCACACAATTTCCTACACATGTCATATAATAAGTCTCTCCTTGTTTGAGTTTCTATTTAGACTGCACAAATACCCTCACATTTTGAGCATCCATGTTGTCAACGAATTATATTATGAACATTATATGTACCCCACATAATTGAATGCGCACATGTAACACATTTTGTGAAACATGTTTGCCACCTATTTTGGGTCCCCAAACCCTAACCCAGGACAGGGTTGGGTTATGGTTTAGGGTCCTGGGTTAGGGTTTAGGGACCACAATTATCTCTGATCTGACTTCACCTGAGGAAGTGCCATCCCCTATCCTCCAATAAAAAATGGGGTAAACATGATACAGAACTAGTACAGCCACATTGATAAGGAGCCCAAATTCAACCTTGGGAGAGTGAGGTAGGTGACATCAATTGCTGCCCAAGCGAAACTGGAGAGGGGTTATAGAAACTGACAAGATACCAGCCGATTCTAAAACCTAAATGTGCTGACAGACTTCCTTGCCACCAGGCTTTCAAATCGAAACCCTATTGTCCTTCTTTCCTACAGGATGTAATCCTTCTAACTCATGACAAAACACTTAATAACTTTTCAGACCAAAGTGCAATAGAGTTATCCGTAAAGTAAGAAAAACACAGCACCAGAACCTTGAGTTTGGTCATACACAGGGTGAGATTTAAAAAAAAACCTGCAAAAAAGTACATTGGCATTCAATTGGGGATGAAACTCAGAAAACTATCAATTTTGGTGATAAACTGAGTTTCATCATGTCTTTCCTTTCTCCTCAGCGCCTCCACTGCTGCTACATATATTTTCACTGCTCGTAACTGTACAACTAGTATCATTAGTCTCGAACCTCGTGCATTAACTGCTGAGTCTCAGCAATTCACACTGAGTTGCAGCATTTCATACTGAGATTTAATAAAATGTCTTTACTTTGCTGATACCACTGAAAGAGGGGATAGAGAGGGTGAAAGGAGGCCCAAAGACATGGTTACTTTACGGATAACTCTAATATCCCTCCAATTCATCTTCAAAGGGCACTTCAAAGAAGGGTTTTTGGAAAACTACTCAATCTTCACTTTTTTTTATACAATTTTTTTAATGATTTGTCCATTTTGTAAAACAGCAAAATCTTGATTAGAAAAATCATTTTCACTTTGATGGGCAAGGTTGTCTGTCAACAGTTTTTGTTTCCCCTTCAATCTATTTTATGATGTAGCAACAATGGCAATCATCTACAAGAGCAATTAGCCAAATTTGGCAGGGAGGAAATAGAAAAATTTAAGAATCTTGCTATGGTGACCTGCTAGAACCTACTTTGTAAATATGGTGACTTCAGAAATTTTTCTTTGAAATCTGGAGACTTGGTGCATTTTCTTCACAAAAGTCCTTTGCATGAGTCTCATTGGATTTTTGTTCCGTCATCAATTGGTAAAAATTATTCACCCAAAAAAAACACTGGTTTTCAATAACCCTTCATTAGACAGTAAAGGACTGGAAGAACTTTTACAGTGTATGTGGAGGGTGCCTTACCCCGTAAAAGTTAAAGGAGGGCACTTCACGCATAAGGTTCTTTATTTTTTTGCATAAGGTTCCTCATTTTTCAAGGAACCTTATGCATAAGGTGCCTGCTCTCCTTCTCAAGTGAATAGGCTGTTTACAGTTCTACCAGATTTTTGTGTCAGAGAAGGACCTTCCATGGGACTGTTATGGCAATTCAGGTCCCATGCACTTGGCACCCGCCTCATGCGAGTATCTCACTTCCCAGAATGGCCCTGTTCTTGGTCCTCACCCTATAGAGTAGGTTGACCCTTACCCTACACATTAGGTCAGGAAGCCAAGTGAAACCATTCAGGACAAGTAGTGTATATGTATCTATGCAACTAGCACCTACAAATGACACCTTCATTTTTTTGATTGTGGTCTCTAATGGCTATGTCCAATTTGGTAAATGTTAAGTGTGAACTTGGACTCCTTCATATCTTAGGAAAAATATTCATAATGTCTAGTAACACAAAAGGAAAAATTGGGATTTTCACCAGTCAAAATTTGGAAATTTTCTGTTGCAAATTCAATGAATATTTCAAAAAATCACCAGATTTCAATAAATGATTAAAGTAGGAAGCCACAAATATGTAGGGATGTTCAATTTTTTCCTTTCCTGTATAACTAGTACACAAATTTGCTAAACTGTCTAATGGATGATCACCATCTTTTTGCTACATCACAAAATTGAAAATAATAATAATAATAATAATAAGAAAATAAAAATAAAAATCACCAGTGTAGGTGCCAATTCTGAAATCATAATTCAACCAATTCTGAAATCATAATTCAACCAATTCTGAAATCATAATTCAAAGTTTCTGAAATCATGTGGCATGATGCTCAGCCCTTCAATCATGATCACTTTGAGGCAGTCATTATAATAGACAATAAACACTTCTGGTTGTGAATCGCAGTTAACTGGCTCTGGTATGGGCAAAAGTAACCAGGGACTGCATGTTTGGGGGAAGAAAACTGCAAACATAGAAAGAGATTTGACCAGATTTGTAAGGACCTGTTGTGGGTTTTGGGTATAGGGTCTGGGTTTGAAACCCCCACACCATCCACTGGAAATCCCTTCTGGGGCGGGTACCCAATTTGGTGCATAAGGACCACCAGTTCTGGTTCTGATTAGTAAAAACTGGATCTAAACTGGGATTGATTTTCATAACTGGAACTGTAATTGAAACTGGAATTTTCTTAGTTTTTTTACAAAAGAACGAGTGTGAAACCAGAACTAGGATAACTAGGACTGGAACTGGCAGTTACCTGCCCATTCCAGTTTTGATTAGTAAGAATGGAACCAATACTGATTTTCAGAAGTGGAACCAGTATTTAGCTTTTAGCAGATCCGGACCCAGAATCACATTCTGGATTCTATTTACTATGTACGAGTGCAACCAAAACTGGAGCTGAAAAAATACCAATCAATGAAACCTTGCCAATCATAAATAAACCAAAGCACCCAAAAAGGGGGGAATACAAGGAACAAAATGGAAAGAACCATGTCCAAGAAGACAAAAGAACCACCTAAGATGTAGAACCTAAAGGGAAACATCAAGTTCTCAAACCCCCTCCTATTGTGAAAAGCATATCAAATGAAGAAAGTGGAGGACCTCTTGAAAGGATGTCCAGCCTAAAAGAACCTTCACCTCTTACAATAGCACATCTCAAAATAGAGACCCTTTGCACACAATGCACTCATCGACACTTTCTACTTATAAAATGTGTGGAAAACTAAGAGAGGAAGGCCTTCAATGTCATTTCCTCCTCACACCATGTTGACACATTGATGAAAAAACATGTCTACATGATGGTGAAAACATTCGAAAACCTCTAGCACTAAAGAAAGAAATATCTTTGCAAGAATCAATTAAATTAAAGAGCATCTTTCGCTTAAATCACAATTGTCACAACAACCCCACAAGGAAAAGTAACCCACAAAATCAAATCAACTCGAATGTGATCAATGATGACAACGTTTGCCAATGTGCGAACATCATCGATTGATAACACAATGTCGATTCAATGACGCAAAAATTACATGACAAAGGACGAAAAAATATGAGTTTACTCCCACTAAACATAAAACCTCACACCTCTCACTTTTGTTTCTAGAATTGGAATTGAGGTTCTTCACAAATATAAAGAACTGCCAAACACCGTTTATGAGTCATGACTTGGTTGTGAACTCACCCTCAGTTCCCCTTGGCAACCTATCTTGTAGATCCTTGTACTATGTATCATAGATAAGTAGGTAGAAGAATGTAGGTGTTCACTGTGTAGGCAAGTAACTAGGTTAAGGCACTTTGTAGATGATGCATGTGGATAGTTAGTACATTGCCAACCATTTTGGTTAACCAGGGGACAGGAATACAACAAATAAAGTATCTCTGGTCCACATACAATCCATCCATCCTGTGTGTGGAATTAGTGCACGCATGATGCTTGGGCCCCCATACAGAGAGTTTCTAAAGGTGAGATGCTCTTTTGGAACAGGGGCCCCAAAAGTTATAGAAAGTCTTTCTTCTTCTATCATTCCTCTATCCTACTAATAAGTGAGACAATTTTTGTTGACTGCAGGTCTGATGGACACCATGAGTCTACCAGCATTGAGCCCACCAACTCACACATACAATTGGTTTGCTACTGGAAATAAGTGGAGTCAAACTTTTGGACTCATGTCTTTTGTTTTGCAGTTTTTGTGGGTTCTCTTTTGCTGGCCTTCCCTTGGTAGGCAAGGATATTGTGTCTAGATTCACTATAGAGTATAGTAGCTTAAGAGATTTTGGCCCCTAGGTAATTATAGGTCTAATTTTATGTGAGGATTTTTTGGAAGATGATACTTTTGGCTTGTGTTCAAACTTGAGATTAGTTATAGAGTAATAATATCTTGAAGGATTTTGGTTTCTTCCAGAGGATTTTTTGAAAATTATATTTTTGCCTCGTGAAATATTTGAGTTTTCATAATTATTCTTTTGCCTTAAGATAGATACCTTTTAATGTAAATGGCAAGGCCACGGTGTGTGACACCCCTTGTTTCCTGTTGCCCTCTAGATTTCTTGGTCCACAAGTGAAAATCAGAGCCACTTGTTGCGGGCATTTCATTTTTGTTGATAACCTGCTGGTTTTGGTTTGTTTGAAAATTTAAAATCAAAGAACCATCCAGTTTTGTGGAAAAACATGAGAATTGAAAAAACCTCTGGGTTAGGGTTATTTCAAAAACTCAAAGAACATGTGGTTTTCATGAAAGAAGCAGCAAAGAACTGTGCATTTCTGGGCAGTTTCTTTGATTACTTTCTTTGGGGAGGGATGGAGAGGGGCGGG